>JAABUW010000458.1_pt1 | contig 81001 bp, 49 predicted proteins | sample 5560081 | NCBI WGS metagenome assembly JAABUW01 (sample SAMN10711882, study PRJNA513363) | rock metagenome | isolation source: Antarctica rocks | place: Antarctica: Victoria Land, Knobhead sud | reverse complement strand
TTTAATCGGAGCGGCTATTTAATATTAACTCGGTATATATATAGTAGATATCTAATTTACGCGATTATCTTTATATCCGTAGTATACCGGTTAAAATACCTACTAGCGAGTCTAGTTCTATAACGTATTAATTCTATATATATTTAATAAATACTTAATATACCCTAGCTCGAAAAAGTATTAGGTATCGCGCTAGCCCCCGGAATATACCTATAACTTAATAATACTAGCGAGTATTAACTAAGTATATACTAGGTATATATATAACCTACTTCTAACCTATAAAAGTAACGGGAGCGGAGAAGTTACCGCGGCTAGGATTAATAATTATATATAATTAATATATATTTAAAGGATATTAAGAATAGTAATTTACGTATACCGAGGTATTTATTACGAATATAATAATAAAGTTAAATCTTCGTAAACGTATATTAGGTATATATTAAATATATTTTTAATTTATATTAAACTAGATCTAGTACCCTTAGAAAATAATATTATATATTATCTACTCTTATAAAATAACGTTATAGTTATATCGTGTTAATATATATTTAAAATATACTAGAGTTAAGGTACGTATATATACTGGTATTAAAAATAAAAAGGACGGCGCCGATATTAAAGGCCTCTATATATATTTAATATATATTATATAAAAAGTAATTATTATATTTACGGGTATTCTCCGGGGCTATTACTTATAGTATTATATATATTTAATATATACTCGGGCGTAATTTAAATCGAATTTACGACTAGCGCCCGTAGTAAAACCGGTATAAATTAAGAATATAATTAATATATATAACGCGTTAGGTAAAAATATATACTTAATATTTATTTAATATAAAACTTATAAGGGGGGACCTAGGTAATATTAAAATTAAAAATAAACTTTATTAAATATATTAAAAAGAGCTCGGTATATACTGAAAATATATTTATTATAGTAATACCCGTTAGCGGAGAGGTTAACGGTATTTATAATATCGGGGGTATTATAATTAACGTTTATAATAAATATATACTCGGTGGATAATTAATATATATAGCGATATTAATTTAAAGATAATATAGAAAGAAGAAAAATATATAAAATATATATTAAATATATATAATAAAAAAGAAGGAGGAAAAAAAAGAACGTGAAAAATAATAATAATAAATATATTAAAGACGGGAGTTAATACTCGGTAAAAATAAAATATATACGCGTAAATCTATATTAAATATATATTATTACTCTAGGGGCCCCCCCTAAAAACTAAAGTTAAGCTAGGGTTAACCTATATATACGGTAAATTCAGCCGGGGTAAAAGCCCCATATAATAAACATATACGCTAGGCTAACCCTAGCTCGGCAAGGTCTAGACCCCTTACCTACTACATCCCGGAAAGATTCGTGTGAGACGCCAAGACCCTGAGGCTGATGACTAAGCGATATCTTGGCATCAAACCAGGATGTCTTTTAGTCGTGGAGAACGCAACACTGAAAGCTTACATGGCTGTCTCAATCAACCGATTGAGCTGCGTAGCTCTCCGACACACATCTCGAACACCAGTACGAAGGAAATCTCTCCCACCACCAGCGCCATACCGCGCCTTCCACGTTTCTCCCATCCACCGCGCTCGAGATGCCCCCAAAGACTCCTCCTCCTCCTCCACCTCTAAATCAAGACGAGCCCCCTTCAAATTCGACCTCAAAGACCTTAATGCAAAAGAGCGCGCACGCTACACCTCCTCCTCTCCCTCCGAACGTCAAAAATGGCAAGAAGAAGCGCAGCAACTGCACGAATGGATGACCTCCCCTTCAGTCGACTCCTCCCTCCAATCCAGTATATCCCAACTCGCCTACGAAACCTCCAAAGAAAAACCCCACGCCGAGATAAACCTCCCGCGCATAAAGCCTGGCCTCATGAGCATGGGCGAGGTCGAAGAGCAAGACTCGGGCCCAGATGAAGAATTCGAAGGCGACGACATTACCTCCCTCGGACACGGAGAATTGGAACAGCATAGGGAGATGAGAGAGTATGCGCGGATTGCGGCGTGGGAGATGCCGTTGTTGAGTCGATTGGCGAAACCGTTTAGTCCGCCAGGACTGGATGAGCCGTTGAGGTTTCGCTATACGACGTATATGGGAGAAACGCATCCGGCGGCAAAGAAGATTGTGGTGGAGTTTTGTACGAGGGATCTGAGGGATTTGAACGAGCAGCAGCGTACGAAGTTGGTCAAGTTGGTGGGGCCGAGGTATAATCCTGAGACGGATGTTGTGAAGATGAGTAGCGAGATGTTTGAGACACAGGCGCAGAATAAACGCTATTTGGGCGATTTGGTTGATACGTTGATAGCGGAGGCGAGGGACGAGACGGATATGTTTGAGGATGTGCCGTTGGATTTTCGGCATCATAAGTTTAAGAGGAAGCCTACGTTTCCGGACGGGTGGAAGTTGAGTCAGGAGCGGAGGGACCAGATTGAGGGGGAGAGGGAACGAAGGGCTCTAGAGGAGGGCAAGAAGGAGCAGGACGGGAGGATTATTGTGGGGGCGCAGATCATTGAGGAGGCGATGAAGTCGTTACCGGTCAGGAATGATAGTAGGGTGTTACTGGAAGCGCAGCAAGGGAGGAGAGGGAAGGGCATGAGAAAGTTACGGTAGATGGAGGATACGCAGGGTTTGGGAGTGGAGATTGAGGGAAGCTGCTGTAAATCATTGCATAGCGGTGGCAAATTCTTCAATGGACAAATATTGTATACCAGACACAAGTGAGAGTTATACCTTGCATGCATCCTTGCAGCAAGGCCTTTTAGTCACTACATGGGCTACAGGGACGCGTTGCACAAAGCCCGAAGGCCCATTTGTTGCTCATGAATCATCCCCGAAGCTTTCATTGCATGCATGCATTAAGTCCATCTACCAGCTAGCTAACCGCACGCATGCTCTCGCTATTTTTTTTGTAAAGTTTTCTGTATGTATTTATCATTCGCAATCCAGCCGTCGATCTCGTGAGTACATCGCATGTTGGCAAAGAATGAAGTGCATAGAATGGAAAGAGATAAGGCAGCTGCTCTTCAGGCCGAAGCCGACGAGAGTAGACATGCAGGCTGTGAAAGGACGTGCAGCTGCTGTCGTGAAGGAGCCGTAGGAGGCTGTCTTCCAGCTGTGTAGAGGTGTGAAATAAAGGCTGACCCTCCAGAACCGACATGTTATGGTCGTCTGGGTCGGAGGTGAAGTGAATTATAAGCACGCATGTATTAAAGAATAAAAGTAAAAGGCAAAGGATGGATTCCGGTCAATGCACGTTTGAAGAATAGCACCTCCCCGACCACCCGACCACCGCGATCACCCTGCCATCCACCCCATGCATCCTCGCTTACCACCAATCAGATCAACGGCTCAAACAAAGTTGCCTGAGCATGCTTCCCATGCCCTCCCTTTGACCCGTGGTGCCTCGATTTATTGCTCCCAGCACCATGCTTCTTGAAGCCGCGGCCTTTGGTATGCACCTCTTCGGCCTCAGAACCCTGCACTTCCTTCATGGGGGCCTCCACATAGCGCTGCTCGCCTTCCTTAATGAACATACGCTTGTGCATGTATGCGGGCGAGCCAGGTGCGACTTGAGAAATATCGGATTGGCTTGCATACCCAGCATTGTGGTTATCAATTCCGTTGCCGTTGCCGTTTCCATTGTCCTTAGTGAAGGTCGAAGGTGTGAGGGGCTGGGTGTTGAGGGTCAGCTGGTGGATGTCGTTGGACATGAGAGGCAGAGGGCCGTTGGAAGTGGCAGGAGCGTTCCCGTCGATGTTGGCCGGCATGTTGGCTGGCATGTTGGAGCTAGTGCTCTGATTGTCCTGTGCAGCTCCTGTGTATGTACGATGGCTGCTAACGCTCATAGGTATAGGGGCGCGGGAGTAGTGAGGAGCAGTGGCGCTGCCATTACCGTTGGTTGCTGCATTGCCATTGCTGTGCAAGCCAGCGAGGTAGTGTCCTTGAGCATTGTGATTGCCATCGCTCGAAAGGCTGCCATCACCGTTGGATTCCGCATAGCGAATGGCGTGCGAACCAGCGAAGTGGTGACCTGGAGGATTGTTGTGGGTGCTATTGCCTGAAGCATTACCATTGCCATTGGCAAGGGAAGTAGTCGAACCATTGGTTGCATGATGGCTGTTAGCCGTGGTGCTAGGAGTATATACAACAGCGTTGCGGAGAAGAGCGTCTGGCGCGGTATGTCCATTGTAGTGTGGCTTATGCTGGTCATTGGTGCGGCCGCGGGTCTGCTGCTGGCCGTCTACACGTGCATTAGGAGCGGATGACTGCGAATTTGAGGCTGAACGACCAATAGGTGCCTGGGTGGGAGGTGAAGAAACACGAGGCTGCACGACCGAGGCGGTGGGCTGATGATATGAATTGTTGGTCCCATTGGTTGGGATTTGTCGGCTGAACGAATGCGCAGAGATCACTGCGGGTGAGTTGTGACCATGACCATTACCATTGCTATTGACGAGTTTACCAGAAATTGGTCGAGATTGCTGTTGAGTATTGTGGCTAGCATGAGAGGGGAAATGATGCTGAGGTGGACCGAAGAATGGGACTTGCTGTGCGTGATTGTTGTAATTGGAGTTCTGCGGCTGCATGAACGAAGCTTGAGCAGCTTGAGCGGCAGGTGGTAGGACAGCAGGAGAGTTGCTCCGAGTACGATTTTGAGGTTGAGTGAAGCGCCTACCATTATTGGCGGACGAAGAGAAAGTATTTTGAGGTGACGGCTTAGCACCTACGGACAGTTCTGCCTGCGGAGGCTGTGAACCTGGACGTCTCCAAGTGTTGGCCGAGAAGGCGGCAGGAATAGGCTTGATCGGGACTGCCGGGTCATCCCTCATCCAAGTGGGAAGCTTTCGGAGCCCAATCGCACTCCTAGTCTCTTCGTCTTCGGGGAACTCATGCTTGTACTTGCAACCCTCCTGCATGTAATTACAGTTGCCGGTGTTGAGGAAGTAGGTGCAATAGACTTTCTTGCCAAGGGTGCCTGGTGTTGCAGTAGGTCTTGAAACTTGGGGAATCCCACTAGGCTTGACAGTGATGTTCGGAGTATTGGCCTGTGTGTGGTTAGTGAACGAGTATAGGTCTTGAAAGATGGATAGTAACACTTACTTGCGCCAGATCTAGCTGCAACTCTCCTTCGGGGTCTGCGCCCTTGCCCTTCGTCTCCGCAGCACTATCTTGACCTCCTTTCAGGTCCGGAGCCACGAAGGCCTCCCTACAAGGTGATTCACTCCCCTCTGAAGATTGAGAGGATTGCGACGCCTCAGAACTAACACCGCACTCGTATGGCTCCAGCTCATAGGACTTGCCATGGCTGCTTTGCTCGCCTTTGCAAGCCATCTCAGCTTTCACCATCTCTTCCATCGTCATAGCAGCAGGAACACCAATCAAGCGAACTGATTCAGGCAGCTCGTCAACCGCGATGAGCGGAACATAAGTATCATCTTTGCGCTTGACGCACCAGGTTGGTTGAAGTGAGCCCACCATGATTCTAGATTGAGCAGCAGTATTCCGAATGGAAATTGAAAGATAGGCTGTTCGGAATTTTCCTGATGGAGTTGGAGATATATCGTCGTGGACACGGTATAAGTAATTGATGTTGATGGTGTTGGGGTCAAGAATAGCTATGGTGAATAAGTGAACCGGCTTCTGTGTTCTAGGAACAGGTAAATGTGGATGAGTGATGGGAAGATGTTGGGCTGTCAAGGAGCTTATAACGCACAAGAAGATTGTTGATGGAAGCGGTTTGCTCGAGAGCAAATATGGCAATCAATTGCTGATGAAGCTGACGAAGTTTGGTAGTTGCCTTTGCCTTTGAGCAACGTATAGTGTAGATATACCTCTCGGTATATGTATTGATTGAAGGTTTGTTGACTTCAGAGAAGTATGATATTTTGCTGTCAGATAGGTGTTGTAGAGGGAGGATGTAGAAGAAAGAAAAGGTTGGGTGCAGACGGGGTTTATATCCTCGCCGACTTTGCCGATTGAGCAGAGTGTTACTCTTAGCGCTTCATTACATGCCGAGAGTGATGGAAGTCTATGATTCGGAGAGGAGTCTTCAAAGATATGAGACATGCAATAGCCAATGAAAAATTCATCCGGATCGCCTTCTGTCCCGGTTGCAATGGGGCGCCTGACATGTGACGTGCAGGGCCCTGATCCCCCTTAGTGAATCCCAAGGTGTATGTGTTACAAACCGGTCACAAAAAGCCAACGTCTAGCGGCCTAAGGGGTTCTCCAGACGAGATTGCGAAGTAGTGATGCTGATGCAGAAGAATTGCATAAGGTTTACTGCAGAAGGTTCACCTTTAAGCTGCATTACCGTTCTCGTTTTCGTCGCTACATCTGGACAATATCAACTGATCTTCACACATATTTGACATATGTATAGTAGCCCACTATTGGCTGTCACTGTGGAATGTTTTTGGCCCCAAATCTGGTATTGCTGACGGGCCAGATTTGGACTCACTGAACTGTCACACTACACTCCCTGCGTGCGAGAGTGATGCCAACTTTATACCCACTTAAGGCTGCGAGTATGCTGACCCCTTCGAAAAGGCGGAATTGCCACGGCAGGATCATTCGTAGCTATTAGATTCGGGATCTGAACAGACTGGCTCGAGCCCAAGACAACGTGCTCCTCACTCATGGGCTCCTCTTGGTAGAATGTTTTGCCATGTTCGCTCAGAAAGCCTGCAATTATCTTTTGATCCAGTCGTTCGGGACTCAGTACTCCTTCATTACAACCTTGTACGAAAGCATCTAAGACCAATTGAGTGCAAAAAGGTTGGGTGAAGATGCCGGCCGCCTGCTTCTGCTTGCCCTCAGGATGACCCAGCTTAGCTGCTAAATGATGTGGCGCGCTGTCAGAGCCGAAGAAGAACTTTTGGTTCCCAGACGCTGCTGCTTGGAGCAGGGCCACCCTATCATGATGTGTTTTGGCTGCGGGCTTGCACCAGCTAAGACCCGTCGAGTCCCCAGCCCAGTCATTGACGGTAAGAAAGAGATGATGCGCGCTTATCGTGGCAGCAACGTTCGTCCCACATTGCTTGACAGCCTCTAGAGCTGCCTTGGATGTCGCATGTTCTAGAATGATTCTTAGACTAGTTCAAGTAATTGCGGTTAGTGTGCCACACTGCGCCCAAGGTTCAAAGGGGGCAATTTACTTTGGAAAATCTCTGTGTAGCATATATAGAGTCGGGAGAAATCTCTCTTCGGCATTCATCACTGTGATATCGACAGTAGAAGGGTCTGCATTAGAGGGACATTCTCCATGCAAATTCAATCTATCGGACATTTTAGAGTCAGCAAGGCCGTTTGAGGTTGAAAATTCGAATTGGCGACCTCTTCCTGGAGCAAGTCAAAGCTCATAAGCTATTTTCTGCTCCAGAAACATATCCACATACCCAAGACAAGCTATCAAATGGTCAAAGACAATTGCAGAGTAGTCTTACATAATATTCTCTTTCTCCATCTGAGCCAAGGTAGGGTAGAATATCTTGTAGTCTAGCACACCAGCTGCTGAATTTGTCGTAACTCCTGCCTGCACACTGATTAGTCTCAATATATCATCTAGATTTCCAACTACTCTAGTAATCGTACAGGATAAGATTTGACACCTCGGATGCCTGCCTTCTTAGCCTCAATGATGACCTCTGGCGTCACATCTGGACACAAAAACAGAGACATGAGAAAGACAACATTGGGTCCAAGAGCCTCTAGTTTCTCTTGGTATTCAAGTGCCATTGCTACCGTTGTAATTGGTGGAACAATATTGGGCTTCATGACTTTGGTCAGCTTATACCATAACCTTGTAAGGCAAGAATGTGGGAATGCCAGACCATTACATAGACCATATTGGCACCTAAACAGGTTTTGAAGTCAGCCAAGTATTCGAGAAATGATGATGGAATCCTGAAGGTCAGTATCCAGAGCAAGCATTCTAGTCTGAACAGGATAGCAGTTTCGGCTTACCTCCTTGTCGAATCTTAGGCACAACTGCCTCCATCATCGCATCTGATCTGAGATGGACGTGTGCATCGAAGGTGGCAGGGAGCCTCAAATCCTCGAACAGTGGAGGCATTTGGAAAGCTTCAAGCAGGATCGATCAGGGACAAAACGACGTAGAATGAGCCTGTAGATCACTCGTTTGCTTCTATACAATACCAGCTCCAGACACTATCATTGCATGCAGAGTCCACCTAAATATTGATCAAGCCAAACTGCCTCTGCGATGTGTGTGCTGTCTAAAATATGAAAGGAAGTCGCGTCGACAGAAAAGCGAGCTCGGAGACGTGTGCGAAGTCTTGGCAAGCTAGCCATGGGTGATTTCTTCCGGTAGCAACCATCAAGGGAGGCACTACAGAGACACCCCCTTTGCCTACATAAACACCCCCCCGATCGCTACATACCTTACCTTAGACACCCCCCCCCATATTGGGTTAGTGGCCGCGGTTGCCGTAACAAAACATTGCAAAATTGTTCAGGCGACGCGGGCGCATAGTAGTGAGGCTGCTGCCTCATCCCCAACACCATCAGCGACGACGACGTCACATATGTTAGCATTCTGAATAGGCAGATCTTCAAATATAGTGTATAGCTAGGTAACATAGCGAGCGTTTAATAATAGAATCGCTATGGAGTAAGTATGAACAGGATTTTCGTTATTTTCGCCCTTATCCTGGCCGAAAAACGCGCCCATGGTAGAAACGCCTCAAATCGTTCAAATCCGACGTCTTTTTTTAAAAAAAAAAACTGTTTTAGCGTCGCTGAGTCAGCTCAGCTACCAAGCTGACTTATCAAAGCCCATTATCGGGGCTGGCCTTGGAGCCGGCACCCTGGAGCCGGACCCTGGAGCCGGGCCCTGGAGCCGGGCCCTGGAGCCGGGCCTGGAGCCGGGCTTGGGCCAGCCTGCGGTAGACATACTAATGGTTACGGCAACCGTGGCCACTAACCAAACATAGGGGGGGGTGTTTATGTAGCGATCGGGGGGGTGTCTATGTAGGCAAAGGGGGTGTCTCTGTAGCACCTCCACCATCAAAAGTGATCGTTCCATGGGAGCTTAGGCTGAAAAGCATGCTCTCTGATTTCAGCTTTGAAAGTATGCAAGAGCTGAATTTGCTCTCGATATGTCTAGATCTATATAATCATAGATATATAAGTTGAGGGTATCTATAAAACAAGTTCAGAACAAGCGATCCTCCGTCTTGATATCGCCATCATCGGACACCTCATCATTGCTGGTGGTATCCTTGAGAGTATCATCCGCCTGAAAATTTATAAGCCTCGTTGGCTTCCGAAGAAACGCTTCACACAATATTCCAGCAGCGACGCTGACGTTCAGACTGTCCACTCCACCCTTCCTGATCCTCTGTCCATCAATACCAACCTCGAAATCAGCCTTTTGCTGAATGTTCCAACGCAGTCCTTCGCCTTCACCGCCAAGAATCAACAAGCATGGATGATCTCGAACAGGGTGCCCCAACCTGGAAGTGGAGAAGTATTTTCCAATTCCAGAACGCTGGCGTGGGTTCGGTGCGGCTGCCGCGAAGACTTTCCAACCGTGGTTTTGACAGCTGTCAATGAAGCTACCTGGTTGGCTGACCGACATCAGAGGCAGGCTTTCAGTAGCCCCCGCAGAAGCTTTGAGCGCTACTGAGGACAGTGGGGCGCTGCTGCGGTTGGCGATAGCAACAGCGTCGACACCCAGGAAGAAAGCTGTTCTAAGGATCGCACCGAGGTTGCCAGGGTCGAGAATACCATCGAGCAGGAGAACAAGAGGATACCTTGGGAACTCAACATCGTAGTTGACATTCGTATCCCTGCCGTTGATCTCCTCGTCTTCACGAGACTGATGATCGATTACGACGTGTAGTGGTCCTTGTGGCTTTGATACACGCTGAAGCCCGGTAATAGGTAGCTTCGGTAATGGAGAAGCTTCTAGTATATAGCCATTGTGAGGTCTTCCCAAGCTCATCTTGTCCATTAAACGGAGCCAGTCTCCTTTTACCCTTTCAACAACGACACTGCGATCCAGTGCTAAATGTCGGATCCTGTTATCTTGCTCATGAGCCTCGCGGTTCTCACCCCCATAGATGTATAGCTTGTAGAGTTTCCTTCGCGACGACAAAAGAGCCGCAGTGACAACAGAGGTACCATAGAGAAATTCGGACGCTGGTGTAGTATAAGGAATGCTCAGAGGGACGTTGGACATATTTTTCGCTCGCTCGTGATCGACATTCCTTCCGTAGCGACCAAAGTCTCGGGTGTCTGATGGGGCTGACCGTTCATAGCCAGAGTCCCTCTCCCTGCTCGCGAAAGGAGGGTTGTCTGGTCTCGTATCTTGCCTCCCCATTGTGAAAGACCGCCTTCGAGGTTCTGGATAAGATCTTTGGTTATCTCGCAATTCTTCAGGGATGGTTAAGCCATCAATCTCTTCGGTATCTTTCTCGAGCTCACTTGTGCGGCGGGGTCTTCGATTGAGTTGATCCTCCTCAGTTGAGTTTAAATTGTTCCTATGAGGCGCGCGACTGAAGAAATCCTGCCCGGACGAAGGTCTTCTTTCTCTGTCTTGATTTCTTCGATGGACTTCTTGTAAACGACTTGCTGATGATTCTACCTCCGGCGTTTCAAACTTTCGCCCAAATTGGGCTGCACGACGAAGTGCCCTGTTCCCACCTGGCTTACTTGTATAGTCGTATTGACTTTTCTGAGACAGCTCATCTACTACACCTCTTTTGTCCACTCTCTTGGTCCTCCTAGTGATACTTCGCGGGATTCTCCGGTCTTGTTTGAGCTCTTGGTAGCGTTCATGTATTCTTTGTGCCTCCGTGAGATCGTCGCCATCTTGCCCTTGCTGGTGATCAGGCCTTCGTATCCTTGCACGTGTGAATTCTGGACGGTCCGAGGCTTCTTCGTATATCCCGACTCGGCTTGAAGCTCGCGAAGCACGTAGAGATCCTCCGCGATTTGAAGCCTTTTCGTAAGTTCCAACTCGGCCAGGAGGCCTTCTAGTGCTAGAAGGCCGTGGGTTTTCTGCACGGCCTGATGTTCTTTCGTATGCGCCAGCTCCGTCTGGGAGTCGTGTAGTGCGCGGGCGTTCTAAGCGTCCTCGAGTCCTTTCAAGTGGATTCGCTCGGCTTGAAGGCCGGCGCTCACTCCTGGTGACTTCATATCGTGAACGTCTCAGTGAATTGTTGATTGCGGTGTTGGTAGAAATGGAGACTGAAAAGGATTGGAACCACAAAAGTTGGAGTTGCGTCGACGACTGTTTCCAATAAAACCCATTAGACCCAGCCAACAGAGTCTTCAGCATTACATGAGTAGCATACGCTGAGAATTGTAGAGAAACGTTATCGATCCTCTACGATATATTTCCTCTAGCGTCGGCCAGTCGGGTGAATTATCTCCGCGATGCCAAGTAATCTGCGCGAGAAATGACCTCGAACTGCTCGACATCCCCAGTCGTGCGAGTCAAATCAACGGACCAAGAAAGATCAAGCATGCTTGCCGAGACCTTTGAGTATTCTGAAAGGCTGGAAGAACATTATGAGGCTCTGGGACTAGATCACACAGTCGGGAAAGACTGGATCACAAGGAAGGGGGAGAAACATTTAAGCAGACGTCTCGAGCGTCAGCGAAGACCGTGACAGAGCGTATTCGCTTCGCACCGGAACGGACAAATACTTTAGCACTAAGGTTTGCATTGCTATTCCAGGGACACCAAGCCTCATGAATACAGCAGCGCTACAAGAGGAGGATTCGCTAGGGGGAGGGAAACGGTGCTTGACCACAGGATTGTTCATAGAACCTTGCTAAGATGGCAGATGTCGGCGGAGGACACACTGCTAGGACAAGGCTATCTTGTCTTGATACAACTCCTTCTCAAGCTGCGCAATCGGTCTTCGTTCGACCAGATGCCCATGAGCCAGTGACGTATCCTCTGCAAGGCCCAGAAAAACATGACCTTGCTAAGCAGGGTGAGGCGGTGGCCTCGAGGATACCAACCGACACAGATGCATCGATTGCTCCTGCTGGGTTCCCATTTGGTAATCTCGTGCAAGCACAGAACGGCCCAGGTAGTGATATTGTACCACCGCGTCTACCAGGTACTGCAGAGCCAACATTGCAACGGAAAGCTTCAGACGGCGCCCATGGTGGACTTCAAGATACACAACCAGCGTCTGACAATGCAGAAGTGTCCACACCCCAAGGTCGACCTAGCGTTCAGTTCTCTCGTCCTGCCCTCGGCAATGAGCAAGGAGATAGCTCATACTTCCGGTCTAGGTCAGGCACTATGGATGATGGCGATGTTGCAGCTAGAGACAAACGCAGCGGCTCGTTGTTCACCAAATTGAAGGCCCTTGCACATCCATCCAATCCACCTCCTCACACAAGGACGCCGAGCGGGTTCACTCTTGGGGGAGACTCAATTAATGAGCGGCTGGCAACCTCGCATATCTCCCCGAGCTCAGAGCAACAAGACCCAATGCGCGCTCATGCGCTTGATGAGAACAGTGATCGCGATGCTGACGCCGAAGAGAGCACTGGAGAAGAAAACCCTGTGGGCTCTTCGGCTCAGAGGCGAAGGCGGAAGAGTCGACGACCACAAGATGGAGGAGCTCAGACCGCTCCTGCAACCCCAAAAACTCCAATCGCACGCACACGACCCAATATCTTGTCCAGTAGTTCTATGACTCCGACTGACAGATTTCGTCCATCTTTTCTCCCGCGACGGGCAACTATGACAGATATACCTGACGAGAATCGGCAAGGCGTCTCAGAAGATGAAGGCCGGAATATAATGAATCGGCAGAGCCCTTGGCGTAGGGGTAGTGGTTGGGCGTCGCGTGGGCTTAGTCACTCACGGGTTCGGAAGCATAGCAGGCAACCATCTAATGAGGAGCGTAGGCCTAGTAACTTACGGAGACTTACGGGCTTTGGTGCTGGTAACGATAACCCTGGGACATCCTCATTCTCTCCATGGAAAATGTATCGTAGCGAACGCGCTTCAACCGTCAGTGCAGCGAAGTGGCGACAGCTGAAAGCAGGACTGAAGATGATCGGACAACGTCGGAAAGCGGAGAATACCATAGATCACGCCAAATCTGCTGAGCTCATGGCAGAGCTTACAGCTGGAGTTCCTGCGGCGCTTATACTTGCCAGTATGTTTCAAAGAGACGAACACGGAAATAAAAGAATACCCATCTTGTTAGAGCAGCTCAAAGTGCGACTTACCGACAGCAGGCAGGTCGATACGAAATCTGGAGATCGGCACATGATCTTTCGGATTGAGATGGAGTATGGTAATGGTCTCACAAGAATGAGGTGGGTGATCCATCGCGCTCTCAGAGACTTCGCAAATCTTCATGCACGTTACAAGCTTCAGGTTGGTGCTCAAAAGTTCGCTCAATTGAACAAACGAGATGACGTACGTACAAAATTACCACACTTTCCGCGAAGCGCTTTCCCTTATTTGCGAGGCATCAGAGGACTTGATAACCTTAGCGAATCTGATGAAGAAGATGACGGTGACGGGATTGTTCGTAGCGGTGGTGAGGCAAGCGGAGCAGAGCGAACGAGCAAGAAGAAGAAAGTCCGCCCTTCATTGGGGTCATCGAGACGAAAGTCAAGCGTGGCAAATCATAACAGTGATAGTGGTGCAATTACGACAGCGCGCAGAGAAGCTTACCCCGAGCGGCAGCGGAAAAAGCTCGAAATCTATCTTCAACAGATGATACGATATCTCATATTTCGCCCTGAAAGCAATCGTTTGTGCAAATTCCTCGAGCTTTCTGCTCTAGGTGTAAGACTTGCTGCTGAAGGGAGCTATCACGGCAAAGAAGGTCTTCTAGTCATCCAGTCGGGAAAAGGCGTCGACTTTCGGAAAGCTTGGACTCCCTCCCTTCTCAAAGGTCGACATGGTCCCAAGTGGTTCTCTGTGCGCCACAGCTATGTTGTATGTGTTGACTCGCCAGAGGAGATGAACATATACGACGTGTTTCTAGTCGACTCCAATTTTCAAGTCCAGACCAAACGCAAGCGACTGCGAAACCAAAAACCAAAAGACATTGCAAAGGCTGCAAAGAATTCTGCTTCACATCCACAGCACCATAGCTTAAGACTATCGAACTCGGAACGAAAATTAAAGCTGTTGGCTAAGAACGAGCGGCAACTCTATCAATTCGAGGAGTCAATCAGGCATATGGCAACGAGCTCGCCCTGGAGCAAATCGAAACGGTTCGACAGCTTCGCCCCAGTTCGATCGAACGTATTCGCACAATGGCTTGTTGACGGTAGAGATTACATGTGGAACGTGTCTCGAGCCATTAGCATGGCCAAAGATGTCATCTACATTCACGATTGGTGGCTGAGTCCCGAATTGTATATGCGGAGACCTGCCGCAATTTCTCAGAAATGGCGACTCGATAGGCTGCTTCAGCGGAAAGCTCGGGAAGGAGTTAAAGTCTTTGTGATCATGTATCGCAACATCAATTCAGCCATCCCTATCGACTCTGAATACACAAAGTTCTCACTTCTGGACCTTCACCCCAATGTCTTCGTACAACGATCACCGAATCAATTTAGACAGAACACTTTCTTCTGGGCTCATCACGAGAAAATTTGCATCGTCGATCATATGGTGGCTTTTGTTGGTGGCATTGATCTCTGCTTTGGCCGATGGGACACTCCTCAGCATACAGTCGTGGACGACAAGCTGACAGGTTTTGAAGCGTCTGATGCGCCCAAAGATGCTGATCACTGCCAACTTTGGCCAGGCAAAGATTACTCTAACCCCAGGGTGCAGGACTTCTATGCCTTGGATAAGCCATACGAAGAGATGTACGACAGGACGAAGATACCTCGAATGCCATGGCATGATATCCATATGCAGATCGTTGGTCAACCTGCCCGTGATCTTACCAGACACTTTGTTCAAAGGTGGAATTACATCTTACGGCAACGCAAGCCGACTCGGCCTACTCCATTCCTCCTGCCTCCACCAGACTTCAGCCCAGCAGACCTCGAGGCTCTGGGATTGGATGGTACATGCGAAGTGCAGATCTTGCGGTCAGCTTGTTGGTGGTCACTAGGAACACCAGATCTGACGGAACGTAGCATCTTGAATGCGTACATCAAGTTGATTGAGGAGTCTGATCACTTCATTTACGTTGAGAACCAATTCTTCATAACCAGCTGCGAGGTCGAAGGGACAAGGATTGAGAACCAGATCGGAGATGCTCTTGTCGAGCGTATCATCCGCGCTTCCCAGAAGAAGGAAGATTGGCGTGCTGTCATAGTCATTCCGCTGATGCCTGGCTTCCAAAACACCGTTGACCAACAAGATGGCACCAGTATCAGACTTATCATGCAATGCCAATTCAGAAGTATATGCAGAGGAGAAGCCTCCATATTCGGCCGAATACGCGCTCAAGGTATCGAACCTGAGGATTACATTCAATTTTATAGCCTTCGGTCGTGGGGCAACATTGGATCAACCAAGCAACTTGTAACCGAGCAGCTCTACATCCACGCTAAATGTATGGTTGTGGATGATAGAGTAGCGATCATCGGCTCTGCGAACATAAACGAGCGCTCGATGCTTGGTTCACGTGACTCCGAGTGTGCGGCAGTCGTTCGGGACACAGACATGCTTTGGTCAACAATGAACGGCGAACCATACCTCGTAGGCAGATTTGCTCATACACTTCGAATGCGCCTCATGCGTGAACATCTTGGCATTGATGTTGACGAAGTCATGGAAGAAGAGGAGCAAAAGGTGAAGGACCAGCAGTGGGAGAAAGACATGAACAAGTTCCATGCCAAAGAAGCCGAAGATCGGGAGGCTGAGGACCAATTACACAAGTCGAAACATGAAATCAGGGACGAAGTTTTGCACAAGTCGGAAAATATATCTAGCTTCAATCATGATGTCGACTGGGAGCAGGCAAACAATCCGAACCTGAAGACCAATAAGAAGCTCACAGAGGACTCTCGAGTCACAAACAATCCGGAGCATAAGAAAGACGTGGAAGGTGAAGGCGCAGATGCAATGAAACGAGAAGAGCAGGCTGGCCGGGCTGGACGTCGTGATACATACCTGGGGGTGTTGAGCAACGGTAGCAAGGAGATTCTAACATCGTTGGAAGACCTCAAGGCTGCTAAAGGCAAACCAGCAACTCCAGCGAAGGAACCCTCGCCATCAAGATCCGAGTCTCGACTGACTGAGGACGGAGGCAATTCTGGCCTACCACCTTCACAGGCACCGACCCGCACCAGTACATCCCAGCTCGCGCTCTCTCGGACTGCCACGCTACTCCCGCTACCAATGACGGATGACACCGACATTGGTGGACCTCCACCACACCAAAGCTCCTCACAGAAGTCGGCTGGCTTCACAAACCCACTTGTCGCCGACATGAAACGGCCTTTCGTTGACAAAGACTGCATGCGTGATCCTCTCAACGATGCTTTCTTTCTGGATACTTGGCACGCCGTTGCAGAGAACAACACCAAGCTCTTCCGGCAAGTCTTCCGCTGTATGCCCGACAACGAAGTCAAGTCTTGGAAGGAATACAAAGAATACGCAGCCTATGCAGAACGCTTCTCCCAAGCTCAGGGCGGCGGCAAGAGCAGAGATCGAGCAGCGCAAGAAGCACCCGGCAGCAGCGGTCCACCTGGCCAGCCTAGTCTGCCAGATAAACTCCGTCTTCTAGGATCCATCGGAGAGAAAGCTGGCGGAGAAGTCGGCAAAGCCGAAGATCTGAGTGAAAAGATCATGCATAGCATTGGGACGAAGGACAATGGTCACCATGGTCACTCTATGGGCAAAATAGAGGAATGGGCTGAAGCGGCAAATAAAGCGCAACTTGAGCGACAAGCAAAAGAAGGCAAAGAAAAGCCACCTTCACCAACAGCTCTCAAGGAGATCACCACGGATGAGAAGGCCCCATTGCGGACTTCCAATGAGTTCAAAGGCTCTACGACAATGGACGCTGATGAAATGAGTAAAATCAATTCTCCAACCGCGGTCAGCTACTCCGACGCCCTGAACCGAAATACCTCCACACAGAAGCGACGAAGGCGAGCCACGACTCGCAGTTCGAGAAGAGAGTTCCGCGCTAGCGACGACATCACAAGCACAGCCGACGCTGACGAGCTGATGCATATGGTGCAGGGGCATCTTGTGCTATGGCCGTATGATTGGTTGGCGAAAGAAGAGCAGGGAGGGAATTGGCTGTATAGTATTGATGGGTTGGCGCCTTTGGAGATATAGTAAGTTCACAACCCATCGTCGTTGTTGATAGTCAGATGCTGATTGCTATTGTGACTAGCAATTAAGAGATCATTGTTTATTTTTATCGAAAATCCATAGCTCCGGGCATAGCGTGCGTTACTTCTGACTTTTGGTACATGCACTAGCGACGGCGAATATCTGGGTGGCCTTCTTCTTAGCATGTGTTCATCTGAGTTTTCACTTTCTTGACTTGCCTGCCTTTGAGTCCTATGGGGGCAGATTGATGCCTCGAAGAGGCTGTACATAAGATTCACCCTCGATTACTGTATATTACTACGAAAATTGACTATTGATGTTTATCAACCTACAATCATCCCACGCACTACGTTCTTCTATTGAACAACATCCACCCAGGGCAAGCTATAAGGATAAAGCTCCACACCACTCTCACCCCCTCTCCACCTCAGAAACCTCCAAACATCCTCTTCCACCCCCTCGCTGACCATGTTCTCCCGGACCACACTCCAACCTCTCTCCACTCTCTTCGCCCCAAGCACCGGCCCCATCCCATACAGATCCATCTCCCACACCGGATACCCTCTCATCCTCTCTCCCTCATCCAACACCTGCCTTGGCGTAACACGCTCCGGTGGATCGATACCCACATAGCTGACTCTAGCCGGGGGCCAGCGGATGGCTGGCACGTGGAGATCGAGGAAGCGGCGGCGTTTGAAGTCGTGGGAGATGATGGTGATATGGGTGGGGTACGTTCCTGTCAAGTGGTGGAAACGGAGAAGAGAGAAGAGGACGTTTTGGTAGCTGTCGGTGGCGTGGCTTTCGTCTACCATGCGCCATGATGGGACTGATTTGGGCGCGAGAGCTTGGGCTAGGAGCTGAGAAAATAGAGTGGTGTCAGACAGTGGGACTTGGGAAGGGCCGGAATTTAGGTAAAAGGGTTCACGAACCAGGTATGAATCTCCTTCGCTCAATGATTCCACACTCGGTTTTGTAGGACCGCTGTCATTCATTAGTGGCTGAATGGACATGATCTTCTTAGTAGATAGACATAATTACCCAGAGAATATGAGCAAAGAGTCAGGCTGCTCCTCCAGCAATCTGATGCCTGCTTTGATATGCTCAATGAAGGTTGGCGTTTCGCCCTTCTGGAATGGCTCGATAGCCCTTTACAACTCTATCAGCTTATTTGGGATTCATACTTTTTGTGTATGTTCAGGGCAGGAATGCCACATCGAGCCATGAATGTTGGTATTCGATCTGCCTACGTAGAAGATCATAGCAGGCAAAGAACCTACCATTCCGCTTCATCCTTACCATTACTAGGTCCACCAAGCCAGATAGCATGGCAGCAGACTATGATCATTTTATGAGGTATCCGTCGTCGTTGTTCCATCTTCAGAACACCAAACAGCTGGTTATTCTTCAAGCGAATTCAGAAGTGGGGCAAATTGCCAAATAGAATGGACCTCGCAGGTATCATGTGAGCAAGTGTTTCGTGAAAGTAGCTATGTACAGCAACCCATAGCATCATCTGGCGCAAGCCGATGACATGAATTTTGGTGTCGAATTGAATCGAAATGAAAAAAGATGCTCGAAGTGTACGAAAACGCTGAGCCGCACGCCATGCCGCTAATGTGAGCTCGGAGCAATGAAACGCCGACCGCATGCAGCTGTATCGTAAATAGAAAGGAGGATCAAAGAGCCCATAAAGCTCACGCGGATGCTGTGGACCAAGAGCTGACTCTCGAAGTCGTTCCCACGAACTCACTGCTCCCTCGGCTGCTCATGTAAATAATTGCACTCGTCGCCTTTCCGGCATTTGCCTTCCTGCCAGAACTTGCAAGGGAGTCGTGGTGGACCGTAGTACTGCATATCAGAACCCATTAGTGAAAGTATTATGAACAAGATGTAAGATTACATGCCTTCTTCTCCGCCCCGCCAGTCGCTCGAGAACGCTTACGACCATAGTCGTCATCATTATTGTCGTATTGCCGTTTACGGTCATTCCCGTTCTGGTTCTGATACTGATTAAAAAATCCGAAACCTCCCATCTGCGGGACTTGTGGAGCAGATTGGGCTCCGAGTGATGCAATGATCGCCTGTAGGTTTGGTACCGGAGCAACTGGAGCAGAGGCATATGCGGGCTGGACTTGAGGCTGGACCATGCCCGCAAGCGCGGCTTGGAAATTGTACGGAGCTGCTCGCTGTTGCGGCATCTGCATCGGCATCTGAGGCGCTGGTTGATTTGAAAATTGGGCGAAGATGGCTTCAAGACCTGTAGCAGCAGGAGCAGGAGTTACTGGCTGCGGTGGTGGAGCCTGTTTCTGACTATTGATGATCCGGAGTAGGGCAGAAATATCTGGCATTGGTGGTTGAACGGCCGCTTGCTGCTTCATCTCCGCAAGACGAGTCTAAACTGCGTCAGTATGAAACTATAAGTTCTCGGGCCGAAGATTGGACCTACCGTGAACCATTCCTCGACTGGGGTTCCGAAGGCTTCCTCCATGAGGTGATCCCCTGAGTATGGCTCGGATGGCTCCCGGGGCGAAGGAGGGATATCCGAAGGGCTCGTATAGTGTACCATAAGCGTGCTCAACTCTCTTTGGTCCTGCACTGCTCGCTCTTCGCTCCTCGCTTCGAGTGTCCCACCTCGGCTTATGTAGTTCTGGCCCTGAACTGTATCTCCGAGGACACTGAAATCAATGGCTACAAATCGTCAGTCAAATCCAGGTCACAAGGTAGCTCATACGTACGCAGAGGGTCATGCCACTCCGGCAGTGAGATCTCATCAGGTGGTTCATAATCTTCCTCATCATCGATGTCAAGATCCTTGTGCATTTTCAACATTTGACCCTCCCCTCGGCTATCGCCAACGTCTCGTACTTGGCTGTCTTCGTGGCCTAATTCTTCGTCAGGGTCGTGCACAAATTCTCGGACTTGCACTAGGTCTTCGTCCGCTTTGAAAGAGACACGAAGCCTTCGACGTGATTCTTTGCGAAGTCGTTTACGCTTCTCTTCAGGGGATTCTGTTTTGCGTGTTTCCTCAACCTTGACCGGTGGAGCGTCTTTCTGGGCATTCAAGGTGGCCATCGTGGCGGCAAATGAGAAGGCAGGCTTAGGCGGTTCTGCCTTAACTTCGGGCTTGGCCTCAGATCCAGCACTGAAATAATGTTAGTATTTGTCATTGTGCGAACTTCAATGCTATAGGTTAAAAAACAAGCGGTTCCTCGCTTACCTGGATTTCCCATCCTCTAATTTCGAAGAAGTTCCAGGCTTCTTCGATGCAGACTTGAGACTCGAGAAGAATCCAGAGGGTTTTGCGGTGACGGTGTTTGCTTTGGTCTTAGCAGCATCGGCCACAGTCGTCTTTGTCGGCGCTTTTGCATCAGCTTTTGGTGTTGGTTGACGTGCTTTATTGGCAATGGTGGCTTTAGCTGTTGTGGCGCTATCTGAAGCTTTTTTGACCGCGATCGATGCCTTTCTAGCATTAGACATCTCTATTTTGATATCCTTTGACTCAGACGTTGGAGAGCGCTCCTTTTGAATCTTCGTCGTTGCGCCGTTTGTTGGCTCGGGCTTCACAGACTTTGCGCCTGCTGCCTTCTGCTTCGAGAGCTCTGCAGCGCTATCCAGAATCTTCTGGGCGAATTTCTTCCCGTCATCATCTCCTCTCTTGACCAACCTCGCTAGTACTTTATCCACTTTCGTCTTCTCCAGAAGAGCTTGGTCAATCGTTGCACAACGAGTCAAGAGCTAGCGATTATCAGCGTTCGGATTCCGACTTAGGGTACATTGAATGTGCTTACCTCAAGAATGCTAGCAATGAAGGTGCCTGTATATTCATTTTCCTTGAATCGATCCGCAAGAAATTGGTAGAAAACGAGGATGAACGGAGGACTTTCTCCCAGACTAGCATTGAATTAGTCTGACGCTTTCAAAACGCGAGATTGTAACCCGTATCAAACAAAGTAATATGCAAAATCAGAAAGCCATAAGATGCTTCAAGTGCTCTTGAATACTCGCCTTATGGCAACGGTAAGTGACTCGACGCCGAATAACCGGACAAGCTGGCTTTATTGAGCAGAATTCTGCAACCCGGTTTGGAGTGCTTTATTATACCCAAAATCTGTGGGATTGACGCTTGGGCCATGCCAGAATTCAAGGCTTACTACAAGGCTAGTAATACCCACGAATGGCATGTTTGCAACAGAGGACCATTCTGTATCTATCTCATATGCCACTATTGCCTTGCGCGATGCCTCTGAATCAACGCCTTTTAGGGCGTTCGCTAGGTCCGCATCCGCCTCCACCAAACGCACAATAGACATTACTCGCTTACATCCGCCAGTGGGGTCGGAGAGGAAGGAATTGGTAGCACTTGAAGTGGACGCTGGTATGGACGGGAAAGAAAAAGGTACGTACTTTTCAATAAGATCTGGGTGGCCGTGCTTGAGGGTCAAGCCGATACAGGACTCCAGAAGACGCCGTTGCTCTTGAACCCGACGATCGTAGGCTTTGATGTTGGTTTGGTCCTTCTTGTCAATTGCCGTCTGTAGCGAGGCAGCTTTTGCCTTCCACTTATCACGGATGCCTTTGAAGATATCCCAATACTCGCCAAGAGCGGTGCGTATGACAGTGCTAGACAAGCCAACATTCTTCTTCGCCCATACTGCCTTGATGACGTCGTATTCGACAGCCTTGCTGGGATCTGCGGGGCGGATTGCGGGAATTGGGGATTGCTCTTCTGGCTCCATTTCTACATCCGACTCTGAGTAGTAATCGGACTCGTCTTCAGAGTCTGATTCAGACGTTTCAGTGAGGGAAGCCGACTCAGCAACTGATCCGGAACGAGAATGTGATGCATTGGTGGAACGTGGACCGGCCAATTGGGTCTCTGTCTTTTTGAGCTTCTTCAGTACAGGCTCTCGGTCTCGATGCCAAGGATCGCTCCCCTTCTCTATTAACTCATTAGTCGCAGACACCTGGCACAGGTGAGCACTAAGGGCACTTACCCAATTGGAGTAGACTTCGGAATTCCTTGACAGTCCTCCTCCTCCTAAATTTAGCCAATACAGCTATAAATTGTCAGTACAGTTTTCTTCAAGGCCTTAAAGGCCGGATTGATTGTCCCTACTTTTGGTGCCGCTCGAAGCTAGATTACCATTGCCTACAAATGTAAAACCATCCACACGGGTAGACTTAGTGGCATTCGATAGTCCTGCTGTAGGCTTGATGTGCATGCCTTTGGCATTGATTGAATCGGGCGTCGCAGAGGAAAGCGTGATCCATTCCTGTGGAAGAGTGGGACCTGTCCCAGTGGCCGAAGCTCGCGGTACAGGTAATGGTTGACCAGATCGCGAGTTGAGGGACTAAACGAGGTTAGTCTTGGACAGATTATAGAATACGTTGGATGGTAAATGACTATCTCGACTTACTTGGCGATTAACTTCCCCAGCGACTTGAGGAGCAGAGTCCGGATAGCTCTCTAACGCTGACGGTGAGATAGTCTCATGATGCTGTTGTTCGAGGCTTTGCGGTCCATTATACTCATACTGAGCGGTGTTGTTAAGAGGAAGTGTACCGTATCCTAGGGTGTTGTCGTATTCCGAGGGAGAAAAGGTTTGGTTCGGGTTAGAGATAAACCCGTAGTCGAAGGGAGCAGGGCTTCTTGGATACGATTGATTATAATCTCTCGGTGGCGCCCCATAATCTGACAAAGGCAACAAAGTCGAAGATTGATATGGATTCTGTTGCCAATTCTGATTTCCTTGGTCGAAGCCATTGATCGCCTGCTGCTGAGCGGGATAGGCTTGCGGGTTCCATGAAGAGTCGAACGCGGAATCATTATCTGTATGAACAAAACTACTGAAGGCATCGTTTTGCACCCCGCTGAAAGCATAACTGCCTCCGACCTGCTGTGGACCACTCCCATTATATCCGTGACTCTGCTGTCTTGAATCCATCCTCGCCAAACGACAATGTTACTCAGCCTTAACGGAGAAAGATTGTTCCGTAATTTTGACCCTAACCTTCGAGCTTTTCCCAATACAGTAAAGCGTAGCTGAGATGTGAAAACGGGTGCCTGCTGAGACCGGAAATTTCTTTTCAAGCTTTGGTGGATTGAGCGCCTTGGGGTGATTGACTGGCCGTAGCTATGCGCTGAACATTCAATTTGTAGAGAAAATGTAGTTTAGAAGCTGGCAAAAGGTAGCTTTAGGGGTTGACTGATACTCGCAGCGGTGTTAATTGGACAGAACGAGTACTTCGAGGTACCACGGGGACTAAGAGCTCGTTCTGAGAGAGCAGCTTGAGCCCTTCAGAGTGAGGTAAACTCTGTGACAGAGTCCACCCAATTCCGCGTGTTGTCCACCGACCGATGTACCTCACTCCCTCCACCTCTCCAACACAACTTGCCTTCACTCTGGCAAGCTTAGAAACTCATCCAATCAATACTTCAGGATGGCCTAATCATTTAGGGAGCGAACTATAGTGGTCCAAGATGGGAATAGGGAAGATGGGAGATGAAGAAAGAAGGTGAGTCGTGGTAGAAAGCGCGCGACGACGTTCCGCAAAAGGATTTTGAATACGGGCGCTAGCGCTAGCGCCGAATTCTACCTCGTAACGTTCGACAGCCAAAACAGAGAACACCTCAGGTTTAAGCATAGCTGTTATGTTGGGAATCTACGGCTTGAAAAAGCTTGACGCCCCGCCCCAGTGAATGGAAGTCCTCTATCATATATTTCAGTACTGAGAAGATTCCATCATGGCGCCTCATCAGCAAACACTTCGAGACCGGCAAGTAGGTAGGCCTGCCGTTGTTAAATTATGGCGAAGCTCGATACTGACAATTACACAGCTTCCATTGGGAAAATACTAAATCTCAATCACTCGTCGCTTACAAACACCCTCAACGGTCATGACTCAGCCGTTGTCAACGGCCCTATACATCAATCTACGCCCGTATTGAATTCAGATGGCGATCCCATATGGAAGGTATTGGTCTTTGATGATTTGGGCCGAGATGTCATTAGCAGTGTCTTGAGAGTTAATGACCTTCGTGGTTTTGGAGTTACCATACATCTGTCCGTATTCCAAAAGCTCAGCTACGGTTACTCGCGCTGACTTCTACAGCAACATAAACGCTCAGCGTCACCCGATACCTGATGTCCCAGTCCTCTACCTCCTGGAGCCCACTGCGGCCAACCTTAGCCTTGTCAATGCCGATCTCTCCAGAAGTCTCTATGCCGACGCCTATATCAATTTCCTTTCGTCAATACCACGACCGTTGATGGAGGACTTTGCTGCGCAGATTGCAGAAGCCGGCACAGCTGAGAGCGTAGCCCAGATGTACGATCAATATCTGAACTTTATAGTGGGCGAGCCAGACCTGTTCAGCTTAGGCATGGGCAAAGACACATACTGGGCATTGAACAGCGCACAGGCAACAGACGAGGAGATAGATGCGTTGGTAGATAGAACAGTCAGCGGCCTTTTTAGTGTGGTAGTTACCATGGGTAAGTCGCCCTCCATAAAAAATACCAGACTCAGCTAATCTTGCTACAGGCTCGATACCAATTATTCGAAGTCCGAAAGGCGGCCCAGCGGAGATGATAGCAGCAAAGCTAGACCGCAAATTGAGAGACCACATTCTAAACTCCAAAGACAACCTCTTCTCCAGCCACGGCCAACGGCCATCCTCGTCCTCTGGCACCCCTTCATCACGACCAGTCCTTGTCATTGTAGACCGCAACGTCGATCTAATACCCATGCTCTCACATTCATGGACATACCAATCTCTCGTCCACGATGTCTTGAAAATGCATCTCAACCGCATAACTATGGAATCCTTTGTCGATGCAGATAATCCAAGCAAAGGCAAGATGAAGAGATCGTACGACTTGAATTCAAACGACTTCTTCTGGGCTCGAAACGCTGCGATACCCTTCCCTCAGGTTGCAGAGGACATCGATATGGAGCTTACCAAGTACAAAGATGATGCCAGCGAGGTAACAAGAAAGACGGGCGTTTCCTCGATCGAAGATCTGAACGACAGCGGCTCATCAGCCTCCCATCTCAAAGCTGCAATCACCCTACTTCCGGAACTGCGAGAACGAAAAGCGACATTGGACATGCATGTAAACATTGCAAGTGCCTTGTTGGAAGAAATCAAGGACCGTCAATTGGACAATTTCTTCCAGATCGAAGAGAACATTACGAAGCAAACGAAAGCCCAAATGCTCGAACTCCTGAACGACGCGGCAAAAGGTAAAGAACCACTCGATAAGCTTCGCCTCTTCATCATCTGGTTCCTGAGCACCGAACAAGAAGTGTCCCGGGCAGAAATGGATCGTTTCGAAGAGGCTCTCACGCGTTCAGGGGCCGATATCACAGCCCTTGTGTACGTGAAAAGAGTCCGCGATGAGACGCGGATGACCATGATGAATTCCGCGCCTTCTGCACCAACCCAACCATCTACAGACTCTAATCTGTTCCGTGGCTTCTCATCCCTTTCTAATCGCCTGACCGACCGTCTCGGCGCTGGAGCGCTGAGCTCAAACTTCGAGAACCTTATCTCTGGTGTCAAGAACTTCCTGCCTGCTAACAAAGACATCACCATAACTAAGATCGTCGAGTCTCTTATGGATCCTGCCTCTGCCTCGTCATCCGCTATCGCTAAAACAGAAGACTACCTTTATTTTGATCCCCGGTCAGCGAACGCTCGAGGGACCATGCCTGGCGCACCATCGTCGCGGCAACAGAGTGCACCAGGTGGTTTCGCTCCCGGTTCTAATGCCACATTTGGTCAGAGAAGACAGGGTTTCAGTGAGGCTATCGTATTCACCGTGGGAGGCGGAAGCATGGACGAGTATGGAAACTTGCAGGACTGGGCAAAGAGGACGAGCGCTGCGCAAGGTGTTGGTGGACCTAGAAGAAGAATCGTCTACGGCAGCACAGAAGTCGTCAACGCAGAAGACTTTGTTGGGGTAGCGGCCAGGCTCGGTAGGGAGAGCGGATAGCATGTGGGCCTTAATTGAGGTTGTGACATCATTCCGGACGCTTTATACCCTCTCACTGATCCAAATCGCACCCTTACACCCACTCCTTATGACCCTATTCAGCAGCTCATAAGGCTTTGCTTCCTTTGCTCCTTCTCCTACAGCTTCATCCAGGTGCTCCAACTCCTCATCCCTTATCCTCTTCAGAGTACTAACCAAATCTCTCAACTCCTTTCCCACCTCCTCCCCCCTCTCTTCCATCTCCCTCACCCACCCCAACAGCACCCTAACCTGCCCATTATAATGTCCCCCAATCTCCGTCTCCACCGCCTCGGTACACGCCATCGCCGCCTCCCGTCCCATCAACCCCGTTCCCCACCCCAACACACTTGCCGCAACGGACCAAAACGGATACAGAGCTGTAGGCCGGATTCGATGCTTTGCGAGGAGGGCGTTGAAGGTGCTGAAGTGTCCAGCTTCTTGGGCGTACATGTGCGACATTAGAGGGCGAAGATGCGGATGCGTCCGGGCGATGGGCGGAGTTTGGGCGGTATAGATTAGGGTGGCGGCGAGTTCGCCGGCTTGGTTTACGCGGAGGGCGGAGTCTAGGAATTGTTGCTGCTCTGCGGAGAGGGGGCGGCGCCGTAGGGCTGTGGATTGAGAGTCCAGTGTTTCTGGTGTTGGTTCGGTCTTTGGGGAGGCTGAGGATGTAGTGATTGAGGCATAATGGTTTCGGAAGCGAGGAGGGGTGAAGCTGGGAAGGAGAAAGTCCAAGATTGGGGTTTGATGATGGAGAGCTGGTCTGTAGAGGGTACGAAGGGTGTTTGCGGCATTCATTGTGAGTATAGCCGCGGGAACGATGAGCTCTAGAATCAAGACTTGAATTTATCCCGATTGATACTCAGTGGCAGTTGTTAGCAAACTATAGTCATTCCCAGGCACAAACATCGAAATATCGACCTCATAATCAATAGAACACCTTCCAAGCGAGCGCTTACGGCCCAGGGGCGCCTACCGGCCTTGGCTCACTTGGCAGTGGAGCCCCGGTTTGTTTGATTTCAAAGTGAATGGTTGACTCCCTCTTTTCTATTGTTCCATCTGCTTGCTCCAGCCTCCACATTTGATCAGCTTCTATCGGCTTACTAGCCCGCGTGACAACTTCGAGCCACCAACTTCTGCACATCCAATTTCACTTCCATGCGACCTTGATACTACGGCCACCACAATCAGCCTTTTGTACAACACTGCACCACTCCATTTCTGATATACTCAATTAATTACACGAAGCGGGCTTCGTGACGTTCGTTAATAGCTGGACTATCATAATACAAATACCGCGCCACCATGGACGTCGAGGATGCTGAGCTACTCGCCCTCGCAGGGGGTGACTCTTCCGATGAGGAGGACACTAAGCCCACTATCACCAAAGCCCTGTCGCCCCTTCCTTCAATCGAGATCTCTCAGCCAAACGCCTCCGGAAGCAACTCGACCCCCAGATCATCTACCAGGCATGGAGGCACTTCCAAGGCTATGAAGAAGACACGCAAAGCCGACTCCGAAGAAGAAGGCGAAGCGTAAGTCCCTACAATGTACCCACCCTTTGTGTCACAATGCTAATCATTAGTCATAGCTCTTCGACACCTGCATCACCCAATTCTCTCCAGTCTGCACCGATGTCCGAATCCGACTCAGATTCTTCTCCAGTTGATGAGCAAGGCGCTGGTGGTCCTCTCTTCCCCATCGATAACAAGTTCAAGTCCGAGAAGGATAAGAAGGAAGTCATGTCGATGTCTGAAGTCCAGCGCGAAGCTATTCTCGCTGAGCGTGCCGCACTCATCGAGCGAGAGACACAAGGCCAGCATCTTCGCCGTCTGCTGGAGGCTCGGCAAAGGCAAGAAGCCAAGGGTGGTGACAAGAAGCGCAAGGCTGCCGATTTGGAGGAGAGTCCCCGCAACCGCAAGAGCTCTCGCCAAAAGACAACTCTTGGCGGGCGCAAAGTTGGGGAGACCTCGGCAGCGATTGACGCATACAAGCGTGTACGCGAGGAGAAAGGCATCCGGGATAATCAGCTTCGCCTTGATGCAGCAGACCGCAAGAACCGACGAGCTCGAAGCTCCAGTGACAATAGATATTCCAGCGCGGACGCTGATGGAGAGAGCGAAGTTGAATGGGATGATGGAAAGCCCAAGGTTGACGAAGAGCGAGTTCGCAAGGAGCCGAAGGCAGATTATGCCGATGTTCGCCGAGCAACACTACCCCGCAACTTCTTTGCGGACTACTGTTTTTACCCAGGTTTCGATCAGGCTGCCAAGGATTGTTTTGTCCGCATCCCACTTGCGGGGGAGGGCAAGAATGGGCAAATGGCTTATCGGTTGGTTTTGATCAAAGGTAATTCGTGAAAGTCCACTGGCTTGGGCTTCACTGACCTTTGCAGACATCATTGAGAAAGAAGGAGCCCACTATGCCGTGGAGAAGAAGAATGGCAGGAGATTCGTCACGAATCAACATGCAATGCTCGTCATTGACGGTGCCGCAAAAGAGTTCCACTTCAATGGCATATCCAATTCGATTGTCACTGAGGTACGTCGAATATTCTGCAACGGGTAGTACTACAACTGACATGCGCAGGCTGAGGTCGCGAACTATGGAAACCTGATGGAAGACGCAGGAAAACAGCTTCCTACTAAGCGTTTCCTCCAGCAAAAGCTCTTAGACATTGAGTCCGTCATACGTCATACCTTCACCGAGGCCGAACTTCAAGAGAAACTTCGTCGATCTGGTGTACTTAATCAGGGTTCAGATCATCTCGAGCGCGAGACAATCAACAAGCGTCGCCGTGCAGCCGTGGAGAATGAGGACGAAGCAGCTATCGCCAAGTGTGACGCGGAATTGGCAGCGTTAAGCGGACCAAAACTCATGTACGGCACAAGTCTCGTCGCTCTACAGACCCAAATCCCTACCGCTCCTATCCACCCCAGCCAACAAGACCGTCTGGCCGAATTGAACATTCGCAACCGCAAGGCCAATAGGGAAGACGTCCGCAAAGCCCAGCTTGCAGAGCGCAAGGCTGATCGACTTGCGCGCGAGGCTGTTCAGCGCGGAGAAGCTCTTCAGAATCCCTTTGCGCGTGTCAAGACATATGCGAAGACTCACCACGACATTAACCAGTCTCTTACTCCACAGCGTGTTGGCCAGCAAGTTGGCAGTCGGGATATCAGCCGCTCCGGAACGCCCGCTGATACTACTACTCCAAAGCCAGAGGAGACGAAGCCCGCGTTCGCCAGCCCGCCTCAACTATTCACAGCTTCGGGTATGCCAATGCTTGGGAGCCGTAATATGGATGACGAGATCATTGCTAGCTTGGATATGGGGATTGACATTGAGCTTTAGGGGTGGAGAGGGGGGATGGCACGTCGATGGATGACAGCGGGACGGAGAATGGCGTGAAAAGAATTGCTCGACATGGAGAATGAATTTTTAGCACGGCGCACGTCAAGGATACTGAAGAAAGGATAGGGGAAAAGGAGACAGTGGATGGTTCGTGTTGACCAGATCGCCTTTGACATAGGCGAAGCATGCCTTGACATTTTGTTCTGCCACGTATTGAGACAGACTTTTAGTCGAAGAATTACACCCAACAATCCCCAGAGATCCCCACAAATCGCTACTACTGTAACATACCTTAGGCTAAAGTCTCGACCTTTGCTGTGTCACATGCAAGGCCTCGGACAATGTCGGAATTTAGCCTAGTACGCCCTCGCCCTTTACAGATCGCGCCACGAGAATAACGGTTATGACTCTACTCGACTCGTTTTCACTCATTCACCAGAATTCCCAATAGACTTACTTTTGTTCTCCAAGAATAGCCCTGTGCTCTTAAAGCTCTCATCCACTACATGGAATCACAATACTCGTTTGCTTCACACAGAACAGGGCTTTACAGGTTCTTGCTTGACTTCAAATAGTTCACCGCCTATTTAATCTGATTGCCTGGCACAAGCAAAGTTACGATAATAATAGCAAGAGTGTAGCAACTCTATCAATATGCACGACTTACGAAGACAAGCTCTGGAGAGCGGCAAGACCGTATCTCGCAAAGCGCGCTCGAAGCAGTCTTCCCCAGCCACGTCAAGGACCCAGTCACCAGCAACATCCCGTGCTGCAAGCAGGAGCCGCGCAGTCAGCAGAGCAGGATCAGATGAGGGGGAGGCAGAGCTTAGCGATGAGACCTCTTTCAGGTAAGGCTCCTGGCTGCTACGAAAGTTACACATTACACAGTATGTTTGCTAACGAGCAGTATAGCGTTGGTTCTCTTGACGAGATGCTAAATGGGGATGGAGTGGACAATACTACGGATGCTTGGGGGGTGGAACTTGCGGATCGGATTGAAGAGATTTTGGCGAGGAAGGGCAGCACGGTGCAGGGAAGGGAGAAGTGCTATAAGACCTACATCCACATCTTGACCAATCAGTATGCGGAGGAGGAGGTGCGTGGGAAGGAAGATGAGCTTGTGGCTGCATTTTTAAAAAGTTTCAAGGAAGAGAAGAGCGAGAATGAGACGGTGCTTGCTATTAAAGTTGGGTGTCTTCGTATGAGCTTTAATCCCGTCATACTAACATTTTACTACAGCCATCGCAATAACCCTCATAACCTCCCCGTCCGACCAAATCTACGAAGCAGCCTCAACGCCTCTCAAGCGCACAATCTCCCATTCCACTTCCCACGCCGCCAAAACTGCCTCCATCCACGCCCTCGGCACCTGCGCTTTCTGGGGCGGCGCCTCCGACGACGAAATCCTCGAAATCATGGACTTCCTCCTCGAGATCATAACCAGCGATGGACACACCGTCAACGCGCCTGATGAGCCCGAACCCGTGGTCGCCGCGCTCGAAGAATGGGGTTTCCTTAGCACGCAAATAGACGATTTGTCCGAACAATCTGAAGACGCCGTTGCAGCGTTCGCTGAGCAGATCAATTCCAGCTACCCAAGCGTGCAGATTGCGGCAGGGGAGGATATTGCGCTGCTATTTGAGAAAAGTTTCAAGCAGATTGTGCCTGATGAGGATAGCGTAGCGGATTACTCAGACTCCGACCTCATCGCCGACCCAGACGACGAGTCCCAAAAACCAAAACTCATTCGCCTCTACCCCGCCTACCGCCGCACCGACCAACTAATCCACGAGCTCTCCTCCATCGCGAGCATCAACACGCACCAACTCTCGAAAACCGACCGGAAGGCCCTCCGCACGAATTTTTCGGATATTCTGAACAGTGTGGAATACCCAACCCGAGGCCCGAGGTATCAGAATGCTATTAGCGATGAGACGGGGAAAAGGTATGGGAGTAGGATGGTGGTGAAGATTAACAAGGGGGGCGTGATGAGGATTGATAAGTGGTGGAAGTTGCATCGGTTACAGGGACTGAGAAGGGTGTTGCAAGGAGGGTTCGTGGGTCATTATGAGAGGAATGAGGTTGTTTTTGAGACGCTGCCGTAAGTGGTTCTGTCTCATGGCCTTGACTTGTGGCCAAGGGCTGACGGCGTGTGCAACAGGATTATGATTACCAATGAGAGATGAGGGAGGATATGAGACGCGGATGAGGCGTGCTGGAAGCAAAAGTTTTGGCACGATGTACATGGAAACTTCGATGGCTGCACGGATCTTGAATATTTGGTTATGCAATGATTGTTCTCTGTTAGTGATGCATGTTTTAGGATTTATGACAATGACATCTATCATGTACGGGATCAACGAGTGAGTCGTAACGGTTCATTCATAATGCATGCAGTATGCATTCTCTGATACACATGACTACTGTTGTAGAAGAAATCAACAAAATATCTATCAAGGGCAACTAGCCATCAACATCGCTGCTCGTGGTAGCTCTCGAGCAAAACAAGTGCTGTTCTTGTTCATATTTTGGCTGAAAGGTTGATGTTGTTAGGGTACTTCACTGATGATATGTCCGATATCTTCTAGTGTCGGAGTGACAAAGATCCCGCATGCTGACAGTCTTGAGCCAGAACGTGGTCACTGTCGAAGTTTACTATTCGCTGGTCATGCTGGTTGTGGGGCCTCCTGAATAAGTGGTCGTCCTCTTCACAGCTCATTGGGAGTAGCAGAAATTCTGATTTGGAGCGATCTGGAGCAGGATGCAATCTCGGTGTCCATCAAAGAACATGGAATGCAGATCAGGACTGACGTGTTTTTGGCCAAGGTAAAGAGGACTCAAAATTAAAGGTATGTAGGCTTTCAGGCGCGAATTGAACCTTCCTTCTACGATGTATAGATAGCTCAGCGCGTAACTGATTCGTCAACTCTCGGGAGAATTCTCGCCACGATCGTACTTCTGGACTTATTTAACGTCGAATTGGATCTCCATGAGCAACAACACATGGTGTCTCAGTATCAAAAGCAGAGGCTACCAAACATTGATCTTTAGCGAACAAGGACAACGTTTCACATCAAATCCGACTGGAATCTGCTGAACAGCGAGGATCAAAACATGAAACAAGAGCGCAAACGAACCTACCTTCGGGTTACACTACGAGTCTATATCGAGGTATATTTCAATAAACTAGGGCGACAGAAACACTTGCTCCAAGCCATCACGAACCCTTTATTCTTCGTGTGACAAGTGACTCATATTGCGTGGGGCGTGTCGTTCTACAGGTATAAGTATCCTGCCTTCCCTCCGCTTCTTCTGTTTCTACACAGCAAGACAATCAACTTACCCACCGGGCCTGAACCAAACAAACAAATCGAGTGGACACGCAACAGCAATGAACACACCGTCTACAACAATATCGCTGACTGCATCATCAACAAGCCTACCCTCACGAACAATCAGTACCTAATCTCAAAAGATCCCACTCAGCAACATGTATCTATCACCATTCGTCTTCATCGCCTCCTTCCTCCTCACAGCGCTGGCCGTTCCTGTACAGGTGGAACCACGACCTCCACCACACGCTATTACGGTATCAGTCCCAAACGCTAAGCGCGGTTCGCGGCACCATTTCGAAGAGGAGACTGGAGTGGAGCATGACGGTCATGGGGTTAGCCGAGTCAAGGAGGGGCGTTCACCGGAAGCCACCACGGCGCCATCTCGGCTCTCAAAGCGAGGTTTCTTTGACGAAATCAAAGCAGACCTGGACAAGTTTGGATGGTGCTTTCATGATTGTGATAGTAGGGGATGAACGCTACAGAGTCAACCGACTCAAGGTGTGAAGATTGTTGGGCCTGGGCGTGGGCATTGTGGCAGGCTTCCGTGTCAAAAGTGAAGAACAAGAATTGGGAAGCATGCAGTCTTTTGTGATATTGTGCAAGTTGCTTGCCATGGACTCGTTGCTTGCGAAGGTTGCAGGAGGGTAATGTGGGAGCACAAACCTTGGGAAAACTAATGGAATTGGGATTTTCCTGCCATGAGTGTGCCATCTTACAGAATTTTCACAATGAATCTACCTTTTCATCATCAAGCACGCAAGCTAATAGACACTCGAGCATTCCAATCTACTTTATGACACACCCACCCACGCCTGGTGTATTATTCATTATAGGAAACATTGCGCTGAAACCGAGAATAGAGTCGTGGCGCACAAAGCATTGTTCTATAAGCTTTCATGAAACAATGTTCCATATACTAAAACAAAGGTGGCACACTCTTGTGATTTTCGGCTGTAGACCTCGTACAATGGTTATAGTGATTGATAACAAAAGCTTCTATGGCGAGGCTCGCCTTTTGCCAGAATGCTTTGGTCTATACGAACAAGATTTCGTCTAACGAAGCCGAGTGAAGCCAAATTATCGTGAAAGCACAATGAAGACTTGTTCAACCAGTTGTTGCTAACAAAGCCTTGGTTGCCCCATGATTCCGACCTTTGTCAAGCCGTTTCATAAGTACACCAGGAGGTCCTCTTCCACTCATGAAACCAGATCCCTCAATTCACAAACAAGAACCCCTTCAGCCCAGTTTTCGAATCATATTCGAAATCATGCATTTCTCCACCTCCGCTCTTCTCCTCGTCGTAACCTCCCTCCTCACCACCCTCGCCGCCGCGACGCCGGTCGCAGTCACAAGCCAAGCTACGAAAGTACAAATTCAAGAACAAGAAGCCAGCGCAGCTAGGAAAGTAGAAGGCCAAGAACATAAAGAGATGGTCCAGCATTGCCAACATTGTGCCCCCGTTCCCGTTATTGTGAACGCGATGGGTACAAAATAAAGCAGCACTACCAGCTTCCTGACGGTGGTGGTTACGCAACGAGGTCGGATTGACTGTGCTGGGGATAGAGTTGTGTATAAAAGAAGTCGGTAAGTATGCTGGGCATAAGTATTGTGTGATGGTAAATAGATCGAGTGCTGCGGCGAGGCTGGTCTTGTATCATAACGCTGGACAATAACATCTGACCATCAAACATAGAATCCCATGCTCATCTCCGCGAATGAACATTGTCACTATTTCCCTCTTGTTCATCTTAGCCATTTTAACCCGCTCAATCCCTCTCCAAATAGCCGACTATTCATCTCTCGTAAATGGTTGACTCACCTTTGAAAAAGACAAAGACAAGAACAACAATACTTTAAGAACCATGCAACTCATCATCAAAACCTTCATCCTTGCTACCCTTTCCCATTTCCAATTTCTCGCCCTAAGTACACCAGTCGTGCCTCAGACGGCATCGTACACCGTGAGACTAAGAGCGTACCAAGTAGGTCGATACCCTTCACACTTGGTTACCTTGAGCCTATGGCCGTATGTACAAGGAATAGTAGCAGTGTCTCGAAGCCTGAAAGGCCAGATGTTGACTGAAAAGCTGTAGAAAAATCGTAGAAAGGCGGTGTTGATATAAATCCTGGTCAACGCCTTGAAGTCAAATGACATACAACAGTATGCAAAGGGGCAGTCACCAACAACCTTAACATTACCTCACGCCTTTGCCACCATGAGGAGCGGCTACAACTCTTCCCACTGTTCCTTCTGAATCATTTAGACACGAGGACTGTTCAAGAATGATACCATTCCCCCAATCCATGGCACTGGAACGCTTTCGTGCGAGGCAGCAGTCTGCATCTGGGACACCTATCTCAGCCCGCTCACCAGCGCATCAGAGCCCGCTCAACAAAGTCAATAACAAAGTAAGACAAATCGCCTCAATCTAACGCCTTCCACTTACTCCAAGTGCGCAAAATTGCAGGCAATCAAAAGGAATTCGACGGTCTGACAAAGACGGGCATTGACACATTGGGCGAACACTTCTGGCACATGAGAGCTAGACCCGAGAACCACATCATCAAGGTGATATGGGCTCATAGATTGTATCAAAGCCAAACGATGAGTCTGATCGACAACATAAATAACAACATTCGTTGGCGAGCTCCGAATGGACGAGATTCTGAGATCCTCTTTTGCGGTTTCGTTCTCTAAGACTGATTGAGCAGCTAGTCTATGATGACACTGCGAGCTCTAAGCCCTTCCTGGGCTGGGCGGAGCACAATGCAATGCGTGCTGGATTTGCAGAGTATCGTAGCGTGGCTGATGAGCGGAAGTGGCTTTGAAGAATCTGCATTGGCGATGATGCGTCGAACTTCGAGGCGAAGACATTTCGCTTGAGATACGGTTGCTTCAATTGCACTTACCATTCGTGCCATCAACGCGGGCTGGACGAAGGCCGCGTCAAATGTCAGGTCATTGAACGTGGCCGTCAAGCAGGATCTTGTCGCAAAATTTTAAACAAGGCGCGTGATATCTGGGCATCACTTTTACGGTAGTCTAACCTTGACTTTTATTGGTTGAATGGGATGGGATTGAAAGGATGGGCATTCTGCCGCTAATATAGATCAATTCTAAGGATCTGAAGAGGATATTTCTTAGCGGGGCGGCCGCTTGTAGGCAGCGAGAGCTATAGCTAACCGTGCTAATTATATAAATTCGGTTTTATGACGCGATTTTTGATCGTAAAGCTTACTCTTATGGATCTAGACAGGCTCAAAGTTACAGGTTTATAAGAGAGTCTACAAGCTTAGAATTTCAATGTTAGATCCACAAGATTTATAAGACTCCAGTTGGCATAGCGGTCCTTTCCGAACCTTACCCTCGGAAGGTCGGTGCAGACTAACAATTACCTGATATCGTGATACTGTCCAGATCGTAATCTTTGACATAATTGATGGTAGAAAGCAGATGTCATTCACCGACGATCTCAGATTCAGCTCCAAAGGTCCCAGTAAGAGTGGTAGCTAGTGGCTGTTGTTCAATACATCGACATCCCATGAAGTGGAAATATGTCAACCCTGATGTCAGAAGTTTGAGCACATGATTCATGAAGATCAAATCGTCTCTTATCATCGCTATAGATGAGTTGTGGTTGCGTAATCTTTGGCTCCGAGAACGGCGTGGTTGCCTATGTTGCTGCTCGATGCGAGGGTGTTTTGTGCTTGAGTCGATTGCACTGGCGTCTGAGACTGGCACTTTTTCTGACTCCAAGCCTGATGTCTTATCTGCTGTTTGCTCAAGAATGTAATTCAGTTGACAATACGACTACTTCTCGTATCATTGGTCTATTTTTGCCCTCGGGTATGAATTCTGCAGTTAGTTCTTGCCTCTCAGGCGACCTATCCCCAGCACCTTTCGTTCCCATTAATGGATTATTTTCTCCGTTCAAAGGTGTTATGGCTGCTTTCCTTCTCCTAAAAGGAACTTTATTTGTCCTATGTTTTCAGGTAGTAAGTATCATGCATCGCCAAACACAGACATCACAGAAAGAGTGTTCTTCTCCACAACGTTGAATTGGGGAGCAACACTGATAGCGCTGAACGCACTTTGTGCGCTTGCTCAACCAAGTACACTCAGTGCTATTTTAAGTGGCGAAGACAGCTAACGATGCAATGAAGGATTCAGTGACACACTACGGTACGGGGTTTATAAGATTAGCAATAGTGCTCCCCATTCCGCAGGAGCAGCCAGCACACTGGACATCCTCGAGAACCTTCTTCAACCAGCTATAGCCGATACGTACTACGGTACCTCCAGCGCTCCCTTCAAGGCATTCTTTAAGAATTCACTCTATGGTCCGTTTGTGGAGGAAGTCTTGACCAATGTCTCTACTGGTGCACCCATACCCAAGTTCAACATCATTGGCAATGGACCTACCGCGGCTCAAATCACGTACATCAGGAAGCCAGGCCAAGCAGCTGTTAGTGACGTTCATGGACGGTACAGAGATATGTCCACTATATGCCGAGAGCGCCCAGGTCTGACGGCGTACTATGAGAACACCACGAATTGGATCTTTCTGTTCCCAAATTTCTCGGTCTTACCGATAGAGCTAGAGAGAAATTGGTGCCCTTGTGTCGAAGACAACAAGTTCGTTGGATCCTCACAGAGAATGGTGTAGCGACAGCTATGGGCTCTACTGCATGAGCTTGTCCACTACCATATTTCATCGTCACCAGTCACGTAGGATCTGTGGCTCAGTGCCTCGGATTGGAATGAGTGTCTTAATTTTACTGCATGGGGGGCGGTTAGTAATGCGCAGAGCTATAGCTACTATGCCGCGAGTATGTCACGCTATATTATACGCAAGCCACCTAGTTCGCTTCCATTGACGCTGACCATTTTGACCGGCTTTCAGTGCTGACCGCCAATTGTACCGCCTATCCAAAGACCATGTCAAACTCGCCTGCGACCAGTGGCAGTGTGTGCCGAGAAAGATGTCTGGACGAGCCAGGACTTGCGTCCGACACCTTTCTACACCAAAATCTGACCACGAATGGCACAAACCCTATCGACGATACTACGCTCACTGTTTCAAACGGTATCATATCTTGAGCGTCGGTTGAGCAAATTTCGAATCCCAAATTGCTCTAACATGACATCTACTCGGCCTCATTCAACTTCCACCTCAATCATCGTCCCGTTCCCCGTCAACGCCATAACAGTCCCTTCCCCCACCCCAGGACTCGGCGGAACCGGCTTCCCAACACTGACATAAAAGGTCATCGTATCCAACAACTTATCAACACCCCCCCATTTGAACGTCCCCCACTGGCCCGTCTCATCCGGCTTCCCCACACACCCATCAATAAGCCGCCTAGCATTCTGCGCCACATCCGCAAACCGGAACGTATACGCATCTCGATCATTCTCACACGAGACGAAAATGATGCATTGGCCCGCCGTCCATCCCCGAGGGACTTTGATGCCGCGTCGGAGATTCTTGCTGAAGCGCAGCGGGGTCGTGAAGGCCGGTTGCCGGATGAGGACTTTTAGTGCTTCGCGGCAGTCGCGTGGGTTGGTTTCTTGCACGCCAGCGAGGGAGGCGGGGGTGTAGCAGTGGCCTATGATCACGTTGGAGGTTCCGTTGACTGGATTCGGGAGTGAGAGAGCAGGCTGGTTGGCGATGCTGGCGGAGAGGGCGTGAGTCATGAGGTAGGTTGAGATGACGAGGAAACCGTGGCCTTTAGCAAGGTAATTATTTAGTAATAACATCCTTAGCACAGCTCACAGCTAGTGAGCCGAGAATATTAGAGATGCAGCAAGATGATTGGACGATCAGGCACACATGCAGGAACAGGAATGAGAGCAGAAGCTATCGGTACGATCATATATCCATGATTTCGGATCTATTGCGAATGTCTTCATATTTTAGCGACAGTCGACATCGCGGTGAATCACTCGCGCGCGAAGCGCACCAACAATTTTTTTATCTACGCGACATCTCTGATTAAGTCATATCACCGGAGCATTCTCTGCGGGATGAATCTCAGTCTCCAAATTAAGCAGATTTGCCCACTTCTCATCTTGAGGCAGACCCAGATCAATTACTGTCCTCCACCATCCATGTCCACTGTTGCTCACTAAGTCTCACCTTCCACTCCAGCTCCCCCTCCCAACCGGCTCCCGAAACCCCTCCATCTGAATCTCGAAAACCATCTCCACGGCCCCCCACCTCGTCACAAACTGGAACAAGCCTCTCACCGCATTCGCCCACATGCCCCACGTCAAAACCCTCGTCGGAGCCAAATTCAACACCACACCATCAATACTATACCGCATATTCCCCGTCCCAATCAGCTTGCCGATACCGCCCTCAGCAATGAGATGGGCGATCACGGCATCTTGCGCTTCTAGCAAGCAGGCGACTGTGTCGCCTTTGCTGAGAAGGGGGCCAAAAGATGAGAACTTGACGGCTAGGCCGTTGGAGTTGGGGATGCTGTAGATGTAAGGTGACGGGGGGAGAGCGCTATAGGGTATAAGTCTTATATTCCATTCCTCAAAAGGGTGGGTAATTACTTCAGCGTAGTAGTAGTGGTGATATTGAGCGGCAGCGTGGGATTGTGATCTATGCCAAACTCCACAGCCACGGGCACGGCGCTGGGTAACAGTATAGATGGCAACGAGGCTGCAAAAGCCGCGAAAAAGAGCTGAAGCGTGAGTATGACGGACGAGGCTCCGGGCGTTTGCATTGCGCGAGAGATGATGAAAACGAGACGCAGCGTTCTAGAAGCGAATTCAGAAGTTGATGCCACGTGTTGCGCTTCTACAAAGGTGGTGTGATTGTGATGGGTCCGTTTCGTATCTGTTCAGAGCCGCTATCTGTTAGAGCCGCAAATCCCACGCTTCAAACATTGGATTACCCCCAGCTCTCCAACAGCATGTTTTGTTTTTGAAGTTGCAGGAAAGAGAAAGATGATAAGTTTGGTCATTGCTAGGCAACTGACAGCTTAAATTCATTGCGCATGGTGAACCGGGTCACTGGTATTGTTTCACACTGGGAGCATTTCCCTGTTTTTCATGCATTGACCTCGAAGATTTTTTCCACTCCGTTCCATTGACCTTGCTTCCTCTGCTCCCAGTAGTTGTCTTTCCCCCCTTTAGCTACCCAGACTTCTTCGCCTCCGTCTGCACCTTCGATCTTATCAAACCATCTGGGGCTCCATGTTTTGCTTTCTTCCTCCAAGGCTTTTCTTCGCTTGCGCTGAGCCTCTTCCAGTCTCGCTTTCAGTGTCTCCGCTGTATCAAGATCTCCGTTCTCAGCCGCGCGCTGGTCAGGTCGTAGTCTACTATCAGTCGGCGGCAGCTTGCCCTTCTCCAATGGCGTAATCTCATTGAGAGAGGAAGCAAAAGTGGTGAAGCCGTAGCGCTTCGCAGCGTCAGGGCCAAGTTCCGCGACAGTCCAGATCGGCTGCTCACGAGGTTGGCCGTTCTCGGTGACGGTGAGCGAGGATGTCCACTTGCCCGTCAAACCAAGCGGTTGCTGGTCGCCGTAAGAGTCGTAGGTTTCGACACCAATTTCCTCGCTGCGGCCCGAGAACATGCCTTTGACTTTGAACGTGACCACTGCTTTCTCGCCAGTGGCTTCATTGACGATGCTCAGAGTACCGACGGGCTCGACGTATTTCTCTCCAGCGATGATGTTACGGAGGAAGTTGGGTGCAGGAGTCCAGCTGAAACGATCGCCTGTTGAATGTAAGGTGAGGCGGAACTTGCCCTCCGTGATCAGTTCAGCAGACTTTCCCCAGAACTTCTGAGTAGGTAAAGGTGATTGGGTGAGTGTCCATTTTTCGCTTTCGGCTTGGCATGCCATACGGACGGGACGATGCGAGACCTTTTCAGCCACGAAGCGGAAGCCTTTGTCTTCGCGCACGAGTTCAAAGCTTTCGCCCAGCATAGGATTGAAAGGCTTGCGGATAGAGCGATCCTTGACGCGCAAGCTGGAGAGACTAGAGATGGCGAAGGCAGTGATGTAAATGAGCCGTTCGAGGCTGGACCCAGACTTGTTGGCAGCTTCATCGAGAAGTCCCGAGTATTCAAGTGTCTCAGAGACACGCTGCAACAAAGAGATAGGTTCGTTCGCAGACACTGGCATTGAGATGGTAGAAAGGTCCTTGCCGACGTTCTTGCGCAAGAAGCCAATTAGACTGGGCGGAGCGATATTGGGAGCAGGTACCGTGTTTCTTCTTTTAATTTGCTCCGTAGGTAAAGGCGTGAGAGACTTCGACTGCGCGGGGAATGCAGGTGTAGACCTTGCCCTAACAGACTTGTGGCCGCTGGGCTCGTCGACCTCACTAGCAGAAGCTGAATCATCATCACTACAAAAGCCACGGTCTTCCTCGTCACCTTCATCATCACTTTCATGGTAAATGTTTAACAGCTGCGATTCGTTGGTACCTTCGGCGTCGAAAAACTCATCTGTCCCTTGGGTGTCAATGCTGTAACGAGATGTCGCAGCCGGTGTAGCAGGAGTACGGCGTTGCTTGCTCTCACTGACCAAAAGGCCAAAATCGGCTACAATGGAATCGAGGTCTCGAAGTAGGGACATGCAACGATCGTGCACATCTTGCTCTTCTGGATGGCTCTGCAAGGGCTTACTCTCCGGCGCAAAGGACGTTGTTCGCATTGGAGTGGGAGGTATAGACGAGGAAGGCGTTGCGGAGACACTTCGGTACATCCCTGGCATTGGTCTTTCTCTACTTGACTTGCGCTTCCAAAATGACCTCCGTTCCCCTTCTTTGAAACAATCACTGTTCCCGTTCTGCGCTGAAGGACTTCCAGACCGGCTTGAAGTACTCGTACCTGATATGGGATTCGAGTCCGATCGTGCAAAAGGTGGCTTTGGTATCTCCAGGAACAGGTATTTTGGATCTGTATCCTTTGCCAGTGATCTTGCTGCGTCTCGAGAGCCCTGGACCCTTGTCGCAATATCTGCAATCTTGGACCAGTCCTTCTCTTCATCAGGATAGGCTGCCGCAGTGGATGATCTTCTACCTTGCTGATCGAGTTGGAATGCTGAAGCTGGTGTGGCAGGGCTCTTAGCCGTCCTTGCGACCTCCAATGCTTGCTTCCAGGCCTCAAAGTCCTTCTGATTAGCAGCTTTCAGATGCCATATTTCAGCCCCTGAATCAATACTGATTTGCTTTGTCTTCGCGTTGGCTCCAATAGCAGCCAGTGAAAGCGGCACTGCTCCTCTCACGGCCTGAGTGTTGCGGTTTTGATAGTAGGAAAGTGTAGATGAGCTATAGTCGAGAGAGAAGTATCTGCGAGCCCATCCCTGGTGCTTTTTCCGCCTTCTCTTCTGCAAATCTCCCCTGAAGGAATCAGATCCGATGCTGCTCTCGCTCTCATCTGCATTCTTGCTTCGAGATTCATTGGAGCCAGGGCGGTTCTTCGATGTGGACAGGCCGAGGTGGTGGACAGAATCAGACGATTGGCGCTTGAGATGACCCTTTCTAGAGCCCAAGGTGTCTTTCAAGCTTGTTGAACTCTCTGAAGAACCTTGTATATGGTGTTGATGGTGGTTCAACTGGGGAGGGGAGTTGGTTGGATAGGTTAACAGAACAAAGGTTGCCGACTTTGCGAATGATTTGGCAAAGGTATTGTCAAACACTAAAGCGTACATCCCACCCTCGTTAAGTGGAACATCATAGGTCCCCGTAGACACCCTGTTGGCTTCACATGTACCATACCACGATATTGGCTTCAACCCTAAACTCTTCAATTTCTCCGTTGCAGTGGATGAGGCATTACGCGAGGAGTGTGACTCCTGAGGCGCTTCGTCAGCAGGCAGTAATCCTGGAGTAGGGGGCGGCTCGAAGGTAGACGAAGGGAGCTTCGGGGTTGGAGCACCGTCAGTGCCAGGATGCTTGAATATGCCAAAGTTGATTGATTTCTTTTCTGGCCGAATGCTCCAGGATATGGTATGCTCGGCTTTGACGTTGACCCATCGTACAAGGTATGACTTGCACACATGTCAGCTGTTGCTAGATTGCAACGATCAGGATCCTACCTTGCTATGTATCTCGAGCTGCTCCATGCCTGCCATTTTTGTCCTACAGCCTCAGGACTCGCTGTCTGTGACATCGACCTAAAATTGGAACGGACATTCTTCTACAACGGATGGCCTTGGGCTCTACGATAACCAAGGTATGAGGAGCAATACCAACAGAATCTTAGAGAACTTGGAAATGAAGTCAACAAGGACATGCCTGCTGTGCATAAACTCCGGATTCCGACTTTTTCCGGGCCGGGATTTAGCGTATGTAGAAGTTGTGGAATCCTTGGCATTTTTATTTATTTCTTTTCCCCCACCACAGCTTTACTACCCAGTACCAGCTCTACAAATAACTCTTCTAATTAACTAACCTTACATGAGTAGAGAGCTTTATTCAAGGCGATTCTAACGCCGTAGGAATCAGCTTAATCGAATAGATAGGATCGAAGATATCAGGGGTTAAGAACTCGGCTTAAGCCCTGCCAAACCGAGCAAGCCTACTACCTATATTTTAAGCCTTATAACTCAACGAATACTTTCTCAATTTATATAATTTCTATGGCGTTAGAGTCGCCTTAAAAACAGCTCTCTACTCATGTAAGGTTAGTTAATTAGAAGAGTTATCTGTAGAGCTGGTACTGGGTAGTATAGCTGTGGTGGGGGAAAAGAAAAAATGAAAATGCCAAGGATTCCACAGCTTTTTGCATACGCTAAATTGTCCGAGATCCAAATCTTGCAGTGCAGATCTGCGCTAGATTTTACAGAAACAATATTTTTGATCGAGGTGCGCATAGGCCATCAAAGCAGAACCAGCATCGCTTTACATGGACCGCGCCGGCTACGATGGTTATAAATCGCCCCAAGTACACGTTAGCAACATCCATAGGTATGGTTCTTTCATGTGTTGATGTAGTTCATTAAGGAGTAGTATCTATGGTAATTGCCAGCTATATATTAACTTGGGTCCTGATGCAGAGACACCCCCTTTCCTTAGAAAGACACCCCCTATTTCCTTAGATAGACACCCCCCCATTTCCGGTTAGTGCCCGCGGTTGCCGCAGTAGTACCGCCGCGAATTGTTCGGGCGACGCGGGCGTATAGTAGTAAGGCTGCTGCCTTATCCCCAATACCGTTAGCGACGACGACGTTATATATACTTAGATTCTAAGTAGGTAGATCTTTAAATATAGTATATAACTAGGTATTATAGCGAGCGTTTAAAAATAAAAACGTTATAGAGTAAATATTAATAGGATTTTCGTTATTTTCGTTTTTATCTTAGCCGAAAAACGCGCCTATAGTAGAAAGACCTTAAATCGTTTAAATCCGACGTTTTTTTTAAAAAAAAAAACTGTTTTAGCGTCGCTGAGTTAGTTTAGCTACTAAGTTAACTTATTAAAATTTATTCTCGATATTAGTTTATCGTATTTATATCCGCGGTCTTTAGAGCCTAATAATATTATCGCTTTAACTAGAGCTAGAGTTAGAGCTAGAGCTAGAGTTAGAGTTAATATCGATGTAATAAAAGTACCTAGCCTAGCCCTTAGTCGGCGTATTAACTAGGAGAGAAACTTTCTATATTAAATTCTTAAATCTAAATTAATTATTATAAAATAAATATTAATAATAAGGTCGGCGGTCTCTTTATACTCGATCTAGTTTATTATAATTATTTAACTCCGTCCCGGTATAATTCCCCCTTTTAATATAACTCCTCCTTTTACTCGGGGTATAAATACGCGCGATTTTAAAATAAAGATTCGGGAGGATAAAGTATTATATTATAAAAAGTATTTATTTATTTATTCGAAATAAAAAAGTCGCCGTCGAGTAATTTACTTTATTATAAATTTAACTCTCGTCGGAAGCTCTCGTAGACTAGTAGGTCTACTTTTAAAATATATAATTACTAATTTTTATATCTTAATTAAAGAGAGAATATTCTAGTTATCCTCTATTTTAATAATTAATTCTCGTATTAACGAAGAAGCTAGTTTAGTATATCGCTAGTAAAGATAAATATCTTCGATCTTAAAAATACTAGCGTTACTTTTTATCTTTACCTTTACTTTATAAATATATAATAGTCTAGAATATCTAGTATACGTATCGGTATAAGCCTCGAGATTATTATCTATTTTAACTAGCTACGCGATTATCTTTTTAAATATAAATAATATTACTAGAGTTTTAATATCCTTAAGCGGGGGAACCCGATATTTATAGAGAAAATATATTTTACTTATTCCTAACTTACTAACGTATATTCTAAATTAATAAATAAAAAGATTATTAATTTTATTAACTACCGTTTTAAGGTCCTTTATATAAATTAGTTAGTATATTTATAGGAAAATAATAACGCGTCTTATTTATCGAAAATTTTAACTCTCTTTTTAAACCCTAATAGCCGCTTTTACTTTTAAAACTAATACTATTCTAGAAGTAAAGAATTTAATTAGTAAAGACCTTAATAAACTTTTTTTTATAAGGGTTAATCTACGTCTTTATTAGATACTAGTAAATAGAGGCGTCTTTAAAGAGATAATCTTTATATAATTACTACTATTTATTTTCGAAATCCTTTTTTATATAAATATAAATAATAGTAAACTAGGCGGTATAGAACTCTTCCTAGTCCTCTTTTATCTTAAATTTATCTCTATAATTAATAACCACGTTCTTATTAATATATTAAATATATAGTAGGTTAAGGATTTTTAAAAAGATACGAAAATAAACTATTATTAAAGCCTTCTCGCGGTCGATAATATTAACGAGCGGATCTAGAATATCGAGTTTTAAAATTATATCGCGGTACTATTAAAGAGTCTAGACGTAGTCCTCGGTCTCTTCCCGTACTAAGAAATAAAAAGCGATATAGAATAATATATTTAAAATAGTAGTCCCGGTAATAATAAATAGGGGAAGTTCATATTTATTCGTTTTATAAATATAATCTATAATAACGACTTCTTAATTCTATTTTAGAATAGTATAATATAATATCTTTAAAAAAAAGAGATAAATTATTTAATTTTAACGGTCTTTAAAATACCTAACCCACTAATCGCCCGTATATAAATCTTCTATTAATATTTATAGCCTAGGAGTAAGGTTTCTTAAAGCCTTTTATTTTATTTTAGACTTCGCGTTATAAATATCTTTTACTAGAAACGTCGGATTAAATAAATCGCTAGTCTTAATTTCTAGCCCGTTAATAATCTACGCTAGTATAATATATATCTTCGTACGTTCTTTAATAGTCTATTTAACCGCTATCGTTATCACTGTAACTCGATAAGAAGGGTATAAGATCGGGAGAGTTAAATTATAATTATAAAAATTATCTAGTATTTCTAGGTACTAGTCGTTTAAGGAATCCTTCGTAGCGGCGTAGAAGAACGGATAACCGGTATAATAAGAGGTTATATATATATATTTCTTACCCCTAAAAGGAGTTTCTTTTCTACCTCTATTATATATTAACTAGGTTTTACGTTTTACCCCTTTTTTATTTACTTTCGATCTTCGCTAAATAATTATATAACCCTATTTCTTCGTATATTTTTATATAGTCTTAATAAGGAGGCTAAGGGAGGTATTTAATAAACTATTCTATAATAGTAATAAATCTATAACTATCGTTACGATAAAGTAATTTAAGTTAGGGAAGTATTTATTTTAAATATAAAAAGTAGCGACGCGAGGGTCGCGATATTTACCGCGGGCCTACAGTAGATATACTAATTAATATAGTAACCGCGGGCACTAACTAGAAATAGAGGGGGTATCTATCTAAAGAAATAAAGAATATCTTTTTAAAGAAAGGGAGTATCTCTATATTAGGACTTATTATTTTAAGGGGTTTACTCTAGCCCTAAACTAAAACCTATTTAATAAACTAGGTTAAACGAGAATAGTAATTATAATTTAATACTCCTATTAACTACCTAACCGTTAGTAATACTATTATAACGATATTATAGTTTTATATTAACTCCGACGCGAGCCCTAGTATAGTATTAAAGGCTATGAACTTTATAGGGTTTAAAGACTTCGTTAATTTATCTATAATTATAACTACCGTCGGTATATAATTAATCTAAAGTATACCTATTTTAGCGATTATTTCGCGAATAATATAATAATTAGAGTTAATATACTTAATAATAAGGTAATTAATAGGGTTAATTATTATTTTAATAATTACTTAATTATTAATTATAAATTAAATAATCTCTATATTCTTCCAAATATATCCTATTTCTATTAATAGGGGTATTAGGAATTTTAACTCTATAATAATATTTATCTCGCCGATATACTTTACTTTTATAATTAACCGGGCGATAATTTTCTAGCGCTTTATCAACTAGTTAATAAATTTATTCTATAGGAAATAAATATACTTTAAGGTAAAATACCTAGTATTTAAATAATCTCTTTAGGACGAATTTATAAATTCGATTAATAACTTTTTAATTCCTTCTTTAGGGTTATAATATAGTCCTAGTTTAATTATTCTAGCTAGGTAACTAATAATTCTTTTAAATATAATATTATGAGTAAAAAGTAGTACTTTTAAATAACGACTATAGATACTAACTATATATACGATATTAGGGCGAGTTATAGTAATAAGTTATTATAGATACCCGATTAGTTTCCTAAACCCTTCTAATTCTTCTTTACTAGCGACGTAGTCGTTAGTAGTTATTTTTAATTAAATTAATAAATTTATAAAAGTCTTCTACCTTCTATAATACTCTATATTAAATTTAATTAATATCTTATTAATATAACTAGCCTAGTTTATATAAATAGTACGGTTTTAACGAATTCGTCTAATTTTCATATTAAAATAATATAATATCTCGCCTAAATTCTTAATACGGAAACGCGTATTTAATTATTCTTTTAATTATTCTATTAATACTACGGTTGGGGTAAGAATAAATAAGTCGTTAATATAAAAACTAATCACGGAGTTATTTTTATAAACGAATACTAAATAGTCCTTTTTAACCCGTATAAAACCGATAGTTTTAAAGAATTCTCTAAGAGTTATATACTACTCTCGGGGTATCTATTTAAAGTTATATAAAACTTTTTTAAATAAATAAACTACGTTACTTTTCTAGAAACTATAAAGTTACTCTATATAAATTATATTATTAAGTAGGGCCTCTAGGAATATAGTAATAATATTAATATAGTGGATTTCTTAGTTAAATTTCGCACTAAGTACTAGTAGTAATTTCTAGAACTATGACTTTAATACTCTTAAATATATCTCGTTAAAGTCAACGTCTTTAATTTATCGGAATTCTTTTACGACCTAGCGCGCTTTATATCGAGTAATATTACTAGTTAAGTCTATTTTAATAAATAAGACCTAGCGGCCTAGTAGAGTTTTCCTACTATTAAGTACTAGTACTAAGTCCTAAATTTATTAAACTTTATAAGAATTAAATTCTTTTTAGAGTATCGTTAATTATTATTCTTTATCTAGGCTATTTAAAGTCTTATAGATAATTATAGGAATATTAGAGATTAAATTAATATCTATTCCAATAACGCGTATAACGAAACCTTATTTAATATTCTATATTTTATTACCGACGCTTTTATTATATACTTTATTTTTAACGGGCCTAATTTTCTTCTAGGGGTTATTTATAACGGCGTAATTCTACGACTTCTTATATATAGGACGTAGGGTTATTTTATCTTTATTAATAGAGGATTCTTTAGCCTTATAATTATTATCCGATATTTTATTTTCCTTTTCTAATAATTTATTTAAGAAAGTATACTACTCTTTTTTATTCTCGCCTAATTATCTAGGATCGATGATTTTATCGAATACTATATAAATTAAAACAATTATCTTTTTACTATTTTATAGGCGGAATTTATTAATATTATTATATTTTATGAAATAGTATTTAATACCCTTATTATCAAGTTTCTTTTTATTAGGATCTTTATTATAGTAGTAAACGATATATCCGAATATACGAAGGTATTTTATAAAGGGCCTAGTACCTATTAACGTTTTATATAAAATTATAATATTAAGACTCCTAGTCGGGCTACGGTTATAATAGTATATTATTACGACTATACCCGTCTTCCTACGACTTATATTTAATAAATAATTTATATTTAATAAACTATATACTACTATACCCGATTAGATTTAATATACTATTACCGCCTTAATATTCCTAAATACTTTTATATATATAGAATTACTACCTTTACTCCTTAGCTAGTTATTTTATTTAATATATTTATATTAATATCGTTTTTATATTAATTTTAATATTATAACTAGTTTACCCTATACTCCCTTTATTCGAATAATTATCGAATCTAAAGAAAACGCTAGTAGGAGCTCTACTACGACTTAGTATCCCTAGGTTAATTTATTATATAAATAAATCGAATATAAAGAGCCTTAATAGGATAATATATCGGATTTATATTTAAACGAGTAATAAAGAAACTAGAGGATTATTTATACTATAAATAAATTAAAAGAAACTAACGGAAAATAATAATACCCCCCTAATATATATTAAATTAAAATATACTACTATTTAATTACGCAAGCTCTTATAGTATATAATAATATACTACGAATTTAATAAAAAACTATAAATCGATAGACGAGAGAGATACTCTAGGAGATAACCGCCCGACGTTAATCGGTATTACCGAATAATACTCTAATTAAAAAGAACGCGGCTAGTACTCCCTAGGAGATTTTTAATAAAGTATAACTTTGTAAATAAATTAAGGATAACCCCGTTTCGGTACTCTAGATACTAGATTAAATATAATTTAAGAGGGATTCCTTTTATAACGCCTCCCTCTATTATAATAAAATATAGGATAATTTTAAAATTATTTAAGAACAGGTTTAATAGGCCTAAAGATATATTTAAATATTACGATAAAATAAACAAATATTATAATAATAAATTAATACGTTAAAGAATCGAGACGATAATCGGGCTCTTTAAATCTAATTTAGGAAATTAATACCTAAGTTCCCCGATCCGCTAGTTTTCACGAATAAGTTTAATTTAATTTAGGATAATTAAGTAACTAAGATAATTAAGAAATTTATAATTAACGCCGACTATTTCTTAACTCCCGCGGTAGAGGTTAGTTATATTACTTTAAGAACTAGTAGTAATACTATAGAATATACTATCGATAGGAGGCGAATAAGTACTATTAATCTATATAAAAACGCGGTAAAGATTCTTTCTTACCTTTAGGATATCTATGAAGATCCTGACTAATAAGTTACTATTTATAATATTTAGAGCGTACTAGTTTAAACTATAAACTAATCCTTTCAAAACTTTTACTCGGAATATATATATTTTAAAATAACTATAAATAGGGATAACTATACGTTATACTAGGATCTCGATAAGAAACTTTATCTACGTCTCCGTATAGCTCTTAAGATTTATTAGGGCTAGGCTACTCTTAAAGTAAAGAAGGAATACTTATTTAATATAGATAAAAAGTAACGTTCTACCTACGCTAAGAAGTCTACTATCGTAAAAGTTATTACTAGTACCCGAGTCGCCCCTAATAGTCGGGTAAATATCTTTACTCTCGGATAATATACCCTATTTATGAAGTTAACTCTAACGAAGTCGTATATTAAAACGGAAGCTCTAAACTCCGTTAAATACTTCGACTATAATAAACTCGGATACTTCCGAGGCGATTACCCTAAATTAATTTAAAACGAGGCCGGAAAGAAGGTATAGGAAGAGATTAGAATATATAAAATCGGTATAGATAATACCTACGAAGCTCAGGATACTATAAAGTAAACTATTATTTCTAAACCGGATTCGGGAAACGAATAACCTCTTCTAAAAGAAGTTTAGTAAAAAGAAAAAATAAAGTATACTTAATATCTATAGAAGAAGACGAGCTAGGACGCCGCGTCTTTAAATTATTAATTATATTATCTTCCCGCTAGTAAAAGCTTTCGCTTAATATATTTATAAATAGTAGTTACTCTAGGGTATATAATATTATAAATACGATTATTATGAATAATATTTACGAGAAGCTATAAATAGAACTTATTCCACTATTATAATTTAAATTATTGAGAGGCTTCGACGGCCGGTTAAATTAAAAACTAATTATTTATATAATTCTTTTAAACTTTATTATTTAAGATTATAAAGAGATTTTCTACCCGATATTTATTACCCCGTTAAGATAATACGATATTATTTTAAGTAAACTATAAATGAATAAATATAGAGTTATACTAGATATATTACGAGATAAAATCCTATTCGCCCTAGGTCGTTATAATTATAATAAAAACGTTATATTTACTTAAAAGAAATTTACTTTTATTATTTAAGAACTAGCTTCCTAAACCGACGAATAAAGATATCGACGAGATAGACCCTAATAATAACCCTTCTCCCCGTATTATTTAATCGTTATATAAAAAAAGAATTATTTCTACCCCTCGAGTTATTAAATTAACGAAGCTAGGAGACCTTAAGATCCTAGATATTTACGAAATCGGTACTATTTTATTCTACCTCCTCGCGAAAGATAAAATAAACTAGTTATTCTCTCTTATAATTAAAGAAATCGATAAACGAATAATTACGCTACGGAAAGATAATCCCGACGGGGTTTTTATAAATAAAACTAAAGTATTTAGTCCTAAAGAGGTTAAGAAGCGACTACCGTCCGAATACTATAATTATATAGATTTATTCGATAAAGCTAAAGCCGATAAGTTTCCTCTTTATCGTTTATATAATTATTAATTAGAATTTAAAAATAAAGACATTAAAGTAAAGCTTTTAAAGAGTAGAATATACCCAATATCGGGATATAAATTAGAGTAAGTTAAGAAGTACCTAGAGGAGAATTTTAGGAAAGGTTTTATTCTATTTAATTAAATACTCTTTACTTTATTTATTCTTTTCACTAAGAAGTTAAATAGTAGTTTAAGATTCTACGTTAATTATAGGCGCTTAAATACTTTTATTAAAAAAAATCGCTACCCGATTCCCTTAATCGATGAGGTAATAGCCCGTATTTAAGAATATAAATACTTTATAAAACTAGATATTATCGTACTCTTTAATAAACTGCGAATATGTTTTAATAACGAGGATTATACTACTTTTATAATATCTCTAGGATCCTACAAATACCGTATATTATTATTTGGGCTCACGAATGGACCTACTATATAATAATAATATATAAATAACCTCTTCTTTAAATACATTAACTAGATATATTAAATATATCTCGATAATATCCTTATCTATTGTAAAACGCGTAAGGAGTATATATAATACGTTCGAATAATATTTTAAAAACTACGCGAAGCGGGACTCTAGGTTAATATTATAAAATACGAGTTTTATATATAGGAAACCAAGTTCCTAGAATTATTAATTTCTACCGAAAATTTACGAATAGATCCCTCGAAGGTTTAAATTATTATTAACTAACTAGTACCGGCCAACTTTAAATAAACTTAGGTATTTATAAGTTTCTATAACTTCTACCGGTATTTTATAAAAGATTTCTCTAAAATCGTCCGCTCTATTATAAAGTTAATACGTAAGAACGTACCGTTCGAATAGACTCCCTAATATTATAAAGTATTCGAGTTATTAAAAGTAGTTATTACGACGGCCTCTATATTTAAATACTTCGATATAACGAAAGAAGTTATTCTAGAAATAGACTTATCCGATTACGTTAATAGTAGTATCCTCTCGTAGTATAATAAGGAGGGTAGGGCCTACCCGGTAACTTTTTATAATAAGAACTTAACACTAGCCGAATATAATTACTAGATTTATAATAAGGAGTTACTTATTAAAGCTCTCCGTTTAATACCGTAGTATAACGTTAATAGGACCTAGGTTAGTACTCGTAGAGAGGAGTATTAAGGATTAAAGGATAATAAATTTCGTATTAATATAAGATAAAACTAGATAGGTTCGATGAATTTAATTAATAGTTTAATAAATATCTGTATTTAGAATCTATAATTAAGAGTTTTTAGGGAAATTAAATACGAAGTTTTTATCTATTAGGAAAGTACGTAGTTTATATAAAAAAGGGAAACCGCGTTATTTATTTACTCTCCTACTTTTTTTTTTAAGTAGTTAAGCGGTTAAGCGTTTACCTATTTATCCGTTTATATACTACGTCGAGTAATAAATAATCTCTTAGCCTACTAAATATACTAAGTATATTAAAGTTTATAAAGAATTTTAATTATAATACTACCCCTCCTTTTTAACCTTCTTTATTCTTAAAGATAATTTTATATCTTCTTTATTCTTAAAGATAATTTTATATCTTCTCGTTAAATAAAGTAATATAATAATTTATAGGAATAGGTCGTTTTTAAAGGTTTTATAATTATAGTTATTTATACGCGTTACGCGATATATTAGACCGAATATCGATTATTCTTTTTATCGAAGAAATATAAAGAGTATATTAAGACTAGGAAAAAGTACGAGTCTTTAGAATTAGTCGTTAATTTCTTTAGTATTAATAAGGCTCTAGAGCGTTTAGAGCGTAAAGAGGAAACGATTAAAATTATATAAAAAATAGTTAATAAAGCCGCCGTCGTAGCGAACGAAATCGTTCGTTAGAAGAATACGAAGTTGAAAAGACTTCGTTAATAAAAGAAATTCCTAAAGGAGCGTAAATAAAAGATTTTCGATAAAGGTTTTATAGATATAGAGGAATTAGAGCGTTTAGAAGAATTTAAGAAATTTAATAAAATAGGGTATATAGTATTTAATACTCCCTATTTTAATGATTTTATCGCCTCGAGATCTTTTTTATTTAGAACCTACGACTGGTTTTTTTAGGTCGTAGTTTTTAAAACTTCCTTAAAAGTTCTTAATAATTAACGAGGTTCGTTTATAATTCCTAAATATTTTCTAACTCGTCGTATTCTTTTTATTTAACGAGGTAGTTTTAATTTTTAATATCTAGAATTCTTTCTACCTCGAACTCCGGTTTTTCTTCGGTCTAGAAATAAAAAGTATTTTATAAAAGTATATTAAAATCTATTAACTCTAGTAAAGAGATATAGAATATTAAATATACTTTAACGTCGGCTAGAAGATTTAATTTATAGTTAACTAGTCCTTTAATTTTCTTAATCGAAAATAGTTTAATTTTAATATAATTTAGTTTCTTATTTAGTTTTTTACTCTTTATATTTTTTATTAAAAAATATATTTTATCCCCCTCTTTTAGTTAAGGATACTCTTTTCGATATTTATTTACTATTTTCTTAGTTTAAATATTCGTGCGATTAATTTATATTTATATATTTTTATATAATGTCTTTATATTAACTATATAAATTAAAGTCTTTTACGCGTTTAGTCCTTCTTTTAATTCGAGGAATATATTAATATATTTACTATAGTTCGCGAAGAATAACGTAAATTTTATTATATTAGACTAGTTATTATTAAATATTAATTAAGTTATAAATAAAAGTCTTATTTAATTATTTTATTTTTTATTAACGTAATATCGTAAATATATTTTTATTATTTAGTTCGTCCGCTCTATTTATTTATCTATTTATAGATAGTATATAGTTAATATTCGTAATTTGATTTTAATATATCGGTAAAGCGGTATATTAGTATTCTACCGAAAAAGACGGAAAAGGCGCGTAGATCTATTCAACTCATATATTAGCCCTAGAGACCGATTTAATACCTACTTTCGTCTAAAGTATCTAAATACGTATTTAGTACCTCGATTTATTTTAAATAATTTTGAATAAATTAGAATAAGCTAGTCTAAGTAGTACCGGTAGATAATTAGATATATATAATTATAAATGAATTATATAGTCTATAATACCGCGCTAGTTTAGGGGGTATTACGCGCGTATATAATTATTATAAATTAATATAATTTAAAATCGAAATTAGACTAGTTTAGTTATAGCGCTCTATATAGCCTTAGCGAGCTACCCGGCGCTAGTAGAAAATCACGGATTTAAAATCTTAAATCCGAAGTTACTATTTTTAGGGTTTTTATTAAAAAATAAAATAAATTTTTTTTTATTTTTTTGAATATTCTCTTTTCGTTATTTTTCCGCCGAAAGCTAGGAAAATACGGGTTTAGTACCTCGACTCTTCTCGTATAGGCTCCCGCTTTACCGATATAGTACTAACTAGTATCCTCTAATAATTAAATATAAATTATTTATTTCGGTTAAATATAATTAATTTAGATATCTCGTAGTCCCTAATTAATCGATTTAATAGTACGAAGGCGATTTATTCTACTTTATAAATTTTCTTAATTAGTATTATTATAGTGTATTTACTAAACTTATTATAGATTATTATAATAAAATCGAAGATCTCTATCGTAATAAAGTCTTTCGATCTCGGTAATTTTATAACGAAGTTTATAATAACGTCGTCCTAGGGTATTTCTAGTACCGGGGCGAACTAGATTTAACCGTATTTAATATATCTTATAAACTTATTCTACTAATATTCGATATATTTTTTAATATATTTCTCGACGTACGATTTTAATCCTAGCGCGTCGTATTCTTTATAAATAAATTTTATAGTTTTAATAACTCTAGGGTATCTTTAGGCTAGATTATTATAATAATCTCGGATAATTTCTTTAAGATATCCTTTAGGAAGGTAAGTTCTTTTATTATATTTTAATAGTTTAATATATTTTTATTAATTTTTTAGTATTTTAGTTAAGATATCGTTTTTATATTCCTTCTAGATACTATTAATAATTCCGGGAATAAAGATATATAATATCGCTATTAGTTATTATATTAGGACTAGCGATCTATCCTATTACTAAATAAGGACTAGTTATATAACTACGTTTTTCTTCTCTATATAGTCTTCTCGTTTATTAAATATATCGGCGCGACCGTTATTCTTTTTTAGGGTATAGAAAATCTTGAATTTATATTACTTTAATAATTTTAATTATTTAACCTATCTTCGATTTAACTATTTTATTATTATAAAGTTAAGAAGATTTTTATAGTTCGTAAAGATAGTAAAATCCGAGTAGCTTTCCGCGTATACCCTTTATTATTCTAGTAAGGATACTACTACTAGTAATTCCTTATCGTACTTAGATATTATAGTTCTATTCTACTAATGATATTTTCTTAGAATAATATATAATAGGGTATTATTTATCGTCTCTCTATTAAAGTATATAAGCGCCTATTATTAAATTTAAAGCGTCGGTTTCGATTCGAGCTAGTTCGTTACTTTAAAAGGAATATAGTACCGGCGGTTTCTCGTAGACTTCTTTTAATACCTTGAAAGATTATTATTATTCTTTTCTTTATTAGAAAGTAATATTTTTCTTTATAATATCCGTTAATAGTAAAGTCTTTTTAGAGTAGTCTTTAATAAACTTTCTATTAAAGTTTATAAATCCTAAGAAACTCTATACCGTTTTAATATTATATAATATAAGTTATTCCTTAATACTCTTAATCTTTTTAGGGTTTATATAAATATCTTTAGTATTAATTATAAACCTAAAGAATTTAACCGATTCTTTATAAAATTCGTACTTCTCTAGTTTAAAGAGAAGTCTAGTTAGTAATAAATAAATTAGGACGTTTTATATATATTAAATATATTCTTCCTTATTAGTAGAGTAGATTAAAATATTATCGAGGTATATAATTACCGTTATATCTAGGTATACTCGTATAATATTATTAATTAGTATTTAGTAGATTACTAGTACGTTAGTAAATCCGAAGGGTATTATTAAATATTCGTAATAATTATATTTAGTTTTAAAAATAGTCTTCTACTCCTCGCCTTCTTTTATTCGAATTAAATTATACGCGCCTCGAAGATTTAATTATATAAAGATTTTTATTATTATAAACCGATCCTATAGCTCGTTAATATTTAATAGAGGGTATTAATTCTTTACCGTAATATCGTTTAACTTTCGGTAGTTTATATATAATTATAAACTTTTATCCTTTTTTATTATAAAGAGGATTAAATAATTTATTAGTAATTTAGATTCTCGAATAAATCCTTTTTTAAGATTCTCGTCGATGTACCCGCGAAGTACTCCGAGTTCTTTTTTTAATAAAGTATAAATAGGTTTAAATATCGGTTATTTATTAAATTCGAGTTCGATTTTATAATCCTATAATTAATATTTAGGTAATATTTTTATAGTTATCTCTTCTTAAAAGAGGTACTTCTATTATTAATATTTTTAGGGATATTAGGAGGTTCGTTTTTATTTTTAGAAACTTTAATTTATTCGCCCTACTAACCTCTCTAGTTAATATATATCGAGTCGGATTCTTATATAAAGTTATCTTTATTCGAAGATAAAATACTATTAATTTCGACCGGGCTATAATTCGACTTTTTGTTTATAATTATTCTTTATAGGCGTATAGGTATTATACTAGCGACGTCTTTAATATACGGAAATATAAATACTCCTCTCTTTTAATTAATTATTAGATTATATTTCTTTAATTAAGATATTCCTAAAATAATATAGTAAATAGTTATTTTTATTATATCGAAGGTAATTTCCTTATAGTAGCGTTAAATAATAATTAATAGTAGGAATATTTCCTCGTTTATTTTTCTTATTAATAGTTTCGATTTATCGGTTAATTAAAGTTTATATTATTTTTTCTTTTCTCGAGTTAGTAGGTTAATTACCTAAGTTATTATTTAAGATATAAAGTTATTAGTTACTCCTAAGTTTATTATTATAACGACTTTATATCCGTTAACTTTTACTAGTATTCGTATATATATACCGTATTAAGCTGAGTATAGATATTATTTTAAAATTAATATATTAATCTCTTTATATTTTCCTTTAATATAAGGGACTAGTCTTTTCCCGATAAAGATAAGAATTTATAGTATTCTTTAGACTCGAAGTACCTTTCGTAATCTTTAATTAAATAGTAGTATTATTCGTCCTAGTTATAGTATTTTATTTTCTTACTATATCTTATCTAGTTTCGTAATTATAACTATTACTCTTTATTATAGCCCGGGAAGACTTAATTCTCCCTTTTCTTAACTAGGTACTATGAATAATTATCTCTAACGTAGTTATTTTATTAATTATAATTATATTTTAGCTTTACGATATACTTTCGCTCTCCTAAATTATTATAATAGTATTTATAATATTCGTTTATATATACTAATTAGTGTATCTCTCTATATTATAAGTGATATTTATTATAGGTATAATTAATCTTAATAAATTATTTTTTCTCCTTTTTTTTTTCTTCGGGTTTCTTTTCTAATACAATAAACTAGGTTTTAAAATTATCGAGATAATCTATTATTTAAAGTTATTCTTTAGAATTTATTATATTTTATTTTTATTCTTATCCTTCCTCTAAATCTTTCTTTAGAGTTTTATTATTATTATTATTTAATTCTTCGAGCTCTCGAATTCTTTAGGCGATTTTTTCTTTAATATTCCCCTATTTCTTTAATAGATCGTTAAGTATAATATTATTTTATACTAGATCCTTAAGGGACTCGGCTACGCTATCCGGTATCTCCTTCTTAAATATATTTAACTATTATTAATTTATTATATTTTTCGAATAATAGTTCCTAGCGATATAGCCCGGTTTATTATAGTTATAGTAATTTATTACTTTTTTACCCCTTTATTATTATTTACCCCTTTTTTAAAATTCTTTCGTAGGTTTTTTCTTCGTAAAATCGAGTTTTATTAATATATAATTATACGGGTTAAATTTCTTATAACGGTAACGACTAGCCGAATTATATTTATTATTATAAATTCTTAAACGTCCTTATTCGTTAACTCCTCCGTTATAGTATTTCTCTATTATATATTCGTATAGTTTATCGTTAATCTTAATTATTTATTTTATAAATATATCGAGGTTATTAATAACGGCTCCTATTTATATAAATTCGTTTTTTATATTATCTTTTAGTCCTCGTCGATATATCGTTATAAGAGTAGTATCGTTTTAGTCCGTTAGTATTATATAATACTAGAACTACGCCGAGTAATCGGATATAAACCTTCGTTATATTAAATATTGAATGACGCGAATTATTATACTACTTTCGTTAGATAGTTTAAATATACGACGAATCTCGGTTTTAAACTTAAAGAAATTCTCTATTTAAAACTTTATTAATAAGTTATCGGTATTATTTACCGTTTTTATATAACGCTTTAGGAATAATTTAACTTATTTCTATATATTACCTTTTATATAGGTTATTATAAAGATTATTTATTTAATAACTAGTATAGTATTCTCGTTAAATACGAAGATTAGTTAGAGTTATAATAATTAGTCGTTAAACTTTTTATATTTTTTATAATAATAGTTTAGTCGGGAGACCTTAATACGGTCCCCTTCTTTTATAATATTACGTTTTTTAATACCGTTTTAAATATTTAGAGTTAGGGTCTTTATTAATTCTAAAGTATTTATCTTAAGAGTATTTAAAGTATTAAGGCTCTCCGTTTAATATTATAGTATAACGTTAATAGGACCTAGATTAATATTTATAGAGAGAAGTATTAAGGATTAAAAGATAGTAGGTTTCGTATTAATATAAGATAAAACTAGATAAATTCGATGAATTTAATTAATAATTTAATAAATATTTATATTTAGAATCTACAATTAAGAGTCTTTAGGGAAGTTAAATACGAAGCTATTATTTACTAAAAAAATATATAATTTATATAAAGAAGAGAAACCGCGTTATTTATTTACTCTCCTATTTATTCCTTTCCTAAGTAATTAAATAGTTAAGTATTTACCTATTTATCCGTCTATATACTACGTCGAGTAGTGAGTAATCTCTTGGCCTACTAAGTATATTAAGTATACTAAAGTTCGTAGAGAACCTTGATCGTAATACTACTAGTTATTATATAATATTTAGAATATTAGTATTTAGAACTAGAAATAATAGACTTTCTTATTAAGATCTTTATTAATTATAAGGGCCTAATATACTTTATAGAAATAAAGAAATTTACTCGATAATAGGTTAAGTACCTAAACCTATTATTCGAATTTAATATTAAGATTATTTATCGAATAGGAGCTAGTAACTTAAAAGTAGATATTTTAACCCGTTTACTAGGCTTTATACCCTCTAGCCTTAATAATAAAAGAGTTCGTTATTAATTTAGAACTATATTTATACCCGACTAGATATAAAGGGACGATAACCCTAGACTAGAACTCGACGATATTTAGGTTTAGGTTATAAATAATTTAATTTATTACCGAATCACTAAAGTAAATAGGATAAATTACTACTATACCGAAATATATACTATTATTATTAATAGTAAGGAAAAGTATAAGGGGATTACGCTAGTAAAGTATATTATTTATAATAGAATACTATATTACTAGGACCGACTATGAGTACTATAAAAATTAATTATTAAAGTTATTCGCGAAATCTACGACTAGTTAGTATATAATTACCTTGGAGGTCGCCGTACCTATAAACTCTTTAAACGCGAATTCCATTAACGAGGTATAAAGAATACGACTATATAATATATTTATAATTATTATATTTATATTTATACTAAAGCCCTAAGAAATATACCGAATAAACTACTTTAGTTATTCTTAATACTTAATAAATATTAGTAATACTTTATTTACGACTTTATTACCGCTTTACCCTAGTTTTAAAAATATAATACTATTTAGGTTATATTATATCGATTAATAAAGAAACGATACTATATACTTTATATTAATAAAGAAGACGGGACCTTAACCGAATCGATAGTATAAATATTAATACGAGACGTATTTAGACTCTATAAGTTATTAGAGTCTATTCTTTTAAATCGAGGGCCCTAGTTTATTACTTTAGTTTAGAAATACTTCTATAAGAGGCTCGGAATTACGGCGAAATTATTAACTATATATTATCCTTAAATAGACGAATTAATAAAACGGAATAATTAGAATTTAAAAACGTATCTTCGTTTATATTATTCTTATATATAGGATAATTAGGCTAAATAGTTACTAATAGTTAAATTCGCTAATAACGATATTATGGCGGTAGTTATAAATATATCTTTATTCTTTATAAATAAAGAGTTCTACCTACGAATAAATTTTAATTTTAATAATTCTATTTACGATTTAACCCGATAGCGCCTAGATACGACTAAAGCGGAATAAATAATAAAGAGAATAAAAGAAATACTATAGTATATTAGGTAGAATATAGAATAAACCCGTAAAACGATAATAAAATAAGCGGATAAATACCGTACCGATATTAAATTTTAGGAAGGAGAAATAATTTTCTTATTTATTAAAAATATTATTACTTCTAAGTTATATAAAAAGCTAGATAATAAAAAGATAGGACTCTTTAAAATACTTTCTAAAAATAGAGGGTTATATCGCTTAAAACTTCTAATAACTATAAAATAATATAATATCTTTATAATACCTAAGGCCGCTAGCGTAGAGCTAGCGGCTTAGTAATAATATAAAAGACGTAAAATAGTTACGGGGTTTATTATTAAATAGTTTTTAAATCCTAGATTTAATAATAGAACTAATCTCTAAGAATTCTAATAAAACGGGGGAATATTAACTCGATATAAAATTATTAAAAGTTAAAACCCCGCGATATTAAGGCTAGAACCCCGTATCGATAAATAATAATATTATAGAGGTAGCGGGGGGTAGGTATATATAATATATTAACGCCTTTAACGGGGCGTAGGTATATATAATATATTATTATTTTATAATTACCTCTCCCTTTAGGCCCTAGTCTTTAAGTACCTAAATACTTTAGTTAAAAAATATTTATTAAAAAACCTTTAAACCCCTTAAGAGAAATAAGGGGAAAGAGTTATCTAGTATAACGGCGTTACTATATAGTAATTTAAATATAAGGCTACGTACCTAATCCTATAGTATTATTATATAGTACTAGTTACGGAATAGTATTTAGTTAAATTAAGAAATTTATTAAAAAACCTTTAAACCCCTTAAGGGAAATAAAAGAAAAAAGTCTTCTAGTTTATACTATCGGTCTTATAACGTTAATATATAATACTAGTCGCGGAGCGATACGAAACTATTTCCTATAGTATTATTATATAGTATTAGTAGTAGAAGAATAATACTATTAAACTACCCCTACTATATAATAGTACTAGTAGTAAATAAATAGTATATTTATAAAGCTGTCCTTATAGCGTTAATATATAATAATAATAATTAATTAAATAATATCTCTTTCGTCCCTATAGTACTATTATATATAATAGTAACGGAGCGAAATAGTATATACTATCGTTCCTATAGCGCTTGTAGTACTTATAGTAAATATAATATATTAGATTATTCCTATAGTATCTATAGTACTAGTAGCGGAATAACGGTAACTACTTTTACTATATACTTTTATTATACTATAAAAAATACTAGTAGTAAAATACTATATATAAATAATATAGTCTTAATATTATACCGGGAGATTAGTAATAATATAACTATTATAGTAACGGTTATATCTATTAATAAAAGCGAGGTAACGGAGCGGAGGCGCGTATCAACGTATTATAACAAGGTTATAGTATATATTTAGTAGTAATAATTAATTAATTAGCTAAATATTCGTCCTGAACGAATAAGAATAATTAGTAACTTTCGCTACTAAGGAACTAACCTAGTATAGTAAATACGATATAGCCGTAATAGTTACCGCTAAATAAATAAAGCTATCGCCCCGATAGTATAAATAAATTAAATATTTAAAGAAGTAGTAGCGTAAAGGGTATCTCTATAAAACGATAGCGCTAGTATAAAGAGATTTCTATTAAATCGAAACTACTATAGTAAGGAGCTTCGTTCACGCTAAATATTTATTTATATTATTCTAGTAAGCTGGTTATAAGTATCTTTATAATTCTTAATAATATTAAGTATATACTATAATTACTTTATAAATATTTATTTATTATCCTCGGGCCTATACCCCTTCTAACGAATAAGATATTATAAAGTTATATTTTTAACTTTCTTAAATCGATATTATCGCTTCTATAGTAGTTTATCTATTTCCTATTCTTCTTTATTATCGACGATAATCGGTAACGGAGTTTTAATATATTTTTTATATAGGTCCTATTCTAGCCTAGTAGTAAGTTTAAAGTAAATAACCGAAATTATATTATAAATAACTATAGTAGGTAGAAGTTTAAGACGGTATACTAGCCTATTAATATATTTAATAATTTAGAAAAATCCGATAAATTATTAACCGGTCTTTTTAGATAGAACGCCGGCTATTTAATATCCTCTATATAAATATAAATAAATATAATCTCTAACCTTAAAAAATATAGGTTTATAATAAATATCGTAATATTTCTTTATCCGGAGCGACGTAAAGGTAATAATATCCTACGCGTCGATATATTCGGGACGGTAGGTAGTAGTAGAGAATACTTTTATTCCTATAATAAAGGTTTTTATATCGATATTTATCTTTATAATAAAGAGTCCTACGTTACGGAAGGCTCTAAGGATATCCGCTACGTTAAATTAAAAAATATTAAAATTACTAATACGTAGTAAATTAAATAACTCCTTAATTTTAAAATTATATAGAATCTCGATAGGCGCTAAGCGAGTATTATTATATTTAGTAGAGTTATTTAGTATAGCCGAAAATTACGGTAGTATTATAAGTTATTTATACGCGTCGACTATTAATAGGAAGTATTTTAGGGTAATTTCGATAATTTTATTCGATTTCTTAAACTATCCGTCGGTCTAAGGGTAATATATAGTCGAATAAAATATATTAATATTTAACTCCGTTATAATCTATTTTTATAACTACCCGATAAATCGAGTATCTCGATCGTTAATAATTATTAATAAAAGACCTTAATTTAATAATAAAAGTTTTATTAGTAGGCGGTAAACTTATTAAAGTCCGCTCTAAGTTACTTTACCCGTAATTAATATTATTACTTTATTAAATTTATATATAACCGATATTACGTAATCCTCGCCGGTAGAAGCTTCTAGTAGAGCGAGGATAAAATTAATAATTATAATTTTAAAGGGCCTATACGGCGAGTAAATTAGTTATAACGAGTTATAAAGTTAATACCTAGGCGTTTAATATAATTAATAATAAAAGTAATATCTAAGGTATTTATATAACTTCGTCGATATATTAAATATATAAATACTATATATAAACTTTTTATAAATTCTAGTATAGCTAGGATATTCTATTTTATTATAAACTTTTTAAAAAACTTTATACTCTAGCGTAGCTAGTAGATATAGACGAAGACTATAGTTATATTCGATATCGTCGAAATAAAGTAACTTATTAATAAGTTTATATAGTAGTTTAGCCGTATTCTTACCGAGTATAGTATTTCTTATTACTATAGTTATAATCCTAACCTATCGTATCTCTATTTCGTAACTACTACGTATACTACTTTTAAAGTCTTCGTTAATAGTAATAATATTAACTAGAAAAGTAGTAAATACGTCTAGGATTAATTCGTTTATTTTAGGACGATATAACCGACTAACGAGGCGTAATAAAATATCGGGAACGATATTCACTTTACTAGGTTTATATCTTAATTTAATTCGGAATCTCTATAAATATTCCGACGTGCGGATTAACCTAAGGTTTAGCTTCTCTATAGAGGTAGTATTTATAAATATCTATCTTATTATACTTATAATAGAAGTATAGTCGGTATAGATAATTATAATAGTATTAATAGTTTTTATAAAGTAGCGAATCTTCTTTATAACCTAAACGATACTAGTTATTTCTAGTTCGGTTAGTTAATATCTTATCTTAGCCGAGGTTAATTACCTCGATAGGAAAAGAATAAGTTATAGTAATTTCTATTTCGGTACTTTCGTAGTATCGTTATTTTTAATATAGTATATATATACCCCGAATCCTTATTCCTTACTAGTATCTAGATTAATAAATAACGGTCTCTTTAAATTAGTATAATATAGTATAATAGGATTTACGAAGAGCTCCTATAAATATTTATAGGCGTTAAACTCCGCCGGCGTAAATATATCGACGAGAGATCTCTTTATTATAGATTTATAAATATTACCCCGTATACTCTTACCCCGTAAATTTCGATAATATTAATTTAATAATATTTTACGGTCTTATAGAGGCTTGATTATTACCACGTAGTACGGAATATACTACTTTAAATAACCCGTTATTCCGAGGTACTACTTTAACGCCTATAATATTCGGGGAAACTAAAGATTCCGTATAATTACTAGTTTATCCTTAGTTATAGTAAGGCCTAGAGCGTCGATATATTAGCCTAGTAACTATACGGACGGATAGTTAAAGAAAGACTTTTTAGTAGAAATATAAACGTTTATATCCGATAGTATTTAGAATACTAGCGTTAAATATTTAACGTATTCTAATAAGGATTTAGAGAAGATAATAATATTATCTATATATACTCGATAGAATTTTCGGTATAGACGTAGTATACGGTCGATTATTCGTTGAATATAAATAGGCGAGTTGCGGTAGCCTATTATAAAAACGTTAAATATCTCTTATCCTCTATACGTAGCTACCGTAAAATAGTATCGATAATATCGCTTTACCCACTATTAATAGAAGAAGGCTACCGCGTCGATAGTTAAAATATATATAATTTTTAATAAAAGTACTAGGATCTTAGTTTAGATAAGGACTAAATAAATATTAAATATTATTATTTTATTAAAAACCTTAATATCGATAATTATGTATTTTTTAGGACCGGAGGTAGTATCTTTTTATACGACGAAATAAGAGAAAGAAAACGGTATTATTATAATTATCTATTTTATTCGGCCCTACTAGTATAGTTTATCGAAAGCGCCGTTAATAATATCCTTATTATACTTTCCTAGCGGATAAATACGAGTTTAACCGGTTTTATAAATCTTTTTCTAGTTATCGATAAAAGGAATCTCTATTTATTTAGATTCCGGGATATTCGCTACGTTTCTAGTATCTTTCTATAGATCTAGAAACGAATCGACGATATCGGTAATAATAAAGGCGGAAGTATTATCTCTATAAATCGTAGTATTTATAGGGTATAGAGTTTCTAGTTTAGATAAATAAATATTCGGTACCGTAGAAAGTTTCGGTACCGCGGAAGCCTCTTATAAAGTCTATTTCGGTAAAGGCGAATAATACGATAATGAATTTAGTAGAGTAAATATTAAATTAGAAATTATAAGGCCTGGATAAGTAATATTCGATATTATCGAATTAAATATACGGGGAGTTATTATTATATTAAAGATTACTACTATAATAAGACCGGCCTTAAAGTAGGACTTAATTAAAAGTTTTAATACTAATATTTTAGGTAACTTTATCGTTAAATTAATATATAAAATATCTATTTAAAAGTATTTAATTATTTCGTATTTAACTACTTTCCCTAACCTAGTATATCGGGTAACGATTATAAAAAGATCGGTATTATTCCGGACTATAATCCTATCTATATTATAATTAACGATATACGCGGTTATTATTAATATATTAAACTAAGAAGGTTTAAATAGTAAATTATAATCCTAGAGTAGATCCGGTTTTATAGATTTAACTATAATAACTATATCTAAATATATTAGTATAGTATAGCGGAATTTATTAATTATAGTTGTATTTATTCTAGTACTCTTCGTAATTATAGAAATAGGGATCTAGAGGTTATTATAAAATATAATAATAACGAGATCTCTACCGATATTAATTATAATTTCTTTTAACTTTATAATATCGATACTTATAAGAACTTTAATAGATAGATTATCGATAATATATAATTCTCTAGTAATTAAGGCGATTTTACTATCTTTATTAAAAATATATATAAGGATAATAACGAATTTATTAATATTATAATTATTCGATCTTAAGCCACGGACCTTTATAATAGTAGGTATTTTATAGATCTTAATTTATAAACTAAATTCTATAAACTTTATAAAGAACTACCGGTCTATAAAGTTTATAATATATTTAATATCGAAGTAAAATTTATAGATTTAACCGTCTAATTCTACGGAAACCTTAATAATGATATAGTAGTAACTACGAAATATATAACCGCGGGCCGGTTTATCGGTAGATATCGATTTAATTATTTACTTCGCCGAGAAAATAATCTTTAGTAGAGCGGAAATTAAGGAAACGGAATTCGTTAAGACGGAAGACATAGTAGATTTTAATAAAATAAGATTTCGGTAAAACCGGATATATATATATAAGTTATTATTTAACGAGAAGGATTACTTATATAAATAGTAAAATATTTTACTAGTAGTATCGGCTACTTTAATAATATATTAACCGACGAAAAAACTATTAATTATCTTATTATAAAGTTACTCTAAATCGACGATATCGCTAGGGTATTTACTAGCCCACGTAGTATTTTAATAGAAAATATCTTTTTAATTACTATAATAATTTCTTTAATTTTCGTTATAAAGGTTTTCGGTTTAACGGAAAGATTTTACCGACTAATCTTTATCGTAGTTAACGTTTTTAGTAACTTTTTAATCTTTAATATAATAGGCCCTTTAAGTCGAAAAGACCTTCCTAAAAAAATTCCTATTAAAACTTCTTTTTACTCCGGAGCCTTAATTTTAATATCTAAAAAAGAATATCTTTTACTTAAATAATAAATTTAAGTTTCTATTTATTATTTATAGTTATTTTCCGGGAGGCGGTAGGTAGTTAAGGGTCTACTATTATTATTATTAATTAATATTACTCTATTAAAGTTAAAAGGATAAAGAAGAAGAAAATAATCTATATAAATTACTTTTATAAGGAGTTACGCCGTTATACGAAAGTTTATAACCTTTACCGAAGCCTTCGGTAAAACGATAAAGAAAGAAAGATTAACGAGAGTTTTAATATTAATTATACTATTAAAGTTAATATTATCCGTAGCTACTACTATTACTATTACGGTTCGGCGGAACTAATCGATTATATTTATCCGACTTTCGGGATACTAGAGTTTACTATTTATATTTATAATTATCGAGGCTCGTTAGAAAGTTATTAATAATAATATTATTATCGGGCCTCTTAATATTACGCCGTAGTTTAAAGTTAATTCCGTTATAAATAATATTAAGTTAATTCTATAATAACGATATTCCCGTATCTTTAATAGACTTTAAAATCTTCTATATATATTTACGTAGTTTATAATAACTATTAATATCTTTTATAAAGTAGTATTCCTTAAAGATAATATTAATAACTATATTCGAGGGCTCCTTAAACTTTCCCGTTAATAACTAGGTTTATTCCGTAATATTAATATTAATAGCGCCGTATTTCGATAATCTCTTCTTAGTGTCTAAAAGCTTAATAGTATATTATTTTAAAATAATACCGCGGAGGTAAATCTAAAGATTTTTATATATAATAGTATTTTTAATAATTATTAGGTCCTTAACTCGCTCGATAAAAAGATATATATCGCGGAAGTAAATATCTTTATTAATATATTTAAGGCTAGACCCTATATTAATAGATTTACTATTATATATAAAGTCGAAGAATTTAAAGTTAATTATATTCTACTTCGATATAATAGAAGTAATATTATTACTTTAAGGACCTTATAGGCCCTACGGTCCTAATAGTTTAAAAGGGCCTACTAGAGGTATTATTATAAGATTTACGATAAAATTACGAAGTTTTATAAACTATATTTTATTAAAGCCCGCGCTCGCTATAGTCGAGGACTATCGTTAATTAGGTCCGAGGGGTCTTTAGTAGATTACTTCTTCTATAGAAGTCTATCTAGTAGAATAACTTAATAGCGATATATTTAATAATAACGAAGAAAGCGCTTACTTAAAGCTCGGCGGGGATAAAGGAGGTATATTCCTAACTAACGCCGGTACTTTAAGAAATTATCGAGTCGCTTAAATACTAATTTAAAAGCGTATTATAACGGTATAGAAAATAGTAATATTAATAACTTAATCGCTTAGCTAGCTCGGTACCTTAATAAACTTTAATTATATTCGTTACTCTCGAGGATTAAAGCTGCGAAGGGGTTAAATAAACCGGAAATTCCGCCGAATAAAATAACTAATAATATAACGAGTAATATTATCGACGTCGGCGGCGAAAATATAGCCCGACTATATAAATTCGTCGAGCTAGAATACTAAGACTATATTATTACGGCTAGCGATATTACTAAATACTACGATAATAGTTTTACGGAAGTAGGAAAAGTAAGGGCTTAATAAATTAATAATTTTTTCTAATTTTAAAAATAAAATATTTAATACTTTTATAAATAAAACCGAACTACTAGTATATAAATTTTAAAAATAGTAATATAAAGAACTAATATTAATATAAAGAACTCGTAATCTAAAGTAAGATTTTATTAAAATATTTTCGTTCGATAACCCCGTTTCTTTATTTCCGGTAAATTTAATTCTTAACGGATTTTACTAAAGAAGGTATAAAGGTAGTATTCTATATAAACGAATTATATAATAGATTCGTTAAGGCCGAAGATATAATTATAATAATACCTACTTTTATAGGCTAGTACCTTATAACGGAAGTCTTTAATAATCGTATTAAATAGCTAGATATAGTATTTTAAAGTATAATATTTCTATCCTAAATATTAATATAATAGACCTCGGTATAATAAGGCTTCTAGGCTAGATACTTCGGTAAAGAAGAAAAAGGTAGTATTTTATCTTAACGAAAAAATATATTCTATTCTATCGAAACGAACTAATAGAAGAGATAGGGTACGGATAATAAACACTATCGAATAATTCTAGTTCGACGAACTAGTACTATTATAACGTAGTAGCTAGTAAATCGAGACGTCTATCTAGTAGAATATAGTATTTAATAAAACGTTAATATCGTTACTACTAATTAATAAGGTTATAATATATATTTAATAGTAATAATTAATTAATTAACTAAGTATTCGTTTTGAACGAATAAGAATAGTTAATAGCTTTCGCTATTAAGGAACTAACCTAGTATAGTAAATATAGTATAACCGTAATATATTATAACGATAAGGTATTTAGCGCGACGGTTTATTATTAAAATAAACTCGCTCGTTTATTTATTTTCTCTCTTCGTAACTTCTTTAACCTTTCTCGTATATTATTACTCTAACTTTATAATAGTATTCTAGTATCGTAATTAATATATAGATAATACTCTCGTTATATATAACTTTTTTCTAACTCTATAAATAACTCTTATTCACCGATAATATTAATTTATTTATATTAATTATTTTAGTTATAAATATACTAGTAAATATAACTAGTCCGCTATTAGCGCGACTACGTAATATTAATTATAATAATAATTTATTATACTTTATAGCTCCTTTACCGGGTCTACTTCTATTAATTTAATAATAATTATATTCGAGGTACGTCCCCTTCTTATATACTCTATTATATTAATCGTTACGGAATCGACTATTATATAAAGGTAAATTATAACCGTAAGTTTTAAAGTAGTATATATTAATAATAATAAATCCTTAAATTTTTCCGAAGGAAGGTAAAGAGATCTATATATTAATATACCCGTATTAATAATAGGACTCTTAAAGAAGAATATAAATATAATTTAATAAATAAAGAAATTATTTAGTAATATAAAGTATATAATAAAACGATAATAACTAGTAGGTAAATCTCTACTATAATCGCTAACCTATAAAATTAATTAACGGCGGCGAACTAGCGTATTAAGAAATTAAAAACGATGAATAAAGTTCTCGAAAAAAAGACCGAGAATTTCTATTAATATAAACGGGACCTAGAGAGTCCCGAGGAAGATAATATCTTTGAGGACTATACTAGGGAGACTATATTTTCTTTTAATAATTCCGATAATAATTAAATCTTTTATATAATATAATAGCGATAGCGAATTCTTTTTTTCTTAAATCGGCGCTAGTTAAACTTACCTAAATATATTATTTAATAATATATTCTAGGCGTCTATATAAACTATATCTAAAATAAAAGTATTTTTATAAATACGATATCTTATCGCTATTATATATAAATAGTTTAATAGTAAATTAAATTTAATTATACTCTAAAACCGTATAATAAGGTTATAAATATAAAGGAGAATATCCGTTATATAAGTATTAATATAAAAGTAGTAATATTTACTTTTAATATCGGCTTCGTTTACTCCGCTTTATTATTTTATATAATTAAGTAACCTCTTTAATTATATTTATATATTTATATTTACTACCCGTTTATTTAAAGGCTTTAATTAGTTTATTAATACTAATAAACTTTTCGTCTAATAATTATTAATTATATTCTTCGCCCTAATTAGTTTATTTAACTTTATACTAGATATTTTCTTTATTTTTAACTTTATTAATTACTTCTTCTATCTCTTATAACTTATTATTATTAATAAATTCAGGGGCTTATATAAAAGATTCCGTCGTATTAATATAATCGCGAAGTTAATATAATTTAAGTAACGATATATAAAAGGTATTCTAAATTCTATATATAAAAAGTAGTAATAGGTAGTAAATTTATACTCTTATTTTATTAATAATCCTAAAGAGCCCTATAAACTTATAAAATAATTTCTTACTTAAGCGCTTTTATTTTAAATTCTTAATTATTAATATAACTAAATTACTAACCTTATAACTTTATAGTTTATATATTTTATTATACTATTTAATTTAGTATTCGGTAGCGCTTTAAAAACGCTCTATAATTTTATTCTTTAAAGTTTATAATTATTATACTCTATTATTTATAACTAGTACTTTTTTTTCTTTAAAGTCGTCCTCGACCTCCTAACGGATTTTAGGATAATAATTATATATATAAAAAAACAGCGTCGTTCCGACGACGATACTCTAATTATTATTAATTAAGAATTTTATTATAAGTAGTAATCTAGCCTAATTAATTAATTTATTATTAATAAATATACGTAAATAGTACTTTAATACCTAATTTTAGTACTTTATTTATTTATCCGTTTAAAGGTAAAAGATAATATTTAAGCGTTATTTAATTTTCGAATAAAAATATATAGTCGACTAGAAGGCGCTCGTAAAAATAGAGCCTCTATTATTAACGATATCGTTAAATATATTATAACGGTAAATAATTTTAGAATAGAATACTTCCGCTAGTTAAGCGGTATCGATTTTAATAATTATAGATATATATTTAATTATTTTAATAAATCGATTTATAACGATAAAGATAACGTTATAAATAGTACCTTTATATTTACTAGGCGGTAAACCGGTTATAAAATCTATAGAAATTTCTTTTTATAATTAAATAGTAATAGGAAGCGAATTTAATTTATTATATAAATAATATCGCGGCGCCTTCGTCCGTTAATATATATCGTAAGTTTTAATATAATCCGTAATTTACTTTAAGTTACCCTCCTAGAAAAAATTTCGGGTAAATAATTTATACGACTTTATAATATTAAAATAGTTTATTAAAGAATTATTATAATACCTCTTTATAAACTCTTCCTTTAGAGCTTTATCCCTTAATATATAAAGGCGATTATTATTTTTTACTAATCCCTCGGAGTCTATAACCTATACTTTATTCTTTATATAACGGCGGTTCTTTAATATATTCGTTTTAGTTCGAAAAGAGTTTACCTAATTATTATAGATTTATAATTCCCGAATTAGCGTTTTAATAGGCCTTTTAGGATTATTATATATAGTTTTAGGTACTATTATAATATCCCGCTTTAAAATTACTACTTTTAACCCTATAATTTAAAAAGTAGAGATTATAATTACTTTTACTTCTTTATCTCTTTTTAATAATAATTTAATATTTAATAACGATACTCCTTTATAATTAAGGCGCCGCGACGGTATATTAATAGAATTCAATTTTCTAGCCCGATAAAAGATCTTAAAATTATAGGTAGTTAATTTAAATATTTAACGAGCTTATTTAAAATTCAGCTCCTTCTACTTTATAAAATCTTTTAGGTTATTATAATTAATCTAGGTTTTAATATAATAAAGACTACCTTCTAGGTAATATCGTTATTATTTTATTACTACTATAATAACGAGTAATTCTTAATTATAAGTCTTATAATTTTATTTTAAAGAATTTAATTTCCGCGACTAGAATATTATAGGGCGCTAATAATTATCTTTATCCTACTATAATAATATAGAGTTAAGGTTAAAGTTAAAAGTATCTATCTCTATATATAATTATTTAATTAGATTATAATAGCGTAGAAAAGGCGCGTTTACGAATATATCTCGTAAGATTTAAAACGTTTCCGTAGCGCCGTTTATTTATTTAAACGGACTTATTTTCTTATCTACTTTACTACCCTTAAATAAGTTAGTAAAAAATATAATTATATTAAAATAACTATAAATAAACCGTTTATAGAAATTAACGAAGCCTAAAAAAACTTATACCTCCCGATATATTTTTAATTAAGACTATTCCTTAATAATCCTAATATATTCCGGGTCTATAACTACTTTATTAATAAATATAATAAAACTTAAAAACTCGACCGTTTCGGTATTAAATTAGTACTTTTTAAAATTAATAAATAACCAGAATTAATATAATTATTTAAATATTTATTTAATATACCGTTAATACTCCGCTAGATTAATATTATAAATTAAGATATTATCTAGATATACTATATATATTATATCTACTAAATCTATAAACGTATAGTTAATATAAATTTAAAATGTCGCCGGTATATTAACGAGCCTAAAAAGTATAACTAAATATTCGAAGTAACTATAGTGAGTTCGGAAAATTATTTTTTATTTATCGCCTTTCTTAATCTAGATCTTATAATAAGTATTCTTTAAATCTAACTTCGTAAAGATTTTAAAACCGTATAAACGGTTTAATATCTCGGTAATTAAAGATAATAAATATCGATTTTTAATAATTACCGTGTTTAAGCCCCGATAATTAATATAAAAATATAACCTACTATTCTTTTTAAATATAAAAAGGATAGGTACTCCGGTTAAAGATATTAAATAACGGATCTAACCTTTATAGAGTAAAGATTCTAAATAACGTCGTAACTCCGATAATTTAGTTTAAAATAAGTTATAAAGAGGTTTATAAAGTAGTTCTTTATTAACCTCTATCTTAATAACGTAATCTCTTTATTTAAAAATAAATAGGGTACTCGCCTTTTTATTAGAAAAAATATTATAAAACTTTATAAATTCTTTAGGAATCTTTAAGTTAGGAAGTTCTTTTTATTCGCCTCGCGCTATTATAACGTATATAACCGCGAATATATTCGGTTTATTTTTAAAACTATTAATAAATTTAGCCGGTTCCTTAATTTATAAATTATTAAAATTAATTTTAAACCGCTATTAGTCCGCCTTAGAATCGATTAATATTTTTAATTAATATAATTTAGGTATACCTAGAATAACGTTTAAATCTTTAAGATTTATAGTATAGAATAAAATATTATATTTACGTCTTTAACCTTAATTATCGACTATTTAATAATTTAATTAATACGCGTTATAGTAATATATACTTTACCCGTTAATTACTTTAACTAATAGTAAAGTAATATTATAAAGTTCTAAATCGTTTTTAATAACGAACCGTTATAAAATTAAATTAATCTAAGCTTTAGAGTTAATTAAAGTAATAAATTACCTAATTTTATCTTAAAAAGTAATTTAACCCTTAAAAAGAATAAAAGAGTATATTTCTATTGATCGTTTTTCTTATTTTTCTTCCGAGGCGTAAATTAAACTTAATCGTTTTTTACTAATACCGCGCCGACGTATATAGTTAATTTATTTATATCGGGATATCTAGGCTTAATATAGCCTTCCGTTCTATAATAATAATAAATAATTTTATTATACGAAGAATTAATAGTATTAGTTTTACGTTTATTATCTTTCTTTTTTAAATATACTTATTTAATATTATCGCCGGCGTTAAATTTAATAGTTCGGTTTATTATAGATTTTCCTTTATTAAGGTTCTTTAATTAGGAACCCGAATTAGAATTAAAGCCGCTTATTAACTATATATACTCTAGATTCTTTTTTTATATAATAATCTAGGTAAGAATTTCTTCCCTTTAAATAAATATACTACCGGTATTAAGAATCTTATTTTTAAATTTAGGTTTAAATTTAACTAAAAAGAAATTTACCTTATACTCCTCCGAGAATAAAGGTAACTAGGTCTTTATTTCTTCGAGGTAAACTTTAAATAATAATATCTTTTAGGTAGATTATTATTTAACTTCCTCCTATTTTTTATAAACGAGGAGACGGCGATTAACTAAATTTATTATTAAATTAAAAAGAAACTTCTTAAAAAAGTTAAATATAATACTAATTAAACTATATAAATCGTAGTACCTATATTACTACGTTAAAGGGTTATTTTTTAACGAGTCTATATAATATACGATCTTTAAATAATTAATAATGAAATATTTAAAACTAATTAAAAATTTAATATTTACGTCGCGGAACTAGTGTAAATATTTACCTTCGTTTATATCTTTATAAGGATATATTTTATTAAGGCGTAGTATTTTCGCTCTAATAAGAATATCTCTATTAAATATAATTAAATTTATTATTATTCTACCGGTATGTATAATAATTAGGGGACCTCTACTATAAATAGTAGATTCTACTAGCGCTCTATTAACGGGTATAGAAATAATAGGATTATATAACTTTTAATTTTAAATTTATAATACCCTTAACTCTTATTATTATTTAAGACGATAATTTTCTTCTTTAATAACTTTAAACTATACGTCCAAAATCTCTTCGGGGGTAATAATACCTCCGAATTCACTATTATTTTTACGGCGGGGGTCGTCGGAGGGGGGTTAATTAATATTATTATTATTAAATTCTTCTAGACGTCCCGAGGTTAAACCCGATATTATAATAACGATAAATCTTTTCCTTAAAAAGATTAAAAAGATTAAAACTATAATACCTAAAATCGTTAGCGTAGAGCTAGCGGCTTAATAATAATATAAAAAATATAAAATAATTACGGGGTTTATTATTAAATAGTTTTTAAATCCTAGATTTAATAGTAGAACTAATCTCTAAGGATTCTAATAAAACGGGGGAATATTAACTCGATATAAAATTACTAAAAGTTAAAACCCCGCGATACTAAGGCTAGAACCTTATATCGATAAATAATAATATTATAGAGGTAGCGGGGTATAAATATATATAATATATTAATATCTTTAGCGGGGCGTAGGCGTATATAATATATTACTACTTTATAATCTTCTACGCCGATCGGTTAAATAAGGCTAGAAATAACTCTTTATTAAAATAAAGAAATTTTAAACCTAATCTAATTATAACCCCCGACGGCGACGAATAAATAATAGACGATATACTAGATTCTAAGAAAATACGCGGTAGATTAAAATACCGAGTTAAATAGGGAGGCCTTAACTAGGATTTTATATAATATAATATTAATAATAACGAATTCGAGGCTACGTAGGATATTATCGACGAATATTATATTAAATATTTATAGAAGCCTAGTCCTTAATATCTAGAAATACTAGGAATTATTATATTATTAATATTAGAGGTACCTAAATATTAAAAGTATTATTTATTAAAGAGGGGGGTAGTATTACGACCGTACCCGTCTTCCTATAATTTATATTTAATGAATAATTTATATTTAATAAACTACGTACTATTATACCCGATTGGGCCTAGTATACCGTTGCCGCTTTAATATTCCTAAATATTTTCGTATATATAGAATTACTATCTTTACTCCTTAGCTAGTTATTTTATTTAATATATCTATATTAATATCGCTTCTATACCGGTTCTAATATATATAACTATCTTAATTATTTTACTTTATAGGGTTTTCGGAAACTTAGAGTTAAATAGAATACTTCTTGTATATTTAAATAATATACGAATATATCGTTCTAACGCTTTATTCTAATTAGGGTTATATATAGTAGTAGGAATTTAATTAACTCTATATTTAGCGAATAACGCCTATATCTTTTTATTTATATTTTTATTAATATTATTATCTTTAAAGTACTAAATAGGCCTTTTAATATTCTTAATATACTCGAAATAAAGGTCTATTATATTAACTATATTTAATTTCTTTATAAATAAGTAAATAATTAGTTCGTTAATAATATTATCGAGTAGAATAAATATATAATACTTTCCTTCTAGTATATATATTATTTAATTATCGCCGACGATATTAGTATATATTAACTCGTTTTAATTAGTAGTTCTCTTTATCCGGTTAAATCGCCTAAATACGCGAATAATAATACGGTATTAATACCCTATAATATATAATTTATATTTTTTAATAAGTAGTTCTAGGGCTTAAAGCGATATAATTTTCTAAATATTTATTCTTTCTAATATATATACTAGTCTTTTAATATTATTTATATTTAAATAATAAAACCTCCTATATTATTAAATTTATAATCTAGATTTAATTAAAGAACTAGTAATTATAGGAGGTAGAAGAAGAGGATTCGCTTTAATTTTAAACGTATTTAGGAATTTTCTTAAATTAAGCGAGTATCTAGTTTTAATACGGGTTCTAGATAAATAAAACTCCCCCTATTTATTTAGGATATTTATTCTTTTATTAATTATTTAAATTTATTATTATTCCGCTCTAGCGTTCCTAACGATAAGAGATTATATTCTATATCGGGAATATAGTATATATTAACGAGATCTAGCTCCTTATATTTACTATTAATAAACGGGTTAAGAATAATAGTATTAATATTATAAATCCTATACTAGGATCTATCTCTAATTATTACGAACTTATATCGCTTCTCCTTATATATAGTCTTATAGAATAGAGAGAAGTCGTATATAATATAGATATTTATAGCCGAGTTTATCTAGAAGGTATTATCTTTATTATTATTTAATATTTTAACTTTATTTATATAGTTAGAAATAAGTACTTTTTTAACTTTCTTAACCCTAATAGACTTCTTATTTAAACTATTAATATAATTCTTAGTTAGGAGGTATTATTTACTTTTATATACTTTTTAACCTTCGGGCCTTTTATCCTTATAAAGATAGTAGTAATTTTTCGTAAAATAATATTTTTTATAGCCCTTATAACTCTTTCTTTCCTTATATAACTTATTATTAAATATATTATTTCGACGATCTCTACTATTTTTGCCCTTTTTATAACTAGGATTTATAGAGTTATTCCTAGATCCTAATCTATAATTGGAAGTATCGGTAAATCTTAAAAACTCCTATTAAAAGCCGAGTTACCGACCGCGCGGATAGGGTTACTAGTATCCTACTAGTAGCCCTAATTTACGGATAGAGTTACTAGTGTCCTATAAATAAATTTAATAAGTTAGAGGTCTAGGTAGATATATTTTTAATAAATTTAATAAATCGGGGTTCTAGGTAGTATCCTATTAATAACTCTAGATTAATTTCAATAAAATTAATAATTTTAGTAATTTATATATATCGTTAATATATTAATAATAACTAGCCCTATTATAAGGCTAAAATAAATAAAGTTCTATAATCGTCGTTATCGATAGTAGCGACCCCTAGCGACGACTATTAACGCTAGCGACCTTCCGGGCCCGGAATAATAAATTTTAACTAAAGTTCTCGCGGGGGCGTTACGTAGGTATATCTAGAGAGAACGCGTATATATATTCTATATTATTATATATACCTTTACGTATACTATTCCGTATATTATTCCGTATACTATGATTACGTATACTATAATTACGTATACTATAATTACGTATACTATTACGTATATAATTGTATATATAATTATATATACATTTACTTATATTGTAGCGTATATTATAGCGCATACTATAGTATATACTATTAAGTATATAATAGGGGCTTTCGTCCGTTATTTAAATTATTAATAGTTTACCGAGTTATTAAACCTATTAATAATAAATACTATTTATTAATAAGACTCTACCCGGACCCCCGATTTACTAATCCTACTAAACCTCGGCTCGGTATTTAATATAGAGTTTTAGTATAAACCCGTAGACGGCTTTCTAATAGGGCTAATAACGTTTAAAGTATATTAATATTTACTTTTAAGATTTACCGATAAGTATTACGATTTCTACTCTTATTATTTTTATATTTATTCTACTTTCTTAATATTAAAGTCTTTAAATCCTATCGACGATTATTATATTCTAGGAGTTTATTAAATATATCGTTTAAAGTAAATATCGTTTTATCTCTTTTAACTAGACTCTATATATTAATAATATATATATATAATTTAGGGTTAATTCCTACCCTAAAGTATAATATTAATATTTAATTAAATAATAAGGTTTTTATATTAACGAGCCTCTTTTAATATATCTTTATATAATTTTCATAATCTAGTAAAGATTTAAAATTATCCTAGTCTTTACGAGTAATTTAATATATATATAAATCGATAGTCTATATATTAAAATACTCGAATAGTTAATATAAGATATTTATCGCTTTAATACTATTCGTGACACTAGTAATATAAATCTTTAGGTTAGGTTCTAGGTTAAATAGAATATAATTATATATCGTTTTATAATTATCCTCCTATTCGCCTAGTTTTTTTTAATATTTCTTTTTAGTTACTTTATACTCCTTTTTCTTTTCCGGCGTAATAGGTATAACTTTATATAATCTCCTTTTAATATCTCGGTAGGTAGTTATTCTAATTAACGGATTTAAGGCGATAAGATATTAATATTTATTTTTATTAATAATATACCTCTAAATCTTTTTAACCTCTAGAATAATAATAATATTAACTTTTTATAACTCCTAGTTACTTTTACCCCTTAATTTAGGGATTTTTATATTATCGTTATCTCCTATTATATCTAAGAGTAATATAAATAAGGAGTAATTAATATTAGGGATTTTAGGGATTTTACTCTTAAAGTAACGGTATAAAAAATATAAAATACTATTATTTCCTTAACGGCTCTCTAGCTCGCCCTAGGAATACACTAAATAAACTATATAATAAGTACGTTATATACCGGGCTCATAACCCGTTAGTAATATCCATAAGTATAGTTCTTTTATATATTAATATAGTTCATTAAGGAGTAGTATCTATGGTAATTACTAGCTATGTATTATCTTAAGGGGTTTGCCTTAGCCTTAAGCCAAGACCTGCTTAGTAAGCCAGGCTGAGTGGGAATAGTAGTTGTTGCCTTAGTCCCTCAGACCTGCCGAGCCACCGCTAAGCCCCTTCGGGTTAACTCCCGTTTACTAAGCCCCTTCGGGTTAGAAATGCTAACTTCGTAGCTAAACGGCGGCAGGTCTGAGCGCAGAATCCTATATTTTTATCAAGTAACCCTTATTTATAACGATATACTTAAGAATAATTAATAAACTAGATTAATTTATTTTTTAATTCTCGTCGCGAGATATATCGATAAATTATTAGATTTTTTAAAAATAAAATTAGAATTTTTTATAGTAATTCTTTATTATCTCTCGACCTACGTCGATTTTAAAAAATACGATTTCTCTCGTATTTTTCCTTTTCGTGTAATTTACTATAAAAGAATTTATTTTTCCT
>JAABUW010000457.1_pt1 | contig 81019 bp, 132 predicted proteins | sample 5560081 | NCBI WGS metagenome assembly JAABUW01 (sample SAMN10711882, study PRJNA513363) | rock metagenome | isolation source: Antarctica rocks | place: Antarctica: Victoria Land, Knobhead sud | reverse complement strand
ACCCCCCCCCCCCCCCCCCCCCCGGCGCGCGGAGGGCCCCCTCGCCCGGCGCATATGGGTCCAGTATTTTCAGGTCAGCTCACTGCTCTTGCTTTCACAGGCAACCCAAATCCGAACCTCTCTGCCGCTGCCCGCAGAACGCAAGCACATTTCATGCAGCATGTGTGGGATTTGAGGTGCATGCACGGCGGTCTGGAACTTTTGCGTACTCAATCAAACTACTGCTTCAATGTATAGGAGATGGGCATGCACGGCGTGCACCTGTTGCCGCGGCTGCGGGCGGCAAACCCGTCTGGGTTGGAGCTGGGCATGAGGTGTAGCTCCATCCTCTCCAGCAGCGACGCCGCCTGCGCATCAGCGCCTTGCCTGCATCAACGGAAGCAGCGGCAGTGAGCAGATTCTCCGCGGTCAGATCAATGGAGCGTCAACAGAAAGACTGCATTTGGTGTGCTCAGCGGCTCCGAGTCTGGCGAGCGACGAATGGATGGCACGAATTAATGGCATGGACACCGGGCTGGATATTGGCGGCGCCAAGGTGCTGGTGTGAAGGACAGCCCAGTCAAGTGATCGGCCGTCAGCCTACTGACGGCACCCAGCCACCTATGACTATGTAGGTGTCAAAGTCATGCGGTGACGGCAGCAAACGCTCGAAGGCCGCCATGCCCTTGCGAATAGGCGTCGGCAGCGGCATATTTCATATATATATGTATATATAATATATATAAGAGAGATATATGTATATATATATATATATATATATATATATATATTATATATAAATAAATATATATGTAGATTTATATATATGTAGATTTATATATATACATTTATATATAAATATATAAATGTATATTTGTATATAAATATATATATATACATATAATATATATATATATACATATAAATTTATATATATATGAGATCATATATGTATGAGAATAAATATATTATCACCTGGCGCACAGCCACTCTGCGAGCGCAAGCAGCAGCTGCCGCCCCGACGGCTCGTCACCGTGCATGTTGCCGGAGTATCGGAACGCCGGCCGCGGCTGCGCCTGCCCATGACAGCCAACCTAGTTCCGAGGCGTTTCTCAAATAACTGGTCGCACAGAGGGATGTGTGCACACTGCCGACCATTCGCAGATGCACATCCAGCAGCAGAGTCTCGCATGGTCCAACTGAGCGCAATTTACATTGCTTTTCGTCAACCAGCTTGCCTGGTCAAGCTCCTTGCCCAAGACCAGGACCCACAGGCGGCGCCCCTCGGCGGACATCCCCACACTGTGTGCACGCGAGATGCCGGCGCAGCGCTGCGTGAAGTCCTGCAGGTGTGCCTCCTGCGAGGTTTGAAATCCATCTGGAAGCTCGAAAGGCGATTGCGGGCACGGTGATCCTGACGCGTGTCAGCTGTGGTAAACAGGGGGATGGACCGCGCGCACGCCGCGCCGGAGCGCAGCAGTGCTGCTGCAGAGATGCAGCAGGTCTTGGAGGCAATGGCCTGCGGCGTCGTCCCGCTGATGGCGCACGCTGATCCCCGCTATCGTGCAGGGCTCCACATTCGTGACGCCAGCAAGCCGTGCTCGTGACTGCGGAAACGCTCACCAGCTCCTCGTTGCTGAAGTAGGTGGCTAGGACTTTGTCAAGGGGCGTCTTTGGTGCCGGATCGCCCTTCAGCGCTGCTGCCTGCTGTGTGAGCTGCTGTGGCGCCGCAGCACCTTCGACGCTCTCGGCACCGGCTAGCCCCACGAGAGTCTCGTTACTTGCGCTCGCTTCCTGCATGGTCATATGCACATAGATCACACTGCATGGCAGATGAGCCCTTGGCGTCAGGAACAAGTAGGCATTCGTTGCTGGACATCGAGCACACAACATTAAAAGATGAGTTTCACACCTGGGCGACAGCGGCACGAGGCCATCCAGATGCTTGTATCACCAGAAACACAGCTACTGCTGTGCTCAGGCGCCTCATGGCTGCGTTACAGAACAGTCTTTTTGCGGGAGTGATCCGGTTGGATTGACCAGCTAACGCACTGCCATGGCATGGGCCCACTTCCCAGGCGCCATGCAATGACCAGCCAGGGCAACACCGTGCAAAGCCGAAGTGCAAAAGCCGTGGGCACACGCGACTCAGTCGAGAACAGCTGAAAGGCGAAATGCATAGGGGCAGCCTCACAAAAAGGTATTTGTGGGTTGGTGTTGCCCTGAAGTCGTCGATGCGATATGAGATGCAAGTGCGTTGTCAGCAACCTGTGTACGAAGTGGTTTGCGAAGATTTCAAGACACCACTGTGCTCAGTACTAGTTCAGACAATTACGTGACGAATGATTTCGCGGTGGTTGCTAGGGTACCTGCCAACCCTAGTGGTCTGCAGACGCTCACTGACTCTGGAAGTGTTTTTTGAGAGCCGCGAGGCGCTGAGTCTGCTGAGTAGTAGGCAGTCATGGCACCATTTGAGCATCACCGCCGGAACGAAGCGCTGTGGCAAACTTTGCATGAATTTTGGGTGACGGATGACATGTTCGGGGGTGAGAGCACGCCAAACAAACATGGGATAAGACCGCGTAAAACGAGACAAGACAACGTATCATCTTTTTGGGCAGTGGCGGCGCAACACCAATCTTCAACAGGACAGATGCGATATCATCAGTGCGTCGAGTCAGTTCTCACTTGCGAATTTATGACATCAATCTGATTGTTCCTGTCAACTACCTGCCAAATGTCCGGGACCAGGCACAGCCGAACGTCTCGCTCGTTGATCGCACTAACATGGTGCGCTTGGACGCATCATTGCAGAGCTGCGCACACGCACATCCTGACATACGGAGCGGCACGGAAACAATCCAAAACGCTCCTAGTGTCACCTGTTCGGAACAAAATTCCGGCATCGTGGGTTGATATTGTGGCTGCTGCTGCCGGCTCTTCTGCGAGATATTTGGGCACGCATGGTTTACTGCCGGAACAGCGAGCGCGCCATCGTCGCGACCAGCATGCGCAAACCCTTGTCGCGCTATCGCCAATGCCGGCATGCAAGCTGACCTGCTGCATGTCACAATGCAATGAAGCTACGCCAGCTGAATCCTAGTTGATGGTGGTATTCCCGCCACCGGTTCGTTGCCGGCATCACCCCAGGCAGAAGCATGTGCCGCTGCGGCGCCGCCGGCTGTCCATGGCTGCTACCTCTGCTGTCATCCCCCGCAGCCTCTCGGCCACCTGCAGCAGCATGACCAGCATTCAGTTGAGGAGACTCAATGTTAACATTGAGCAGCAGTAGTCTCGATAGGGACCCCTATCACGCGGAATGGGATGCGCCAGGTAGCGGCCAAGCCGTACAATGCCAAATAGCAGCCGCAGCGCATCAGCAGCTAGCAGGCCAGCACCTGCGCTGACTTGGTTGCCCGCTTGCATTTCGCTTGTATCATGGTGAGCCGTTCTGGCGCACACACCTGTGCAGCGGTCGGCCGGTCGGCCGGCGTGTGTGCGAGGCAAGAGGCCACAAGCGCGCTGAGCTGCGCCGGCCAGTTCTGGGGGTGCGGCCTCCGGTAACCGTAGGCCACCTGCAAACACCATGAGATTCATGACCCATCAAATTTGATCAGAGTGGCAGGGCTGCCGGGCTGCAGCTCCTCTTGTCACACAGCTAGGCATGGCTGGAAGTGCAGGGCATGTTCGAGCAGGATTGTCAGGCATAGCCGCATCATGCAGGGGCGCGGCCTGAGCAGTGTTCTGCAACGCACCCGCTTGGCGTATCTGCACAGGGATGCGAAGCATGTCAGATGCAGGACAGTTGGCGCTTTCAGCTGCCACAATGACTAAAATGGGGAAGCCCTCGCCTCAAAAATTCTTTTGTACATCGATTTTCATGCACCAGCCTGCAACACCGCATCGATGGCGGCACCGCATCGATGGCAGCCACGCAGGAAACGCTAGGGTTTAGCTCACTCACGTCTGAAACTCCGCCGCAGTGCCATGGTACGCCACCTGCGCAAAGCAGAGACTATTATTAAGCAGACATCTCGTCACGATAAGTTCGACCACTGCCTCCTCATTGCGTGGAAAGCAACACATCCACTAGATCAATCAAGATGACAGAAACATAGGGCGCACCTCGCTGGAGGTGAGCTGCTTGCCTAGGAGGTCCACCATGACGCAGCCCAGACTGAAAACGTCCGCCTTCTCGTCGTAGTCTTTTCCTAGGGTCACCTCCGGCGCCATGCCCAAAAAGGAGCCCGTCTGGCCTGCGCCGCGCAGAGTGACACAGGATCCGCACACAGATGCAGAGACGCCAGTCTGTCATGAGTGGGCAGACTTTTGTTCCCAACACCAAGGAACGGGCGCCCTCTGTTCTGCAGATGCAGCGCAAGCAATTACAGCATGCAGCATGTATTGCAACTGCCTCGACATTTCCTTGGCTGCTCCGTCGGCGCTGGGCTGCTGCGCTGCACTGGCATCCTCGGTGGGACTCTTAACGTGTAAGGCGTGAAGCGCGATTCAACCTTGCCTGTCAGGCGCTGGCGGGCGACCGCAGAAATTGCGGAACCGGCGGCTGCGGAGCTGGCGCCGGAGCCGCTGCCTGAACGCACGCGCACCAGGCTGCGCATTTTCCTGTGCACAAGGCGCCGCACGTGCTGGGTACAAGCTTGACGGCGGCCAGACATGCATTGATCTGGTGGGCGTCCAGCTGGAGCGGGTGATCCAGAAGCCGTCAGGGTTTAGAGTAGGTGCTGCGAGGGAGAGTCTCCGTGCTGGCGACTGCCGCGGAGTCGGTCTGCTGCTTGAGTGTGCCGCAGGTGCTGGCCTGGGCTTTTGCAGCGGCGTCGCCATTCGCGCCATTGCTGCCGGCACCAGCATGTCCGGCTGCCAGGTTTGCCTCCACGCCGGCCTTAATGAGCTCCCGCCTGCAGTCGGTGAGGGGTGCAGTTCGCAGGGTAGACAGGTCGAGAGGCCCTGTGTTAAAAGGGGTCCTATACAGAACAAGCGCTGACAAGAACAGATCAGACGACAGCAGCCAGATTGGCAGCACTTGCAGTTTCCAGGCCGCGGTCTGACGACGCCACATCAGTGATTTAACCCTAAACCCTAAACCCTAAACCCCCATCAGGCAGCGCGCACTTGTTCCTGTCCATCGCCTCGACGGTGGCATGCAGCCCAAAGTCCGCCAGCTTCGCTTCCCAGGCGCCGTCGTCCCCTGCGGCAACTGATGTTCGGCATTCTTTGTTCGCCCTCGAAACGAGGCGACCGAGGTGTCTCCTTACGGTATTGCCCATGCACGTCTGGCCAGGGTCTTGAGCGAGATGCAGCTGTGGCTGGTGTATACACCTACGTAGGGTCAAATGCATCTCTTGGCAGGAGAGCACCACAAGCGTTGCCTGCTCTTGCACAGCTTCGCGCTCTGCACTCGACAAGCAGCACCTTTGGACAGCAGCACGTTGTCGAGCTTGATGTCGCGGTGGATGATCTTGGGCCGCTGCGCATGCAGGAAGGCCAGCCCGTCGGCCATTTGGGCCGCCCACTCCAGGCCCTGCTGATAAGTGTACACCACCTGCAGCCGCGGCGGCACTCAATTTTATAAATACAAAAAAAGGTTCCCTCCCGAGCACAGGCGTGCGTCTCTTGTGGCACGCACAAAACCCTAAACCGTACGGTGAGGTCAGCACCCGGCATGTGTGCCAGCAGGGGTGTGAAAAAGTCCTCGAAACAGCTGTATTCGTCAGCATAACGCATAATAACGCATAATAACGCATAACGCATAATAACGCATAATAACGCATAACGCCGTGTGGCCGTGGCAGCAACCACCTTGCGTCCGGCTATCATCTGCGCCAAGATCGTTTCCCGCAGCGAGCCGCCAGTGCACAGCTCGGTGACCATGAACATGGAGGCCCGCTCGACGCCTGAACCGGTGCCCTCTGTGGCGGTGAAACCCAGCCCCAGCACCCCCACGATGGATCTGCAGCACATGTGGGACAGGTGTGTCTTGAGTTGGGAACGAGGGCGCAGGCATTGCCGCTGCAGAGTGAATTGCTTAGGGTTTAATGGCCTGGATCGCCACGATATCTGCCAGTGGGCTTTGAAGGCTAGCAGACGTGAAGACAGCAGGTCGTATCAGAGCAGGCAACACAGGGTTGACGCTGCACCACAGGAAAAGGACGTGCCTCTCCCGTCAATGTCCAGCAGTGCGCTACCAACATCTTTCGGAGAAAGCAGTCGTCAGCCGGCAGGCGGGCCGTCAGCGGCGCACCTGTGCTGCAGGCCGCCAGCAGCGACCTGCTGGCTCTGTTTGTTCAACAGCAGCAGGGCTGCAAAAACCCTAAACCCCAAACCCTATTTTCGCACCTGTGCTGCAGGCCCGCCAGGAGGACGGCCTCCTTGACGAAGTCCTCCAGGTCGCCGGGGCAGGTGAACAGCTCCGCCCGCAGGTACTTGACAGCGACGTCCAGTGCCGCCCGCTGCCGCAGCCGGGGCGCGCGCAGCCCCGGCGCCAGAGTGACGGCGACGGCTGCTCCGCCATCGGCGCCATATATACCCACGGGCTCCTGAGCGGCCGCCGCGGTCGCCCCGGACACCGCCGCCGCCGAGGCCGCCGCAGAGGCAGCCGCGGCCGTCGCGCCGCCGTGGTGGGAGTCGTCCCGCCAGTTGATCAGCCGGCAGTGCTCCACCGTCGCATAGGCGCCAACGCCCAGGTGACCCACCTGCCGGCAGGCAGGTTTTAGGGTTTAGGGTTTAGGGCGCCGCATCCATGCTCAAACAACATCACGCATCGAGACAGCACGTAGGCAGCATTATCACTATTTAGGGTTTAGGGTTTAGGGTTTGGGGAACCCGAGTCCCCAGTAGCAGAGCCGCACCTGGGTCATGCCTGTGGGCGGACAGTCCGAAGAGGCGACCTTCTCGGTTTCAACAACTCAGAATAGCATCACATCAAGTGTCATCACATCCTTGCAGTATCTGCTTCCGTTCGCCTTGCACCTCGGTCAGGTCCCGGCAGTCCACGAAGGCGACGCCGGCGCAGTCGCGCAGTGCGGCGTATGAGCGCTCGTAGCGGCTAATGGTGTCGAGCGCTGAGCGCACGCTCTCCTGCCGGATTGCGGAGTAGCGGGCCAGCGCCTGCGCAACAGTCAGAACAAGGACGTGACATAACCCCGGGTGCATGACATAGAGACCTTGAAGTTTGCTGACTCCCTCATGGCACTACGCTGTGTGCATTGCGCCGTCTGTGCCTATGCAAGACCAGCAGCAGACTGTGGTCCGGCCACAGATGCAGCTCAAGTGCTTTTTTGTGGGGCCAATGCTGCAGCGTCAGCTGCCACAACGGCTTTGCTTCTCGATACTGCAGCAGCACCGAGCTCTGCAGTGCGCAGCTGCCAGCTCGAAAAGGGCAGCACGTGAAGTAAGCGATCTACCTGCGCCAGGACTGCCGAATGCGCCTCATCGTCGACACCTGATCCACACCTTGAATGACTGGCGTCTTCATGACTGGTGTCTTCGTGACCATGATAGAAATGCCCTGGAGAGGCATGCTGCAGGCTTACTGGTGCCTTGCGCTCTGTCTGGCCAGTGGAGAGGAGTACTGCTGACCTTCGAATCACGGAAGCACCTTGCCGTAGTGGATCGCACCTCTGCGGATGCCTGGCTGGAAAGGGAGGGGCGGCCGAGCGATGGCCGGCCCATGGACCCGTGGCACACAGAGCCCTCAGGGCTGACGCGCTGCTGCCGATCTGCCAGGAACGGCGTCCCCGGCACCGGCTGCACCGCCGATGGCGCGCCTCCGCTGATGGGGCGGTTGGCGGCGGCGGCGGCGGCGGCGCGCTGGCAGCCTTCTGAAGCAGGAATCTCGTAGGTGATTTGCTCAGCGGCCGCGGCGGGGAATCTCGTCGCCGAAGCCGCCGCCGTGACGGAAACTGCCAGCGGCAGGTCTGCGCTCTCAGACATTGTGGGCATTGCCGGCTTTGCCGCCTTCTTCAGACTGAGCCTGGTCTGTTGGACCCTGCAGGCTTTGTCGGTGGCCTTGCTGCCGGTGGCGTCTGCGCGGCTGCCGCGCAGACGCCGCTGATGATGTCGTGTGCAGCTGGTGAGCAGGCGTTGGCTGCACCTGAACATCAGCGAAAGATTTTCAGTTTGAGGACACAAAGATCAGTGCGACGCTCAGACGCAGTGCAGTCCTGTACTCCACATGCAAATGTCTTGTGCCATGGGATGTGCCCCGTCATGGGACGTGCTACGACGGGTCTTTGTGCAGAGACATGCGTGCGTGTTTCGCGGCTTGCATGGCCTGGCTCTAGATATGCTCGTGCCGCTGCTGTAGAAACGTGTGACGCATGCTGGTACAACAAACAGCTGCTGCTGGCGCGCAACGTCATACGCCGCTACGTACGTTTTTGAATTCGCCGGAACCCACCTGGACGGATAGTGGCAGGCGTGCGAGGGAGCAGCAATGCAATAACAGGCCCGGCAGTTTGGGTCTCGAAAGGGATTGACGCGTGCGGTCTCAACTGCGACGCGTTTTGCATTGCGACGTCATATTGTTCCGTTCTGCAGTGCTATAGTGCCACGTTCTGCGCCTTCTCGCGTTGCACTCAGCACTCGTCACTTGGCGTGCACGTCACCCAAGCGCCCTCGTACGTGCACTTTTCGATCGACAGGGGTATATGCGCTACTGCCTCCAGTCGCGTCGTCACCAGGAACTGGTAGCTCATCAGTGCTACTTGGCGGAAGGAAAGACCCAAATCGCAGGATGGCAGCTCCTCGGTCAGAAGTCGCTGGAATGGCAAGTCCTACATACATAGTCGCCGACTGAGTTCATCACCTTGGAACCTACGCCGAACACGTTTGACGAGGCGAAGTAGCCCGAAGGACTGCCTTATCGAGGCTGCGGGAAGCGTGAAGTTGAAGCTTCATGCCAAACAGCGAGAGCACACCTGCTAGCCGCAGCTCGGCGGTGCACATCCGTTCGAGTCCGCGAGGACGTCGGAGGGCCTCGAAGCGCGGCTAGACAGCTGTCTGTAAAGGTGGGAGTCTGCATGATTGCTGGCTGAATGTAGCGATGGCAAAGTGCTCGATATAAACCGGCATCGATCACGTCAGGCCGTCACTGAAGATCCCTCACTACGGGTCTCGTGACTCGTGAGCCAGCTGACTGGGCAATCTCCAACCTTCACGTGGTCACGGTCCTTACGTGACGAATAGTGGCCTCTCGTGAAGAAGGGCAGAAAGAGGGGCTTGAAAATGAAAGGGGGGCTTGAAAGAAGGGGGCATGGGAATCACCACACCCCAAAAATCCCGCCAGTTCTAGCTACCAGGAAGCGTGTGGTATCTGCTCCGGCTTGCCAGCCACCAAACGTGTATAGCAGGTCAGTCGGGTTGCGGCGCAATCGCAAAGGTCAGACAAAAGCATTCAGCAAGACTTCTGGAGTCATCACAACTGCATTGGCTCTGCGTCGCTGTGCCACGCGGCGACGTCGGGAGTGGCGACAGCAGCCGAGCCGCAGAAGAAGCGGCTTCAACGCAAGTTGAGCAGCAGCCAACAGATGGGGCTGGCGGTGGCAGCGCTGAGGACGGGTGCGGCGGCGCAGATGAGGGCGGACCGGCCGATGAGGCTAAGTCTGAGTCTGAGCCGCGATGCTGCCGCTTTCCTCGCCGCGCCTGACGCCGCGGGCCGATGCGTCAGCCGCCTGCCCGCTGGCTTCTGCCCCTCGTGCCTGTTCCGCCGCCCCGCCGCCAGCTGCGTCCCCCGCCTGCTCAGAGCCAGCCGCCGAGTTTCCGCTGCCGCCGCCGCTGCCACCGTTGTCACCGCCGCCGTCGCCACCGCCATCCGGCTCGCCGCCTGGCTCGCCCGCCGCCGCTTGCTGGGCCTTCCTCAGCGACGCCTGGTACGCCTCCTCCTTGTCCCAGTCGCCGGCGCCGTCGTGGCCGGGCGTGTAGGGCGCACGCCCCTGCTCGTGCGGGTCGTCGGAGCAGTTGTAGTTGAACGGCGAGCGCAGGTACGGGTAGAAGAACAGCAGCTGGTCCAGGTCCTGCGATGCGAGGGTCAGAAATGTCAGAATTCGCAAGCTGTCGAAGCCACCGAGATCGGGACGGGCAAGCAGCGGGTCAAGGTCCCGCACGGTAGGGACGCATGATGTTTCAGCCGGAAGGTTTTAGATTTGCAACCTGTCCTGACCTGGCGCATCTACGACCCTTCAGCATCCATCAAGCAGGCAGCATCATTGCGTGGCATGGCCTAGGCGAACGCAGAGCAGGCAGACAGTCTGGGAGGTCGTGGGCACTGGTCCATCAGCAGAGACGAAGCAGTCAAAGCCGTTCAGCAGCATACATTCGCGACGAAACATGGCAGGGAAACCGCACAAGGCCAGCAGACAAAGGGGAGGATCAGAAATGGCTGACCTCTTTGTAGTGAGGCCACTCGAACTCCATGAGCATGCGCTCCCAGTCGATGCAGCGCGCCCGCTTCGTGATTTTCGGCTGGAACTTCTGGAGGCGTGAATATTCGATGAGCAGGTCCCGCACATACAGCCGCACGTCCCGAATCCGCAGCCGGTCTCGAACAAACTGCAAGCAAGCAGACCGTCAGCGCAGTGAGCCGCATGTGGCATCCACAGCTGATGGCATCCGCCGCTGTGCAGCTGGGCAGCAGGATGTCAACAGCCGGATAAGTGAAGCTGGAAGGGCCATGCAGAAAGGTGGGCAACTAGCCCGTAGCTTCAGGCTGCACGGACAGGGCGGAAGCAGCTGTGAAGTGGCCACTGCGCGGGTGCGGCAAGCAGGGAATTGACGCGGGCCCCGCGAGATTGGCTCACCGGCTGCCCCTCGCCAGCTGCGGTGGCCGGTTTCTTGAACAGCCCAGGCTCCCCGGGCAGCATTGCCATTGAGAAAACAGCCCAACAGAGATGAAGCAAAGATACACAAAATCCCCGCTCACCAGCTGGCCCGCGGCGGCGATCTCCCAGGGCAGCATGCCGGTGCCCCACGCGGCATCGGCCTGCGACCAGATGTCCCAGGGTATACCGCGCTTGAGCTTGTCCTGCTTCCGCTCCCACGCCTGCCGCGCCTTGTCTGCTTCCCGCTGCCGCCGCGCCCACTCCCGCCGCGCGCCGATGCGGTCCCTTGCCTCGTACAGCGCCTGAGGTCGGCAGCCATGAACAGAATAAGTCAGCTGTGTAGTGCTGAGTTTGTCGGGATGTGCCGTCCAGCAGGCGCCACCGTCAATCCTGGGATCTGCCCTTCAGCGCAGAGATCCGCCCTTTTGCGCAGGGACTTCTCGTGACCACAGTCCATGGACATTCGCACAAGGTGAGCCAAAACCTGGAGTGTAGGTGGATGAGCTCATCAGCCTGCAGCTTCGCAGCTGCTGAGCAGCTGCCCGAGCAGCTGAAAGTGGGGTCGGAGGGCATGCAGCAGGGCCACTGACCTGCTGCCGCTTTGCCGACGTCAGCTGGCGCTGCGGCTCAGAGACGCCGCCCGAGAAGCGTCCCAGAAGCGAGCCCAGCCACCCGCCGCCGCCGCCGGCGTCCGACGCCGCGGCGCCCTCTGCCGCTGCGGCTTCTGCGGATCCGCTGTGCTCGCCGCCGCCGGGGCCGCCTTCTTCGCCGTCGCCACCGCTCGCGTCGCTGCTGAGATTTGCAGGCAGCGGCTCGGGCGGCGCAACGTAACCGGCGCTGTCCTCGTAGGCATTATAGCCGTTGACGGCCATCCCACGCTGCAGGAAGCAGGAAGGAGCAGGTTCAGGGTGTACTGGGAGAAGCAGGACGCAGCCGGCGCTGTCCTCGTAGGCGTTGACGGCCGTGCCGCGCCGCAGGAGCAGTTTTGAGGGTGGTTTCATTGGAGGTGCTAGAAGGCGCTGAACAGCGCAGCAGCGCTGTCCTCGGGAACATTGTACCCGTAACTGGTACAATGCCGCGCATTGGGAGGCTTAGAGCAGGCAGCAGCACTTGGCAGGGACTATATTTCTTCCGTCAGTGTGGCATGGTGCTTCGTGCTGGGGGCGTCTGCTGGAAGCTGGTTATGGGTATATCAGATGACGAATGATCGGCTCAAAATGCCCGTCCTGTCCAGCATCAGGGGCGAGAAGCGTGAAAGTGGAGTCATGCTTTAGGATTGCTATGGGGCAAAAAAAATCGAGGGGGGATCGGAACTTGCCGCCGCCAGGGTCCACTCGCGCAGCGCGGATTCGGTGATGGCGCCCCATGGCTGCGAGCTCCAGTTGGCGGCAAACAGCTGGAACGGCGGCGGCGGGTGATCAGCTGCCGCAACCGCCTCTGCGTGCTCGTTCACCATCGCCTCCATCAGCTGCACCTGCGTCGTGTTTGCAAAAAGCGATCAGAAAAATCGAAAACGAGAGTGGCCTGACACGGCGATGGCCTCACCGTGCTCGTCGGGCCACCGCCGCCGTGAGCTGCACCTGCAGACGCTGCCGTACAGGATTGAAATCCCTACAGAGGCAAGTACCGCCGCTGCCAGTGTCCCATGGCGCCTGTGAAGTAGATGGAAAGTCGATGCATCTGCTGTTTTGCACTTGCTCACAGGCGCGTGTACAGAATAGTGGCGGGCGAAACTGGCAGGCTTGACCGCATTCCACGTCATGTTCCGCACCTTGGCCCAGGTCTCGTTGCACATGGTCTCGTCGTCTGGCACGTCGATATGCGTGATGCCCGACAGCAGAGACCGGGAGTACCACTCGTGGTACCTGCGGCAGAGTCAGCGCGTCTTTATGGCGACAGAGAAAGATGAAAACCGTTGCGGCAGCAGCACGCCATGTCTGTCATGGAATCTGCTGCGGCAGCATCAGTACACTGCACTTCTGCCGCTGAACGACAGGTGCATTGCGACCGTGCCAACCCCATCGATCAATTGCCCAGTCGAGCGCAGCACGATCGCTTCGGAACACCATTTAGGGTTTAGGGTTTAGGGTCTAAGGCAGCATTGGCACCGTGCGCACCTGTGTGTGACCATGAGCAGCGGCGACCCGACGGCCAGCTTGTGCTTCAGGTTGGACACGTAGGCGCCCGCGTCAATGTACACCGGGTACCTGCATGAGCGGCGGATGCAGCTTTGGCGGCCGGCGACGGGCGATCCCGCTCAGCCTCCGGGGCAGGACCCTTGTTCGCATGCAGACTTACTCTTGCGTCAGATGTCCACATCTTGCGAGCCGTCGGCAGTTCGACATCCAGAGAGTGGCAGCAGGTGGCGAAGCAGCGGGTGGAGAGTACGGGCCCGTTTCCTCGCCTGCAAGAGTGCGCAGCGTGTTTGACAGTTGGGCTGAGCTTCCGGGTTTCTCACCTGTACTCGCCGTTGTCCATGAGCCGGGTGCTAGTGATCTCGTGCATGGGGGGTGCCACGACGTCAAACATCTCCTTCGCGTCCTTATGGCCCGCCGCCGCCAGCTCGCCCGGACAGGATTGAAAGCGCCGCCTGTCAAGACAGCAAGCGAAGAAAGGCGCTCGGCTGGCCATTCTGTCCAGGCATCGCACATGCATCTGTCGCGTCACTGTGCCTCGCCGCCGCTCGGCATGCACGGAAGCGACGCAACGCACAGCAGGGCCGGCAACGACGGTTGCATGATTCCCGGCAGGGAAGAAATAGTATAATATAAATATATAATTAATATATAAATATAGTATTATATAAATATAGTATTATATATATAATAGATAAATATAGTATTACATATATAATAGTATACTATAAAGAAGTAATAGCAGTGGCTGCAGGAGTGGACATGGCAGGGTGAAGTTGCGGCAGCAACATCAGGCGGACCCAGCTGGGAGCTTCGAGCATTGTCAGGACCCTTTTCCGAAACGGCAATGTGTGCAGCTCATGCGCCAGCTCCCTTTCACTTGATAGGCGTTTCCTCACCCCTCCCCGGGCACCGGCATCCCACCTGACGTCGTCACGGGGGTCATCGCTGGCGCGCCCGCGCCACATGACCTTGGGCTTGCGCTTCTCCAGCGGCGTGAACGCATGCGTCGCCACCATCACATCCAGCTGCTGCTGCCAGCCATTGAGCATGCGGCCATCCGGGTCTGCAGTATGACAACCAGCTGAATGTCGCCAGGTGTCACGCATTTAAATGCGATGTCGTTATCAGGCGGGAGTCCGAGCACACGCAGGGAAAAGGCGGACTGCTGGTGGCCAGATGCAGCTCGACCTTCTAGGGTTTAGGGTTTAGGTTTAGGGTTTGGCGGTTCAAGCTTTCAGGCAATGCGTCAGCTACCGCCGTCGTTCAGGTTCGACCGCTTTGCATCCCGCACAGCGAAAGCAGAGGCTGATGCCCTGCCCTCGTTCATAGTCATGGTGGAGCGATGGCGCATGAGAGAACAGAGACGCACCCACGACCTGGCTGTACTCGTGGCCAAAGTAGGTGAAGTCCGGGAACATGAGGTCCATGAAGCCGTCCTTGCGATTGTAGCCCATCACTGGGATGGGCCGGTCGCTGAAATGGTGCTTCGGCAGCTGCGCAGGAGGCAGCAGGAAGGAGCCCTGAAGAAAGGAATCGTAGGCAACGGGAACGCTGACTGCAGTGGGATGCTCGCTGGCAAGGAATCGACAACTCCGCCGCTGTCCCAGAAAATTCGGCAGGATTGCGGAAACGCTGTGCGCTGGCTCGCTGCGCTGGGGCTCACAGCGCCACGCGAGGCTGCGGCATTGCGCATGAGTTGCAGCCGTTCCAGCGCTTGCGGGCGCGGCCGCGCCGGCTGAGCTCGCGCCGGCGGCGGAGCTCAGCCCCCGCTGGCAGCAGCAGATGCGGGATGCAATGCGGACGAGAACGACCATCAATCAGATGCAGAATCAATTAGAATCAATTAGATCCAGAAGGATCGTCAATTAGGTCAAGAGCGCGCACCACAGAGTCGTCCTGGCGGAACTCGATATCGGGCACGCTGCGGTTGGCCTTGAGGCATGGGAAGTCGGAAGTATGCAGCACTGCAGACACGTCCGGCACCTGCGGCGGGGAATGCTTTCTTGTGGGATTCTTGGTCAGGAACGTTTCAAGAGAAGGCGGTTCCATTTGGAGGTGTGCAGTACTGCCGACACGTCCGGCGCCTGCGTCGGGGGGCGAACGTGAGCGGTGAGTGTGCTGGGAAAAGGGTGGCTTGGCGTTGCTGCGGCATTGGCGTTGCTGCGACACCTCCACATTGCCGCTCATGCCAGAGATGGGGCAGCCGCGCAGGATCAAGCGCAGGATCAAGCGCAGGCTTTCGAGCACAGGTCTGCAGCATCAAGATGCCATACGATCCAGCAGCCGGCAACGTCGACTGCACAGCAGTAGGGTGGACGCAGGAGAGTGGAAGCAGGAAGCAGCACACCTGGCCGGGAAAGGAGCGCAGCACGTCCAGCAGCGTGAAGAGCACATACGGCATGTGCCCCTTGGCCGCCGTCAGGCCTGCAGGCAGCGCCAATTTCGATTCGTGAAACGACAGACAAGTCATGGAAAGGCAGCCACAAGCTGCGCCTTTTCTGGCCAGGTATGCTGCTTCGTGCTTCCACTCTCCTGGATGATTCATATATGGGCACATGGCCCACCAGAGCCAAGGAAGCAGCCCTCCGTCTCGCGTGTGTTCATGTCCTGCCGCGTACACAGCACCATATGTGCTGCACAATGCTGCATGACCATGTAGTCGATGTTCGGATACAGACGCACCGGCGCCTGTGGACCCCGGGGAAAAATTACGGTCGAGCACCTTACGAATGTTTACGTGATGGTTTAGATTTCACAAAAGATGACGAAAACGCAAACTCACAACCATTTATGCGCTGGAGAGACCAGCCCTCCATGTTGCTCGCGCCCAGGCTCGACCCAGCACATCTTTTGATGTGGATCTCTTCTGGATCTCTTCTGGTTTTGTTTGTGTATTGCGAAAACGCACCGGCGCCCATGGAGCCTGGGAACCAGCCCTCGGTCTCGCGTGTGTTGACGCCCGGCATGCGCTTGTTGTTCGTCTGGTAGTCCACATACAGGCGGCCGCCCACGATCTGGTACAGGCACAAAGGAAGGTGAAGCAAAGGGCTTGAAAAACTGTGAGCCGCCTGTTGCAGGAGGGGACGAGTCCCGCGCTCCTCATGCAGAACGCACGGCAATGCGCACTCGGGCGAGCCAGCTGTGGGAGGCGGCAGCGAGAGCCGCGCTGCGGAGGGCGGGCAGCTGCGCACCTGGAAGTGGATCTGGTCGCCGTAGCAGTAGGGGCCTGCCTGCCGCGGCGCTGCCAGGTCCCATGCCCGCTGCACGTCCGACTGCGCACAGCGGAAGGGTATATTGCAGGCTTAATTCTTGTCCACGTGCAAACGAACTGACCACCAGGTTCGGATGCGCCGGCGAGGACGGTTTTGATAAAAACCGTCGGGATAAAAACCCTAACGGCAACCACGCCCGACCTCGTGGATGCCGTGCTTTTTCCAGGGCTCTAGGTCCTGGTAGATCCAGTCGATGAAGTAGGAGCGCTCCTCCAGGCCGTCCGGCACGTCTGGGCCCCGCTTCTGCGGCGACAGCAGGAAGCAGCATGTCACCAAGGGCTTTGGCCGGGGCCCGAGAAGGAAGCCAAAACCCTAGATAGCGCTCCTGCACGCTCCCCTCTGCCGCTCCGGCTGCAGCAGCAGGAAGCGGTACGAGGCAGCCGTCGGGGCTGGGACATGCGGGTGGCGCAGCGGCGGCTCCTCAGCGGCAGCATGAGCTTGCACATTGTCAGCCATCTGAAACCATTCGCCAGCTGCACAGCTTCAAACTGCGCGTCGAGCGCGCCCTGGGCGGCAATGCATATACTTCATGTGCGACTCTGGCAGGGCCAGGCAGGGCCAGGCACACCAAACTTCTGCGCGGCCCTGCTTGCATGAGGCTGCTCTTTCCGATTCAGATGCTTGCTCCGGTGCTGCCTGACTGGGTTGGGCGGCCAGTCGATGCAGAAAACCAAGTGTGTGAAGTCGCTGCTGCATATGAGCTGGCAAACCGGCTCCGACGCACCTGCAGCGGCGGATCGCTTGCCGCCCAGGTTTCCGCGGCTGCAGCGGCGGCAGCCATGTCCCCTTCTGTTGCGCTGTCGCCGCCGCCCCTGGCGCCGCCCTTCGCCCTGCCAGTCTGTGCGAGCCGCCTGCGCTTCCGCTCTGCTTTGGCGGCGTCGCCGCCTCCGCCGCCGCCGCCGCTTCTGTCGTTTGTGTTGCCGCCGCCGCCGCCATCCCCGTCTTTCTTGGCGGCCTCTTCTTCTGCAGCGCTGACGTCCTTCTGTGCAGCGCCTGCATCACTGGCACCGCCACCATTGCTTTCCCCGCCTCCGCCGCCGCCGCCCGCGCCACTGCCTCCGAGGGCCTCAGCCGCATTCCAGTCAGGGTTCTCGGCCATGTGCAGCTGCAGCGGATCCGGGTAGCCCCACCTGCGACAGATTCAAAGGATGAGCTAAGCATCTTCTTGGCCGAAACTTCAGTTACATGAGGGCCTCCATGAGCGCGCATCTCAACCGGCCGTGTGTCCGCCATGACAGCGCGCGCGCGCTGCGCAACGCACGCAATCTGCAGGCGTCTGCCAGCTGGCAAGGTGCACAGCCGGTGATTGCTCACCATGCCTCCGAGCGGTTGTAGCGCGCAAGGCCGTCGGGTTCGAACCAGCGCAGCCGTGCCGCCGCCGCCCGGCGCCAGTTGCCAAAGAAGATCGGCGGCGGCATGACGGACGCGTTTGTGCTTTCCAACGCCTGCAGATGTGAGCACCACACGGGTGTAAGATGTCACCTAGCTGATGTCGTTGTCGCTATTCAGGCGCTGTACAGGCCCATTGATGCTTCACAAGCAGCGCTAACACCAATACAGGCGTCAGGACTCCTGACTGCCAGAGCGACCTGTGCTCCAGTGCCCCGAGTGAGAATGCTCGTCGAAGAGCTCATATCATACCAGCTGCCAGTCGTCGGAGGCTACGGGCGGAGGCGGGGGCGGCGATGGCGGCGGCGGTGCAGCTGCCGTGGCATTCAGCAGCGCCGCCTCGGGATTCGCCGTAATGGTCAAGGGCTGAGGCCGCGGTGTGATGTGCAACAGGTCCAAGCCGAACCAGAGCAGCACCGGCAGCATCAGCAGGGCGACACCTGCGCTGGGCAGCCACTGCCGCAGCCCAGCAGGGCCCTGCGCAGATTCGAAATACAAGTTTGTGCATCCGGCACTAGCATGTCGGATGCATCGAAGACGGTGCTAGTGCTTTATGAACGACGTTTACCAGCCATGGCTCCAGCACGGCCTCCTGCAGGCAACGATGGTAGTCAGATCCGAGTATGAATGGTCACCTGTGACAGCATCCTGGAGCCTGCCAACGTAAGCGCTCAGATCCAACCAGTCCGTTGTCTATACGCGCCGGATCCTGTCGCAGATCCCATCAGCCAGTACCAATTGAGTAGTGACTCGATGCATCTTCGTGTACGCCAGCTGAACTGCTGGTCAGAGCATAGCTTTGCAGCGCCTCAGGAACGGACAGCCCTGACTGTTTCGAGCTTGCAAAACTGTCGGTGAGTGAGCCGAATCGAATCCGGAAGCCGCGTAGTTGCTGGGGAATGCACATTTGTACCAGATAGCGAGCTGTGATTGCCGCACACGCGCACTGCGGCGGCCTCCGTTGTGAATGGGTGGGGAACTAGGTGTGTTGACCTTACAACTCCAGTCGGTATTGCTGACATTGAATCGAGTCCGAAGTCCCTCAGCAGCTCACGACGTTCTTGGCCGCCGCCAGATGCAGGTACAAAGCTGCGTGAGCCGGCCGATGCAACGCGCCGCACGCTCACAAGCCATTCGGAGCCTTGCCGGTAGATCGACGGCTGCGCCGTCATGCCGACCTGAATGTTTGCCCAATGGCAATGGCCAGCGTTTAGTGCCATGCGCCAATCACTGCTGCATTGCAAATGCATTGGTCAGTGTTGTCGTGTGACAGCGTGAGCCAAGAACGCCACAAGCTGCCTTGTCTTGTACGCTGGAAGAGCAAACGAGCAAAACATAGCAACATGGGATCCGGTTTGAAGGGCGTGGACGCATTATGCGCAGAGGTGCATAGGTGCACCTGTGCGAGGTTGCAACCGCAGCGTCCAGATTCTGCTGGCTGGAGAGCCAACTCCAGGTGCTGCCGCTGCCGCTGCCGCTGCACTCACTGCTGCGGCTGCGCAGGCGGCGACTTGGGCACGTGGTTCAAGTCGCCCTTGCCGTCATGGCCGGGACCGTAGGGCGCTTTGTCCGCCTCCCAGGGGTCGTCGACACAGTCGTAGTTGAAGGGCTCCGTCAGGTACGGGTAGAACTGCAGCAGCTGCTCCAGGTCCTGTTCGTGTCAGACACGCAAACTTCTTGCTGCCTGTTCCGAGGCGATTTGACTGAGCAGTAAAAGTCTGCAGCACCAGACGCCTCCCCTGGCTGCCCCTGACTGACGTGGATGATGCTGAAATGCATCATCTGCAGCTGAAGCAGGACAAGCACTTCCCTCCCTAGCAATCCGAGCAGGCGGGAACATCGGAAAGACGAGAACAGAGGTAAATAAAATAAAAGCGCTTGCCTCCTTGTAGTGTGGCCAGACGAACTCTTGGAGCATGCGCTGCCAGTCCATGCAGCGCGCTGTCGGCGAAATCTGTGGCTTAAACTTCTGCAGCTTGGCGTACTCCGTCAGCAGGTCTCGGATGTACAGCCGCACGTCCCGCATCCGTAGCCGGTCGCGCACAAACTGCGGCAGCATGGCCGGGTGATCTAAGCTTGCTGGTGAGTTTCCCAATGGAGGCTGCTGCAGCTGGGCACATGGCTGGCCTGCTGCAAGTGCTGCAGCAGCCACACGCAATGTATGAGCGCGAGACGCTGACACAGGGTTGTGCCATGTGTTGTTTCTGTGCCGCGCTGCAGCGAGCTCAGCGCAGCACAAGCCGTTGTGAAACACCACAGCAACAGCAAGGCGGGTGGCATAGCGTGCAAGATACAATAGTCACTTCGAGCTCCCGAAGCAGAGCGTCCCCATCGGCTCACCAACTGGCCGAAGGCGTCCACCTCCCACGGCAGCAGAACCGAGTCCTTGCCGACTGCAGACATCGCCAAACCAGTTTCCAGCTTCAAAAAAGCACCACATGGTCGAATGCTTACCAGCTGGCCGAAGGCGCCGACCTCCCAAGGCAGCAGCTCCGAGCCCCAGGCGTCTTTCGCGCGCGCCCACAGGTCTTTGGGGATGCCGTCCCGCAGCCGCTGCTGTCGCTCATCCCACTGCCACCGCGCCGCGGCTGCTTCCGCATACCGCCGCTCGAAGTTGCGCTGCGCCGCCAGCCGCGCCCGCGCCGCCGCCAGCGCCTGCCATGCAGTATAGTATGCAGGCGTGATTGTCTTTCGAGTCAAAAGATGCGGCGGGTCGGAGCCGCCTTTTCGCGGCAATGCCGGCAAGGCCTCCCCCGCCAAAGTTGCAGCACCTCGTCTGCAGATCGAAGTTCAGCGCATTCCGGTTTCACATGTCTAGTCCGCCACATCAGCTGATCGCGAGCAGGCGCACCTGCCGCTGGACCCGCTTCTTTTCTGCCGCTGCCGCCTTGGACCGCCTGCCCATGGCGCCGTCCAATGCCGCCTTTAGTAGGGACGACACCCAGCCGCTGGCGGCGGCACTTTCAGGCGCCTCTGCGTCGTCCGAGGCAACCTGCGTCTCTCCAGCGCCTCCGGCATCTGCGCCGCCGCCGGCGTCCGCGTCGTCTGCGCTGCCGCCTCTGCTGTCATCGAAGGCGCCGCGGGCATCGGTGGTGTTCGGTAGCGGCTCGGGCGGCGAGACGAACATGTCGCTGTCCTCGTAGGTGTTAACGCCGCCTACCTCGATGCCGCGCTGCACGCGGCACGAGTTCCGTAAGCCTGAGCCCGGTTGCTATTGTGCAGCAGCTGGAAACCGCTGCCGGGTGGCTCTGGTGCCGCCGCAGCGTCCCTCAGAGAGGTCAGGGGAACAAAGCCAGCCGCTGTCTGCTAGTATGGTCTCAAGATGCAAGCATCACGGCGCTCGGCGCATCGCACCTCTCAGCATCGTCGGCTTTGTCACGGGCCGCCAACAACATCTTGCAATAGAACAGATACGGGAATGGTACCAGGTTGCTACTGGAATGACGCAACCTGACTGGGGCGCTGGCCCACCTGCGGTCGATGGAGTGATGAGACCGAAAGGAACCAATCCGAAAGGCGATCTCCTGGACAAAAGATCACCTGCGCGAGCGTCCATTCGCGCAGCTGCCTCGTGATATCCTCGTCAGCGGACACGCCGGCGCCGCCCCAGGGGTGCTGCCCCCACTCAGTGGCGTGCTTCTGCAGCCACGGCGGCGCGTGGCCCGCCGCCACGACCGCCTCAGCCTGTTCCCGGACCATCTCCTCCATGAGCTGCACCTAAATTTGCCAACGAATGAATGTGAAAAAGTACTTTTTCAACTTACTTTTTCACAAATTTTTTACAATCAACATTTCAAAAATAAGACTTCTCGTGTCAGAAAAAAAATACGAAAAAACCTCTTCCAACTGGTTTAATCAAAACGGATTTTCAGCACTGTAAAAGTCGGAGTCAGTGTGCTGACAGCGTCCGCTCGAACGCAGCGGCAGATGTCGCCGCCTGCACTGCCTGCGCTCGGAGATGAGGACCAGCAGCGCTGAAGATCCACATTCCTGTGGTTTTGACAAGCGCTCCCCTCGCCGCATCGCTGACTTGGTGAGGTTGCACTTCAGCCGCGTTCTCGTCAAGGCGCGACTTCCCGGCAGCTGCCCAGCGTGCGCACCTTAGCCCAGGTGTCGTTGCACATGGTGGCATCGTCGGGCAGGGTGATGTGGGTGTACCCACCCCGCAGCGCCCGCGTGTACCACTCGTGGTACCTGACATGAAACTTCGTGTCTGAGATCAGTTGACATGGTTGACCTCAAACTGATGCAGTTGTGACGATCGCTGATCGAGGTGCTGCCGCCCCGCAGCGCGCGCATGCACCACTCGTGGTATCTGGCGGGCAGCGAAGGGAATGGCTGGATCAGTGAAGCGTGGGACGATTGTGGTGTGGTAGCACACAGAAAGCTGTCCAGAGGTTGGTCATTGAGGACATGCGACAGCTTGGCTGATCAACCGCCTGCAGCTTACAGAACAGCTCCAAGTGGAATCTACATCTCTCTTGAAGGAAGCTTGAGTTTCGGCTGGTGCCGCACCTGTGCATGACCATGAGCATCGGCGACCCGGCCGCCAGCTTCTGCTTCAGGTTGGAGGAGTAGGCGCCGGCGTCGATGTACACCGGATACCTGCCCACACCCCAGGGGGGCAACAGTGAACGCCAGCAGTGCAGAGCACTTCACCAAATGCAGATCGTCGGGAGAGGTTTCATTGGCCGTCTACAGACAACGAGCTGCTGTGCGTGGCGCAGGCAACAGCAGGGCTGGACGAGACCTGCCAACAGCAGCGTTGACCGGACCAGATTGCTCAAAAGACGCTGGACGCACCTGAACAGGCCGTTTGCCTTTAGCGTGACCGCCGTGATGTGGTGCAGCTTTGGCGCCACCACATCGAAGAGGTCGCCGGCGCCGGCGTGGCCCGCGGCCTCGAGGTCCGATGGGCATTGCTGAAATCGCCGCCTGGAACATTCCGTATAAGTGGAGGATGCCGTTCATTTGTGTGTCTGCTGTGTGTCCCTCTTCTGAATGCCCTTGTAGTTCGTAGCCGCCAGGTCCCATGGGCATGAAAGCGCCGCGTGCGGTCGCGTGCCGGACTACATTTCAGTCGTGAGTTCAGCTTGCGGCAGAGCAAAAGCGCACCACCTGACCGGCCATTTGCCATGCTGGCCTCGCTACACCATGTTAGCATAGTTGTACAGCTGTGCAGCTACGCACCAAAGATGTACGGTGTAGAGTCTGGCTGCTCCATCGCACCTGACTTCATCGCGCGGCTCGTCGCTGGCACGGCCGCGCCACATGACCTTCGGAGCCCGCTGCTTCAGGGGATTGAAGGCGTGCGTCGCCGCGATGACGTCCAGCTGCTGCGGCAGGCCGTTGAGCATGCGGCCCGTAGGGTCTGCGGCCAAGATCAGTACGCGTGTTCGTTCTGTATGCTAAATCCAGTCCTGCCCATGCGGAACGCAACTGTGTGAAGCCACGCTTGTTCAGGCACGACAGTCGGACCTTGCTTCGCTGGTTGACGGAAAACTGTGAGGTTCCCAAGGCGAGGTTCCCAAGTGAGGTTCCCAACTCGACCCACCTGTGATCTGGCTGTACTCGTTGCCGTAGAAGGTGAAGTCCGGGAACATGAGGTCGAGGAAGCCGTCCTTGCGGTTGTAACCCATCACCGGCACTGGCCGCCCCGAATAATGTTGCGGCGGCAGGTCCTGGTTTTTGTCGCGCCACTCCGTGTCCGGCACGCTGTGATTGGCCTTGACGCAGGGGAAGTCGGAGGTGTGCAGCACCGCAGAAACATCCGGCACCTGCATCGGGTGAATGTCGATTGACTTCACATGTGGCTGAACCGCCCAAGGCACGGCGCACCGTTTCCGCCCCCCGCATCGGGCACAGCCTCAGGGTTCAGCATCAACCAGGAGCACAGCATGCTGTGGAATAATGGGGGAGGCAGCAGGGCCTGCCGCAGCATGACGACCGCCGCACTGCGGCCGCGGCCCAGGCCCTCCTGCAAAGGCAATCAGCCGCTGCAGAGTCGCCGTCTCCTCAGCTGAGAAAGTAGCCTGGAGGCAGGAAGTACCTGGCCGGGGAAGGCGCGCAGCATGTCCAGCAGCGCAAACAGGACGTACGGCACGTGCCCCTTGGCCGCCGCCAAGCCTACACGTCATAGGTTGATTTTCGACAGCGTACAATCATCGTTTCTTCAACGCCCAGCTTCTGACAGCATTGCCGAGCGAGGAGCTCGAATCGCCGGGTGGCAGCTTTCACTGCACACCCTGTGCGCCCACATCCAGGGGTACGACTCTGAACTCACACACCTGGATCATCATCACCTGGCACCTGAGGTTTAGGGGTTAGGGCAAGCGCTCACCAGGCCCTTCGTTGCCGGGAAACCAGCCATCGGAGTCGCGAGTGTGCACGCCCGGCATGCGCAGGTTTCCTGTCTGGAATCGCACGTACAGCCGGCCGCCAATGATCTGGAAGTGGATTTGGTCGCCGAAGCAGTAGGGCCCCTGCGGCCCCGCGAGGTCGACAGCACGCTGCACGTCCGACTGCGCGGCACAGACACCGATGCTCATCGTTGAAGAATCGATTCTGCAACAGAGCGCTTTCGTGTTGGAGGCCGCCGCCAAGACGGCGCCGGGCTGCACCAGCTGCAATGTGTCTGGAGCATGAACATGTATGACATCGATGTCACCTTCAGCACAACCTCGATGGACTGAACAACGACGGGATTCGCACCTCGTAGATGCCGTGCCTCGTCCAGGGCTCCAGGTCCCTCAGGATCCAGGGCAGGTAGTAGGACCGCTCCTCTGGCTCGCCGCCCGCATCCGGCGCCGGCCCTTTTGCCTGTGTCAGGGGCACGACAGCCGCTGTGAGCCCGAAGCTGTCGTCATGTGCACAGCGGCATGCATGCAGTGCTCATTGTTGCTACTCTGCTGCCAGATGTGTGCCAGATGCAGGCTCGTGTTATGTAGTATGCACACAAAAACCAATTTTCCTGGCCCGGTCCTTGCTCTCTATCAAATCAGCGATCAAAGGGCTGCGTAATGTACCTGCAGCGGCGGAAAGCTCGTTTCCCACGCCTCCGGCGTCTCGGAGTCCGCGAGCAGCCGGTGTCTGCTGGGCGCGCCGGCGCTTGTCGCAGAATGCAGCCGCCGGGAAGCTGGCCCGGTCGCATCGCCGCCTGTGCCCTCGCCACCTCCGCGCTGCGTCTGCGGCGCAGGGTCTGCATACCCCCACCTGGCAGCAGAATAACAAGGGGCTGCAGGATTCAGAATAACACTCCATGTTGCTCCTTGGCACACAGCGCGCAGCCGAGTAGGCACATCCACTTGCTGGCAGTCTGTGTACGGATGCTGGATGCATGCAGACAGCCTGCATGCATAGCACCAAGATGGCAGGCGCACCAGGTGTCAGGGCGCATCTGGCGAGGAGAGGCGTCCATCTCAAACCAGCGCAGCCGACCGTGCGCCGCCTCCCGCCAGTTGCCGCGGTAGACTGGCGGCGGCAATCCCGTGGCGTTGGCGGAGATGAGAGCCTGCGGCAGGAAGTTGATTTCTGGGCAGTGTTGCAAGTCCGAACATTCGCGCTGCCGTAACCGAGAACGTTACCTGCCTAACTTTTGAGCGCCTCAGGGAGGCATCACGTTTTGGTATATGCAACCAGGCATGGAGCTGTGATCACGGTGGCAAAGCATTAGGCAGGGGCACCGCATTCTCGCCTTCTTCCAGTAGTCCAGTGGCGGAGGCGACGGTGGCTCTGCGGCTGTGTTTGTGGCGCCCGATGCGTTTGCGCCGCCGGCAAGCAACGGCCTGATGTCCATGCCGACGCCAGCTGATCGCGGCGCGACGTGCAGCACTTCCATGACAAACCATAGCAGTACCGGCAGCATGAGCAGCGGCGCGGTTCCAAGGCTGCGCATCCACTGCCGATGGTGGTTGACCTGCATGCATGCGCAGGTGTCCGAGTTGCACATCATGGTGCAGGATCTGCATCGCCCTGGATGGATCTGCCGTCGATCAACATGATCAGATGCATAGATGCTTTGCAGCTGGCACCGCCCAAGATGCAACGTCCCGCAGGCGGGCAAACTGATCAGAGGTTGAGTTGCGCAGACAGCGCGCCACACTTGAAGCTCCATGGCGTGGCCAGTTTATGGCGGTGCAGTCTACACGTCAGGAGCGTCCGAATTCACGTCCATGGCACAAGAGGCAGACTTCACAAGTTCGAGATAGAGGCTGCCGAGTTCGAAATCCGGCAGTGGTCCGACTCAGATCTGCTGCACTGCCAGACTTCAAGAGGCTTTGAACGGCTGATAGTAGTAAGCAAATCTGCAATGCTCTTGTCCGGTGATACTAACTCGCCCGAATCACCAGTGCACAACTCCTGCCCGACAGCGTCGGGCAGGATTTGTCCGTCATCGGTCAGCAAACTGTTCAGCGCTCAGCGCGGGCAATCCACGGCACGCACCAGTCATCACTAAATGGTGACGCAGTGGTGTGACTACTGCATGGAGGATCTCTGTGTGCGGTCGGTCTCCTGTCGAGCTTGATCGTGCAAGTCACAGAGAGGTCAGCGCCCGGAGCACATGACTCGAGTCCTTCGGTCATTGAGTGGTAGTCTGAATCTTTTCCAGCCTCCGCAACGGCCCAGTATGTGGGCTCGGAAACTGGTGGCCTTAGCCTGGGGCGGCACTCGCCAGCAGCACACAACTACAGCGCAACCGCCGCTGTGGCAGTGCACTGAGCTGCAGCGCAGCACTGCTGCACCCAGCTGGAGCTCGCTGCACCGTACGGCGGAGATACTGGCTGCACACGCATCAGCGCCAGGCAGGTCATGTGTCCTTAGGTCAGATGTCCTGCCGGCAAGCATGCGGCGCCCAGCACGGTGTGCAAGACCAAACACGCAGTGCCATTCGCCTGCTTCTTCTTGTGAGCAGGCTGGCAGCGAGGCGCGTCTCTGTCCGCTGGCAGCACGACTGCGGCGGAGACAGCTGGCGGCGCAGCAGGATGCGGCGGCAGCAGATGGCCTGCACTCCAGCAGGCCATCGCCGCGACTTGCTGAACAGCAGCAAGTCGCGGCGACGATCCAGACGCGGTGCTTTGCCATGCACAGCTGTGCTCCAGACGGCGGCGGCGGCAGCAGCAGCGACAGCGCAGGCAAGTCCGGTGACGGCCACCCATGCGAGTCGCCCGGCTGGGAACCCGCCTGCACCGGCATCGTCGCCCAAAGCGCAGCCGTCAGCGCCGAGGAGGCTGCCGACTGGCTTGGCGAGGCCGCTCGCGAACAAAGTGCGCCCGCTACCGGGCAGCAGTCGCACAGTCGCTGCCGCTGGGGACGATCCGCACAGCTGAGATCCAGTGGCTGCTGCATATTCTGGACAGCGGATTGAGCGCCTGGGACAAGGACGTGGCGGCCATGCTGCGCGGCTGGCGGCAATGCCTGGCATGCGAGCCGGCGCAGGTCGCCAGCACCGCCCGCCTCCAGCGAATGCACCTGCGCGTGCCGCGAAACGCGCGCGTGAAGTTGATGGTGCAGCAGCCGGAGGCGCTGGGCATGGCGGGTGGCGTCCTGTGGCACTGCTTGAAAGGCATGTAGCGCGGCCTGGGCATCCGCCGCCCTAAACCCTAAACCTTACGACCCGAAGAGCCTCAGCCGCAACCCACTGGCGGCCATGCTGCGACGCTACCCTCGGGCGCTTGCCGGCGGCAGCGAGGCGTGGCTGGCCACGCTGCTGGCCTGGTTTAGGGTTTAGGGTTTGGGTTTCTTGGTGTGCGCCGGGCGCGGCTGGACGCCGGAAGACGTCAGCCAGATGGTGCCGGCGGAGCCTGTCCTGACCACCAGCGACGCCGTGCTGCACGCAAGCTTTCAGCTCGGCTGGGCGGCTGCAGCGAGGGGGAAGCGGCTGACTCGATCCAGCGCCTGCTGGTGAACAATCGGCCGCGCCAGCTGGGCTTCTCGCGGGACGTCATCGCATCTTACACAGTTCTCTGGCTAGTTACCAGATTTTTCCTCGTCATCAAGCCTTCTCTCTCTCGCGCTGCTGACGGTGCGTCGCCCCCCCGTGGCTCGCGGGCAGCGGCGGACCCCAGCCAATCGGCCTGCTTCACGGGCGGCTGCCGCTGCCGGATCTCGCGGAGCGCCGGCACGGCTGAGAAAGTCGCTGCCGGACTGCACCGCGCCGCGCACCTGTTTCCTGGATCGGCTTCCTTCCGGCCGCCCCTTGTATCTCAAGGTGCGTGGCTTCGGTGTGATGGGCCGCTGCACGGAGGCGAGGTATGCGCAGTGGGTGTCGGCCTGGCGGCTGACGCCCGAAGGGCTGGAGTGGGGCATCCAGGCGGTACTGGTAGGCGGCGGCGGCTGAGGCGGCAAAGGAATGGTGGTGGCGCAATTGCGGCGGCGGCGGCGACCGGCGTCCCAGCACCACGAGCAAGCCGCTCGCACCGTCGCAGCAGCGTCCCCGGTCGTCCAGCATGCTTTCTTTACTCTCTTCCCGCAGCTCTACTTCGTTAAACTGGCAGCTCCCCCAGCGGCTTCCCAAGCGCCCGCCACAGCCAGCGGCTGACCAGTTGCAGAGGCAGAATCGCCGCCTGTTGACTCCGCGGGCCAGTGGATCCTAGATAGCTGCCGCTCAGAATGTGTTTCACTGTGGGGTATGGCAGCAAAGTGCAGCAGATGCGCGGTCGTCTCAGTCTTGGGAACATGGCTCTGCTCCATGAGCGCAGTGCTATCGGCAGTAATTGTGACGCGCCCGCCTGATGCCAATTTTGAGCTCAAAATGCAGGGGGGTGGGAGCTGCAAGCGCCGTGGCGGGACCTGGCAGACGTCTGCCGCCGCTGCCGAGCTGGGCGTCGCAGCGGTCGCCAGCGCTGCGACGGTCGTCGCCGCCGGTGGGCCGCCGGCGGGTGGGCACAAGACCGCCTATGGCGTGGGAGGAGCTGCCGGATCAGAAAGCAAAAAGCCCGCGCGGTCAGAGCAGGGCTTCTGGAGAGTTGCTGCTGTGGCAGAGGTTGGCCAGGCTGCCATTTACGGCAGTGGGCGCGGCACCCTAGACTGGTTGTCGTCGTGCACTAGCAGTAAGTGCTTAGTGGGTACACGGGCAGACAGGTTCGGAGCGGTGTGCCAGGCTGTCATTTGCATGCGTGAGGTGGCGCCAGTGTGGTGTAAATTATGTGAGCTGCGCCCTGTATAACGTCTTTCAACGACATGACCTTTGACCAAACAACCAACACAAAACCGCGCGTTCAATACCATGCCACACTTTGCAAAAAACAGATGACACACTGTACAACGGCAACAGCTCATTCCCCAGAAAAGAATGGTGAATTCCGGCGACGAGAGCCTGCAGAGGCGAGAACAGAATCAGCTGCCCTCCACGTTTGATCTACATCTGCTCGAGTCTGAGTCTGCCCCCAAAACAACTCTGAGCGGTGCCCGTGTTTCTTTAAAGAAATTTCTGGTCTCGCTAGACTTCACGCCCGATGTGCGCTGCGGCTTCTGTCCCTTCAGCCTGCCTGCCAACACTGGCCCCGCCCCATCGCTGGCCAGCGACTGCGCCGCCACCGCCGCTGCCGCTGTGGCAACCGCGCCGGCGGTGGCCCCGCAGCAGCCCCGCAAGCTTGGGCTGCCGCCAGAGCTGCCACCGCCGCCGCCGCGGACACCGCGGCAGACGCCTCAAAGGCGCGGCAGACTGCAATGCTGGGGAAATTGCACCAGCATTGCACCGCACGGGATTTCTTGCCTGCACAAACAGACGTCGCGGCGTCTTGGCACAGTGTTTTAAGCCATGCTTCCACAGTAAACCTCAGTCTCGAAGGAGTTTTCAAGACTTATGGCCCCGGGCTTCGCAGCGCCAGGGTGGAAATCATCAGGTTTTGATGCGCAATGCGGCCGCTGACCTTGGAGCGAGCTCAGGCAAAGGGCTGCACACCTGAAGCACACCTGAAGCAGCGTTCAGAGCGCGCATGATGCTGTGTGCATCTGATGCCGGCCAGCACCTGCTGGGGCCGCTTCTGTAGCTTTTCGTGGGGTTTAGAGTTTGGGTTTAGGGTTTCACCCTGGGGTGCTGCTGCCTGAAGCCTGGCATCAGAGTCTGTCGGTCGTCCGCACGCTCTCGTGGCGCCACGCTGAAGCGCCGGCCGTCAGCGGGCAGCCAGCTAGCCGCCGGCAGGTTCCAGCATGGCTTCGGTATCTTGCATATGCCCTAAACCCTAAACCTTGCCTGGCGTCAAACCTCTGCATACGTCTGGTCCACCCGCTGCAGCAGCTCCGCCATCTGGCGCATCAGCTCACCGTGGTACTGCTCCTGCCACCTGGAGAACATGCAGGAAAAGGTGCTGAAAAGAAGCAGAGAAGCAAATATACACGAAGAACGGTCCGTCTGCTCCAGCAGATTTGCTTCCGCCGCATCAGCTCTGTGCTACTGCTGCAGGCAAGTAGGAAAAAATGCGCAGTACATGAGCAAAGAAACACGAGGACTCCACGAGGGAAGGGCGGCAGGTTGAGAAAGCAGCAACAATGGAAACTGAGAACGATCTGAATAACCATGGCGTTACTGACCTTTCGTTGCTTTTGTATACGTCGCCGCCAGCGTCGTGCCCGGGGCTGAAGGGGGGCTTGCCAGATTCCCATGGATCGTCGGCGCAGTCGTAGTTGAAGGGCTGCCGTAGGTATGGGTAAAAGTGCAGCATGTGCTCTACATCCTGCAGTGCGAGACGACAGTGTCTCCATGTCAAGTGGCTCTGTCACAAGGTAGAACCGTCAGTTGCAAGCCCGCGAACCATTTAGCATGCGCTCTGCCGCACCTGGGAGTAGTGCGGCCAGGCGAACTCGTGCAGCATGCGCTGCCAGTCCATGCAGCGCGCCAGCGGCGCGATCTGCGGCTTGTTCATTTGCAGCTTCGCGTACTCGCCCAGCAGGTCCTTGATGTACAGCCGCACGTCCCGCAACCGCAGCCGGTCGCGGACAAACTGCGCGCAGGGGGGAGAGTGTTCCCCAATCGGACAGCGAGGTGAGGATGGTTGGGGTTAGGGTTTAGGGTGTAGGGTAACCCTAAACCCCAAACCAGACAGAGCAGCCAGAGAAACAGGTGTGATAGGCTCGCCATAGGGCGACAGGACTGAGCATAGCTGGTCCAGGTAGAGAGTCCTTGCTGGATAGGTAGATAGATTACACCCGCTAGCCTCACTCAGGCTGATGAGGCATCAATTCGCCAATAAACCCTCATGTGTCATCAACTCGCAAACTGTTGATGACAGTCAATGAGCAGATGAGCCAATGAGGCCCGCCACCCCCAAGCATGCTGCACTCGGCAACCATCATTATGCCCCCTCCCCACACCAGCTGACGCATGCACGGCGGCACCGCCAGATCAAACAGGCAAGCAAAGCGCTGCCAGACAGCGTCTGTCGCGGGACAGTCCATTGGAAGATGCTTCTCGTCCCCGACCGCGCCGCTGTCACAGAATGTGCAGCAGCGGTCCTGCCTGTCTATCTTTGCAAACCTGCCGGTCTCCACCGGCAGCGAGTGCAATCCCAATGTTGTGACGTCTGTCCTGCCCTTGCCTTTTGCCCAGAGTAGGGGAGCGATGCATCAGTGCCCTGACAGGAGATCAGGAAGGCTATCAAGCTGTCCAGATCGCCGATCTGCCAGGAATCTCCACGGCACACCAGCGGGAGGACAGCGCAGTAGCGCAGTCAAGTTTCAGAGGTTTCAAGACGCCAAGCTGTGTCCGAATGCTTACCAGCTGGCCGAAAGCGCCGATCTCCCACGGCAGCAGCTCCGAGCCCCAGGCATCCTTGGCGCGGCGCCACAGCTGCTTCGGCACCGCTTTCCGCAGCCGCTTCTGCTCCTGCTCCCACGACTCCCGCGCCGCCTTCGCTTCCGCTGCCCGCGCCTCGAAGGCGCGCTGCGCCGCAAGCCGGCCCCGCGCCGCAGACAGCGCCTGTGGCATCGCCCGAAGATGTTCACGATGGCACGATCATGCCCGTCGCTCATGCCATGACGACGGTGCATGATTCATGCCGTGCGCACTAAAACGTTTTTATTTTCTTTTTATTTTTTTTTATTTTTTAGAAAATAAAAGAATTAAATAAGACAAAAAACGGTTGTGGCAGCACAACCTGGTGCAGCCTTCTCTCCGACAGGACCAGAGGCCGCGTGTTGTGCGAGCACATAGAAGCGCAAGGTTTCCAGCAGCAGCCAGCTGCGGCACTAGCAATCCATCGCCTTGGCTTGGGCTCGTGAGCGCTCATTCACCTGCCGCTGGGCGGCCGCTTCCCGCTTCCGTGCGGCCCTCGCCTTGGGCGCCTCGCTCCGCGCGCCGCGCGCCGCGCCTGCCAGCAGCGCAGCAAGCCTGCTGCCGCCGCCATCAGCCGCACCGCCGCTGCCGCCGCCGCCAACCGTCAAGCTGCCGTTTGCGGCGCCGCCAGCCTCTGCACTGCTGTTGCCGCCGCCGTCGTCCGCGGCGCCGCCGACCTCGTCGCTGGCGTTGTCGCCGCCACTAAAGTTCGACGGCGGCTGCGGCGGCGCCACATAGAAGAAGCTGTCCTCGTACGCATGAAGCCCCCCGACAGCGATGCCGCGCTACGTTCATCAAATGACAGGGGACAGCGTCAGCACAGCGCAAATGACGCTGGCAAGCACAACAACGCCGCTGCCCTGCTTGGCAGCCGCGGCATGGTATTCGAGCAAGCAAGCGACACCTTGCCATGCCCCGCCAGCAGAGCCACGCCTCGAGCAGGGTTGGCCAGGGTTTAGGGTTAGGGCCCTCAGGGCACGTCCTGCGTCTAGTTAATACGTTGACATATATGTAGTAAATATAGTCAACGCATCCAAAGGGCGACGACAGACAACGTGGCCCCACCTGTGCGAGTGTCCAGTCACGCAGCTGCCTGAAGATGTCGTCGTCGCCGCCGCCGCTGCCGCCCCAGGGGTGGCGGCCCCACTCCTCGGCGTGCGCCTGCAGGGTTTGATTACGTGATTGGACTGCATCAGTGCGAGGCTAAGGCTTTGGCATCTGCGTGGGCGAGACACATTTGGCGTCTCTCTCTGGGGCAGGCTTGGGAGCACAGCACAGCCTTGCGGGCCTGCAGACCCTGTCAGGGTTTGATTACGTGATTGGACTGCATCAGTGCTAGGCTAATGCTTTGGCATCCGCATGGGGCAGGCTTGGGAGCACAGCACAGCCCTGTAAGCCTGCAGACCCTAAACCCTAAACCCCCCGCGCTCCCATCAGTTGGATGGGGTGAACTCGGTGGCGTAGTTGAAGGCGTTCACCGCGCCCGGCCTGTGGGCCATCCCAGACCCTGGCAGGGTCTGCAGGCTTCAGAGGCACCGCACCTGCAGCCAGGGCGGCGGATGCTTGGCTGCCTGTATGGCGGCAGCCTGCTCCCGCACCATCTCCTCCATCAGCTGCACCTGCAGCCACCGAGAGATTGTCATTCAGCCGAGGCGCGCGCGGCTTCATAACCCACGTGTGTGCAGGTATCGATAAACAGCAGCACACCTTGGCCCAGGTGTCGTTGCACATGCTGTCGTCGTCGGGCACCGAGACGTGGGTGTAGCCGTTGCGCAGCGTCCGCGTGTACCACTCCTGGTACCTGAACAGCAGGTTAGGGTTTAGGGTTTTGTGAATCCGGTACCTGCTCAACTGGAGAGTCCACTGATTGAGATGCGGCAACCGCAACGCCTGTGTGCACCACTCCTGGTACCGGGCATTAGATTGGAACACGCATACTGCAAAGTGCGTCAGTGGCCCCCAAAGGTATGACAGACGCCTCAGTCCAGCTATCAGCATACGATAGCACACCCAGTTGATGAAATGGCACATGACCAGGCGGCATGCTCAAACCAATCAAATCATTACGGGGTGGGTAGCCGCGTGCCGGCCACGCACCTGTGCATGACCATCAGCAGCGGGGACCCCGCGGCCAGCTTCTGCTTCAGGTTGGAGGAGTAGGCGCCCGCATCGACGTACACATTGTACCTGTGTAGATATGGGAATGGCAGAACAATAGACACGGACGCACAGCATGGACAACTGTACCGCGTGCATGAGCGGCGAGTAGGTGTGCAGGCAGCTGATTATCCCCGTGCTGCCTGCGCAGCTACGCTTGATCGCGGAGTCTCCCTGGCTGCGATGTGGTGAACTGCAGGTGACAGCTCGCACAGGCGCTGGATGCAGGCAGCTGGATGTAGGCAGCTGGATGTAGGCAGCTGGATGCAGGCAGGCAGGTCGGAAGCAGTAGGGGCGCACCTAAACAGACCGCTGGATTTCAGCGTGATCTTAGTGATCACATCGACTGCTTCTGGCGTCACCAGGTCGAACAGCTTCCCGGCAGCGTCCTGCCCTGCTGCTTCCAGCTGCGCGGGGCACGCCAGCAGCTTCCGCCTGCGCCGGCGAAAACAGGAGCGCATTTGAAAGTGCATGTCAGATCCCGCAGACTCGAGCAGCGGGACATGAGCCACAACTACAGGAAGCACAGAGTCTGGGTCCGGCTGAGGGCGGCTCAACGCCACCAGAATTGCTCTGCCCCATTTGCACGAGATTCCCAACTCTTCACAAACACCCTCGCCGCAGACTGCACCGCGCCGTGCGCTGTGCATGACCGGCACACCGGATCGGCGCGTCGTGCTTCAACAAGACGCCTGAAACAGACGCTGCACACACACACACACACACACACACACACACGCACACACGCACGCACGCACGCACGCACGCACGCACGCACGCACGCACGCCTACAAATAAAATTCACTTCGTTAAAAAAAATTACTTCAAAAAAATGAATTTCTATTTTTACAATTATAAACCAAATCCTATTCCAGAAAAGATAATTCACGGGCGCGCGCGCGCGGGGAGTGGATCTGTCACCTGATCTCATCACGGGGCTCGGTGGCGCGGCCGCGCCACATGACCTTGGGCAAGCGCCGCTCCAGGGGAGTGAAGGCGTGTGTCGCGGTTATGACGTCCAGCTGCTGCGGCAGGCCGCTGAGCATGCGGCCCGTCGGGTCTGCGCTCAGCAAAACTGAGAGTCTAACGTCAGGGCTAGTCACGCGACGCAGTGTGTTGCGATTACCGCGTCCAGCTGCTGCGGCAGGGTTTAGGGTTTAGGGTTCCTACCCTAAACCCTAAACCCAAGCATGCGGCTCGTCAGGACTCGGGTGAAGTCCAGCTGTAGTCGAGCCCTGATCAGATGCAGCAGGGATGCTGGCAGGTGTGAACCAGCATGGAGCGGGCTCAGCATGCGTCTGCCGCCCCCTTTGCTGCCAGCTGCAGGAAGCGCGCTGCGCGGAGGAGCCTCGGAAGGTGGAAGCGGAAGGTGGAAGCGGAAAGTGGAAGCGGGCAGCAACGGAGATGCACAGGCAGCAGACGAGCTGCGGCATATGCGCAGGCGGGGACGCGCCACATTTGGAGACGCGACCGCCCTTTCCGGGGAGATCATAAAACCTGAACCGCATTTTGAGCTCCGCACCCGTGATCTGGCTGTACTCGTGGCCGAAGTAGGTGAAATCGGGGAACAGCAGGTCCATGAATCCTTCCCGCCGGTTGTAGCCAAACACGGGAATGGGCCGCCCGTCGAAGTGCTCCGGCGGCAGCTGCTGCCAGTCGGCGCGGAAGTCGGTGTCGGGGGTGTCTTGGGCGGCCTTGATGCAGGGGAAGTCTGAGGCCTGGACGACCGCCGACACGTCCGGAATCTGCAGAAGTTCACATAGAATAATCGGGCGGGAAATGAGCTGAGCAGAGTCGATAAAGATGTGATGTAGGTGTACGGGCATCGCAGCCGCCCTTGACGCAAAGGGTTATGTGGCGTGCGGATGGCCGCCGATGTGTCCGCCACCTGCAGACAGTTGCAGAGACGCAAGGCCGGAGAATGTCAGGCGATCAGGCGAAACTGCACATGTTGGAAGTCCCAGCACGTCGTAGCGGGCCTGGACGCAGGGGTGCTTGAACGTTGGGGATGCCTGCTGGCACGTTCGGCGCTGCAGATGGTTCACAGGCGGATGTCGGGGCAAAACTCAGGCGACCCAGGGAGAAGCGGAACTGGAAGATGGTGGCGGGCATTGGTCCGACTCCAGCAGGTGCAGTCGGAAGCCTGCGGCACGGTTCATTCTCGCGGCGCACCTGACCGGGGAAAGCTCGCAAAACGTCCAGCAGCATGAAGATCAGGTGCGGCACCCGCCCCTTGGCCGCCATGACACCTGTGCACATTATGTCCACGAGTCAATATCCAGCACATGCTGCCGTAAGCAGGAATGCGCTGGCGGCAGCAGAAGGGGGAGGAGCGTGCTCCAGCGCTGGGGGCAGCCGTGCCGCGCCGGCATTTAGGGTTTAGGTTTTATCAGCCGTGCCGCGCCGGCATGTGGGCGGCCGCGCCTAATTCCTCAATGGCTTCCGCAATGTGCCTTCATCAGGCCCTGAAACATAGAGACGTAAATGCGACTCTGTTGCAAACGGGGCTCTGAATCTGATATCTGCCAATACAGCGTCTCCGCGCACCGGCCTCATAATCCCGAATTCTGGGACTCTGCGGCAAGACAGGCTTCAACTGTTTCCAGCGCACCGGCCTCCTGGTTGCCGGGGAACCAGCCATCGGAGTCGGCATTGTGGATGCCGGCGCCTTTTGCATTGCCTGTCAGGAAGCGCACGTACAGGCGGCCGCTTATGATTTGAAAGTGCAGCATGTCGTCAATGCACACGCTCCCCCACCGCCCCGCCAGGTTTGCCGCACGCTGCACGTCTGCCTGCGCATCGCAGACCGCATGGAAGCTCAGCCTCGTCGATCAGCAGGTTCACCTCATGACAGCAGAGTTGGCAAATGGTAGCACTGGGCGATGGAGCAGATAATGGTGCAGGCGTGGCTGTGCAGGGGCTGGCCTTGCGGAAAGGTTTAGGGTTTAGGGGAAAGCAGGGCAGGGCGGAAAGCAGCGGAAAGCAGGGTTTAGGGTTTCGATCCAAGCGGCAGCTTGCTCCCATCAAGCCAGTATCCATCGGCATTCAGACGCAACAAGCATTCTGCCTTGCACCCACCTCTTCTATGCCGTTTTTGGCCCAGGGCTCCAGGTCGCTCAGGATCCAGGGCAGGTAGCGCGATCGCTCGCCAGGGTCCGCGCCCGCCGCTGGCCCTTGCTGCAACGTGCACCAAGGAACGGGAGCGCGTCAACCGCGGTCCTGTCAGGCAGCCGTCTGCACATGCTCCATGGGCAGTACACCAGTGCCTCCTATGGCAGTCCTGCTGCAGCTGCAGAAGGTGGTGGTGCGCCCGACTCCTAGGCCCTTGACCACACCTGCAGCGACGGGTTGAGACCCGTCAGCCAGGAGTCGCGCTGCCGGTCGGAATCCGCGGCTTGCAATCTACGCCGCAGGTGTTGATGCGCTGCGAGGCGCCGGCGGCGAGCGGCTGTCTTGCCGCCGCTGTTCGCTCCGCCGCCGCTTCCCTTGCCGGACCCTTTGCCGCCTCCCTTGCGAGTACTGCCGCCTTTGCTGCTGCCGCTGTGCTTTGCCGTCCCGCCACCCTGTCTGCCGCCGCTGCTCCCTTTCCCGGCGCCGCTGCCCCCTTTTCCGTCTCCCGGCTCTCCCGCCGCTGTGTCAGACTGTGGCGGCGGCGCTGGGTCTGCGTACCCCCACCTGCCAGAAGCCTTTGGGATCAGCGCATTTGGCGGGATTCCAGGATGTGCAGATGCAGAATTCTCAGAATCGGAACGACACACCCTCGCGAGCCTGGTCAAGATGAAGCCTCGATCTTGGCTTGATGCTTGCTGCACTTGGCAGCAAACGACCTTTGTTCCTACTACATCTCACCAGGTGACAGGCCGCATTTGACGCGCCTTGGCATCGTTCTCAAACCAGCGCAGCCGCCCGTGCGCCGCCTCCATCCAGTTGCCCCGGTACACTGGCGGCGCCAGCCCAGTAGCGTTCGCCGATATCAGCGCCTACAGGGACGGGCGGCAGGCAGGTCAGCATCAGCCCGCCGCTCTGTGCCGCAGCGCCCTGCACACTGCTCATGGTTCCGGACTCTGAAGCCGGCAATTGAGGCGGCCGTCAAATGAATATGGGGCATGACCAGGTAGTACTAGCACGGTCCACGATCCGACAACGCAGTTTTTTCCACAGGAATGTGACCTTCTCACCTTCTGCCAGTAGTCCCAGGACGGCGGCGCCGGCAACGCCGGCAGCTGCTCGGCCCGCGCTGCCTCGTCCGAGGCTGCGCCGCCGCTGGCAAGCGTCCGAGCTTTTGTGGCGATGCTGGCGGCTTCCCGCCGTGGGGAGATGTCGAAGGCTTGCAAGGCAAACATGAGCAGCACGGGCAGCATGAGCAGCGGTGCGGCGCCCATGCTGCGGATCCAATGCCGCGTCTTCTGACCGCCGGCCTGTGCGGGCAAGAGTTTGGCAAATCGACACGACAGGCTCTACTACATGCCCCAGAAGCATTTGGCGTAAGTAGTAGCTTTTAGGCAAACTTGAATCTATCTAGTCGCAGCGTCCTGCGATTTAAGTGTGTTGTTGAATCAACACGCACTACCTGCAGGATGCGCCGGGTCACCTCCGACAGCATGTTGGATCCGTTGATACTGATCCCAAACAACTTCACCGCGTCCCGTGATCGCGTCTTCCGATCATGCGATGACGTTGATATGTGTCGGGATGAGCGATGTGTTGAGCTGTTCTTGGACTGGCTGGATCACACATGCTCATCGCTTGAGCACGGCGTATATTAGCGGCCGGGGTGCAAGATGTCTGAGCGATGGTTTGACATCTGCAAACAAGCGATTGTGGGCAGACGCCACCGGCTCAGAACCGACCCCGCCGTCGTGCGATCACGTGAATTTGAGTACTAGGTGCAGTGTTGGCCGCTGACACCCGACTCACTGACCCCCTAACACAGTCAGTTGACACACTGACCAACAAATGTCAGCGCCTGTGTCAGTTGAGTAGTGGGAATCCCACGCACCTACGGTCAGCCCTGGATCCCGGTGGCGTGCGCCAGCTGTAGGGTTGGCAGTAACCGGAAGTTAGACCCGGTCACGGTTACGATCTCAGGTACGGTTCTGACTCACTGACACAGTCAGACTGTGTCAGTTGACACACTGACACAGTCCCTCAAATGTCAGCGCCGTGTCAGTTAGCCGGAGTTGGCCGGAGACCGCGGGTTTAGGGTTAGTGGCAGCTCAGTATAAATGTTTGAAGAATGGAATCTTTTAGTAAACAAGAGCACGGTCGTGCTCGCCAGGAGCAGCGCTGTCGATTGCACCGCTTTTGAGCCGCGTACGAGCTTGTTTCCCCTGGTTTCTAATGCCTGCTACTACAGTCCTATCAGGTCCCACGTGATGTGTCAGTGTCAATCAGGTCAGTAGGTCAGCGTGACACACCTCCCCCCGTGTGTCAGGCCCAACACTGACTAGCTGAGACTGCTGATCATGACACTGCAATGCGTCTCAGAACGCACATTGTGCCAGATGCTGACATTTCATCCAGTCCCAGACCTCCGCAGTGTCTGACTGTAGCTACTGCGCGCCTCTCGCTGCGTACCGTGTCGCGCAATATTGCACGCCGCTTTTCAACATGCCGCCGCGATCTTTGCTTTGCACCTCTTCCTGTGCAAGGCAGCAGCGTTCCGTGCAGCCCCCTGCGACGAGAAAGGCGACTTTCAGCCGTTGGTGCTGTCTAGTCAACAATTGAAGCTCCCGACGGAATTCCATCCACTGTCAAACTTCTCACAGTGGCATGCCTGCATCCGCAATGTGCAACTTGACCATGGTGTTGACGGCTGACGCGCAGCAACTTGGTGGAGTTGCTCGCCTGTCGCCGTGCATAGCATGTCTCGCCAGCTGGCTGCAGGAGCGAGCGTCGCCATGCAGGCGCCAGACAGCTGACTCGACTGCTGTTGGGCCGCCAGCAGATAGATTGATCATGTCCTGCATGTCATCAGCAGACACGCAAACTCAGTCGCAGAAGCAGAGCAGAGCCAGCAGACTCCTGCTCAGCAGATGAGAGCGTGTAGCAGTGAAATCATCAACCTCCAGGGTCAAAAACTGTCTGGGCTCACACATAATACAGCCATTTTGGAACAGCCGCAGCACCCTTCCACAATGCAAACACAAACTGCCCGATGCCTGCTGTGCAGCCTGGGCACGACAAGCAGCTGCCCCCACCTGTGTAGTGCGAGGCGCATCAGCGCCTGCCGCGCCTGCCTATCACCGCCACCAGAGTTCAAACTGCCCGCTCCCAGCAGCGGAGGGCCCCTCACGCCTGCCGGCTATGGGCGCCGGCTGCCGCGCCCTGCGACATCGCCGCGCCCTGCGGCATCCCCGCAAGCAGACTTCAAGTGAACACGGAACTGCCGCCGGCCGACAGGCTCTAAGCTGTCACGCGAGGTGGCGCAGGGCCGGGAGCGGCGCCAATGTCGCGGCCGTGCCGCGGCAGCCCGCTGTCACAGCCCTGCCGCTTACAGCGCTGCCGCCGCGGCGCCGCTGCTCCTCACAGTTGGCGGTGCTTTTCGCCGATTGCCGCCAGCTGCTCTGCCATCTTCTGCATCATGTCGTCGTGGTTGCGCTCCCGCCAGTAGACGTCCCCTTTGTATTCGTCGCCGGCGCCGTCGTGCCCGGGGCTGAAGGGGGGCTTGCCAGATTCCCAGGGATCGTCGGCGCAGTCGTAGTTGAATGGCCCCCGCACATATGGGTAAAAGTGCAGCACGTAGTCCAAGTCCTGCATGCAACGCAGGTATCTGCTCAGAATGCAGGAAGGAAAGACCAGGAAGGTAAGCGTCCACAAGGGAGCTAATGGGAAGCTGCGCTGAAGGGGGCCCTTGACAGAAGGCGAAACCCTAAACCCCTTTACAGAAAAGGCGGTGGCTGCGCGCGGCGCTTCCCTGCGAGAATCTCACGGAGATCAGAATGCTACGTTCGTCGGTTGAATTGAAAGGCTAGCAACCATGGAGACCATGTTGAGACAGACGGCAGGCAGCGTCTGCTTCGGGACAGTGGGCAAAGCGCATGTGTCTGCCGCTGTGGCGCAGAGACTGAATCTGATCGTCGTCAGCTGTCCATGACTGCAGGTCTGAGATACAGCCGGAGCAGCAGCAACAGCAGCGGGTGCCGCTACTGTGGCAGGCAGCACGGCAGCTGCCTGACCACGGTCGCTGTTGCAGACGGCCCCACTGCTGCAGCGTCCGATGCAGCACTTGCACTACCACCACCCAAAAACAGGGTGCTCCGCCACTGGGGGCGCAGCAGGTGCAGCAATCTGGGAGGCGGAGGGCTGCTGGCAGGGGGCGGACACTCGAGGCAGGTATCCAGGCAAAGTCTGTACACCACAGGACTTTCGGAACTCCAAGTGTGAGGGTCGAGCACAGCAGGTACAGTGTACCGCAGCACAGCATGTGATGCACGAGCAAAACCACCTCAGCAAATCCTAGGTTCTCCACCACTCTCAAACCCACCTTGCTGTAGTGCGGCCAGGCAAACTCCTGCAGCATGCGCTGCCAGTCCATGCAGCGCGCTTTGTGCGATGGCTGCGGCTGGAACTTCTGCAGCTTGGCGTACTCTGTCAGCAGGTCCTTGATGTACAGCCGCACGTCCCGCATCCTCATGCGATCCCGGATCCACTGCGGGCAGGCAGAAAGGGCGCCCCGGAATCAGACATACTTGATTGCACTTTTCTGGGAAGTTTGTTCACTGAACCCGCATGTATACAAGTCCGTGCTGTACAGCCGAGCGTTTCGCATCCACATGCAGTCCCGCATCCACTACGTGCAGGAAGGTGCTATGTTGCTGGCGGCACACAGCAGCGCTGTGGCTGGGACTTGATGCGGCAGACAGCAGACGAACACCCAACCACACAGCCAGCTCGTGCTGTGGAAACGCAAAAGCAGGAAGGCAGAGCAAGCCAGTGAAACCCCGCAGACAGGGCGAGGGTTGAGGCACACCAGCTGGCCGAAGGCGCCGATCTCCCATGGCAGCAGCTCCGAGCCCCAAGCCGCCTGCGCGCGCTCCCACAGCTGCGTTGGAATTGCGCCCCGCAGCTCCTGTTGCCGCGCCTGCCACGCCAGTAGCGCAGCGTCGGCGGCCGCCTGCCGCCGCGCGAATTCCTGCTCTGCTGCCTGCCGCTGCCACTCCTCCTGCTTGGCCTGTAAGGCATGTGAACGCACAGTTTCATCTTGGCGCCCTGCTTTCTCGTTTCAAGGCAATCTCACGGCCCGCTGCCCGGCTCTGCCGGTCCTGCGGCTTGAAGCAGAGCGAGACGACAGGCTCAGGTTTGTGTCTATATTTCCAAGTGCCAGATCGACCAAGTTCAAGATTGTGTCAACTCTTTGCACTGTCCAACACCAGCTGCACACAAGCAGAATGACAAGATTTGACCGCCAAAGCGATGTGTGAGCTCCACCCTGGACTCCATAGGGGCCCGGATGGCGCGGACCCAGCACACATGGCAGCACAGTCCGCGCACCTGCCGCCGTGCGGCCGCCGCCTGCTCGCGGGCCGCCGCCGCCTCCGGGCTGATGACGCTCAGCGCCCCCGTCAGCAGCGACGCCAGCCGTCCGCCACCGCCGATGCTGCCGCCGCCGCCGCCGGCTGCCGCAGCGTCCTCATGTCCAGGCTCCTCCTCCTGCGCCCGGCGGCGGCGGCCACCGCCCCCTGCTTCCCCGTCGCTGCTGCCGTCATTGTCTTCGCGACCGGCGTCGCTACCGCCGCTGTCTTCACTGGACGCGCTGGCGTTGCCGAACACGGGCAGCGACTCGGGCGGCGCGATGTACATGTCGCTGTCCTCGTAGGTGTTGACGCCGTTGGCCTCAATGCCGCGCTGCGGCACAGATGAGCCTCAACGGACAATCGAGCTGGATCTGATTTCGATTGACAGTTTTAGCCTCACTCAGGCTGACCGGGCTTCATGGCATACGGCAGCCGTGCTGCAATCGGCAGGCGATAAGATGTGTGTGGGCGCCGGCTTAGCGACCAACGGCCTAGCTGCGTGTTCTGATTGAGACCACATGTACTCGGCTCTCGTGACCTGCCCTTGTCACCAACCCGGTCTTACATTGCATTGAAACCATTTGAAGCCCCGGATCTTCAGCAAAGAAATCGAATATTCGCACCTGCGCCAGCGTCCAGTTGCGCAGCTGCTGGAAGGTGTCATCATCGTTACCACGGTTGACGCCCCAGGGGTGAAGGTACCACGAGTCCGCATTTGCCTGGGGCCAGCCAGCAAATCCATCAAAGAAACGCCCAAACGACAGGAATTTGTCAGTATTTCAGCTAAGCGGGAACAGCAGCTGCGGGTCTGCTGGCATCTGTTGACATATCAGGCGGGTGCAACAAAGTGGTGTCATAAGAGTGTCGCATGTTTCGATCTGGACATGGTGCGAAGGTTATGTTACTTGGAACCAGGGCGGCGGGTGATTGGCCTCCTTGATGGCTTCGGCATGCTCTTGAATCATCTCCTCCATCAGCTGCACCTGCACGGCCGCACCATGACACTTGTCATCACCTCGAGTTATTGCACGAATCCTCACGCCCCTCGGCTGCTGAAGTGGCAGCCGCAGCTCGGCGCATTGGCAGAGGCGTGCTGTGTGGACGACGAGCGCGTACACATTCCTGGCTCGCGACGCTGCTGTGAGTATTGACACCCACTCCAATCCCCTATCCCACATCACCGTTCCCGTGCCAAACAAGCCGCAGGCTGCGCCTTGTTATAGGTGTCGTTGCACATGGTGCCACCGTGTCATTGGATAACAATTACATCTCCTGAAAGCGCAGAATGTAGTGCACCTTGGTCCAGGTGTCGTTGCACATGTTGTCGTCGTCTGGAATGTCAATGTGGGTGTAGCCGCCCCGCAGAGCTCGCGTGTACCACTCGTGATACCTGAAATGTTGAGGACTCACATCAGTTGTTATAGATTCTGAGTGAGCTGAGGTGTAGCACTACACCAAAGCGCACATGTACCACTCATGACGCCTGGCGGAGAGCAGGAGTCACAGGAAGTTCTGACAATGCTAAAAATGCAGATGCTGCCAGCAGCAACTGTCAGTGTTGCGCCTAAATATGCAGATGCTGCAGCAGCATCTTTGATTGTTGCTGCTGCATTGGAAAGCTGAGCTCGTGCCCAGCCGCCTGCCACGAGACAGCCCGGCACGCTCAGCGGGAAGCAGGAAGCGGGAAGCGGCGTCGGTGCAGGCGCCACAGCGCACCTGTGCGTGACCATCAGCAGCGGGGACCCCGCGGCCAGCTTCTGCTTCAGGTTGGACACGTAGGCGCCAGCGTCAATGTACACAGGGTACCTGCGCGTTCACAAAGGGCAGTGAGGTTCAGGGCTTGGGCCTTGGCGCTCGCCGCGTGCATTTTTGCGTCTCGCAGCGCTATTTAGGGTTTAGGGTTTAGGGCCCTCACACTCCACTGAGAGGTCATGCGGAGCTGCCCTCGCAGGCAGCGCGCACGGACATGCGGGTGTGCATGCACGTGCAGCGTTCCCTCAAGCCTCGGGGCGGGACACGCAGGCCGACAGCTGCGCCTGTGGTTTAGGGTTTAGGGTTTAGGGTTTTCCGCTCATCAGCAGCATGGTGCGGTTAGCTTCGTGGATGTGCATGGCCCCACATGTCCAGTACAGTCAACTTGTGGAAGGGGTGAAATGAAACAACTGGCGGGAATCCCCGCACCTGTACTTGCCGTTCATCATCAGCGTGGTGGCAGTGATCTCGTGCAGCGGCGGCGCCACCACATTGAACAGCTTTTTGGCCTTGGCATGGCCCGCGGCCTGCAGCTCCGCGGGGCACGCCTGAAAGCGGCGCCTGCGCAAGCAGAAGCGCATTGAAATGTTGAAAGCTGGTTGGGTGTTGCCCGGCCAGAGCATGACTGACAGTGGGGCCAAACGGCGGGCCGCCACAGCTGCTGACGACTGGCATGCCGTTTGTTACAATGTTACAATGTGGATGGAGGTCGGTGCGCCTCGACACCTTGCTGATGCAGGTTCGCGCCCACATGCGCAACGCTTTTGATAGCCATGCCTGCGGCCGTGCTGCAGCGCCGGCGGCGGACAAATCCGTACCTGACGCTGTGGCTGGGGGTCGGCGCTGGCGCAAGAACGCGTTTTACTACGAGCAGAGCAAGCACAGACTGCTCTGCAAGCACAGACTGGGTCTGCCACAACATCGAACCCCTGAACCCCCACCTGACTTCGTCGCGGGGCTCGTCGCTGGCGCGGCCGCGCCACATGACCTTGTGCGCGCGTTTCTCCAGGGGGCGAAAAGCGTGCGTCGCAGTTATGACGTCCAGCTGCTGCGGCAGGCCGTTGAGCATCTTGCCCGTCGGATCTGCGCGCGGCCATGTAGCAGTTGTCAGCGAGGGTGTGCACATCGGTAAGGACGACAGGGCCCAGCAGCGTTTCCGCACATCCGCCGCTGCAAGCCTTGCAGCATTGTCCATGGTCTGGCAGCACCACAGCGTCTCACGAAAGACACAGCATCATCGACCTGCAGTGTTGTGCATTGCCCCGCCCGGCGGCCCTGCTGCACTCATATGGGTTTTAATAAGAAAAAACAGCAAATGGCAAAAAGAAAAAGCAAAAGAATAAAGCAAAAACAGCACCCGGGAGGCGGCAGCTCCCTTTTGGCGCCACCCACCCGTGATCTGGCTGTACTCGTTGCCGTAGAAGGTGAAGTCGGGGAACATGAGGTCCATGAAGCCGTCCTTGCGATTGTAGCCGAACACCGGGATGGGCCGCCCGCCGTAGTGCTCCTCGGGCACCTGCGATCGGAGAATCCGCGGCGACCTCAGTGCGTGTGGGACCCTAAATGTGGGGCGTCTGGCGCCTGGCGTATGCGATTGCAGCACACTACGATGAAGAGCTGCTGACGACCGGAAGGCAGTGGGAAGACTCAAAGCAGCTGGCAGCGCCAGGGCTTAGGATCAAACCCTAAACCGTTTGAAACCCTAAACCGATCCTGCTGCTGCTTGCGGTATGGAAGTGCTCAGTGGAAGTGCTCAGCGGCAGAAGCATGTGATGATATTCTTTTTTCCATGTCCAGCCCCGCAGCTGCTGCAGAGATTGGTGAGGTCGTGGACCGTGAGCCGAGGCGCACCGGAATGTCGAGGTTGCGGAACTGCATGTCGGGCACATCGGGGCGCTCCTTCATGCACGGGAAATCGGAGGTGTGGAGCATGCCGGACACGTCCGGCACCTGCGACGCGCACAGGTTCAGATTTCGAGGGTTGAGGGGTTCGATGTCCATCTCTCATGCTGGTATATCGCTGACGAAATACACACAGAGCGTACGCGGCGCACCGGCACAAGCGCGCACCTTATTTCCTCGTCGAAAATGTGCAGTGACCGCAAGAGGTGCAGCGACTGTGCAGGGTTCCGAAGACCAGTGTGAGGAAAAAAACCAGCAACGGAATGTTTGCGTAGGTTGTGAGCAAGCAGGCACCTGGCCGGGAAAGGCGCGCAGCACGTCCAGCAGCGCAAACAGCACATACGGCACATGCCCCTTGGCGGCCATGAGACCTGCACATGACAAAACGCAATCATCAGTCACTGCAGCCTGTCACCTGCTCGGCGATGCAGACTTGTGAGCCCAAAACAAGGTGCGATGCTCTGTCGAGCCACCAGCTACACGCTTCCAACTGCCAAAAACTGCCTGCTGCTTCCAACTGCCTGCTGCCTGCTGCACACCTGCACCCTCGTTGCCGGGGAACCAGCCGTCGGCGCCGCGCGAGCCGACGTCCGTCATCGCCCGGTTGCTGGTCTTGAAGTCCACGTACAGCCGGCCGCCGACGATCTGGAAAAGGGCATGGAACGGGTTGAAATGGCTGAAACAGGATCAAATGGGTCCATGTGCTGGATGCGCACAACGAGATGCGTTCGGTCAAGCGGCAGGAAGCCAGCAGTTCGACCGCGTGCAAAAGGCGGCCAGCCGTTTCGAGTTCTGAGGTTCCGAGCGAACCTGGAACAGGATCTGGTCGCCGTAGCAGTAGGGCCCCAGCGGCGTCGCCAGCGCCGACGCGCGTTCCAGGTCGGACTGCACAGCGCACATCTTGCGCAGGTCACGGCGCTGACAGAACGATTAGCACGAATCTGGAGCATAACAGTGCGTGAGCTGTGTGGGATCCGCGAGTCGGGCCGGGCGCACGAGCAGAGAGGGTGTGTTGCAACTGCAGTTGATGACAGTTTGGCTAATTGCCTGACAGCAGGTTGTGCGCACCCTAAACCCTAAACCCTAACAACCGCGGCAACCACGAGACATCTTGCGGAACGTTGTTATGCGAAACGCTGTTGGCCGCTCACCTTGTCGATGCCGTTCTCCTTCCAGGGCTCCAGGTCTTTCAGGATCCAGGGCAAGTAGTGGGACCGCTCTTCCGCCTTGCCGCGCATGTCGGGCGCCGGCCCCTTCTCCTGCAGTGGTTACATCTCAACACGTGTTCAGGTGTCCTGTCGGTGACCGTCTGTGCGGCAGGGTTTAGGGTTTAGTGTGACCGGGCCCTGCCGCATGAGTGCCCATCGAGACGCCCAGGCGCAGTCACAGCTGTGCAATACATCTGGACAGCAAAGCTGAGACTCCCTGCCAACTTGAGAATCTGCACCGCCCAAGGCACCGGCAGTCCGTGTACTGCCAAGCGTACTCTGGAAAGGTCGCATGATGCGCAAGCTCTGTGCACCTGCAGCGGTGGGGTGCGAGTCTCCCAGGTCTCGGAGTCTCGGTCCTGCGCTAGGCGCCGAGAGGCCCCCGCCGCCCCTCGCAACGCAAGCCGCCGCCGCTGCTGCGCTTCCGCGGCAGTGCCATCGTCGCCGCCGCCGCCGTTGTTGCCTCTCGCATTACCGCTGCCCGCATGCCGTGCCGCCGACGCGCCGCCACCAGGGACCCTGCCGCGGCTGCCTTTGCCGCCGCCGCCCTGATTGGAGCTGCCGCTGCCGCGCCTCTTCTTCGACTTTCCGCCGCGCGTCTTTGGCTTCGGCTCGTCTGGCGGCGGCGCAGGGTCCGCATAGCCCCACCTGCACATCAGGACAGAATGTGTTGCCCTGCATTTCATTCTCTGTTCGATGACCCTGAAGAGCCTCCCTCCTCAAGTGGCGGTGGCCTCCTCCTCGATCTCGGCAGCGTTTCTGCCCTTCCTCACATCCAGCAACCAGGTGGGCTTCCAGCATATGTTGATCAACATATGATTCGAAAAGAGTTTGAACAAAGATTGAATGAAATTGACTTGCATCAGCTACTGAACAGCTTTCACAGTCCGGCACCATGACTGCACTTCATTCCGGGCAGTTCTGTTGCCTCACCAGGTTTTCGGCCGCATCTGGCGGGGCTTCCCATCGTCCTCAAACCAGCGCAGCCGACCATGCGCCGCCTCCATCCAATCGCCATGGTACACCGGCGGCGGCAGCCCTGTAGCGTTTGCCGAGATCAGCGCCTGCAGCAGGCAGCACACGGGTCGGGTAGTTCAGGATGGATCACAGTCTCTGGAAAGCTTGCTGCTGCAGGAGCTTCTGGAGCTGGATATGTCTGCCACCTTATGTGCGAGGTTTCTCTGGGTTTTGGGCGGATGCCGCATGGAAAGCAGACCCAGAACGAGGCCACAAGGTCTGACGACCGACCTTCTGCCAGTAGTCCCATATTTGGGGCGGTGGCGGTGGCGGCGGCAGTGAGGACGCCAGCTGTCGGGCGTCAGAGGCATCCAGCTCGGCCGACACGACGCCGCCGTCGGCGGGGATCGGGTCGGTCAGGATTGTGGCCGGCTCCGAGTGCGGCGTGAGGTCGTAGAATTCAACGGTGAACCAGAGGAGGACTGGCAGCATCAGCAGGGGCGCGGCGCCGAGGCTGCGCATCCAGTGACGCTGCCTGCTGCGGGGCGCCTGCGTGCATGCACAAGATACAGCTGGTGCTGCAGCAGCGTGGAGCCTCCCGTGCGCCCCTTCGTACTTGCATGTCCAGTGTGGATCATCCCGGCATTGCTGTTGATCCCTTCGATCGGTGAGCAGCTCGAGATCATTGTTAGTTGGTTGACAATCACTTGAATGATCTTGGGATAGGCCACACCTCCGAGCCCATCCTGAACCTGCAGGCCCTCGAGCACCAATATCTGGGTCCGCTGTTGGACAAGGTTCAATCTCTGAAAGGATTGCTAACAATGGCGCAACATTGGCAGGTGGAGTGGTGTCATGCAGTAACGGCCTGTTGAAAAGGCTTCCGCTGCAGGCCAGCAGGATCGGAGACAGTAGGGCTGATCCAATCGCAGTGCAGCTACGAAAGTGGTGAATGGCATTCCTACGGCGGCCCAAACCGACTGGATTTGTGGATCTCTCGTACCGCTGTGTGTGTCACATCTAGGGTTGGCAGTAACCGGAAGTTGGCCCGGTTACTGCTACGGTTTCCGGTTTCTACGGTTACTCGCCAAATCCCGCCGGTTACCTCCGCCTTCGTTGAAAACTTCCTCGGAAATGAGCTCCTCTCAGCTTGCTTATCACTGTGCATGGGGGAATTATTCTATGCAAGGCCATTTGCTAGTTGCGAATTTTTAGGTGAATGTTGCCACCGAATTGACACCCAACACCATGTATTGCCTCCAGAAGCGTGACACGGCACGGCAGAGGGTACAGAACCATGTGATATATGTTTTTATGTCATTCTGGAGCATTTGTGGTGCCTCAGAGCGGCGTGCAAGGCTTCATTCGGCGTGCCGCTCGGGGCGCCTGCCGCTGTTGCCCCTGGCGGGCCTCGACTGACATTAGATTCCACTGGTTTAGGCACCATGGGCCCATGGTCCATGGCGAACGACCATGGTGACCGAAAACTAACCCGATTTCGGTTGGGAACCCGCGGTTTCCGGGTTGGCGTAACCTGAGTTTCCGGTTAACCTGCCAACCATGGTCACATCGTGCAAAGCAGCCACTCGAGCCAGCTGTCCCAAAGCTGGCAATCACATTGCTCCCAGTAAGGCAGTTTCGGACTCGGTTGATGGCGCAGTCAGACCACTGTCTTCGCCGCCGCCGCCGCAGCCGCCGCCGCTTGCCGAGTCATGACATGTCTTCGAGTCTGCCCTTGCTGCCCAGGGATAGAACTTGGTCACTTGTGCTCCTCCGCCTGCACCGTCTCGGAGACTGCAGTGCACTTCGAAAATGAAATCATTCTGAGCACCGCGCGCAGCGTGTTGATGTCTGGCTATCGTGGCGTTTGAATTTGTATTTAGGCATCTGCAAATTGCACACATGCCTCTGCTGCGAGCGTGACCCGGCTGTTGAAGCGGAGGGCACGTCCATGTCGCAAGGGCGATGATGAAATCTCGTGGAATGCTCGTGTGTCGACCCCTGGCTGAAGCTGATTGCGCGCGACGCAAGGCATCTGGTGTTGCGCTCTTCAAAATCTTCTTCAGATCGAAGGTTTGACGCTCATTGTGGCCTCACACAGGCTTGCGCATAGTTTGCGACGAAATTCTTTCGCGCTTGTGTTGCAAGCCACATCATGCTGCAGCAGGCCCCAGCTATGGCCGGCAGGACGCAGTATCTGCCTGTAAGGAGCTGCCTTGCGTCTGCGCCATCAGCAACCTCCAGCGCCAGCCGATGCGCAAGAGCGCATTACGGCATTGCGGCTCCGCCACTTACGGAACTTCATGTTCTGCCAGGCGAGGCCCTGCATGCCATCTGTGATCTGGAATCGGACACCGATATTCTTTACTATCCATGAAGGCTTGCGCCTTTCCACGACGCATGATGTTGCGGCCGTTGCAAAGAGCTTGTGCACGGCGCACGACGGCGCAAGGTCCACAGCGGCGGCAGTTGGTCCCGGTTCAGTCCGCGACCCCTGCTGACGCACCTCTATCCTTGTGTGCCTGCAGCGCGCACCGCGATCCGAGCGGCCCTCAGGTGCAGCAGCCCGCCGGCGCAGCGGTGGCGACTGCTGCCGGCGCCGTGCGCGGCAGTGCGGGAGCACGTGGGCAGCCCCATCGGCAACAAGGGCAACCGCTTCGCCGTTGTGGTGTCCCGCTTCAACGAGCTGGTCACGCGGCTGTTGCTGGCGGGGGCGCTAGAAGCGTTCTCGCGGCATGGCGTGCCGGAGAAGAATGTAGAGGTGAGCCGCCACTGAAAAGCACCTCGTCTGTAGCTGAACGACGCACGCTCCTGAGCACGTCACTGTGCCCTCGACTGGTGCCTTCGATGACGACCGAGCCATAACGAAACGGTCCTCTCAGTGCCGGGCTTCCGACCCAGGCAGGGCCCTAAAACCCTAAACCCTGTGCTGCATGTCAGGTGGTGTGGGTGCCGGGGGCGTACGAGATTCCGGTGGTGGCGTCCGCCATGGCGCGCTCAGGCCGGTTCGACGCCGTCGTCGCCATCGGCACCGTCGTACGTCCCTGGCCTGCTCGTGTTTCAGTCTTGTGTCTTTGAAGCAGACCCTGAGCAGCATGGCGCGCGCCGGCCGCTGCGACGCCGTCGTCGCCTTCGGCACCGTGGTGAGTCTCTGGCTGGTTCTTAGAGTCCTAGGGTTTGGGGCACTGGCCTCTGCCGCAGGTCCCTCCCTGCTGCCGATGCACGTCCCGGGCAAGGTGCCTGCGGCAGCCGGCGGCGCTGCCGGCAGGTGCGCGGTGTCATGTCAACGCACCCGCGATCGAGGCAGCGCCGCAGCACGGGACACATTCCTTCTCAGGCAACAGGCTGCCGCCCTAAACCCTAAAATATCGACCCTGACAACCCTGACACCCTCGAGCAGGTGCGCGGCGCCACAACGCACGACGACGCCGTCGCGGGCGGCGCTGTTGCACGTGAAGTCAAGCCGTGACTACCGTCATTGCTGCCACTGGAAAGCTGACTTGATACACCTGGACAGGTGCGCGGCGCGACGACGCACTACGATGCGGTTGCGGGCGGCGCCGCGAGCGGCGTGCTGGACGTCAGCCGCACCACCGGCGTGCCCACCATTTTCGGCGTGCTGACCACAGAAAACATGGAGCAGGTGCGACACTTTCCGCACTTGCGCTGGCATGGTTGATAGCTATAGTCAGAGCTGCAAGCCATCGCTCTGCAAGCTGCTGCACTGGCGCACCTTCCTCTGCATGTTCAAAACGGACAACGCGGAGCAGGTGCAGCGCGCGCTTGCACGCCAGGCTGTGCTCAGCGCCAGCGAGACATCCCAGCAAATGAAAATTGTGTAAAAGCTGCGCTGCAGAATATGCCGCTTTCGGCATGACGACCGCATGATGAGGTGCAGCGCTCTGTGTGCAGCTCACTGACTTTTACCAGCTATGCTGGTAGGGCCTCCGGCAGCAGACGCCCATACCCCTGGAAACCTGAGCTTCATATCGTCAAGCGCTGGCGCTGGACTCGGCGAAACCGGCAAAACCGGCAACGGAGGTGCCCGTTGGCTAGGCATGCCTTACATCATGATGCTGGCGGTGATGTCAGTGTCCTTCCGCAGGCGCTGGACCGTGCGGGCGGCAAGACGGGCAACAAGGGTGCGGAGGCGGCGCTGACAGCACTCGAGACGGCCAACCTGCTGTCACAGGTGGATATCATTTCCGCTTTGGTTTTTTCCTGTCTCCCTGGCGTTTCTTGCGCTCGGGATAGCCACCTACCGTTGCGGATAGGTGTCGTGGTCGCAGTTTCTTCACACGTCTTCCAGCATGTCTTGTGGTGGAGACGGCAAGCCTGCGGCAGCGAATATCAACCAGTGGTGATGCTTGATCAGGCAAAGCAAGTGGACATAGAGCTTGATACGGTAGAGCCGTGGATTCGTTGCAGTTGCGCGCCGACGGCCTTGCCGCGCCGGCTTGGGGCGTGGAGACAGCCCAGCAGTGACTGCTTCGGAATGCTGCTGCGGTGTGGCAGCCGCTGGCGACGGCCAGCGGGCAGCCAGCGGGGCTAAACCCTAAACCCTAAACCCTAAATAGCGGGCCCGGCGGCAGCACGAAAGCAGCGACCGGCGGCGGCGGCGGCCGGCAGCAGCTCGCAAACGAGGCGGGGCTTCCTGCCGGAACGTCCGAAGGCGTGGCCCCAGCCGTAGCGGATATCAAAAAGTTGCTGCGGTGGTCGGGCCAGGGGAAGGGGCCTGCAGGCGTGGCAGCGGCGGCGACACCGTGCCGCCGGAAGCAGGAAGCTCCAAGCCATGCTGCCCAGGGGTCCAACACCCTGCGGCACCCAGTGTCAGGGGAGCTGGCGCCAAGTTGGCGCGCCGACTTGATGGGATGTGCAGGGGTGGGGCAGCATGACGGCCACGGCGGGAAGCGGCGCGGCGATGGCCACCGCAGACCATCCTTCCCCATACGAGATGGGCTGGCCACTTGCTGGCGGGGCAGCAGCTGCAGCTGTAGTACGGCCTGCTGTGCTGCCGAGACAGGTCGGTGTCTTCTGCGGCAGACCTCCTGCGGTGAAAACCTCGAGGTTTCGTGTTGGATTGATGGCGGAAGATACAGTTGTGCTTTGGAGGGCCTGGCGGCTCCAGTTGCACGGCACCTACCTACAGGTTCTGCGAGGATGTGCGTGCTGTAACTGTAGCTGTGTTCTCTGCCCCAATAGAGATAGATTCTGATTTGGTGCACACTTGCCGGCATCAGCCACTGCTTGAGTGTCACGTGGCAGACATAATTTGGCCGTTGAAGTGCGTGTAATGAAAGTGGCGGTATCTCGGCTGAGTGCCGTGCAGGTACAATACAAGGGTGATTGTGCAGCAACGCGATCATACTTTGGCAAGTCGTCACAAGAGAACGACATGCTGCAGGCGTCGCACTTGCAGAACCGAGGTTTGCTTCTCGATTGCCACCATTTCCCAGCTATATTTACTTACACCATTTCCCAGCTATATTTACTTACACAAGCAACCAAAATCAGGCGAAAGCGAAAAGAAAACCCAAATTCTATGTCGCTGAGCACAGCGTGTTTTTTAAAGCGAACTCGTGGCGGCTCAGAGCTGGGTAGCCGCAGCGCGGAACCGCCAAGCAGTAAGATAAAGCAGCAATCCGAGCAGCTTGCCACGCAAAATCGTTGCTATTGTGCCACTTTCAAGAATCGACATCATCGCGTCGGCATGCGGGTGATGTGTGAATGCTCAACGTGCTTTGCATTGAGCCGCAGCCGTCATGTGGCATAGAGCCTCGGCAAGCGGCTCACGAAACGACGCCGATCAAGGTACTGTGCGGTGCGAGGTCGCTGTCCTGCGCTGGCGGCAGGTGAGACAGCGACGCTCGCAGAAGCACGTCTATCGGGCTCGAGGTCCTACCCGAGCCCGTTTCTGGGGGCTCGAAACGACAGCCAGGTCTGCAGCACCTGGGATCGCGAGGGACCCTTAGGCGCAGCGTCATGGCCCCTGGCCTGTTGCATTTGCAGTGTCCTTTTCTGCCGCCGCAACGGCCGCCACACATCATGTGCAGTGCACAGGCGGGCGACTCCACATGGCCAGTGCCGCCAGCAGCTGCGAATCTGTCGGCGGCGGCGGCGGCGGCGGGGTCTTCCACAGGAAGGTGCTCGCCCAGCCGAGGTCCTGCACAGTGTGCAAACAGTTCAGACAGATGCGGCACCCAGAGCTTGTGCAGGATGGAGTGGCTGCTGCAGACAGCCCAGGCAGCGCTGCACTACTGCACTCCGCGTACCAACCCAGAATCAGAGCGATGGGCCCTTGCGGCCGGGACAGATTCGAATGCCTGCTCCTTCGATCTTTGCAGGAACTACAAGGGTTGTAAACGGGTGCAGGGCGGTCCACCACCGCGCCAGCATCAATCTGACACTATGATTGCCAGTGCCGGCAAAGGCAGGCTGAAAACAAAGGAGCGAACGTGCACCTGGTCGGCGTCCTGCCGCGCGTCCTGCCGTGGCGCTGGGTGCTGGTGCCGCCGCGCCGGCGCCAGCGGCGCCAGGTGCCGCGTCGGCAAAGGATCGTCCGCCTCCGCTCCGGCTGCGTTCGCTGCCGCCACCATGGCGACGGCGGCTTTCAGAGCCTCCACCTCTGCGGACCGCCGCGCCAGCCGCACCTCCAGGCCGCTGATACGCTCAGACAGGCTGCTGGCCCTGCGGCAGCATAAACGAAAGTGGTGCAGGAGAAGACATGAGAGCAAGTGAAGAGCAGTTCGCAGGAAGCCCATGCACCGTCAGCCTCGTACAATGGCGCCGCGCCGGCGTTAACCTGTGCGGTGTCCAGCGTGGCGAGCCGTGCCAAGCACAGCGGATCTTCAACATGATATTCGGCTCGTTCCGAAGGCCTCGCCGTGATGATAGGATGTGAGTAGGCGCGGATTTGCTGGATGTGAAGTGTACGAGAGATATCGACTCCCGGGGACATCTGCAAGATAGTGTCAGTTGTGCTGCGCCAGGGCTGCAGCCGCGACGCACCCGGAGTGGGCGTCAGAAATGCATCCAGCGTCGTCGTCCTCGTCTGTTGCGTCTGATTCGGCGCCGCTGATGTCGCCGTCTCCGCACGGAAGCCCCTCTGCCGGATGGCCGTGCGGCGAGCGCTGGCGACGCCACCAGGGCGTACAGCCGCGAACTGCCGAGGCTGCAGCAGCATCTTCTGGAAAGCAGGCGCTGGCCGCCGTGGAACTGTCGAAGGTATCGGCTGATGACTCTGCACCGCGCACGTGCTGCTGGCAGCAGTTGGCGTCGGTGTCACCGCTTCGCTTGCCCTGCGAGGTCTTGCCGCGCGTGTCCATGGAAAACGTACTCAAGGTCCTGCAATGGGAGAGGTGGATTGTGTCATACGTAAGTATCCGTGCAAAGTATCCGTGCACGTCTGCGAATTGGTCGTAGACCAAGTACGAATTTGATCATTGACGACATCGCGTTGGAGCTTTGCGGCAACGAGCAGCGCTCGACCGTGGCGGCCGCCAACTCGTACGATTGTGAGGCTCGTGCCGGAGCTGTGCTTGGCACGCTCTGTGGGCGGCATTAAAACGCGACACACAGGCACCGCTTGCGGCTGATGGGAAGCTGATGTGGAAGTTGGCAGTGTCAGACCTGAGATACGTCACAGGTGTGCAGCCAGCTGTGCCTTCTTCGGACATCTGATCAGCTGCTGTATGTCATCCAGCTTGTTGCGCATTGCTGGACAGGGTCCTGCAGCTGATCACGCTTGTCTTGTGCCACACTGCCCGCAACGCAGCTGCTTATCGGTGCCGCGGTCGCGAGCGACACCTTTAAACGGATCCGGAGAAGCACGCCGATGGGGCTGTGGCGAAGCGTGAACCAGACTTTCGGGCTGCCTGATGCATGCATAGACCCGATGATGGGTCCGCGAACAGCAACTCATCAGCGGGTGTCACCTTTCGTTGTTGCGCCGGGTGTGTGGCAGGACTCTCCTCCGGTTTCGGCTCTCTCTTTGGGTTTCTTGTGTGCTGCAGTATTGAGGCAAATCACTGCTGTGTTTATACTAGGGCTGCCACGACTTCACGGAACTGCACGGAATTCCGCTTTTCACAATACTCCTCCTTCCACTTCTTCCTGCCTCCGGCTAGTCACCCCCGCGTGGCGCGCCATATATTGCTAGAGTGAGACTTCAGCCATTGTACGATATATTCTCCGTTGCATCCGCCGCAAGCACCCCTGGCTGCAATCCGCTATCCGCTGGCGACAAAAACTCAGGTCGAGCATCTGGGGATGAGCATGCTGGCGCGGGCCTCTGCGGGACTGCTGGCCCGCAGCCTGGTCGGGCGACTGGCTCCTGCAGGTGGGCTTCTTTGGACACGCGCAGCCTGATGCACATCTGAGGTCCGCCCGCAATCTTTCGAGCATGTGAGCGCGATGCGCAGTGCATACATGGCATGGAGCACAATCCCTTTGGCCATTACGCTCATTGCCAAAAGCTACATACGCTGCCGCCTTCGCTATGCCATCGCCGCACCATCTTTACACCGACCATGCACGACCACCATGTGCAGGCAATGCGGCTCTACTGCGTGGCTTTGCGAGCGGCCCCGATGACAACATGCACGACGACTTCAAGCCGCAGTTTAAAGGCGAGAAGTCGGACTCAGTGGAGCAGGCCATCCGGGAGGACGTCAGCTCCAATAAAGTGCTGCTGTACATGAAGGTGCTGCCAGCGATGGGGGTGCATTCCCGACGTGCAGTGACGGGACCGCGTCTGAGGGCCTGCTCATGCGCTCTGCCGCGGCGGCTGCTAAGACCTGATGCACATACTGCCCCAAGAACAAGACCAAGACGTAACGTCACATTCGTGCTGGGCATCGACAATGCTGCTCTGAGAGGCGTGCCGATAATATTCTGCAGGGTAATCCGGAGGCGCCGATGTGCGGCTTCAGCAACATGGCCTGCCAGATACTCAACGCCTACGGTGCGCCGCCCTGCTCCAGTCATGCGGTTCCCTTACTTGCTGCGTTCCTGCCTCCAGTGCCTTGCAGCACGGCAGCTGGCAGAGGCGCGTGCGCATCGCCTGCGGCCCTGGTGCCGCCAAATGTGCGACTTGGGGCTGCGGCATCACAGCTCACAATGGAACACAGCTGTGAGCATCCATGCTGACTAAACCATCTCAAGGGCGCTGCCAGTCTCCACTCATGTCACATCCAGCTCAACGACCATGCTGCCCGAATTGCTGTGCAGGCGTGGTGTATGAGAGCCGCAATGTGCTGGCGGACCCGGATCTGCGAGAAGCCATAAAAAAGTACAGCAGCTGGCCCACGATCCCGCAGGTGCGCTCAAATATACGCACCCGTGTGTGCTTAGTGAAGCGCTCGCCCGGAGATTTCCAGTCCGCTGATGTAGGCAACTCTGGCGCGTGCACGTGGCAGCGTTCCACAAGCAGATACCTGGCAGCACGACCTGCAGCAGGTCGTGGACTCTCAGGGTGTGATTGTGGCCTGGGAATTGTGGCTTACGTGTTGTGGCCTGTGTTTTGACGCCTCTGCAATTGTGACCGCGCAGCTGTACATCAAGGGCGAGTTTGTGGGCGGCAGCGACATCCTGATGGGCCTGCACCAAAGCGGCGACCTGAAGGCGCTGCTGTCGGACGGCCCTGAAGAGGCCAAGAACTAGAACAGGGTTTAAGCGGGCGGCGGCGGGTGACGCACGACGGCGCAAGGAGCTGCGGTTGGGGAGCGCCGGCCGTCGGCGCAGGAGGGAGCCGGCGAAGACTGTTGCGGGGCGTTGATCAGAGATCCTGCTGGAGGGACCCGGCAGGATGACAGCCGCAGCACGGCAGCAGGCGCACATGCGGGGACGCAAACGTTGAGATGCACAGCTATACATAAAAAATACATATATTTTTTATAGTCAATTACTAACGCAGTAAACAGTTGATAAAACCTGCGCGGCCCTAGCTGCACTGGCTGCTACTGTCGGCCATCCACCCAAAATGCTTCGCAGAGGAAGCGGCTGGCTGGCGGAATGACAGATCTTTGCAGTAACGCTGATTCGATTGGCCCATTTGGATGCCCCCCTGCCACCCCCCAGTGGAGGTCCCCCTCCAGTGCACCCCTGGGGTTACCATGTTTAGCAAAAAGAAATGCTAGCTTTAGATTCATTTACAATCAACTTTTATGCCAAAATATTTCTAAAATTCTATCGTTTTTAAAAACTCAGAGGCGCGGGTAGGGGAGGGGGTGTCTGGTGCGAGGCCCTCACCCTAGCCCCACCCCCTACCCCATGGCGGAGCACACATCTTACACAAGCGCTCAGAAGGCGCAGTTCTGGCTGGGCACTGCTGGCCAGACACCATGAAGCAGCCTCTTACAGGCATCGCAAACAGACATGGCGGAGATTGTGTTGAATGCTCCGACGGCACCCAATAGGTGCGGGGGGGAGGGGCCATACAGGTGGGGAATGGGGATAGGGGTCTATTGTGGTAAACACGACCCCCTTTGGTACCCCGGGGGCAGCAGGGTGGAAGAGTGGGGGTGCGAGACCCTCCCGCTCATGGTGGCCAACGCAGATGATAAGTCGCTGACAGTCTTTTACACTTCGTCAAATCGAATAAGGCGCCACAGACAGGCCGCACAGAGTGGGGTTCGTCACAACGACAAGCAGAAAGTGGTTCGCAGTACTCTCTAGTTTCTTGTCTGAAATCGTACATGGCCCAGGATGATTCTCCTGGAAAGCGCCGGGCCAGCCACGGGGGCTTTGTGCGGGGCACTCTCTGAAGTTTGTACAGATCCAGACATCACACAGCGGCGGCGACTAGTTCTCGGGGATGCCCTGCTCTACTGGCGCCCCCGCAAGTCCTGCCCGAATCTCATGCGTGCGGTGCCAGAGCTGACTGCTGGACGGGCTTCGCTCCCCTGGAATGCGAACCAATCGTGTCCGCGGGAGCGTCGCCGCGCCGCCCTGGGCCTGCATGGGACGCCGCCGCAATGGCGGATGTCGCGCCAGCGTGCGACATGCCCCCGCCAGGTTCCAGGAGCCCGACACTCAGTACCGGTAGTGCTGGGGCTTGAACGGCCTGCGACACAAGGCACGTGACATTGTCAGCACCAGAAAACACAAGGCGGCAAAAGTACGAAATGAACGACGCACGGAAAGGCCACATCCTGCATGGGAATTGTGCAGTCTAGCAGAAGCATGACGAGGCAGATCTGGAGAAGATGGTACAGAAGGAGCAGTAGAACACGGGCAGCAAAGTGGCGCACCCGTTGATGGGCACGTTGATGTACGCTGCCTGGTCGTCAGTGAGCACGGTCAGCTTCGCGCCCAGCTTTGGCAGGTGCAGCGCCGCGACCTGCGGGAAAGGAGGAAACGAAATGAGCCCAGGACAGAACAATAGGGAGTAAAGGAAGCAAGAGGATGAGAACAGGCCCAGAGTAGGACAGAACAGGATAAAGCTTTTTCGAGTAGATGCAGTCATTATTGCGAGTCGAGGTGTTCGCGGGTTGAGGTGCGAGCAGAAGGGAATGCGACGAACCTTCTCGTCCAGGTGCTTGGGCAGCACGTAGACCTTCTTCTCGTAACGGCCAGACGCGCGCCTGCGGGAGTGCAGCAGGGATGCAGAGTTCAGGACAACCATTAATGCGGCACAAGTGGCAAACCTGAACCTACTTTCCGTGTGATGGCCTTGCACAAGGGTGATATTTGCAGGGAGGGTAGAAGTGCCCTAGACCCTAAACCCTAAGGTGCGAGCTCGATAAATCATCCCAGAGCAGAGGCAGCAAGAAGAGGAGACGCACTCGTTCCAGAGCTCCAGCTGCGCGATGACCTGGTTCGTGAACGAGCACGACATGACGAAGCTGGGGTGGCCTGCGCAGATGACAATACCACAGGGTTCAGCACCAACTGCAAGGACGGAGGCAGTGGATGGCGGAAAGGCGAAGTTTCGTTTGACGCAGCGACTCCAGCAATGCAGTCAGGGAATGCAGACGCAGAGTGCAATATGAGGCATACTGTCTGTTGAAGCGGCGAGCGCCACACTCGGCAGCTCAGCGGAGAGAAATTAAGGATTGCGCACCGGTGGCGCAGCCCAGGTTGAGCAGGCGGCCCTCAGCCAGGACGATCACACCGTGGCCGTCCGGGAAGATGAAGCGGTCCACCTGCATAAGTTTTGAGAATTTGCTGAAATCTTGCAGGCCTGTCAGGGCAAGGTTCCATGCCGGCTGCGCTGCTGATAAGTTGAAAACAGCTCAAGACACCTGCGCTCGCTGCAGGCTCTTTATGACCCGCTGCAGATCTGCTTCGAGCTTCCTGAGCTTGTGGGGTGCCGCAGACAGAGCAGGGGCCCGCACACCTGCGGCTTGATGTTCTGGCGCTTAATTCCCTGCCAGCCCATGAGGCCCGCCATGTCGATCTCGTTGTCGAAGTGACCGATGTTGCCGACGATGGCGTTGTTCTTCATCTTCGACATGTCCTCCGCCATGATGATGTCCTTGTTGCCGGTGGTGGTCACGAAAATGTCCACCTGGTCGATGACATCACGCATCGGCGCCACCTGCGACATTGACGCGCACAAACCTCAGGAATCGTGTGGATTGTGCGTGTGGTGACTCGAGAGCCTGTTGCCGCTTTGATGCTTTCTGCTACTTTGACGCTCCAGCGCAGGTGCAGATTGTGCTGCATCTGTGGACGGCCACAGAGGAAGCTTAGAGGAAGCTCGGCATGCAAGCCACATTCCACCCTCAGGAGGCATCATGATGCATGCACCTGGTAGCCCTCCATGGTGGCCTGCAGCGCGCAGATGGGGTCGATCTCTGCGACGATGACGCGCGCGCCGGCGGCCTTCATGGCGGACGCACAGCCCTTGCCGACGTCACCGTAGCCCGCAATGAACGCAACCTGGCGGCGGTAATACGAGAGGGGGAGTCAGCAGCAGGCACAACACTGCTGGCGGCAGCAGCATCATGAACCATGCAGCGGGGATGGCTGTGCCGAAGGCTGTGAGAAGCATGCATGCAGGCCTCCTCTGCATGTGTGTCGGCGCCTGCCATTGCAAAGCTCACTATGCGTTCATGCAGCAAAAATTGACTTTGGAAAGCGCACCTTGCCGGCGATCATGACGTCAGTGGCGCGCATGATGCCGTCAGGCAGCGAGTGCCGGCAGCCGTATACATTGTCGAACTTCGACTTGGTGACGGAGTCGTTGACGTTGATGGCCGGGAACAGCAGCGCCTCGCTGGCCTGCGCATCAGCAGGTTTCAACGAGTAAGCCGACTGCTTGTGCTGCGGCTTGCATCGTCGGGACAGCAATCAGGCAACACAGAAACCTGGTGCTGTTGTTGCGGCTGGCGTCCACTTTGCTGCACCAGTTGCAAGCAGTGGTAAGCAGCCAGCGTAGATAACATGCCGCATGCAGCCAAGCCACACCTGCATCTCATAGAGCCGCTTGACGCCGGTGGTCGTCTCCTCAGACACGCCCTCCATCTCCTTGGCCATCTCCGTCCACTTGGTGGGATTCTTGGGCAGACCCTCCTTGATGATGGCCAGCACAATCTGGAACTCAGGGTTGTCTGTCGACGTCGGGTCGGGCAGCGTCTTGTCCTTTGCGTACGCCGCCTCCGCCTTCACACCCTCTGCACTTGCAGACAAGACCGTCTCAACACATGCAGACACACATACTGTCAGAAATATCGAGTCGAAAGGGCGTGACCTGCTCTCCATTTCAGGCACCTCTGTGTAATGCCCTTGCAGCGTTTTCTTGATGCCTGTTGGGGCGAAAGCAAACCCAGCCGCCAGATGCCTTCACCACGGCATGCAGAACCTCTGCTTTCACGTGCCCTCTGCAGCAGGAAGACGGCACTCTGCGGGGTACACTCACAATGTTCCCGAACAGCCCCAAGGACGCACCGTGGATGAGGAGCGTGGCGTCACCGCCGTCGTCAACCAGCAGGTTTGCGCCGCTGCCGTCGGGCCACGTCAGCATCTGCTCTGTGCACCACCAGTACTCCTCCAGGGTCTCGCCCTGCAGCAGCAGCATGCACAGCCTCGTCAGAACGATGCTGGCGGTAGCCTTGTCAGAACGATGCTGGAGGAGTGTGAAGCATGTGGTTGCCTGTCCACAACAGGACTTGCAAAGAAGTTCCTGTGGTTTGTATGCAGATTTCACATGCATGCATCGCCGTGGCGGGAAGGTGGCGTCATCGGCGTCAGGCCCTTCACAGCAACTGGCGCATGATCCTGTGTTCCATGCCCACAGAAAGGTGTGGAGGCGTCAGCTGCAGTGCACAACACACCTTCCAGGCGAAGACGGCTGCGGAGTCGCGCGCGATGGCCGCCGCGGCGTGGTCCTGAGTCGAGAAGATGTTGCAGGAGCACCAGCGGACCTCAGCGCCCAGCGCCGTGAGCGTCTCGATCAGCACGGCCGTCTGCACGGTCATGTGCAGGGAGCCGGCGATCTTGGCGCCCTTGAACGGCTGTGAGGAGCCAAACTCAGTGCGGCACGCCATCAGGCCGGGCATCTCAGCCTCGGCCAGGTCGATCTCCAGGCGGCCGAAATCCGCCTGTGTGATGTCCTTCACCTTGTACTGCGGGCAGCAGGCGCACAGGAGCAGAGTCGGAATCAGCTGGGCAGTCATGGTGCTGCAGGGCCAAGGCACTGCAGTGCAGCAGCGAGCTCAAGCAGCTGCGACCGGCGCAGCACGACATCGCTGCTTGTGGACGGCTGGTGCGTTTCGACTGAGTGCCCCGTAGGCCAGCGATCGCGCTTGACAAGCGACGTGCTGGCTGAACCACCAGTTCCTGATTGCAACTACGGTCGCCATCAAGAGTCTACGCGCCATGCTCAGCAGCCTATACGCATGTAGATTATATATGCATGCAACAAATCTGGCCTTCACACAGCCGGCTTACGGCGAATTGGCATCAAACCGACGGCAGATCACAGGTATCTTACGCGTGCACTGGCCGGTGAGCCCATGTCAGGCTGGATTTTCCACAAGATGCCATGTATGTTGGTGAACGAGCACGGCAAGGCATGCGGCGAAGATCACCCGCGGCGAAGATCAGCACGAGAGCAACCGACAAACCTGATATCCCGATTCGCTTTTTGTGATGTCTGCCTCCGTGAGATTCAGCTTGTCGTTGAGGTTCGACATGGTGGCGGTTGTGCTTGGCTCAGTCGTCAGAGGAGGAAGCTCGCTGTATGTGCGAGGCGAGAAAAGAAAGAATTTGTTCAGGCGGCTGGTAACCAAGCCTCAAATAAGTGGCACAGGGTGGCCAACCGTAGACACACTCTGGAGACGAGCTTCGAATTCAGACTGCGTGGCTAGCTGGCAGCTATTCCTTCCTTCCTTCATTCAAAACTCACTTGATCATCTGCGGACGCCACATATGGTCTTACATGCGTGAAGCTCACTCCAGGACACAGCCTGTCGGCACTGTCGAGAAGCCGGTTTAGAATCGAGCTCCGTATGGCGCTAGCGTAAAACTCGTGATGGATCAGCCCCGACTAGTCAGCAACTCGTTCGCTTTGCGGTGTATAGTCTACACACGATGCGCTGGGCTCCTTGCTTCAACAGGCTCTGTGTTTGAAACTTCAGAAAGCAGCGGTGCCACCGCATGGCAACCCCTAGCAGCGGTGGCCATCACCGCCGCGGCCGTTCTGATGATGCCACGCCGGGAGCGAGCCAAAGCTCTTCGGGTCCAGCGTCTGCTCCAGGGTCAGCAGCGTGGAGCCCATGTGCCCCCACATACCTGCATGACAAGCGATCGTTGTGACACATATGACTCTACACGGACGACTTGTGCGTGGGGGAGGGCCAGGCCATGCATGCACGAGGTGCAGTTGATAGATACAAGGTGCCCACCGGCGAGCTCTGGATGCAACGCCTCCGCCACAATCTCCGCGGAGTGCACCACCCTGGGGCTGCTGCGGTTGAAGTACGTCAGGCCGTCTGCGACGAAGACGCGGCCATTACGCACCGCCGTCATCGCCTTCCACTCTGCGAGGCAGCTTGCCGAGTTGGAAACCATTAAAACACACGCAGCAGCAGCAGTCTGCAGCATCGCTCCCTGTAAAGCTGCAGCCTGTGATTCAGCAAACATCAGCCCAGCTGCTTGTACTGGCTGGCAACATGGGATTGCATATACCACAGCCGGCCTGATCACCTGGCGAGTTGAGGTACTGCGCCTCCGCCAGGTCCTTGGCGCTGCGCTTCAGGTCGAAGCCTGCAGCGGTAAGAAGTGACCCCGACCGCGCATCAGAAGGGCCAGCTTGCTCAAGACATGCACAGGGGGTTCATGACGCAGCAGGTGCGGCGCTGGTCGCTGCCGCAGCCAATCATGTGGACGTGGGCATGCTGACACGAAAAACAAAGCGCCACACCGCAGGGAGCAAAGATGAGGCAGTCTGGCTCCAGCGCCGCAAGATCCGCCAGGGAGAGCGTTGCCACGTGGCCGCCCTTGTCGCCCGCGAGGCACTCGGCGCCGGCGGCCTCCGCCAGCTCAGGGTGCCTGCCAGCAGTTTGTGAGTCTCACTTCCTTTCAAGTTGACTATCAGGCGCAGTCCTGATGGTAAACCTTCGACGCTAAGCAGTTCCGCTGCCAGGTCCAAGGCTGACCACCGCAGATACTGCCAGGCTGTTCAGAACGTCAAGCAGAAGACAAGGGCGCTGGACTCGAGGCGTGCTCCTATGCAGGGAACTTTGCTAGATGGCGCTCAGAGAGCAAGGCGACTACTGTCAAGGTTGCATCCTTTCCCTCGCACTATAAAATACATACGGAAAACCCACCAGTGGCCGCTGCCCATGATGGGGTCGATCCACTCAATCAGCGCAACCCGCGGCGGCGGCCCTGGCTGCCGCACCTCCGCCACCGCGTCTTTCACTGCCTGGGAGGGCGAAGCACAGGCACATCGAAAGCTGAGTGCGGGCACAACTGTGCGTGAGAACCTCCAAAAAGTGCATTGCCCGTCCTTCGAGGGCGTTCACTCTGAACTGAGGCTTCGCACAACAAGCACCAGCTCCAGCATTGAGTGCGTTGCCAGTAGCTGTGCGCTTTAGATGCCGCAATCAACCCGAACAGCCGATTGGATGACAAGTTGCCAGCCTGCGCTGCGCTGTGGTGCGCAAAGCAACACTGGTGCAGCACTGCACTGAGACATTGCGTTGGGGTGACAGTGTTCTGTGGATCGCACTTCACACGAACCTCAATAATGGTCTACATCTGCGCTGTGAAGTGGCGGCTGCGTTGCGACAAGCCCCATGTAGTTCCACCCATACATGATGCCAATCGAGCAATCGCGAGATGTCCATACCTGAATGGTGGCCTCCATCTGCGCCGCGACGCGACGGCCGCGCTCCGGCACGCCCAGCGCCGCTGCAATGTTGGTGACGTCGCCGCGGATGTCCGCCAGGCTGTGCGGCACCAGGGAGATGATGTGCACCTCGTCGCCGCCCACCACCGCCTGGCCGTCGCGCCACGCACAGCTGGTCTGCGGCGCACAGACTTCTGTAACTTCTCAACGTGTTGTAGCGTCTGGTCCCGCCGACGCTGCAGCACCTTCGCCGCACGTTGACGCCTGGCCGCGGCGCCAGGTGCAGCTGGTCTGCGGCGCACGAATGCTTGTGACTTTGCGTATCAATGCATCACGTTGTCAATCGAGATGAAAAATTTGGTGCTGCCGCGCCGCAGCCCGTGACGGCCTGGCTCTCACGCCAGGTGCAGCTGGTCTGCGGCGCACGGTGTTCTGTGTACAGGGTTTCAATGCGCTAGAAATCACATAATCAATACCACTGACTTGGGCCCGCCGCCGCCATCGCCCATAATGGCCTGGCTGCTGCGCCAGTGCAGCTTTTCTGCGGCGCACGAAGCGTAGGAAAGCGTGAATGTTGGTACAATTGATGTCTTAAGTCTGTACTTGATGCCTATTGAGAAGGAGGGTTTTGTCCCTGCCTGCGGGGTCCGGCGTCAGCAGGCACTGGCTGGCAACCGCAGGGCAACGCTGCTATTGGAGCCGGAATATAAAGTTTAGGGCAAATGGTGTCCGGCAGTAGCACGTTGCACTTGCTTTGCTTCAGATGCACAACAGTGCTGCAGGCAGGGGCAAGATATTCAGGCATATACACAACACATGTGCGCCTGTCGCGCCTGCCACATTGGTTCCCGGACAACATGTCATAGCGATGATATTAAGGATGTCACTGAGCATGGAGTCTGCACCAGGGTTGGGATGTCGGCGAAGACAGGTACTGCAGGACACCTAGCTGACAGACACCACTTTTCATGTGCTTTGGCGCCGCTGTGAATGCACCAGCCCGACTGTACGGGGTGACATCACACCTTCCTCTCACTTTTGGCAACTCATACCAGTGCCGGTCCAGGCTGCAGTCCAGCCACCCCAGTGCGTTAAACATTCCTTCGGCCGGGTTGCGCGGGCCTGTGGTGCTGCCCCTGTCAGTTGCCACGCGCCTCTCATATTGCACCCACTGCCAGACTGTCCCGCCGGTAGCCAGTACCGCCCAGGCGTCATTTGATGCCATGTCGTGCTCCTGTAGGACCAGCTTCCTGGCGAGCTGCTGAGGCCAGGCAGGCACCCCAGAACAAGCTAGTGACAGACGAGGAGCTGACGTTGAGCAGGGAGCTCGAGTCGAGCGACCTGCAGTCGACCATCACTGATAAAACGCACCTGGCAGGCCGCGGCCCAGGAGTCCACTGCCTCCCGCAGCTGCGGCTCCGACACGGCGCACACGCGACATTGGTCCTGCGTGATGATGACGTTGGGCGCCAGCTCTGCCAGCCTGCACGGCACCAGTGTTAGCGAATTCAGGCAGTTGGACTGCCGTCTGAGGGCCGTCAGCAGCAGCTGCGCGCTCGTCGATGTCTCGAGTCTGGGATGCCGATGCATTGACATGCTGTGGGCAGCTTTGCGGCGGCGGTGCCGCAGCACACATGGGTGCGTATCGCGAGGACCTCGAGGCTGGCAAAGGAAGCATGCAAGCGCCCGGCATCACCCTACCTATCAGCGTAGATGGTGTAGACACAGCGGCCGGCCTGTAAAGCCAGATTGCAGCAGTCGGTTTGCAGCAGTCAGAAGTCATGCACAAATGCACAGTGCACATCAGCAACAGCGTGAGCAACGGCGGGTGGACACAAAAAGCATCATCCGGGGACACAGCAATCACCTTCACAATGTCCCGCACGGCGGTGTCAATAGCGACGCTAGGAGCATCGGGGTCCATGTTGGGCTCTGAGCAGCTGGGCAGCTGCGATGCACCGACGGGCGTGTTCATCAGGTTGGACGCATGAGCTCTGAGTTCATATGGCAGCTCGCAGCGTCGTGTTGGCACACCGTGGGCGGCGGCACGAGCCGCAACAATCGCACAAAGCACACTGCAGGTGCTGCAGACCTTGATAATGCTGCTCGGATAGTCGCACTCGTGGCTGATGCCGACCAGAAATTGCGCCATACCCAGGCGTGCCACGATCTCCGTGGATGCTGCAGTGCGCAGACCGCCGCCGCTTGCTCAGATAAAGGTCTGATGTGGTGCATGCCACCTAGTGCGCCCTTGGTGACGATGGTTGGGTACATAGTGATGAAAGGCACGTGTCAACCTCAAAAATCCCAGAAGCTCTGAGCGTGACACTTCTGCTCAGGTCACACCTGATAGCAAGGATACGATCCTCAGGGGCTGTTTCCCATCTTTCCCGCCCGCCGCAGACATCTTCGAAAGTGCCTGATCGATCGAACACGTTTGGTTTGTCGTCGGCGAGTCGGCGCCGTAGTCGCGAGACTGCCCAGCTGTGAGCTCGCAGGTCGGAGTTGCAGGCCACCTTGTCAGACGTGTGCAGCTGTCTGACAGGACCAGACCAAAAACCCTTGAGATCTCCATTTCTATTGCCCACTCCTCTTGCCCGTCACAGACAGCCCGTCGCCAGTATAGCACAGCGAGCCGCGCCCAGCTTCCTCATCAGCCGCTATTAAGCAAGCTAGCTCTCGAAGGCCGACGCCGAAGGGACGCCGGATCCGGAGGCAGTCGCGATTTATTGTCCGTACCTTCCCAGCAGTGAGTACTCTTCGAGGCTTATATAATCTCAGCGCCGACCGCAGAAAGCCCCAGCAACATGATGCAGTTCTGTGACGATTGTAACGGCTTCTTCTCGATGAGCTCGATTTTCAGCCGGGAGACGCCTATGACCGGGGCGTCACGGGTTGACGTACGCTTCGTCCTAGAGGCGTCCCAGATGCCGTAGTTCCGCGGGCGTCGCGCAGTCGGGTCGCATAGCAGCTTGTGAGGCTCGCCTGACCTGTCGCGATCAAATGAGGCGCCGACGTACCGGCTTGGGGTCACCTGCGAGTCACCTAGGAGGAACTGCGCCCTGCAGGCCGGCCACCAAGTGAGCCGGTGGCTCTGTCAAGGGCCAAATGATCTGACAACCCGAGGACGGTTGCTTCTCTGATTGCCGCATGCGTCATCAGGCGTCGGTCGGCTTGCCGTCTTGCATAATGTTCTGCAAGAGGCCTGGACGTCGTGTACTTCACTCTCAAAGGCAGCTGACAATGTTGCGTTGAAGTCGACGGTGCATTTGTCGGCACTGCATTGGCATCGCTCTTGGCAGTCATTACAGACTGTAATGACTGCCTAGAAGCCGGGGGATGCCGCAGCAGAGGGGTCGGACGCGCACGGGTGCGCATGCCAGGGGCCTGTCAACGGTTGCCAGTCTCGATGCGCGGAGGGGGCAAATGATTTGACCTCAGAAGTGAGCGCATCGTTCACTTTTCTAGCTAACGGGGCGCTCAGGCTATTCACAACATCTCAAATAGCTGCCTGGGCCTGCCAGCTGCCGTCCGCCACCTGCCCCTTTCATCTCAGCATTCATCTCGCTTTTGTCATCAGGTTGAGGGGGTGCATTCCAACGGCCAGGCTGCCACATGCCAGTTTGCGCCGAAGCGCAGCGCGACATATCTGGTCTTATGCAACTCTGACTTGATTTGGCCGTCCAGCCGCAAGCACTCTGGGCCCGAGACGTGTTCTTGAGTAGCACCGTCCGGCTACTCGAGCAATCGCCGAAGTCCTGGTCCGTGGCAGTCCAAGTCATCCTGAGCAGCCGCTTGAACTGCTTTAGTTGAGCGCAGGACTCCTATTCCTTTCGTCTTCTCGATTCGCGTCTTCGCACGACGCGGAGTCGTCGTGCATTCGGCCGTCAGTCAGCCATTGACACTCAGTTTATTACACGCTGCAGGCACCTCCGCCAGGAGCGTACTGTTGGGCCGAGGACATGTTGCTGTGATAATGAGCGGTCGTAGGCCTCAGCCGCCGGCCGCTGTCAGCGCAGTGCCACCAGCCGCCTGACTCATGCAGCCAAACAACACATGACGACCCTGGCAATGCAGCCGGCCCTGGGCGCCGCGCCCGGCGCCTCCGCCTGCCAGCAAGACATCGGCATGGCGTTCCAGCAGCAGCTCTGCCAGCAGGTGCGGGCTGTCAAAGACTCTGCATCAAGATGGGCTTTCACCTTACGTGTGCTTTGCCATCTGAAGCCACAGCCTTGTACATGGTTTGCGACCGCTTACAAGTACTGTTTTCCGATGCAGGGCGCTGTCAGCGCGTTTAGCATGCAGGGCAGCTACCGCAAGCGCAAGGACGGCTGCTCCCCCAGTTTCCTGGAGTCCGCTGCGGCGGCGCTCCTGCAGGACACCGGCTTCGCAATGAGCAGGCGCCCCGCTGACCCGGCCCCTTGCGACGAAATGTCAGCCAGCCAGGACAGCCCAGACTCAGATTTGCCGCAGCAGCTCAGCTTCCTGCCGCACACTCCCGGCGCCGCCGCCTCTCAAGGTGAGGCTGCAGGCAACGCCTTCAGTAGTCTGATGAACGGGAATGAACAGCAAACGCGTACCATGCAGGCTGCTGTCTCTTCTGCCGTGACCAGTACCCAAGCAGCGCCCCCTGCAGACCTACTTGTAACGAAAGATATGCTTGCCTCCGCCGAAGACCCGATTCATCCCCTGCAGGCAAGCGCCGACGCTTGGCGCCCTCGGCCCATGCGCCTCCTGCCGCCAGCAGCGCCAGCCTCAACAGCGCATCCACCGGCTGTACTGCTGTGGGGCCAACGCCGCCGCCGGCAGCCGCCGCCAGCGATGAGGCCTCCCCCGCGAGCGAGCACATGCTGCGCCTGCCCAGCTTGCCGCCGTCGCTGGCGAGCCTCGCGCCGCGGCACCCTGGCAGCGACAGCTCCCAGCTCGGCGGCGCGCGCGACGCCGATGCCGAGTGCAGCTTCGCCAGCCTCGTGCAGTTCGCGACGCTGTCCGAGGCGGCATCCGCCTCAGGCCCGCTGCCCGAGCTGTGCTTTGAAAACGCCGGCGGTGCCCCGGCAGCGGCTTCTGCCACAGAGCCGCCGCAGCAGCAGCTGCAGCAGCAGCAACACCAGGCGGCTCCCGTGTGGGCGGCCCACGATGCGGTGGCACTGCAGGCGGCGGCGGCAGCAGCAGCGCAGGGAAGCTTCCTATATGCAGGCGCTGCGCAGCTGGTGCAGGGGCAGTGGGCGGCCGCATCAGCAGTGGCGCACCACGCTCGTGCCCTCGGCAGGTCGGCAACCATGCCGGCCGCCGACCGCCAGTCCGCCGGCTATGGCATGCCTTTCAGCCAGCCCGCCGCTGCCAGCGGCGTGGCCTTCAGCGCTGCGCCGGCCGTCAGTCAGCCGGCCAGCTCCCAGTCCCATGGCAGCCTGCCTGTGCTGCTGGCCCGGCACAGCGGCCATCCTGCGACCAGCAGCTTCCAGTCCCTGAGCAGCCGGCCTCTGCCGCTCGGCCGGCACACCGCTGCGCCGGACGCACCACCAGCGCCGCTTGTTGACCGCGCCTGGGCGCCGCTGTATGAAGTGCCGGCGATGGTGACCGGTCATGCCGGCAGCAGCGCCGCCGGTGACTTTGGCCGCCTGCGCCGCTACGTCTCGGGCCACGCTGTGCGCACTGGGCCGCCGCTGCAGCCGGCTGCGCAGCTGCTGCAGGCGCAGCCCGATGTGCAGAGCTTCAGCGAGCTGCTCGCGGCCGTCGAGGCGCGCCGCGGCATCTTCGGCATCGCGACGACCCGCTCGCAGCCGCAGCGGCCGCCTCAGCTGCAGCAGCGGCCGCCTGAGCAGGTGCCTCAGCAGGCACAGCCGATCATGTCGGCCTACGCCTCTGGGCAGCAGCTGGCCGCGCAGCAGGCAGTGCTGTTGCGGCAGGCGCGGCAGCGGCAGCTAAAGCAGCAGCAGTATGAGCAGCAGCAGCAGCAGCAGCTGGAGCAGCAGCGGCGGCAGCAGGCGCAGCAGCAGCAGCAGCAGCTGCTGCAGCAGCAGCAGCAGCAGCAGCAGCAGCAGCTGCTGCAGCAGCAGCAGCCTGTGCAGCAGCCAGCGGCCTTCAGATTTTGCGCGACAACAGCGTACGCCGGTGGCCTGCCCAGCGTCCGGCTGGTGCAGCAGCAGCCTGTGCAGCAGCCCGCGGCGGGCGCCGCCAGCACCTTCCGGGCGCGCCTGCTCCAGGCGTCGCGGCTCGGCATGCCGACGGCGGCAGCAGCGCAGCCCCAACTCCAGAACGCGGCGTCGGGCCTGCTGCCGGCCCTTCATGCGCCTGCGCTGGTGTGCGCCATGCGGCCACGGGCCATGGCAGCCAAGCCGGTGGCGCCCGCGGTGCAGCTGCGCCCGCAGCCATATGCGGCGACACTGAACCCGGCGGCTGCGGCGCCGGCGGTGGCGCTGCGCGTCTTAGGCTGCAGGCCCGCCGAGCTGCTGGCTCGCTGGGCGCGCACGCTGCAGCTGCGGCGCGGCGAGACGCTGCTGCTGACGCTGCACATGTGGGAGCGCATGCAGCCCAAGGTGCGCAACCAAGCATACATTGCTGCGTGAACTTCCTTCACAAACCTTTGAAACCCTCGATGTTATCTCCACCCTGCGACGCTGTTGGCTCGCAATGCGTGATGTGACCAGCCTGCACTCTGTCACCTTCCCAGCAGCTGTGCTAGCCTCAATCAAACGCTGATGTCCCGCAGGTGCGGCCGGAAGCGCTGCAGGCGGCGGGCGCGGCGCAGCCGTGGCAGGCGGCGCTGCTGGGCTGCTTCTGGGTAGCCGCCAAGCTGGAGGAGCGTCGCCGTGGCCTGCCCTCCGCCTCAAAGGTGCCTTTCAGACTACTGTTTTCCGCATCTCGTGTCCAAATGGCATTGAAAGTTGCATTGCAAGGTCTCGGCAACAATTTCCACCCATATGTTGTACCGCCATGTTGTCTTTTGGGCCAAAACATCTAGACCTGCCTTTGGCGATTTTGGGATTCGTCAAGCTTGCTTCTATGATCTGTAGTGTGCCGGGCGATGACCCGCCGCTGCTGGCTTTTGCCATTGTGCTCGCGACGCCTGATGTCCACTTGGCGGCCCTGTAGCAGGGCTTTGAAGGACCCAGCCCTGACCGTTTTTCCTCTGATGCTGACACCAGGTAGGCGAGCTCCTGGGCCTGGACCGGCGGGTGGTGGCTTCGGTGGAGCTCCTCGTCATGGAGGCCCTGGAGTGGGCGCCCACCCGTGGCTGGCAGATGCGCCGCCGTGACTTCAGCGCCTGACGTCGGTTGGGCGGTTTCAGCCAACATCACAGCAGCAACAGCAGCAGCGTAGGAGCTGCAGCAGCAGCCACGGCAGCGGCGCGGCCGCCTGGGCCGCCGCCCTTCCACATCATCAGACAGCCGCCGAGGCGCTCCAACAGCATGCGCCGCGGATCTGGGGAGCGCTCGGTGGCACAGCGCACCGGTAGCAAGCAGCCACGAGAAGACACACTAGAGTGCCAGTAGATTGGTCAGACGGCCGGGCTCGCCAGACAGATCATCAGCGGCCCCAGATTGCAGCGGGCGGCAGGTTGACATGAGCAGCATCGAAGTGTCAGCACACGCACTGTCAGGCCATTGGCAGACAGTCGTGTCCCTTTGCTTTCTTAATAGTTTGTGTGGGCACATTCTTTCGTTTTTGTTTGTCGCTGCCCCGTCGGCCGGCCTGCTGGCTCCTATGGTTGCAGTGACGCATGCGGCGCCGCGTCTTCATTGCTCCACAGCAGGCCAACGGCGGCGACTGAAAATGGCATTTGGTCGTGTCAGGCGTGCAACGCACCTAGCCAGCCCGTGCCACCACGGAGACGTAGGATAGAAACAAACGACCAACTATCGAGCTTGTCAACATGGTTTCATGCTGGTGTTTCATGTTGGCTTTCATGCTGGTGTTTCATGTGGCTGTAAGAGATTGGTCGTTGCTCTCCTCTGGGTCATGGCGTTGTCGGCCGCGCCCGGAATGCGCCTACCTAGCATACATGTAGAGACGCTGCCATGCAGGCCATCACTGTCCTTACACAATTTATTGGATAAACAGACAGCTGTTGGGAGTCGTGGTTGCCAGCTGTTGGAATCTCGCAGCTTCGTCAGACCACGGGAAGCCACCCACCTTGGCGGCTGCGCACATCAAAGCTGAACACACTTTGTGCAGCATCAGCCTTCCGAACAGTTTCTCCCACTGAGCAGTAGGAAGCAAGCCACTGGCCCCGCCAGCTCTCGTGCTAAAATTGCCGGCGCTGGTTGTACCACAAACTTCCGGTCTCGAAGCAGTCGGCGATATCGAGGCTTACCAGGCGAGCTGCTTCCACTCCACACGAGTTTCATACGTGTTTGAAGCAGTGTGTAGCACAGACGGAAAAGAACAGGTGTACTGCCTCTGGATGGCGATGGTCCTTTGGGACTTGCATCCAAGTGGTGCAGGCACGCAAACACTGGCTCTTCACTATCGGCAGGCGTGCATCGCTGGCACACATCGTTCTCAAGGGACAGGTTTATTTACAAGATTGCGGCGAGCCAGATATCGTCAGGAGACGCATGCGTGTCAGCCGTGCAGTCCTAAGCCACGAATTGAATAATCGGCAGCGCCAGTCCTGCAACTTGCATTGCACGTGGTGTTTTCGCAATGCAAGCGGCACATACCCTCCAGAGCCTTGAAGCCCAGCTTCACGCAGTGAAAGGGTTTACATAATGCAACTGCCAGCTGGCTCAAGCCTGCTCTTCTGCGTGCTTGCAGGGTATGCATGGCAACGAGCGCGACATCGTGACTGGAGTACCACCGGACGACCCCGAACTTCGCACGGGCAGAACCGCAGCCGCACATCAAGGCGAGACCCACCTAGCCTCCGTCCCTCCGCCGCCACCGTCGCCCCCGCCAGCTGATTCAGTCAAGGACCCCAAGGAGGAAGGGCCCGAGGGCATCGATCCTGCCTGCGCCGAAAATGGCCTGGACAACGAGCAGGTGGCGCAGATGCGGGACCGCTTCGGCCCCAATGAAGTCAAGACGAAGCAGACGCCGGAGTGGAAGAAAATCGCTCGGCGCTTCAGCGACTGGATCTGCATCCTCATCGTGCGCCCCCACCCTCACTACTGGTTCCACATCTCCAGCATCGATGCATAAGGAGGTTCTGCAAATGGGCAGTGTATTTTTGGGCAGTGTATAATGGTGTCGCCTCCACACCGTCTCCAATCGATCACAGCATCTGCCGATGCAACATGAAGCCGGCTGCCATTCCTGTGGCCCCACAGATCGCCGCAGCAGTGGTGAGCGCGGCGGTGCCCGTCGACGGCGGCCGCGGGTGGACCAGCTTCGGGCTGCTGCTGTTCGAGCTCAACCTCATCGTGTGGGCTGGCTACTACAGCGACCGCAACGCCGGCAACGCCATCAAGGAACTCGAGGTTTGTTCTATTCTCATGTATTTGGACGCTGCTGCTGGCAACCTGCGCTGGATGTGTGGAGCTGGGTACTGCTGCTGCCAGCCCGCATTGAGTGCCCTGTATGGAGCGAGAGATGCAGCACGAGGGTAGTGGGCTCAGGCTGAGGTGGCTCGCTTGCGGCAGCTGCAAGGAGGATGCTTGTCACGTAACCACGCCGTAACCAATGCGGGTTTTTGATGAGTGCTGCAACAGCTTCCTGCCGCTGCACGCAGGAGCTGTCGGCGCCGACAGCCGTGGCCAAGCGCAATGGCAAATGGGGCGAGCTGCCAGTCAAGGAGCTGGTCATGGGCGACATCATTGCGCTGAAGGGCGGCGACGTCATTCCTGCTGACTGCCGGGTGCGACCTCAGGCTCACACTTCAACGTTTGACATGCCAGGACCCTGGGATGGTTGCCCGCCTCCTCGCTCCGCAGCTGGGTGCTACTTTGTCCGTGCAGCTCCACTTGCAGCGCATCGCGGTTGTACCAGCGCCGCGCCGCGTCGCAGTCCTGTTGACGAATGCTGTGCTGACGGCTGTCCCACCTGCTTTGCAGCTGATCGGCAAGGGCGACGCCATGAAAATCGACGAGTCGTCTCTGACGGGCGAGTCGCTGCCGGTGACCCGTCGCCCCGGCGACTCAGTGCGTCCCACCCCATTCTAACCCCTGCCTGAATCACGCTGAGTGTGCATTGCATAAACGCTGACGCAGGAGCTGCTAATGCGGCTGCTAACGTGGCTGCTAATGCGGCTGCTACTGATGCTCTGCGTGACTGTCAGGGACCCTGCATGGCAATGCCACGAGTAGGGTTTAAACCCTCCTGGCAGCAGTCCACTGCTCCTGACGTGTCGTGCAGTTAGTGGCAAGCAGGGGCCTGCTTCGTCTGCGCCCCTGGCTTCACCAGCCACACCGAGTGCTGCACCAGCAGCCACATCCCGATGCGTGGTTGATATAGATGCTGTCAGGCGCGAGTGTGGCGCAGGGGGAGCTGGAAGCTGGCAAATCTCCAACTCATACAGCTGTTGCTGAAGCATCTCATCATTGGGCCCCTGGCATTCTCAAACCACAGACCCTCCGGCGCAGGTGCTGTCGGGCGCGAGCGTGACGCAGGGGGAGCTGGAGGCGGTGGTCACTGCGGTGGGCCGCAACACCTTCTTCGGCAAGACCATAGCGCTGCTGGGCGCCCCCGAGGAGAGCGGCCACCTGCAGAAGGTGCGTCGGTGGCACCTTGCACATAAGCGCACCGCACGCACCTTCTCCAACCGTAGATGCGAGATTATGACCAGGATTGAGGTTGCAACAAAACTTCAGTCAGCGCGTGAACTGGGAGGGGAAAGTCCTGGTTGCTGCATGCTCCACATCAGTAAACAAAGGTGTCGAGCAGTGTTTCAACCAGCTTCGACAAAATCCGCACGTGCCGCTCGCCAGGTGCTTGGCAAGGTCACCGTCGCATTTGGCGTCTTCGCCTTCGTCTGCGTGCTGGCCATCTTCGTCACGCTGCTGGCGCGCGGCGAGCCCGTGGGATACAGCATAGTCGTCTTCTTTGTCATTTACGTGTCCGTGGTGCCAATCGGTGCGTCCATCCCTGTTCGAATCCTGCCTAGATTGCGCCGTCATCTTTGGCGGAGTGCGCCCTCTGACATGTCAGAGCTGCACTGACATCTAATCCTGTCACATCGTCAGCATGGTGCACAGTCCCACCAGACATTTGCGCTGCCAGCCTCTGAATCCAGGTTGCCACCGCGCCGCAGGCATGCCGGTGGTGACCACCACAGTGCTGGCCATCGGTGCTCAGGAGATGGTCAAGGAGAAGGCCATCGTCAGCCGGTGAGCGCTGACTTCTGTTAGGTTCTCCGCTCCGAGATCTGCAACATGAGACCTGCAGGTCCCCACGCAATCGTATATATACCCTTGAAACGCATCTGCATCATCTGCGTCGACGCTACTGCCAGCTGCGTCACCAGAATGCCGCCGCATCCCCAGACATCACAGCAGCAGATGGAAGCGCTGCGCCGATGCAGCACCTCACTTGCAACGCTGGCGCATGTTGCGGTGGGAGTAGCAGCAACTCACATTGCCCACCCTTGTGCGCAAACAGACTGTCGGCGCTGGAGGAGCTGTCCGGGGTGGAGGTGCTGGCCTCGGACAAGACTGGCACGCTGACACTCAACAAGTACGTATATTAGGTCACGTAGTACGTGACCTAATTTCATTTGCTGTGACATTCTGCAGCCTGCATCCGTCTCTCGAGATCGCTTGCTCGTGTGAATCACAGTCCCTGGCTAATCGCAGTTCCTGGCTATGCTGCTGCTGCCTGCCCCAACAGAGCTTCAGCATCAACAGTGGTCCCCTACCAACCCGCTTGTGCAGCATCTTGTCGTCGCACTTCCAAGGTTTTGCACAGGCTGAGATGACATGCTGGTGCCGCTTCCTGCTTCCAGGCTGAGCCTGGACAAGGAGGACATCGAGGCCGCCGGCGGGCGCAGCGCCGACGACGTGCTGCTTGCGGCCAGCCTGTCTGCAAAGTGGGAGAATGCCGACGCCATCGATACTGCCGTCACCGCCGCCATCGGCGGCGACAAGAAGGTGATTGTGCTGGATCATACGCTCTTTCGCCAATCTCATGTTGATTTCATTGCAGCAAGATTGGGCGGGGACGATGCGCAACCTTGTCGACGAGTGAATCTTTTTCAGAATACAGTCCTGCTCTTCGCAATGTAAACCCCAGGGCAGCCGTTCCTCGCTGGTGCAGGCTGGGCCAGGTATCGTTATGCAATTGACGTACTGACGTCCTGGCGGCTGCAGGCGATCGAGGTTTACGAGATCAAGAAGTTCACACCGTTCAATCCGGTGGACAAGAAGACGACTGCTGTGGTGGTGCACCCCAATGGCCGTGAGCTGGTCGTCGCCAAGGGCGCGCCGCAGGTCACTCCGGCGCCACCTCTTTTCCATGCTTGGATGTGTTGATCTGGCATCTAAAACGGGGCCTGCCGATCCGATGCACTGGTTGCAGAGATCAAAGATCAAAACGGGAGAGCTGCAGGGCATCAGTCACTGCAGCGCCATCGTCGCTGCGCGTGCATGTCGCACTCGCGCAATCTGCCTGACTCATTTCTCAGCTCGAACCAGAAAATCCTAAACCCTAAAATCCTGCGGAACACTAACGTGAGGATGAATGACTCGACACTCGCAGATCATTGGCGACAGCCTGGCAGATGCCGCCGAGCGGCTGACGGTGGACACCTACATCGCTGAGCGCGCGTCGCGGGGGCTGCGCTCTCTGGGCGTTGCGGAGTCTTCGGACGGCGGCAACACCTGGGTCCTGGTGGGCCTCATCAGCCTGCTAGACCCGCCGCGGCCCGACTCCGCCGCCACCATCAAGCGCGCACAGGCGCTGGGCGTCGAGGTGACACCCGTCACTCACTTAACTCCGATCGTTGTTATGATGTTTGGTACTTCTCAGCTTCCGTCGGCGGCTTCGAGATCCATCATGCATTGCCTCGTGCAGTTGCACATGCTCGCAGGGAGACACATACACTCTCGTCATGCCAGCGAATCGGGGCTTCTGTCATCTGGGACGACCAAGGTACCATGCTGCCACTGCGCTTCCGCTACAACTGCTGTTGATCCGCCCCACAGGTGAAGATGGTGACGGGTGACCAGCTGGCAATCGCAGTGGAGACAAGTCGTCGCCTGGGCCTGGGCACCAACATCATGGAGGGCAAGGCGCTGATGGCCGGCAACTCCATCAACGACCAGCTGGCCACCCAGGTCAACCAGGTGCGACGAACTATGGTCTCTGCTGCTCTAGAATCAAGGGCGGGTGGTGTTGTGCCATGGTGGGTCGAACTGCTCTGGTGCCCTAAAACCTAAACCCTGACGGCTCCCACAAACACCGCACCTGCTCGAAACATTCACAGTCAGGCATGACTGTGAATATGACTTGCGATGTTGACGCTGAGGAGCAGGTTGCAGGGGAGCACGCGCACCGCACTTGCCTCGCGTGCACCGCCATAGGCTCGCTCGTCGACGCTGCAACATGCATATGACAACAATGACGGCATGCATCTGACGCAGGTGGACGGCTTTGCGGGGGTGTACCCGGAGCACAAGCACCGCATTGTGGACGCGCTGCAGGGCAAGGGCCGCCTTGTCGGCATGACTGGTGCGCCGCACATCCTGTGTGCGCTGGCTGCTGTGCTGTGAGCACCAGCTCAGCAAAAAACATATTTGGGTTCTGAGGCTGTGCATGGCGCAGGAGCAGTCAATGGAAGACTTTCGTGTGGTTTCAAAAGTTCTGGGTGTACATCTGAGACTGCTGCGAGCTGTGCAGGCAGCTCCCGCTCAGCAAAGATTCCACCTGAAATCTGAACCTGATGAGCAACCTATGTTGTGAATGCGCAGGTGACGGCGTGAATGATGCGCCGGCGCTGAAGAAGGCCAATGTGGGCATCGCCGTCGCGGGCGCCACAGCCGCCGCCAAGGGAGCGGCGGATATCATTCTCACGGAGGTGATGCTCGTCACGGAGTTGCTTCTGCTGATTTCTGCCTGGTTTAACCGACTGTAACGTTAACTAACCATTACCGTCTGGTTTGTTGGAAAGCCATTTTCAACAAACCAGATGGTAACGGAAGCCTGAGCAGCATCGTCTGCATGCTGTCCTTCGAGTCCGTTCAGGAGGGTATTGGTGTGACAGTGACATAACACGGTTGGGCTATTTCCCACCACAGGAGGGCATCAGCACCATCATCACCGCCATCAGCCGCTCCCGCATGATTTTCAGACGCCTGGAGACGTACATCATCTACCGCATCGCCTCCTCGCTCCTCATCCTGGGCTTCTTCTTCTTCGCCATCGTCGTCCTCAAGTTCGAATTTCCTACCTGGGTCCTGGTGCGCGGCAGGCTGTGCGGCAGAATGGGCGTCCTATTGGGAGCAGCGGATGTGTGATCTGTCACTCGCGACGCAGCTCTCACATGCAGCCATGCCATGATGCGCTGCAGTGCTGAGCATCGTGCTGCAGACATCCTCGGTGATGCTGTGCCTGGCAATGCGTGGATGTACCAATTTCCGCACTTTGCGGCGTGCGCAGGTTGAAGCTGGACACCTGATTCCATATATTCCATGTTCTGCAGGTTGTGATCTCCATCACAAACGACCTTTCTGCCATGTTCACGTCGTTTGACAAGGTGCGTCGTGTTAACGCTAATCAGCCTGAGTGAGGCTGGAACAGTGTAATATCTCTCTCTTGGCGGAAACATCCATCCAGCCTGCTGCGTGCATGGGTGGAAGTTAACACTTAATGCAGGCTGCATTAAGTGTTAATGCAGCTGCATGGCAGAGGGCGTTGACACCCGTTGCTCTAGCCAGGAGCTGCCAGCGAATGTCCGCCACGCATGAGCGCACCCAGTACAGCGCAAACCTTATGAACCCTGTTCATCCCACTAGGACTGACCTAGTAGGCCTTGCGCCGAAGCGTCACACAGCTGGACGCTCTCTCGCTCATCAAAAGTCAATGAAACCTAACAGCAATGTCAAAGTAACCTAATAGCAATGTGGCCCAAACCCTGACGTTCTCAGGTGCACACGAGCCCCAAGCCGGAGCTGTGGAACATGTTCAAGTGTCTGGCGGTGGCCATCGCGCTGGCAGGCGTCGGCATCGGCGCTACCGTCCTCATGCTGGTGCGCACTGGTTCATGAAGGATCACAATGGTGGGTGTGCGGCTGACAATGTGAAAGCTAAACTAGTATATCTCGTCGAGAGGCAGCCGCGCAAATCATTGGCGCGACTATGCTCGTGCTGGTGAGCAGATCAAGGATTTGAAAACAGCTGCGCACTGATGTGGCGCAAGTTGCCAGAGCTCGCAGTAGTTGGTGCGGCCGTCCATTCTCTGACTGCCAGCTGCGGCGCATAGCGCCATACAGTCATCGCCGTATCTGAGTGCATGCCAAGTCGAACTCAACTGAAATGTATTCCAGGCAGTGCGAATCATGTTTGTTCATGCTGATACAGCGCCAAGAGTCCCGTCCTCACATCGGCAACGGGGCCTCGAACTGTCAAATGAACACTTGACATGACGAACCGAAACACACAGGTGCTGGCGTCTGCAAACCGCACAAACTGGTGGCACGTCTTCGGCTTCGAGCTGGACATTCCCGCCTCCGACATGCACCCGGTCCCTGGCAAGGTGAGCTAGGGTTTAGGAAACCCTAAACCCTAAATAGCTCCTCGGACGTGACTGCACAAGACGACTGGCAATGACAAAACCCACCCGTTCAGCCATCTAAAGACTGGTGCAAAAGTTTTCGTCCCTCGTCTGACAGCTGGGCAGAAAATAAATCGGAGGGGCTTGTGTGCGGCGCGCGAGCCGGCCGCCGGCTCAAGTCTGCTACTAGACCCTACATAGGAG
>JAABUW010000455.1_pt1 | contig 81116 bp, 10 predicted proteins | sample 5560081 | NCBI WGS metagenome assembly JAABUW01 (sample SAMN10711882, study PRJNA513363) | rock metagenome | isolation source: Antarctica rocks | place: Antarctica: Victoria Land, Knobhead sud | reverse complement strand
GTGCGTGTACTGGCCCTCTAGAAACATCTCAACAATCTTGTCGTGCCTTTCGTTCGTCCGTCCGTCGTTGTGTTTTTGATAGGATAAGAAAGAGAGAGAAAGGGAGAAGGACGTTCGTTAATAAGTAAGTTATTGACCTTATGAAGCTAATCCTAATCCATTTACATATATATATATACAAAACAATAACAACGGAGGACTAATGCTCTACTCTGCTCCGCTCTCCGGCCGGCAAATATTAGCACCCTAGGTAGGGTTCTTTCTATTTTTCGTTTACTATTCGTATATATTATATATTATATAGAAGGCTGTAAATCATTACCTAATTATAGAATCACTTAATTAAGTTATAAAGTCTAAAAAGGTTTTTTTCTTTTCGGATAGATAGATATAACTCCCCTTGAATAAATAAATACATTTATTTATTATTAAGCGATTATCGACTTTAGAAAATAGATAGGGGTTGGAAAATAAAAGTAAAAAAAAGGGGAAAAAAAATAGTAGAGAGTAGAAGTCATTAATTATATATATATAGCGGAGATTTAAATAGTAGGATAGGATAACTAGTTAATTACTTTACTAAGTATAAGAAAAGAGGAGAAGAAAGTATTACGAATTTATTTATTTCTCTATCTATAGAACCGGAGAGATAGATATAGTAGATATATTTAATTCTTCTAAATTAGATCGGATCGAAGGGGCCTAGTCTTATAAGGAACGAAGTTAGCGTTAAGGGTAAAAACTAGAGTTAGTTTCTCTCCTCGCGAATACTTTTCTATATATCTATCGTCTACTTGTTTTTTAAAGGCTATAATAATCGGGGGAGAGGGAAGAGAAGAGAGAAATAAAGAAAATAAAAAGAAAGAAAAAGGGGTAGGCTCTAAATATTACTCGTAATTAAAACTCTTTATTACGATAATATATTAAGAGAACTCAATAGCCTAAGGGAACTAGTGAAATATTTACGAAAAATTAAATATAAAAGGAGGAAAACGCCGGATTCTAGACTAAGTCATTTCTAGTAACAATAAATAAATCTATATCTAGAATATCTTCTACTCTAAGGATATAAAAAGAAAATATAATTATCTTATCTAGTATTATTCCCCTTTTAGGATATATTCGAAGGTTATTTATTCTATCGCCTATTTAATAAAGGTACTTAACTCTTGAATATTAAAACACGACGCTACTAACGAGAAATAATTTATATTATCTAGTATATGGACCTTTAAGTTATTAACTCCAATTAAGGAAACTTAACTACTTTTATTAAAATCAGTCCGATTATTTAGAAGTTAGAGTATTTTTCTAGGATTATCTAGGCGGGTCTTAGGTCTCGGATTATCTAGATATTTATAGATACTATTACGCGTATAGACGATGTACGTTTACGGTAAAAGACTAGCGAATAGTCTCACTTTGTAATTATCTAACGTAGTTAAGAAAGCGTTAAAGTAGGGCCTTAGCTAGCTCGGAGGTACTTTACCGTTACTACCCGAAAAAGTCCAAAGTATCGAAGAAGTTGAATATATACTCCGGCGGGTTCTCTAGTCCAACGGGGTTAAGTAAATCGATAAGAATAAAACGGGCTATCTACTCGCCGTTATATAAAAGTTATTATATACTTTTATAGGTTAAAATCCCGCCGGTTAACTACCTACTAAAATAGTAAAAGTCTTTAAGATTTGGCTAAGGCGGCTTCGAAAGAGTATTTTATATCCTACGATATTTTCTATCAAGGGTAGTTTAAGCCGTATACTACGATATTAGAGGAAACTTTAAGAAGCGATATATAAAATATAATAAACCCGGAATTATTAGGGAATAGGAATAGTATTCTCTCTACAAAGTTAGGATTCTCTTAGAGTAGAACTAAAATTATATATAATAACGAGTTAGGGATAGAGTATATAACTTTATAAATAATATTAATTAAAAACTTCTTATTAACCGGTTCTTTAAACGATAATCTTAATACTTTTTAAACTTTATCTATACTATTATTATTTATAAAAAGATTTCGTAGAAGGTCTATTTCTATTTCCTCGCTAAACTTATTTATTATATTAAAAATAAATAAAGAATCTATATTAAACTCTATAAAACTAGTCGAAAGTTTTAAATCTATAATAGAGATATTTACCTTATTAGTAATAATCGCGCGGATAAATTTAAAAACATCTCTATTAGATATCGATACTAATAATACGGTTATTTCCTAACTTTTAGTCGAGTTATTACTACTAGGTATCGAAAACTAATTTTTATTATTTAAGGAGTTTAGCGATACCGCTTCGTTTCCGCTTTTTTCTAAAAACGCTATAAATTCCCCTATTTTATAAAGACAAATAGAATACTACGTATTCTATTTATTTTCTAGAAAAATTTACTATATATTCTAATTAATTTCTAAAGTAAAATGGAATTAGTAATAAATAAAGTTCGATTTAGAAGATTTTTAGCTCGTTTTAAAGCGCTTAACGAGCGCTTTAAACTAACGGTCGAACCTTTCTAATCGGGTTAGTCTCTATTTTTCTATAATTTTCTAAAGTTGGCTGAAAAAGTAGTATTCGCTCTCGCTCGAAAGATCGACGACTAGTCGTACCTTAATCTTTCGCACTTAATATCTTTTTTATATATTTAGATCTTTTAAATAATAGAACACCGTTTAAAAGAGCTCTTTAAGAGCTTTCTAACGAGTTTATAACCTAAGAAATCGGTAGAGTATCTAAAAAGTTATTAAGAAGAGAGTAGGTTTCTACTATATATTTCCTACTACCGCGTTTCTCGAAAGAGTCAATAAGTATAAGGCTTAATAATATATTTAAAATATATTTAGTTTTCTATTCTTTATTAGATATAAAAATTTCTAAGAAAAAAAAGTAAGTACTAAAAAGTTATCAAGAAGAGTAAAGATTTCTACTACGTTTCTTTTACTACCGCGTTTCTCGAAGAAGCTAATAAGTATTAGGCTTAGTAATATATATAAAATATATTTAGTTTTCTATTCTCTATTAGATATAGAAATTTCTAAGAAAAAGAAACTAGTATTAATAAAGAAAGATTTTTAGGCTTATATTATAAAAAAGAAAAAAACAATCACAACGCACGCATCACAAATTTTGAAAAAGAGGACTACAAACAAGGCAGAGTGAATCTAGAAGACGGTTGAACGATGATGAATTGCACGAATCGCAGCAGTGCTGATTCGAAGACGATTGCGAGTGACGTCGATTCATCACAAGAAAACAGAGATGCAAGATCGAAATACTCACGCAATGATGAAGAGAACGTTGCTAACATTATTGATCTACTAATAAAGATATCAACGTTAGAGAAAGAGAAGAGCAAAGATCATTCGTGAAAAGAGGTAGCATTGAAGCTGGTTCGACATCTTCGACTCGACTCAGAAGAAAAACATCACGCGAATCAGAACGCGTTCATCGCGAAGAATGTACAGAAACTGAAGACATCAGTTCAACTGCTTAACAAGCAGTTGCATACACAGAAAAGCACGCGTCTTTCAACGAAAATCACGTCATGAGCGAACGTGGCAAGAGAAGAAATAGCGACAAGAAAGCAACGTCTCAGAGATGATTCGTCGTCGCTTCGCAAGAAACGAGAAGTCATGATTAAGATAATGAACAGAAGAGAAATAGAAGAGATACAGAAGAAGTCGATCGAACAGATTCTACAGAGAATCGCAGACGTGTCGACAGGTCAAAGAAATCTAATCGTGTCACTTCGCAAGCTGAGCAGCGATGACATTTTCCTTCACGCAGTTAGCTCAGATGCTTGAGCAAATCTGAAAAAGACTCAGACGTGAGCAAAAGAAATCGCGAGTTCGACACGCGTAGCACGTCGAATCTTCGCAGTGCTGACACATGAAATATGCACTACAATAGACATGAGCAATCAGAAAAAGATCATTGAAAGACTGATAAAAGATAACGCGAGACTTCATGAAGATCTGAAAGTTCTAAGAATAGTCTGACTCAAGAAGATAGCAGATAGCGAAAAGACTCATTCGTCGCTCATCGTAGAGATCGCGATCGAAGCGATGATGAATCGACTAATGAACATGAGCATGCTGAACTCGTATCAAGAATGTGCATGCGAGCTATTTGAAAAGAACTGTCGCATCACACAGTGCTTCAGATGTCACGAATTTGATCACATGATTAAGATCTGCAGAAAGAATCAGCGCTGCAAAAAGTGCGCAGACAAGCATCACATAGAGAAGTGTGTGATGTCTTCGAATAGAAGACGTTGCGTCAACTGCAACGAAAATCACGAACTCTGAAGATGCATCTGCTTCAAGTGACGACAGCAGATGAAACAAGCGTTCGAAATCTATAGAAACAGATCGTTCAGATACTCTGAGATGTCTAAATACAATCGCACATTCTTCTCGCTGTTTCTGAACTCTTTAGATTCAATGAACTCTTCAGATTCAATGAATTCTTTCGATTCAACGAACTTCTTGAACTCAACAACAGTCATGCTGAAAACACGCAGTTGAATCGCTGATGAATCAGCTTGACAGATAGTAGAAATTAAGAAGAGATGAATCGATCTTTTCTCTTGCGTAAGTAGTGATTCAGACGAGACGACATCTGAGCAGATTCAGAAACATTCAATCAGAAAGTGAGAAAGATCGTCGATGATCGAAAGCATACTAAGAGTCTTTTCATCGCAGAGTCAACAACAACTATGAATAACTCTATGACAAAACAGTCTTTTCTACGAATTCTACAGCACAACATCAGAAAATCATTAAGAATTCAAGAATCATTTCTAATTGACAGAGAAATTCGCGAATTCGACATAGTAGCTATACAGAAGCAAGATCACAACAACAATGACTTGCAGTCATTTAGCTCAGCACACAACTTCTTTCACCTAGTGAAAAACTCGTCATTTCAATCAAGAACATGCATATACGTTAACAAACATTTAAGATTCGATCAATGAATAGTAGAAACAGCTGAGTCAGACATTTGCTCAATCAGAATATTAACTCGCAACACAGATGACGAAACGCAGACGCTAAGACTTCTAAATGTCTACAACTCATGCTCACTGTCTACTACATTCACAGAGAGATCTTCAATCATTTCTTGTTTGAACGAACTACTCAAGAATGACTGTGAACAACTGATCGTAGAAGATTTCAATCTACATCATTTTCACTGAGAGAAACGAAGATGCTTCACTCATCATACGACAACTGATACTCTACTAAACATCATTACAAACGCAAGGCTGAAATTATTGCTGAAATCAGGCACTATTACTCGCGAAGCTCACAATCAATTTACGATGATTGATCTAGTCTTTAGCAGCGAGAAAATACAGTTCATGACACGCAAGTGCAAGATATGAATTGATCTGCATCAGAGATCGAATCATCTTTCGATCGTCACAGAATTATGTTTACAAACAATCTCAATACAATTCTTGACTCGACGACTTTGAAAGAAAATGAATACAGAAGCATTGAGTGCTTATCTGCAAATACATCTATCTTTGAAACATTCTTTAGACGACAAGACTATGATGAATGACAGAGTGTGCAAGATTATCAGAGTGCTACAGAAGATCATTGAGAAATTTATCTTCTTGACAAGATCATCAAATCGAGCAAGAGACTTTTGAAATCAAAGCTGCTTCGAAGTAGTAATGAAATCAAGACGACTGCAAATCATATGAAAAACATAAGATACATTAGAAGCGTGAAATGAATATCTGAAGCACAATGATCATAAAAACAAGATCATTCGACAAACAAAATGCGCACACTTCAGATCACAAATGCATGAGCTGAGCGAAGCATTCAAATCAATATGACGCTTTGCAAAATGAGCTAGAATCGAAAGTCAGCTATTTAAAAAGCTTTCTCAGTTTTCGTCACTGAAGCGAAGCGACATCGATCATATGATAACGACGTTCGAGGAAAAAATCAAGATACTGCGAGGAAAGTTCTTTTTCTCATCTTCTCAAGCGAATGTCAGTGACATCGCAGAATCATTCATATCTCTGACAGTTTCATTCAATTCACGCATCACAGAAGACGAAGTGAAGCAAACAATCAGACGAGTAAAAGCAGACAAAGCGTCGAGCACTTCAGATATTTCAAACAGAGCGCTTCAAGCGAGTCTCGCAGAACTGATCTCAGTACTGACGAGTTTATTCAACGCATGCGTAATACACAAGTATCATTCGAAGCAGTTCAAAAAGACTCAGACAATAGTACTATGCAAATTGAAGAAAAGCGACTATATCGATTCGAAGACGTATTGACTCATTGCGTTGCTCGACATCATGAGCAAAGCGCTGAAGTCGATCATGATCAAAAGACTGAGTGACATAGTCGAAATTCATCACATGCTATCAAATGCTCAAATGAGAGCGAGATGCAAGTGATTCGTGATCTTGACGTTAAATCTACTAATAGATCAAGTTCACACAGTGTAAGACTGTGAAATCAAATATGTGATCTTCATGCTAAGCTTAGACGTCGTCGAAGCATTCAATTGAGTCTCACACGTCAGACTTCTGCACATGCTGAAAATGAAAAGAATGTTGAGCTACATAATCAAATGAACACGCAGCTTTCTAAAGAATTGAAAGACGTCGCTAATATTTGATGAACAAACAAGTGATATACGCAAGGTAAACGCAGACATATCGCAGAGATTTCTCATTTCATCGATTCTCTTTCTATTCTTCAACGCAAGTTTACTTGAAAAATGCGAAGCATTGAGAATTAAAATCGAAGTGCTTGACTTCGTAAACGATATTAACATTCTAGTCTACAACAGATTCACTGAAGAAATCTGCAGAACATTGAGCAAAGCACATGACGTCTGGGCGAAATGAGCTCGCATTCATGGCGCAACGTTTGCATCAGAAAAGTACGAGCTTACGCATTTCACTAGAAAATCGAAGAGATTCGACATGATGATTAACATACAGATAGAAAGCTCAGTTATCAAATTGAAATCAGATGTACAAGTTCTAAAAGTGCAACTGAACACGAAACTGCAATGAGACGCGCATCTTCGACAAAAAGAGATGAATCACGTCACAAGAATGCTGACACTTAGTCATCTTGAAGTCTTCACATGAGAAGCTATCTTCACAAAAGCGAGACAAGTATACTCAGCAGTAGTGAGGTCAGAAATTGCATTCGAAGCATCAGTCTGACATCAGCGCGACAAGAAAGATGAACTGTTGAGCAAAGAATGCAGATTAGAAACACTTCAGAATCAGACTCTGTGTCACGTAGCAGAAGTGTTCAAAAGAGTAAACATGGAAACTTTAGAGACAGAAACATATATGAGTTCGCTACATGTTCATCTGAACATGTTACAGAACAAGATCACGCTACACAGTTGAGTCGATGATTGAACGCAAGAGATCAGACAAGCATGCAAACTAATACGCGTTCGTTTGACGAAAGTTAATCGCGTCATTTCTCGCTCACTCGTCATCAAGAAAATAGTACTTCTGAATGTCTTCATTCAAGAAGATGCGAAGATACAGTCAAGACGCAGACGACACATTCTCTTCTTCACAACGATTTCAACAAGCGATAGCATCGCAATAACGCAGTATCACAAAGATCAATGAAATCAACGATGAGAAAAGTACAGAGAACGCGTCGCAGACATCAACGCAATCTCAGCACAAAGATCACATCTGAGCAATAAGATGATAAAGATGCGTGATGATTTTCAGAAAGCAGAAAGCATTCTTGCAATGCACATCAGAATTGAACGCATAGATCTGAATGCTTATCTGCACTTTAAAAACGTTTCAGGCACGAATAGCTTGCGATGCAACTGCGAATGAAGTCATCAGACGACGAAGCATGTACTCATGCACTGTTCGAACTGATCGCACCTGCGATCAAGAATGCTACAAGATGCTGACTTCTTGAACTATCGAATAATCGTCGTCATCACGAAGAGTCTCAGAGCAGTAGCGAAGATGATGATGAAAACGAAGCTCTTGAAGCAATTTAAAGTGACTAGAACACTCATTCTTTAACGTGCGATCAACGTGAACAAATTTGATACATAGTCTCAAAACTCACTGTTTCGGCTGCGTGAAGCAGTCGTATAGACTGCGAGTGATTTTCTATTTCAGAGAGTTTTGTTCACTCGATACAAATAGTATAGAGTTTCTCATGAGTCGATCTAATCGATGTCACAAGAATGTATGAATTTATTATTATTATTATTATTATAAAAAAGAATATATTACTATATTTCTTAGAAAGGTCTATAAGATAAGAGTTTAATAATAGATATTTTAAGATTTATAAATATATATTAAAATTCTATAAAAATTATAATATAAAGAAAGATCTTTCAAGAGTATATATAGAGTTTATATATATTTTAGAAATACTAGAACCTCGTCGAGATTCAAACTCGAAGCTCTCTAATATTAAATATTAGAGAATCTTACTATTAAACTACGAGACTCTTTAGAATATAATTATAATAATTTATTATTATATATATATCTAAATTACATAGAATCTAGATTGTTTATAGATTGTATATATATTACTAGAAATTATAATTATACTAGAAATTATAGTTATTACTAGGAATTATAGCCATTACTAGAAGTTATAATCATTACTAGAAATCATAATCATTACTAGGAATCTAGGTCATACTAGAAATCTAGATTATTTATAGATTACGTATATATTACTAGGAATCTGGGTTATCTATAAATTACGTATATATTGTATTTATTATTAGTCTATATAGCCGACCCGACCCGACTCGACCCGACCCGCCACGCTAGCCTTAATTGGCTAGATACCGACAATTTACCGCGCGACGTTATTTAAACGACGTCTCGTTCGGATTACTTCCTTCTTTCCTTAATATTTCTTAGGAAAACGTCTAGTTACTATTTAACCCTATTTCCTAAATAACCGAACCTCCTAAATCTATTAAAAATATTTATTCAATCTACTTCTATAACCCTAGTTAAGGATACCGGCTTATTAGTTTATAAAAGTTATAAATACTATATTTTTCCAACGGGGTTAAATTATTACTTCGGAAAAAAACCTTATTCTCTCTCGCCTTCCGAGCGTACTAGCCTTCTTATAGGAGTCGAAAAAGACGCTAGCCTTATTCGGAATAAGGCCGGGATTAAAAATCTCGAAATTCCTCCTTCTTTTCCTTTTTTCTACTTAGAATTAGCCCTCTATCGAGACGGGATTAAATACCAAGACTGCGGGTATATTACTAGAAATACCCGTAGTATTCGAGACCACTATTCCGAAGTTCATAACTAGGAAAACCCTAGGAAAAAGGGACGACCTTCGAAATCTACTAAAGAAAACGTTTTTTAGAAAATCGAGATCCCTTACTAGCAATATTTTCTTAAGGAATTCGGTTCTCAATACTTTCTAGTTAATCCTAAAAAGCCGTGGGTAGCCGGGGCTAGCCGAGAAGAAACGGGTTTTCTAGAAGAAAGAGCTTCTAGCGCTGAAAGTCGTCGTTCGTCTCGAATATCCCTCGAAACCCAAGGTATTTTTCTTAGCTATTTTTTTCTAAAAAACCTATTAATATATTCTTTAGATCTTACTATTTGGGAAGCCGAAATTACTCGCTTAAATTTCGAAAATTCAAAAAGGAAAGCTCGACGACCCCTCCCCTTAACTAGACCGGACTAGGTGGGCCGACTATTTAGAAGGTCTAAATCGTCCCTATCTAGTCGGTTTAGTCGAGGAGCCCGATACTCCTCTTCTTCGGGTTATTTCGTCCGATTTTGAAAATCTAGCTCGGAAATCCGAGGAAACCGTCTCGAATATCGGCTCTTTCGGACGTTTCGAAATAGTTTGGACGGAGAAAAACTAATTCCGAGCTAAACCCTTTCGGGTTTACTAGAATACTAAGCGGATTTCAACGTATTCTCTATCTTGGAAACGAATTTTCTTCTTTTTTATTCGAACTCAAATCGATTGGGACTCGGGCCAAGAAAACCCTCGATATAATCTTTCGAAAATGTAGAAAAACCTCCTCGAAAGACTTATTCGAATTGCCGAAGAGACGGACGAAAACTCGGAAAGTTAGAAATCGAGCCAGAATTCTACTTCGGACGAGAACGAAGCCTCAACTACTAGAGAAGACTCGGAGAACGAGGAGACTAGTACTAGAAATACGTCTATTATTTCTAATACGAGGGCTAGGCCTAAGCCCTCTAGTCTTACTCGAATCGAGAGAGTTTGTCTAGATTTTTCAATATCTCTTCTCGACTAGTAGGTAAAAGAAGACGAATACGAGTTTCTTCTAGTAGAGGCTCTAGCCGTTCTAGGACTCGAAGAAAAAGATTAGAAAGGAGTCGATTCCTATCCCTCTCTTCTCTCGTCTTTTATTAAGATTTCTCGTTTTCTCGTTCTTTAGTTTTCTTTAGAAAAATCAAGTACTTTGGACACAGATTCGGACTCGGATTCAGGCTCGGATACTAGTACCTATTCTCTAAGACTAGGGAATCGAGGGGTTCTTGAACGGATTTCTTTTCTTATTAACTATTTTCTAGTTAGGAGTTCTCGTTCTCCTATTAATTAAATACTTGACAAGGGGTTAATATAATAGTATATAATATAAAAGATATTAATTATTCTATAGAGGATTTGGTTTTAATATACTAGAATCTTAATATTACTCTAGTCCCGATAGAGCTAGCGGTAGGGCTTAGCCCGTCGTTTTAATAAATATTTATAATAATACTCCTACTAAAGTCTACCCCGTAATAAATCGCCCCTTTTAAAAGAAAGAAGTTAACGCCCTCGTTAATATATTTATATAGAGTATTATAAATAATAACGTAAATAGCGTCTATATATAGAAGTAAATAAATAAATAATATATATTCTAAATTATTTACTAATTACGGGTAAACCCGTAGAGTTTTAAAGTTTAATATAGAGCCGTAAAACTTAGTATTGAAATTACGATAGTAAAGTGAGGCGATAGAGAGGTATAAAGATAACGTAGGTAATTAATAATAAAAGTTATAATATTAATAAAATAGAGGCGTATATATATAATATTATAAAGGTATTAATACTAAAGGACTAGGGCCCTTGAGTATATATTAGAAAAGTAAAGTTTTAGCGTAAATCTAGTTTACTAGGGAAAGTCGTTTAGTAGTATTTTTAAAATTAAAACTATTTTAACGCGGAGCTAGTCCAGATTCGGTTAAATATATCCGAAGTTTTTTTTTATATAAATATACTACTTGTTTAAGAAGTAGCGATAATAAGAAATATATATTTAAATTTATATAAAAAAGTATATAGGTAATATAGTACTAGAATATTCGAGTTATATAACTCTGCGTGCGATTAGGCGAATAATTTAAAATTATTAAAAAGTAGTTTTACTAGTTCTCGGTATAATACCCCTTTAATATTATTATAGTACCTATACTCTAAATAGAGCTCGATAAATAGATTTAATATAATAGTTATTTCTTAATAAAGGTAGGTAAAGGACGATAATATAAAAGAGAAATATAATTATATTTCTAGAGTTTTCGACCTTAGAAGAAGAATTTAGTTTAGTATTTAACCTACTATTTATATTCCTTAATAAATTCGTCGCGAAAATATTTTTAGTATTTATTTAACGGTCCTATATAGATCCCTAGTCTTTTTAGGATAAAAGGTATTCGGTAGTATAACCCTTCCCTTTTTTAATAACGCGGTTATTAAAGATATACTCTAGTTTTTATTCTAGCTTTGAATTATCTCGCTCGGTTTCTATTACTCTAGGGTTAATAGGTCGTAGACGTTTAAAAGGATCTTAATCTAGTAATAGATACTACTCTAATTATATTATTAAAAATATATTATAAATCCTCTAATTTTCCGGGATATTAAGGCGGTATATAAGTTTACCGATATAGTTAAAAACCTTAAATAACCTAGTTTTTTATTAATTATATTTATAATTAATAAATTTATTTACCGGAATATTATAATTTTTATATAAATATAGTAAAGCCTAGTCCCTTTCACGGAAGTATTAAGAGTAATAAATATAATTATAATACTCTTTATCGTATATTTAAATATAGGTAATTATATTTAAAGTTTAAATATATATTAATTTCTTTAATAAAATATTATTCTCCTAGCTTCTTAAATTTAACGCGTTATTAATAATAAAACCGAAAGTTACTTTATTTAGGGTATAGTTAACAGGCTAGGAAAATGTATTATTATATTATATAATTATAAAAATAGTACTTCTTTCTAGGCTTTAAGGTTTTATAGGGTAGCGATCTAAAATTATAATATAATTTTAATAATTTAATTTATACACTCGCTTAATTTATCCGTTTATAGATAATAGGTAATAGAAAATATTAAATTTATTTTAAATTTACTAAATGAAGCCTTTCATAAAGTATTTATAAATTTATAATCGCGGTCGGAAAAAATAACCTTCGGAATATCTTAGTCTATTAAATATAAGCGACGTAAAAGTATATTTACTTATTACTCTAATTTTTATATTAATTTTCCTAGAATCGCGGTCACCTTTCGGGAAAATTTATATATAATAATTATAATATTATCGAATTCTTCCTACGAAAGAAGTAAGGCTAGGATAAAATCGATAGAAATTATATAAAAAAAAGAGGGCGGTATAAAAATAAATTATAATACTTTATAAAATTTATACCTAGGAGTACCGAAAAAAAAAATTATAAATAGTATTATAAATACTCCCCTAGCTTTTTATTTAATTTGTATATATACTAATACCTAGTTATTATTTTATAGTATTTATATCTTCCTATATATAAGTTAGAATATACGACGTTAAATGTAATTTTAATATATAAAAAAAGTATATATAGGCGCTCCGGTATATATACTCGATTAATAACTAGATTATTAATATATTATATTAAGCCGTTATTCCCCTTCGAAAAAAGAAGATCTACGGCGTCCTCGCTACTTTCTACGTTATAATTAAATATATAATTTATTTTGACCTAAAAGTCGTTATTCTAGTACTTTTAAAGTAATTCTTATTTAAACTATATATTTATTTCTACTAGTATATAAACTTTATATATATATACCTAGAGTATATTTAGCTCGCTTTCTAAAAAGTCTTTAACTACGTTTTTTTACTATAGTCGGGATAGGGTATCTAATACTATATATTTAATCCTAGGTTTATAACGGATTTTTATATTTTAAAAATACTAAATATAATTTAAAGCCTATACGATACGTAAATTAGTCTTTATTATAAATAAGGTAATTATATTTATTTATTTAACAATATTAAACGTAGTTTTATAATTAATATAGACGATTATTTTAGAGGTTAATTCGACTATATATTTAATTTTAATAAATACCTATATTATTCCTACTAGTTCTATTTTAGTAAGTTAATAACGTATTTCTATATCTTTAAAGAGTCGGTTAAGGAAAAGAATAAACTAAATTTATTTCCGGTCGGGATAAAGGCTTTTTAACTTTTTTATAATATAATAAATTATAACCCCGTAACCGAATTCCTTATTAGTATTAAAATCGATAAATAGTTTCTTTTTATCGTCGAAGTAGTATTGAAAGAAAGATTTGGAAAGGGTATTTTAAATAACTTTAAATAAACGAATCTCTTATAGGGAAAGTAATTTAAAACTAGTTTCTTTAATATATTCCTATCGTTAAACGCTTATAGAGGGTATTTTATTTAATAACGTATTTTTTTTATTTTATAAAGACCTAGCTAGAGTAGTATAATCTTTAATATAATCTTTTAATTAATTAATTATTCCTAAATATATTTTAAATACTATTAATATTTAAGGGAAGGTTAGTTATTTAATAACTATAAATTTTTCGTTAGAAGTTAATAACTCGAACGAGTTAACTTTCTAGTTAAATAGTATAATTAATGGATAACTGATAAACGCCTTCTTAAAATTAACTAAAATATTAAATTTAGCGAATAAAGAAAATACTATATATAGGTACTAAATATAATCTTTAAGGGTCTAAGAGAATATAATAATATTATCGATATATACTCGGGCGAATACTTTATAAATATATAGGATCCGGTTTATTTATTATTATATATACGTAGGCGAGTTCTTAAATCTTATAACTATAATATTAAAAGTCTCCTAGCCGCGGTATAATACGATAATAAACTTATATTTATCCTCTAGGTATATATACTATTAATAGAAGAAACTAGCCGCGTTAATAACGGTAATTTAACAATAACCCTTAACGGCGTTAATTATATTATTTTATAGAGATAAGTAGTAGACGTCTACTATAACTATAGTATTTAAACCTCGAATATTAATAATAGTACGGCCCTTTTTAATACTATCTACTTTTATAGTCTAAATAACGAAGACTAGGAAACTAAATAAAGTAATTTATAACGTCTATTTAAATCGTCCCTAAATATATAATTTATTAAAGATTTCGTTAATAATTTTCCGGCTCTCGTTATTTATAGGATAAATATATATTATTTTAAATACTTTATCTTCCTAGTCGGCGCGAAGTAGTATATATATTTATTCGTTTTTTAGAATATTAATAAAGCCTCCTTCTACCTAAAGTATAGAGAATTAATTAATAATCTTTACTAACTCCGGTTATTTACTATAAATGATAATATTGTTTAAGAGGATATTATTCTTTACCGAAATAGTTACCTCTATTAACGGAATAAAAGGCCGGGAACTAGTTAGGTTCTTTATATTTTACCCCCTTAAAGACTATTTAAAAAGTAATAAATTAATATTAATAATAACTATATTATTAAATACGTTTTTAATAAAAGTTTCTTTATACTTTTAAAGAGGCCTTTATATAACGAGCTCGTAAACGTCGTTATCGCTTATAATAATATTATAGTAGTTATTAAATTGAACCTCTAGTACCTAACTAAGTCTTATATTTTTTAGGATTTTAACGAATTTATACGTCTTATTTTTTATAAATATTAATTTTATTCTATCGTTAATAATTCCGGTAAAGAGATATAGGTTAGTATCTACTAGTTTAAAGAAATAATCTCGTATTAATAGATTAAATTTATAGACTTCGATAATTATAATAATTTATAGAGGGATTACCTTTATTTTTGTAATATATATTAACCGGTTCATATTTATACCTTTTAAATAAATATTAATAAGGTACTCTATATCGTAGCTACTAATACGGGCTATTTAACGAGATACTAATATATTAATTCCTTTAGAGGTCATAATATTCATATTAATAAATATATTTACTTTAAAATTATCTATAATATAGACTTCCCTAAAGGCGGTTTCGGTTATTATTTTATTACCGCTCTTATCTTTCCCGGGGAAGTATAAGGAGGTAACGATATATTTAGAAATAATATAACGGTTAGTATTAATACCGGTAATTTAGAGTAGGGTTACTATAGTACGAATTCTAGCTTTTAGAAGGAAGCGTATTATAAATTTATAATTAATAATAGTTATTTTATAACTAGTATCTTTATAGTCTTTTTTTATTTTAATTTTAAAGTCTAGGCCGATCCGAATACTAGTATACCGGTATTTCCTAAATACTTATCCTATTCCCGTATTTTTAGAAGAGTCGTAGTTTAATTTAATAATAAACTTCTATTTTAGTAATTCGTTATTCGTTTTAATTTAATAATAAACTTCTATATTCTCGTCTATTACTAAAGACTATTTAATCTTCTAAATAATATTTATAATTAAATATTTAGGGTAAAAGGCTTTAATAAGGTTTTTATCTAAATTTTAATTTCTAAAATATATATATAATACGTTTTTAGAAAAACGACTTTTTATAAATATAATACTCGATTTATTTAAACGAATCGATAATAGTTACTTAATAACCGGTTATTTTATTTTATTTATTATAATAATTCTTTTACTACTAATCCTGGCTCTATTTATTAACGTAATTAATATTAGGCGTAGATTACTCTTTTATTTATTACTCTATAATATTATTTTCTTAAGAATAATTCTTTTATACCTCGGTTTTATAGTAAATAATTATATACCTAGAGGGTATTTACTATTACCCGAAATAATTAGAATTATAATTACTAGTTATAGGCCCGCGGTTTTCTTAGCGCGGTTAAAAGTTAGGACGATTTTTAATTCTAAAAGAGAAAAATATATTCTTAATACTACTACTAGTAATCTATAATTAAATAGGTAGTAGTTAAATTTAACGAGATTACTACTATATTTAAGGAATATTTAATATATTCTAATAAGTTAGATTAATAAATTAATAAGAAGTAATTTAAAGTAACTAGTTCTATTAAAGCCGAAACTAGTTAAATTATTAATAATTCTACTAGCTTTACCGTAAGCCCTCTAGTTTAGGAGGCGGTAGAGGCCTAGTTATTTTATTACTTCGTATTATTCCTAGCTAGGCTTCTTCCTTAACGTTAAATAAATTAAAGAATTTATTTAATAAAATACTAGGTTTAGGCGGATTAATAAAAGACTTAAAATTCGAATTAATATAATCGTAGATTATAAATATTTATTAATATATACTAGGAATGTCGGCGGCCCTAGTTAGATTAAATATCTTATTTATATATTATTTAGGCGTTTTATTAATATATACCTAAACGAATTTATATTTATTAAAACGAAGTTTATATATAACTTCTAGTATCTTTATTTTAAATCGTTTAATAAAATAACCTATCTATTTAGAGTTAGCGAAGATATATATTAATACTTTAATATTAATATTTAGTTTATTTAAGAACTATTTAAGGGCTACTCCTTTAAGATATAAAAATAGAAACTTTCGTACTTCCTCTTCGTTATATTATTTAATTATATCGTTAACGCGATCTTTAAAGTCGAAAATATTCTTATATATAGTATATCTTTTTAAAATAAATAAATTATCCTTCCTATTACTTTTAAAATCGAAGAATTTAATCTCTTCGAGTTTTAATTTATTCTAGGCGCTTACCCTAGTATTAGTATCGTTTTAACTAATTAAATTATTTACTTTTAATAAACTTTAAGGTCTTACTAGGTCTTTGTTTATCCTAGTTACTAGCCTAATAATAAAGGCCTAAATTTCTAGCGATTCTATAAATTATATTATTTATTCGGAATTTATAATAGGTTACTCGGGCTCGAGAGGAGTTATAATTTCTTTATTTTTAAATTTATCCTCTAAAGACTACTTTTTTTATAAATATTAATATAGTTCTTTAATATCCCTTCGGAAAGTACCGATAAATAGTATTATAAATATTTTATCTATAATCTAGGGTAGTTATATAGTAGATTATTTAAATTTAGTATACTCCGAAAGGTTGTTATTAAATTACTTCGCTTTCCGGCCCCTCCTTAATAAATATTAAAGAGGTACTTTAATAAGAGGATAAAAAAACTATATAATTATTTAAGTAACTACTCGTCTAATATTAAAAGTAACTTTTATTTATTTTAGAATATATTTATTTAATAATAGGAATTCTTATAAATAGAAAGTAAAATTAATTATAATAGGGTTTAGCTAAACTTCTTCTAGAGTAATAACTAAAGTAATAATTAATAATAAATATTAAAAGTAATAATATTAAGCGAATAATAAAAGTAGTATTGAAAGACTAGTATTCTAGTATTCTTTTTCTATAGCGGAAACGTAAAAGATATAACTAGTAATATATTTACTAGGCTAGACGTTTACCTAATAGGTAATTTATTAAAATAAATAACTATATTAATAAAAGGGAAATAAATAAAGAGACGTTCTAAATATTTAATTTAGTATTTATTATAGATACCCTGAATAAAAAGGGTATTAAATAGGTTATTTTAATAATTTGATAAAGAGTTTAGAAGTATTTATTTAAGGTAGTAGGGTATAGTACGGAAATACTAAATAAATATAATATAGGTAAAGCTCGCTGTCGATACGGAGTAAATTATTCTAAATATAGTAGTTAATAGGGAGTATATTAGCCGTTTTAAAGGTTATTTTATTATTTATAACTAGTATAATCGTTCTTACTAATATAGAAGAGGTATAGTTCTACGTTAATATCGTCGTTACTACTATTTAACACGGGGTTAATATAATAATAAATAGTATAAAAGATATTAATTATTCTATAGAGGATTTGGCCCTAATATATTAGAATCCTAGTATCACCCTAGTCCCGATAGGGCTAGCGGTAGGGCTCAGCCCGCCGTTTTAATAGATATTTATAATAATACTCCTATTAAAGTCCACCCCGTGATAGATAGATACTAGAGGAAAATCTTAAATATATTTATATCTTTAATAACTTCGCCTAACACCTTCCTTATATTAATATTTATTAATATATAATAGTTAATATTTTATATAAATTAGTTAAAGGCGTCGCCGGTTATAATTATTTTTTTAAATAAATAGTTAAAGCTATAGGGGCCGCGGTAAAATTAAATTAAAAATAACCTAGAAATCGGGGCGTAAAAGCTATTCTTAAGATACTTATAACTATGTAATTAAATTAATGATTTCGCCGTATACTCCTATTTATAAACTTGAAGTTTTTTAGTTATTATAATAACATTAAATAATAAACGGGGAAAGAATAGAAAAATATACTTTATTAATTAGTCCCGGTAATTATACTACTCCTAATAACTAAAGAGAGTAATATTTTATATACTACGCGTGGGATCGTGAACTTTATAACTTTAATATAATATAATTCTTATACCGGTAAAATTCTAAAGTATATAGAATATTATTTTATTTAATTAAATAAAAGTAAAAAGGCCTTCCGTAGATTTAGGTTTTTAAGAGATTTCGATTTTCCTAAATAATACTCTATAGTATATTACGCGGATTATATTCGTTAATTTAAATTTACTCTAGGGTATTTAACGGATATTAATAAAACTAATTATATTAATCTAATAAAAGATATCTTTAGACGGACGAATAAATAATAAGGATTCGAGAAATAAATTATCCTAACTAATATTTAATATTTAAATTTTATAGTAATACTAGATATTAAAAGATATTAAACCGGTAGGTCTTTTTCGAATTTAGAATACTTTATAAAAAATATCCGAAATATAGTTTTAAAGGTAAAGGACCTAAAAGAACTCTAATAATTATTAAATAAAATTAAGGAATAAAATATTCGAAGGCTCCGGTTAAATACTAACTACTAGATATATACTTTTATTATAGCTCGTTAATATAGAATCCCGGATCTTTATACTACTCTAATCGATTTTATTAAATAAGAATATTTAGATTAAACGTTTACTATTACTAATTAAGATATTAATATAACTATAAATAAAGATTTAAAATAAACGGCTTTTTATTTTATAAAAATATATAACTCCCTAATATTATAGAAAAGAATAAATAATACTATTAATTTTAATTACGTTATAGAAAATTATACTCGCTATACCCCGAATTAGTAGGGCTAGGGTAAATAGCGAAATAACTATATTTAGGTATAAAAATATAAGGCGGGAAGTAATAATCGAAATAATATATTATACCCATAGGATAGGAGGTTAATAAATAAATTATTTATAATTTTAATAATAATAAATTTTGATCGAGAAAATATAAAGAGTCGATAACCCTTATATACTAGTATTATAATTCAAAATCTTAAATTTAGATCCGGTAGATATATAGATCCTATTTATAATATAATAAAAATAGAGGAGTATTATCGATTAGACTTTAACTCTAAATATAATTATATAAACCGACGAATCTATAACTCTTTAAATATTATATATATAATATATATAATCCCTCGAGGCTTAATAGATAGACTAACCTACTATATTAATAACTATATCGACTAGGATTAATTCAATACGTTATATAATAAAAATTTCTTAATAATAGAGTCTCGAGCGGCTTAACGTATAACTAGGCGCTTTAAAAACAGAGGAATATAATAATAATAATAACCTAAAAGGCTTTAATATATTATTAAGCGATTTAGAACGATTTATTACTATTTATTATAGTAAACCTATAGACTCCTATATCTCGTTTACTTTAGTTTATATTAATATTTTCTACTTCTTCCTTTAGTAGATATATTTAAGAATCTATATTTTATTTATTATAAATAACGGTCGCTGAAAGAGGATTCTGAAAACTTATATTATAAAGAATTAATTAAAAATAATTATTTTCTTATTAGGTTTAGCTTCGCGTTATTTCTCGATCTAATTTTATATAATAATAAATTCGGTCGATATTACGAATTTATTATCGAAAATAATTTATTTTATATTAACCTTCTTAACTTTCTTTTTACTATTAGCCGAATTATTAAATATCTAGTTATTATAATTAAATACTAATTCTTTTAAATTATTATAAAATTCAGTGTTATTAAAGACTATATTATATTTTAGATATATAGTTTTATACTAGCCCTTTATAGTCGCGTCGTTATTTAGGGTTAAAAATTCTATATAAAGAATAAAATAATCGGCCCCTTTTAAATACTACTATTATCTCGAATAAATTTAGTATTCGAATAATTTCGAATAAATTTAATATCTACCGGCGTTCGGCCGTTTATTTAATTAAATATTTTTAATATATAATCCTCCCTATTAATAAATATTATTATTATTAATTAGATTATTTTCTATACCTCTACTATAATTCTAATTTATAAAGAGTATAATATCCTAGCCGTTATTACTATAAATCTAAAAATTATAATATTATCTCCTTTATCTTTACCTCGCCTAGAAGTTAAGATTTTATATATTTTATAGAGAAGAATTACCTAAAATTATAAAGATTTCGATAAAGATTATATAGTTATAGAAGAAATCTCGTAGATTCTAACCATTTTTAATAGGATCGAGGGAATTTACGCGAAAAGTATATACTTCTAATAATACTAATTAATTTAGGTATAAAATAACGGGATTAAACGAAAATAAATAATTTTAAATAAAGAAGATACTAAAATAACGTATATATATCTTTAAATTAATAAATATTAGCCCTTAAATTAAAATACGTATATATACTCTTAAATAAAATTATTAATTTATATTTCCTAGTCTCTTTCTTTATATTTATATATTATAATACCTAGTCGACTACGATTTTATTTATCTCCTTTAAAATTAAAAAGACCCCTTCGTATATTTTATATAATATATATTAATACTTTCTTTTAATTATTCTATTAAAACTAAAATATCTAGTTTACGATACTATAAGGAGCCGCCGTTATTAATATTAAAATACTTAAATTTAAAACTAAAGCTAGGTTTATAAATCCCTCTAATATAGTATTAAATTATATATATATTATTACTCCTTTATATACTTAATAGGAGATTTATTAATACTATTAATAAATAACTAAATTTAAGAAATTAGTTAATAGTAATAAATTCTCTACTTAATTATTATTAAAGACCGGTTATAGACTACTCTCGTTCATAAACCTTAATAAGATATTAAAAAACGAGTTATCGCTTTTTAAGAATATTAATAAATACCGCCGAGAGCCGTTCGAAGAAGAATATAACTATAAATACCTAATTATCGAGGAAGTAGAATATTATAAGGAAAAATAAAAAGAAGAATAAAATAAAAAATAAAAATAAAAAGACGTTAAAGATAAGAGAATATAAATTATATAAATTCGCTACGAGGTAAATTTACATCGGTAAAGCGGGAGACCGTACAAGCTTTTTCTAAATATAATACCCGTATATTCCGCTATCTATAGCTCCGAGTAGGTTCATTAAATATTTTATTATTATTTATTAATAAATTACGTATTAAGCTAGCTTAAGCCCGTAAATAATTTATTTAATTATTTAATTTATATAGTTCAAGTTATAGGTTAGATACGATATATAGTAATATTAATCGCGTATTTACTCGCGTATTTATATAAGTATCGTGTATTATTACTATTAATCTATTATATTTATTAAACGTATTTATTACCTACGATATTTAATAAATATTCTTATACGACTTTATGAACTTAAATATATTATATATTAAAATTTATCTAGTCCTAAGGCTTAACTAGCTAGAGTTTAAGTTACTCGGTCTATAACTTTATTTTATTAAAATAGGATTAAGCCTCTTTACTCTATTTTCGTCGCTTCTCTTAAAGTATAACCCGTTCGGTAGTAGCTATATCGATATAAACCTTATTACGTTTAGATATTAAATAAATATAGTATACTATAAGAACTATCTTCTATTAGTTTAATATATTTTTATAAGTTTAGGACTAAACTTATAAAGAGATACGGGAGTAATTATATATTAATATTAATAATAATACTCGTAGAGTATTACCTAGAATCGATTTAGTAGAATATTAACCTTATTTATTAATATATAATAATAAATAAGTCGAGTAGTACCCTAGATAATTATATACGAGTAGAGATAAATATTATTCTTAAAGGGGCAAATAATATTATAATTAATAATTATATTAAATATAGGATTATTATTTTTATTAACTATAGAATTTATAGGAGGGAAGAAGCGAATATAATAATACTTCTTAATAACTATAATAATGAATTTAATTTTATTATTAAAATAATTCTAGCCTAAATCCGTAAATAAATACTTTATATTAATAATTTTATACTTTAAGAGTAGACCGAATTAACTTTTAAAAATACCGTTACGGAAGTAGTAAATATATTTAAATAGATTACTCCCGTTATTATTCTTCTACTACTAGTCTACTAAAGGACGAAGTATAGAGTTAATATTATTAGAGGTAATTATCTTAATACGGGAGCCGTTCGTCTCGATTATAATAATATAACGAGAGGTAATCCGATCGATAGAGATAATTATAGTAGTTATAAAAACTTATTTTATACCGGGTATTATATAAAAGATATTAATACCGATAATTATCGTTAGCTCCTTGAAATATTTAATCTTCGATTTAATTATAAAAGTAGTACCCCCGAGTTTATAATTAAATTTTATAAATATATTAAAGTAGTATTAAAGAGTATTTTTAATAACGTTACTCGCCTAGATATATTACGATATAACTCCGAAACGGATATCGTAGTTATATTTAATTTAATTATAAATATCGGCGCTCCTATTATTAAAAATAAATTAGAAGTATCTAGGGACCTATCTTTATTTAGTTTCTAACAATTATAAATATCGTATTAATAACGTCGCCGTTATTAATATAACCGTTAATAACGAGAGGGTTAATATTCTTAATTCTTCCGCTATATCTATAATAAAGTTTTATAAAGTTTTTCTTAAAGTTATCTACCTATTTATTAATTATAGGCGCTCGATGATTTTTATTTAATTTTAGGATATAAATACTCTAAAACTTTAACGACTAAATATTAAAAAGGAGAAATATCTTTCTATATAAATCCTAATAACTAGAAAAGATAAATTTAGTTATAGAATTCTTTACGAAGAATACCTTAGGTAGCTCGAGAATACGAGTATTAATTTTTAATATCTCCGAATTAATAATAAAACCGTAATCGTTAAATATAGGATTATTAGATTATTTTAGTATATCTAGATTTTTTTAGATTTATAGAATTTACGATTATTTTATCTCCTTTATATTATCGAATTTTATTTAATTATTAATACCGCTAGTCTACCCTTTTAATATCTCTTCTCGTAAATATTATTATCCTCTCGTTATACCTCTATAGTAATAAGTTATTTATTTTTCTATAACTAGTTATACTCGTCCTACTCGCTTTTATTATTATAAATATATTCCTTTAAGACTTCGCGGAGTTTATAGCTCTCCGACTCCTCTATAAGACTTTTTATTATTTAATATATCCGTCGTCGAGCTCTTTATTTATTATAGATAATTATATTTATTTTAGAAATTATATTCACGAATTTAATCGTATATATCGCGCGATCTTAACCGATTTAATTAATACGGTATATAGTCTAGTCCTTAGCGTTTATTAACTACTTGGAGTTAAAGATAATAATATATTTAGAGGCCGTAAATATCTACTTTATATTTAAAAATATAGTAGATTTTACTAGAAATTAAGATACGGGTTTTAAAGACGTATTTTTTATATTATCTTTACCCTCCTAAAAGAGTTTAACGATTTTAATTTATTTTAATTTAAATATACCTCTATAAATTAGGGTAATAAATCTCTTTTATATTAAGCGAATCGTTTATATAATTATTAATACGATATTCCTAGCTTAGGATAAAGCCTATATTATAATATAAAATTCTATTAAAAATATTTACTTAATAAATAATAAAAGTTAAGATAAAGAATATAATTATAATAATTATCTTCGTATCGACTCCCTATATTTCATTTCTAAAAATATCTAGTATTTATATTTTAAAATAGTTATTTACTCCAGCGATTTAATTAATACTCTTTTTAAAAGCTAAATCTCTTTATTCTAGTTTATAAAGTTTTTTTTTTTTTAATCCGTCGGCAAATCGAAAACCGGCTCCAGCGGCTCAGGGCCACTAGGTAAGCCGCCTCGGGCGCCCGAGCGGCCCCGAGCGCCCGTTAAGCGCCCGCCGAGTACCCGTTAAGCGCCCGCCGAGCACCCTTCGAGCGTTAAATCGCTCGACGGGCGCTCGACGGGCGCCCGAGGCCGCTATAAGATAAACGTCGGGCTCCCTACGAGCGTAATTTAAGCCCGGAGCTTCAGGGGCCCTAACCTTAGAAAATCACATGATTTACCACCTAAAATTTTCAAAAATCTTGATGTTCCATGATCGCCCCTATCGACGGCAGCGACCCCCCGGAACGACCCCCAACGCCAGCAAATTTTGATGCCCGGAATCGATCGATTCAGGCGAAATCTTCGCGGGGGTCATGCGCAGGCCATGCGCCAGAGCATGCGCCAGGGGTTTGGGGGTGCGACAGCGACAGTTATGGGGGTGCGACAGCGAAAGGACCATGGCCATGAATGGAATAGGGCCATGGCCATGAACAGGGGCCATGGACGGGGGTCAAAGTTGGTGGCGCACCCCTAATTTAGCGCCCGTTAGTGGCGGTTTTAGGCTTGCTCGGTATGCGCCCGAATGGCCCTAGGCCCCTTGGCTGCATGCCTCGGGCGCACGTCGAGTTGGTAGATAGGTGTCGCGTTTGAGGCTCCCGGGGCGCCCGTCGAGCGCCTTAAGCCACGATCGAGCCACTTTTCGTTTTGCCGACAGTCTAAATTAATTATTATCCTTTAATTTATTACCCGTTAATTTAAAGTCCTTCGTATCTTTATAAAGAGCTAATTTAGGGAATAATAATAGAATTCTAATATAATATACGATCGCGAGTTATAAATATACCGTAATCTTTAATATAATATTCTTTTTATAACTCGTAAAGGCGAGTATAGTATTATAATAGATTTACCGAACTCCTTAATTTATTTCCTTAAAGTAACGTTCTAGTAATAATTCGTATCGTTATAAATAACTTAAAAAGTAGTTAAAATAATAGTTAAATTTAAATTTAACTAGTAGTTCCCCGAAAAAAGTAGAGTCTAATATACGTCGTATTTAAAGTATTCGAATAATAATGACTATAGTTTTTTTATATTATTTATACTTGTCTTTAATATTATTATTATTACGTATAGTCTAGATAAAACTTTTATACCTTTTACTAATATTAATAAATTTATCTTTTATATAATATTTTAGGTATTTACGCGCCCTATTTATATAAGGGTAATCTTTTTTAAAGGGTAGCGTAGTTTATTTATTATTTATAAATATATCTATTTAATTTATTATTATCCTCGGTAATAATTCGAACGGAGTCCCGCTAATTAAGATTTTTCGAGGTTTCTAACCCGGTATTATATTATTAATTTTCCGAATCTTAGTAATCGTTTTTATAGTCTCGTTATTCTCGGTATATACTTCGTTTATTATAATCCTGCCCTATCCTACCTCCTATTAAATTACTTATTTTTTTATTTTAAATTTATTACCCCTCTTTTTTACCGCGGGAATTTAATTTATTATAATTTTATCGACCTAATTAAGAAATAAGGTTAAAGATATAAAATAAAGTATCTTTAAAAAATTATAATCATCGTCGAAATAAAGAGCCTATTTTAACCTTATTAAGAAATCGCGATTTAATTTATTTAATTTCTCGGTATAGGTTTTTAATTTAAGATCGTTATAGGTTTATTATAATATCTACCTAAAAACTTTATTCTTTTATTTTATTTATATATTTATTAAATCTAACTAGTAGGTTAATAAACCCGTAAAGGGAAGAAAGAAATTAAAGCCGTAACTCGGTATAAATTTTTTAGATATACTAGAATCGATATATATATATTAAATCCTTTAGAGGTTCTCGGACGGGTAATATATATCGAATAATTAAAGATCCTTCGTTATTCCCTCCGTAAAATATAAATTATATCTTTTTCTCTTCTTAACTTTCTTTACGTCTTTACGATTTAATATAAATAAATAATTTAAATAGATTACCCCGAGAGCCTATAAAATCTAAACTCTTTATTAATTATTAATTCTAAACTTTATAAAGACTAGTCGAATTACCTTTTTAAATTCTATAATATCTACGAGGTATCCCTCGTTTTAGAAGATCTCTATTTCGAATAAAATAAATATACCGAGTATCTAGAATAAAGTAAAACTTATTATTATTTTATTTATATAAATCTTTTTCTCGGTTTTATAATCTTTAATATTATCTAGCCTAAAAAGAAGATAGTAGTCCTCCTATCTTCTATTATTTCGGTATATATATTTCGTTATTTTAGTAGGTTATACGTTTAATAGCTTAATTTAATTTATCAATTTTAATATTTAAACCTAGTCGTTAATTTATTTATCCCTCGTTTTTTTCTTTAAGGATTTTTTAGTATCTTCCTTTTCCTTAATCGGAATATCTTCTATTTTATTTTACTCTAGGATAAATACTAGCTTAAATATTTAACTAGTAACTACGTGTTTAGTCGTTTTCTTATTATATATAATTTTAGCGTCCGTAAAGTCTTTTTATAATTATTTAAATAAATCGTCTACCGTAGGCGGGATTAATCGAGTTATTATTATATTCTATATTATATTTATTAGGGGCTAATTATTTACTATAATTTAATTAACTCTCTTATTATCGCGCGTTATAAAGATTTTATTATTCTTCGTATTTCGATCGTTATTATTTTTACCTTTAGAGTTATTAATAAGGGATTATAAAGACTATATCGTTTTATTATTTATACTCGTCTTAGAGTTAACTAAATCGTTAAGGGTTTTAATAAAAAAAACGTTATATAAAACCGACCTAGAGTATATATTAGGATTAATATTATTATTCTTCTTAATCGGGAACCTAAAGTATATATTAAAACGAGTATTATTATTCTTAATAATCGGGAATATATATTTAATACTAGGATAATTACTTTTCGGTTATTTCTACTCTCGACGTTTATTAAACTCACTTTATGAATTTATTATTTAATTAATATCCGCTAGTAGTCTACCTAGTAGTTATTTTTATTTACTACCTTTATTTATTTTATTTACTCTACGTTTATATTTTCCTAGTATTAAGCTACGGATCTCGTCTTCGGAATTATCTTCTATTTTTATTTCTACTACCCGATATTAACCGTATACTATAAATAATATCGAGAAATAAAATAGGGTTCTATTTACTTTAAAACTTTATTATCTCTATTAAAGATAAAAGGAGTTATTAAGTTAATTCGTAATTTACTAATATAAACTTAAATATAAAATCAGTATTCTTACTATCGATAACTTTTTTAATTACTCCTCGGAGTTAGCGGTCCCTTAATAATCTAATTATAAATCTACTTTCTTAGTATTTAAACTAGACTTTTAATAATAGCGAGGTATTTAGCCCTAGATCTTCGTTTAAGTATTTAATAAATATTAGTAATATTATATTTAATATTATATTTTCTAAATTTAACGGAGGGTCGGCTAACCTAGCGATATCCGTAAAAATAAATTTAATTACTAAATTATTATACCTTACTCTAAGATTAACGTCTAGTAGATTAGATCTTTATACGGCCGCGTAATTCGTCTACTACTTTAGTATAGCGGGTATTAATATAATATCTTTTATTTATACTTATTAATTTAATACCTCGCTAGGAGACGAGAAAGGCTATTATAATTAATTTAATTTACGTAATAATTTTTCACTAGTATCTTTTATTTACTGTCTCGAATTATAAATAATATATTATACTAAAGTAAAGAGGGTACTCTAAATACTATTATTATTTAAATTATTAAAAAGTTTTAGAGTATTATCTTCGTATTTTAAAATTAAAATAATTATAAACTCGTCTTTAATAACCCTAGTTACGTAGGATTTAAAATCCGTTAAAGAGTTCGATATTAATTATATTTTAATATCTTTTTTTACTTATTCCTAGTCCTTTTTATCCGTAGTAGTCTTTAAATAGAGCTCTATTAAATTTCTAAAAATAAAGTTAAATTCGTTATTATTATAGTTTTTGTATTTATATAAAGGTATCGTAGCCTTAATCTTAATAATATAAAGTAAATAACGTAGTTTCTAGCTTTAGTATATTACTTATAATTTTATAAATAAGGTCGTAATCGTAGTTTAGTTATATCTCTTAATAGTAACTATAGGTTCTAGTAATAAAGCTTATAATTAATTAAAAATAATATTTATAAATAAAGATCACTCGCGGTCGGTATTTATATTTATCTTACTCGGTTCGATCTTTTCGTTTAATAATTATAACTACTATACCCTTTACGTATAAAGACTAACCGAAAGAGTAGTCGATTATATATATATAGTAATTTATTAATTATATATAGTATATTCTATAATTAGGTTATTATTCGTAGTTAATAAATTCTTTAAAATAGAAGGGAAGGTAAGATTAAACCGCCCTACTATTTATTAAAGAAAAGTAGATATAATATATTACTTTCTAGACTATATATAAGGGGTACTATTCCGAAATAATATAATATATATAATATTCCTATTATAGTTCTAATATTTTTTATATAGATAACTCGTATCTAATTAGGGTAGGTAAATTATTAAAACTATTTTACGTATTATAATTACTCCTTTATAAAGGAGCTAATAGAGAAGTTTTTAATAAACTATAAAATTTATTAACTTATAATTTTATTTTATAATAATAGGTACTCGCTAGTTCTTTAAACCCCCGAAGGTTTATTAAACCTTCTATCTTTACTTATATTTAATATAGTAAATTAAATAGTCTTAGGCTTAATATAATATTTAGTTTTATATTCTCGCTAGATCCCTAATTATACGTATTACTATTATTAATATTAGAGGTTATTATATATTCTATACTACGGCCTTTTTCTTAATAATATATATCGTCGATAATAGGAGTCGTTAGATTCTTTAAATTAATATTAAATCCCGAAGTAATCGGGTCTTAAATATTATAAACTTCCGTAGTATCCTAATTATTATTAAATCCCTCGGTATTTCTAGTTTTTTCTTTTATATATATAATATTACTAGGATCTTCCTCCGATTAGTTTATTATATATAGATTCTTATTTTAAAAGTTATCGTCGGAGTTTAAGTCGTAATTATATTTAATAAAATTAAATACTAGGAGCTCCTCTTCGTATTTAATATAGGTATCTATTTCTATTAAAAGTCTTCGTAGATAATTATAGTAGAATCGCTTATACTTCTTCTCGTATAATTAAATTCTTATTTAGTTTATAATAATCGTTAAGACGTCGCCTACGCGAGAAACCCCGATAAAGAGGTAGGGATTAAAGGATATAAAGCCTAACTTCTCAGATCCTATTATATAAAGCCTAACTTCTCGGATCCTATTATATAAAGAATTACTATAGACTTCTCTTCGCTTTAATAACTATTAATAGTTCTAGTATTTATATCTTCTAATTTTATAGTAAACGCTAGCGCTCGTCTCCTAAAATTAATTTATACGAGATAATTTATAAGGATAAAGATATTTTTAATTTTAATTCCTTTATAGATATAGTATTAATAGAGCTTTATAGTAAATTATAACTCCCGCTTATTTTAACCGGATTAAAAGAAACTTATTTTATAATATTATCCGTCGATATTAATTTAGATAAAGTTTATAGAGATATTAAATAAATCCTTATATACTTCGGTGATTATAATAGTATTAGGGCGACTAGCCGGATTTATCGTTAAGGTAATAAAGTTTCCATATCAAATTCTAGAGATAATATTAATAATATTTATAATAATTCGGTATTATTTTATTAGGTCGTATTTAGAGTAGCCTAAAATTACTTAATATTTATATATACTCTTATTTATTTATTTAGCGAAAGGATTATACTTTATATTTTACTCTTTAAACAGTAGTTATTTATCGTCTCCTAATAAATATATAATAGTTTTATATTATATTAAGGTAACGAAGAGCTCCCTATTATTAACTTTATTAATTTTTTAAATAATAATATAATCGTCTTTAAAATTCTTCTTTAGGATTATATAACCCGAATTAATAAGAGTTATAATAACAATAGCGACGTCCTTCGTAAAGATATCCTCTAAAAGTAATAATTCGAGTATTTTAAATATATAATATTCCTTTTTATTATCGAATATATCGCTGTTCTTAACTTTATAGAATATCTCGCGAAAATATTTATAAAGTTTTTAGCGGTGAGTTATATTCCCGGCTTCGTTTAATTTATATTTAATACTCTTTTTTATTATTTATTATAACTCCTTAACTTTCTAAAAGATTACGTTTTTAAATATAGGCCCCGCTCTACTCCCGTAGTCCTCGAAGTCTATATTATCTATTAAGATAATATCTTCGTTATCGTAATTAATAAGATTATTATTATTATAATTCGAGCCTCTTTATCTTTAACTACTTTACGATTTATCGGGTTAAAGAGTATTACTAGTTTATATTATATTAATTTAAGAATCGCTCTCGCTTTATAACTCGCCGTCTTTAATAGTTTTATTATCGTCTAGTTATACGCCTTTAAGGGTATTATTACCGCTTATAATAATATTATTAATAAGAGTAGGATTAATATTTAGATTAAGTCGATCGAGAAAACCTATAATTTATAGTAGTAAAGTACCGAAGCTCGTATTATAAAATTTATAATAATAATTTATAATACTAAAAGGTATCTCTTTAACTTTATTTATTATAGTTATTATAAATTAATTATATTAACTTTAAAGGAGCGAAGAGTTAAGTTATTATCGTAAATTACTAGTATCGTAAATTATATATCGTTAGTTCTCGTTTTAGACGACGGCCTATTCGGTTATAAATAAATAAAAACGAATTATATACTTCTTTATAATTTTAATTCCTTTTTTACCGAGCCGAGTAAATTCGGTATTTAACTTCGTAATAAAAGAGTTTACTATTTTATTTATTAAACTTAAGACCTTTACTTTTTTACCGGCCGATATAAATAATATAATAGTAATTATATCGAGTTTTATTATCCCGGTTCCTTATAGTCCCTTTAGGAGTCCGAGGCCGTTAAGTATATATAATAAATATTTTAATATACCTACTTAAAATTTATTTAAATCGATATTTTATTATTCGAGTTTAGCTTTAAAATCTATTCTTTAAAGAATATTAATTATAGTCTAGGTATATAAATCTTATCCGATAATAAATCATTACTATCGAGGGTTATAAATATAATTTATATTTTTTTTATATACGGGATTTAGTATCTTAATAGCGGCTAGTTTAAATTTATATAGGATATCGGATAAAAGAGGAACGACTTTAATTATTATTAACTTTATATTAAAATAGAACTTCTCGAGCTCTTTATATAATATATTTTATAAATTTATTAAATTAAAGACCGACTCTAATTTTAGATTACTCTAGTTATTCTTTTCGTACTTCTAGGGGCGGTTAAATATAATAGTATAATCGAGCGAATTAATATAAGAAAAGAGTTTTAATAGGATAACTACTATTTATTCTTTAATAAGAAATTTAATTACGAAGTTATCTTCCGTCGAAAAGTGATATTCGTAGTTCGAGGGTAGGCGGAGGAGGTTTATATAAATATAATTACCCCTTAATATAATTATTAAAGCGCGTAATTAATATTCTTAGAGTTAAGAATTCTTAATATATTTTATTTTATTCTTTTCCTAGTAAATAATAAATATACCCTCGATAATCTAGTACTCGTTATTATTAGTATATATTAAATTAAACGGTAAATTTATTTTTAAACGATTTATTATTAATATAATTTAACCTTTCTAAATCTTATATTTCGTATCGACTAAACTATTGAACTAATAAATATATAGTATATATACTCGCTCGAGATTAAATATAGATAATATTTCGTTATATAGGATAAAAAATAAATCTACCTCTAAGGTCGAAAAAAAAGCGGTAAATTTAATTATATCGTTCTCGGATTTAGTAAATATATCGAGTAGTTAATTTTAGATATATTAGAACTCGCCTAGATTACTAATTTTTTATAGAATTCCTTTAGTCTACGCCTTCGCTAGGCGGAACGAAAATTCTATATATTAATTACTTTATAATATAGTAGGTAATTACTCCGATCTTTTATAATTTAATATAGTAATAAAAGTATATTTATTCGATAAAATTACTTTAGACGGGCTTGCCTATAAAAGCCTTAGGATATATATAAATTAATAATTAATCTTAAATATCGTTTATAGTATTTAGCCGGAATACCTAAATATAGAGTAATTACTCTTTATAAAAGTAATCGGGAGTAGGCTCTTCTTTATCGATAAAAACCTTAATTTAAATATATATACTAGACGATTAATTTTTATTCTCGTTTATATAAATCTTATATATTACGCGGGTACCTTCGTTTTTAAATTATTTAATAGGTTTACCCTAACCTTCGAAGATAATTCTCGTTTTATATAAAAAATTATTTTTCTTTATAAGTATAGTATTATCGTTTACTCGATCTTTAATAAAATTATCGACTTCGTCGCGCTCGATAATTTAAGGATCTATATATACGTCGGCGGTAATTTTATTAAGGTTATCTTCGTTTAAACGAGTAACTACGGTTTATTATTTACTCGGTATAATAAATTAATAAGATATTATTATTTAGTATATAGAGGGGTACAAAATAAATAAAAATTTTAAAAAACGAAACTATAAAATCCGTTAATTAAGATTCTTATTAATAATAATTATTTATTTACGTAAAAAGTAATCTCTCTTTATACTACTACTCCTAACTCGGCGATTATATAGGGAAATTAAATAAGAAATAAAATAAATTATAGGTAATTTAAAATATAAAGATATTCGAGGTAGATTAAATTTAATAAAATAAAACTACGGAGTCTATTAACTAAATCCTAAAATAATAGTAATTATTTATTAATAAGGCTCGTGATTCCTTATATATCGCGGCTTTTATTAATAATAATTATATATAAATAAGGAGCTAGAAGTACTATAGTCGGTAGATAAAGGTATAAAGATATATAAAATAATTAAAAATATACTAAGTTATTCGTAGCGTAGTCGTATTTAAAACTAAACGAGTAAAGTAAAGTATTAATCGTAGTAACCTACTTTTTATAATTAATTAATACTATTTATAGAAGGTAAGAATTCTAGTAGTAGAGTATTTATAATTAGATATTTATATAAATCTTAGATAAATAGATTATAAAAAGCTCGTACCGTTTTAAGGTAAATAATTAATAAATATAAAAATATAGATTTTACGATAATAAGCGTCCCTAATCGGCGGGTATTTTAAACGTTAACTCGTTACGTAGTAAATACCTTAATATATATAAATACTAGTATATTCGCCGGTTATTATTATTAAAATACTCGGGAATAAGGCGGTAAAAAGAGTAAAATTAAAAAATCCGGTCTTAAATAAATTAACGTATTAATAATTACGGTTTAATTTTATTACTACGATCTTATTTTATAAATTAACCCTCGATGAATAATTTTTAGTAGAGATAGAAGTAAGAGAAATAACTATAGTTATTTAATAACCTTATATTCGGGCTTTATATTCATAAGCCGCCGAGTAGAATATATTAATTAAACTATACCTTAAGGTAATTCGATATAAAGTACGATCTTTACTAGTAATTATTATAAAAACCCCCGTTAATCTATAATATAGTAACTCTTTATTTAAAGGATAATATTTATTATCTTATTCCTCCTTAATCCGATTTCCGGAAATAGATTTATTTTTATATTAATTCTTATCCGCGAGCTAAATATTTATACCGGTAGTATTATCGTTTTTAAAGATTACTATAGTTATAGAATACTTCTCGGCGCGTTTAATTAAAAGAGCCTTAAAGTATTTAAATTTATAGTTATAAATATACTTTTCTTTAACGGGAGTACCCTCGGTAGCTTTACTTTTATTAACGATAATAATATCTTTTATAATAATATTATTATTAGTATCTTTATTATTAATTAGATCGGGTTTAACGATAGTAGTTTTATACTTTATACCCGCCTTCTTTTTAAGAATAATAGTAGTGTTTATTTACTATTAATAGGAGTATTAATATTAAACCTCGCTTTAATTATAAAAGTATACTTCTTAAGAATAATTTTAAATTTAACGGGTCCGGCCTATTTATAATTGATTATAATAATAATATAAAGGATATTTATAAATAAAATACCTACTCGATTATTAGAGCCGATATATTCTTTATAATTAGAAATAAATATCCGTAATCTTAATAACCCTTCTATTTAAATATATATATTCTCGATATAATTATACGGTCGAATTAAATAGAAAGCGAGTCGAGATAATTTACGGGTAAACTATTCATTCCTTTTACGAATTAATAAATTAAGAATATTAGTAGTATAAAGGCTAAATCTTATTCGGAAGAGATAAAAGATTTAGTTTAAATTTATCTTCGAGCTAACTAGGAAGACTTTTATTTAACGCGCGGTACAGAAATCTTTAAAAAACTAACTATTAATATTATTCTTATTATATTACACGCTCCTATTTATTATAATAATAAGTTAAATATTATTTATAAACTTTTACGGCTTATCGCTATAATTAGTCTTTAATATTTTTACTTTCTTAATAGGGGGGGTTTCGGAGTTATATTACTCCCTCTTTTATTATCGGTATAGACGTAGAGGATATATATAAATTAAATCTTTTAAGAATAACTCCTTCTATTTATTTTAATATAATAGTTATTAATAACCTTAATCCCGAGTATAGTTAATGAATTAGATAATAGGGAAGATTATATATATAGAAACTAATTAAAATTAAATTTAACTAAGCCGTTACTCTTTAATATCGGCGGAATATTTAATAATAAGTTATTCTAAAGATAAGGACTTAAAAAATCTAAATATTAGACCGTTAAAATACTATTTATTTATTAGTATAAATCGGCTCGCGGCGGGTAGCCTCTAAATCTTTATTATATAATAAATCTAGATATTACCCACGAATTATTTCGAAGAACCTACTCTTATTACTAAGCGGAAGACTATAAATTAATAGGAAATAAATTAAATTTCATCTAATAAGATATATTATATAGGAAAGTATATTTAATAAATATCGAACTCGTTTATCGAACGCCCCCTTTTCGACCTTTATTTCGGATATCTTTATAAAATAATAATATTACCGCGGTAAATAAATATTATAATACTACGTATATATAAATATTATAAGCGGGATTTCGGGAATTTTAGTAGATTTAATAGATACCTACCGTACTATAGAGTCTTTATCGATAATTATTTATATAAGAAACCGCGAGTTTTACTCTTTTTACCTCGGCGACTCCTACGATTAATAAAACCAACGACGTATACTTAAAGAGATAACGAGGTTATAGAAATAAATAGTATAAAAGGAATTAACGTAGGGTCTTTTACCCTCGATATAAAAAACGTCGATATAAATATAAAGACTACTATTTATTAAACGCCTTTAAACCAGCCTAGCCGTAATAATTTAAAATATAATAAATAAAAGAAGTTTTTAATTTTATCCTCTAATATCGGGTATAAAGGTCTTTTATTTATATCCTTATATATTCGGGTAGAAATATTTACGGAAGGTAATAATCGTTATATAGAAATAAATATTAAACTCGACGAGGTAAATATTAATCTTATAAAGTTTAATAAATATTCTTAGCTTATTAATAAAACTAGAGGAGTATATTATTTATTTTTAAATATATATAACTACGCGCTCGCCTAGTAGTTTTACGAGGAAAAAGTAACTAAAAGCGGTCGTAATAAATTTTTCTATAATATTCGACTCGAACTACTATATAGTTTTTTTAATTATAAGAATATTAATAACCTAACCGAAATATAAAATAATATCGTATTTAGTATCGACGAAGATAAATAAATAAAATAAATATTTAATATTTAATTAAAGATCTAGGGGACCGAGCTAAAGAATTATAATATTTTATATCGAGATATTATTAAAGCCCTCCGATTTCTTTTAGGGTACCGGCCGTTTAAAAATAAAATAATATTTAAACCTATATACCAGTATAATAATAATAATAAGCGCGTATATACCGAGATATATACCGGCGACTAGTAGTAGTAAATATAGAAGAAACTTCTTAATAAAGTTACCGTAGTATTATTACTTCTTTCTATAGATAAGACTTTATTTATATAATATAAGAGTAATCTAGCCGTATAATTAATCTATTTTATTATAAGGAATTTAAAAATAGAAATATAACGAGTTTAAAAGCGGTTAAGTTTAATACTTTTAGGACTTCTACCTATTATATTTAATAACAGCGAATATATTAAATCCGACGTATAATATAAATCTATATTAATTATATTTAACTATAAATATAATATAAACTTTCGCCTAAGATAAATTTAAAGTCCTAATTTTAAGTTAGCGATTAGAACCGTAGCGATTATAAATCTTTATATTATATATATAAACTAAAAGATCTAATCCTATTATTTAATTATTATAAACTTTATAATAGATTATAACGGTTAGGTTTTAATTATAAAAGTTAAAAACGGCCGATAATATATAATTTATATAATATTACTAAATAAATAGAAAAATCTTTAAAGTAAATAGCGCCCCCGAATTTATTCTTTTACCTAGTCCTAAATTCGGTAATAACGTAAAGAAAATATCCTAAAGATAGATAATTAATAAATATATCTAGTATATAATTTCGCTTAATTATATACTACGGTAAATATATATAAAGTTATACTAGTCGATATATTATATTAATTACTTAAGGGTATAGTTAATTATTTATTTAAATAGATTACCCTAATTATTAAAGAGAGTATATTTATTACTAGGAAACTAAAGGGGGCGAAGGTAGGACTAAAAGATATATTAGGAATAATATAACTAAATAAAAGATTTCGTATTATTCTAGCCTTCTATAACTTAAAGAACTATAAGTATTATAGCGCCGTCGTATAATAAATAAATAAAGATCGAAGAGTAATTATATAATAATTAATACTAGTAATCGCTCCGCTACTAGCCGATTTATATAAAAGAGAATTTTATTATACCCGGGTATTTATAGACTTTATATTAATTATTTAATACCGTTTATATAACGATAAGATATTAGGATATCTCTAAGATATACTCTACCGGTTTAATAAACTAAAGGATTATTTTCGTTAGTATAGACTAAATAATAGAGTAAACCTAGACGGTTATTTTAATATCCTAAAACTCCACGTAATAATATATTATATAAAGTAAATTCGAATATTCGGCGCTACGGATAACTATAATACCGAATATAGAGAAATAATATATCGCTATTTAATTAAACCCTTCTTCGAGTTAATTAATAAACGAGAGGTCTTTTAGAAATAACTCGTCTACTATATTTCCTATTACCTACGAATACTAACTATAAAGGATAATCTACTTTATTTTATAACGAGATTATTTATTTTAAAAATAATAGTCTTTAAGACTAAGGTATTATAATTTAATCGCGTAATTTAATTATTTAGGTTTTAATACAATTTAGAGTCTTAGGAAAGAAAGAGAGCTTTAAAAATAAAATTTAATACTATATATTAATACCCGCCATCTATAATATAAGACAAATTATATATCGAATATTTTTTAAAGGTATTAGTCGTTTATATATATTAACGCCGATAAGAGGGGGGTAAAGAACCGAGGATTATTAAAATTATAAATAGGAGAGAAATCGACCTTATATAAATTAATTTATATTTTATTTATCTTTATCCGTCTTTATAATATTAGAAGTTAAACGGGAAAGATTTAAAAAACCTAGAGAACCTAATTACAGACCGTATAATATATAAAATTAATTAATAGAGTTAAAGAGAGTAGAGATATAATTATATTTTAGTATAAGAAATATAACTATAGTTTTATATAATTTCCTTTAATAGTTAAAGTCCTATCTAACTCCGGTTTCTTTTAACGATATCGGATATAAACTATTAAAATACTAAAAGTAAACTATTTTAATATAGTTATACCCTCGTCGATTTTTTAAAAATCCGTAATAAAGACTCTCTATATAAAACCTATAGTATAGTAGAGGTAAAATTATAACCGGTAAATTCTACTATTAAACGGAGAATACTCGGGGGGCTTTAAATTATCTCTTTAATAAAAATTATAAAGAGTATATATATTATACCGGTATATATAAGGAAGACTATAAGAAAAGATAATATATCTTATATTAATAACTATATCGATTAAGATTTATATAATTTAATCTACGATAAAGACTTTCTAAAATAAGGGATATAAGTAAATAATCTCGCCTACCGTAATTACGATAAGCGAAGGTAGATTATATAATTAATATTTTAATTTATAATATACTACCTAATATATAGATTACGGGCGAATAATTAAAATAATAAATATTATAGAATAAACTACGGGGGTAAATTATAATATATTCGATTATAAATAATAAGAAATTATTCTACTATAAAATATAATCGCGATTATTGTAATTCTATTACCTTCGTTAATTACTCTTATATTGATTAAAGTTAGGGCTCGGTTTTTTTCTAATTACCCGATTTTACCGCTAGAATAAATAAATAATAAAATAATCCCTTAATATTAACGGATAAACGGAAGATTATTAAACTTAATATTTATAATAATTAGAGATATACTAATTAAAAATAAGTTTAAAAGACTTTAATAATATAATATAATCGACGAAGATTATAAAAGCGAAACTAGGTATTAATAAAGCTATATATTTATTAATTCTTATATAACTATAAAAATAATTAGAGGTTATAGGTCTCCTAGGTTAAAGACTAAATATAATAAATATAAAGAATTATTTATAATTTATAATTTATTTTCGCTAGTATCTATAACGAGTTCGCCTATATATTCGGCGATATCTTTAGATAATAGAAAGACTAGTATCTACTCTTCTTTATTTAACGAAATATCTATAATAAAAAGAGGCGGGTAAAGATTAAACGATACTATATAAATAACTAAGAAGATTAGAGATTCTCGAGCGCCGAGTTATTAAAAGAATTAAATAATAGGCCGAACTCTATTTATATAAATAAAAATACCGATCGAATTAACTCTATCCGCTATATAATATTATATATTAGAAACGGTATAGACTAGAGTATAATCTATATAGTTTAAAATATTTAGAAAAGTAGTATATATACGGGGTTAATAAGTATAAACGACCTCGATTTTAGAAAGTTTATATCTTTAATTAAAACCGACCTAGGTTACGATAATAAAAAAAAAATTATCTACGCCCGCCCCGGTCTATTAAATATAGTTATCTTTAATAAAAGGGAATAAAGAGTAGCGCTAGTAGAAATATATATTTAAGGTATTAAGTATTTTTCTTTTAATATCCAAAGGCTATTAATAGAGCGGTATATAATAAATATAATAATAACCCCCCCCCCCCCTCTAAAGGACCGAGACCTCTAACCGAAATTTAAATAGTCTAGGCGGCGAGGCTCTAGATATATAACTAAAACGAAAATATTATATTTAAGTAAGAAAAAGGGTATTAATCGCGATAATAAATCTAATAATTAAGAATAACCGGCTTCTTTAATATAAACCTCGAGAATTAATATTTATAATATTTAATAAATATTTATTATATTCGATAAACTAGGAATAGACCCCTAGAGTCTAATCCTACTAAATTTAATTTCTTAAAAATAAATAATTTCCCTCTTTTTCCCCCGACCGCGTGAATTCTACCTTAATTAATAATTACTATATTTTAATACCCTTCTTCCTCTTTATTTAATCCGATTAAAGTAGTATATAAGTTCGTAATTATTAATTTAATAATATATTATTTAATAGGGTAAATTTACTATTTATATTTAAAAGATATTTAATATTAATCCGACTACCTTTTAGGATTATCGTAGAGATAATATATCCTATAAGAATTTATAACGGAATAATCGTTACTTTAACTAGGAATTAGAATATAATTATAATAATTCGGATTCTAGCGATAAAGAGAACGAGTAATATAAAAGTAACGAAAGACGGAGTTACTCGAAAACTTTCTTAGATAATAAATATATATATCGGCAAATCTCAAAAGTAAATATTAATATACTCTAAGCGCTATCAGCTCTATTAGAAAGCCGTTTACGGGTTTATATTGAAACTCTATATCAAATACCGACCCGAGGTTCAGTAGGATTAGTAAGTCAGGGGTCCGGGTAGGGTCCTATTAGCAAATAGTACTTACTATTAATTGGTTCAGTAACTCGATAAATAATTAGTAACTTAAATATTAGACGAATAGGCCCATTATATACCCTATAGTATACGCATTTGTATGCGCATTGGCATGCGCCATAGTATGGGCCATAATATGGGCCATAGTAAGCCCCATAGCATGCGCAATGGCATGCGCAAAGGTATCCTGAATAGCATGCGATGTACGCCCCCCGCAGCAGCCCCTAAAACATCAGACGAAAGCCCCCCATGACATGCGCAATTATGGCATGCGCCAAGGCATGCGCCATGGCATGCGACATAATATGGAATTCATGTACGCATACTCCCCGGATATGCCCGGGTAACGCCCCCGCGAGAACTTTCGCTAAAACTCATTATTCCGGGCCCGGTAGGTCGCTAGCGTTAATAATCGTCGCTAAGGGTCGCTACCGTTAATGGCGACGATTATAGAACTTTATTTATTTCAGCCCTATAATAGGGCTGAGTTACTATCAATATATTAATAATATATACGAGTTACTAAAGTTATAAAAGTTATTAATCCTATTAAAATTAACCTAGAATTATTAATAGGACGTTACCTAGACTCTTAATTTATTAAATATATTAAAAGTAACCTACCTAGACCCCTAATTTATTAAATCTATTAATAGGACGTTAGTAGTCTTATCCGTAAATTAGGGCTATTAATAGCGTCCTATTAATAACTTTTACTAAGAAAAGTTACTAATAAAATACTACTAGCCCTATCCGCGCGGGCGGTAACTCGGTTTTTAGTAGGAGTTTTTGAGATTTACCGATATAAAGATAAGGGTAAACACCTTAAATTATATATAATCGAATTCGATTAATTTAATTTAAGGTTAAAATTATCGTAGGTAAGTTATTTCGTAGAAAATTAAATAAAGAGAGGCTTAAACGGTAAAATTAATCTATATTCTATAACCATTTAATATTTATAAGGATTAATATAGATACGATCTTTACCTCTAGAGTAATACGAAATACTAGACGAAAGTAGAATTTTATAAAATATATACTATTATCGTTCTTAACTACGAGAAGTTTTTTAAAAAATAATTATTTTATCTAGATATATTTATAATTTAAATAAGAGTAGAGAGTTTTAACTAGATAATAACTTTTAATAAATTAATAATCGGATATAATACGTATAAAATATTATAATTAAGAACTTAAAATTTAAAATTAGAGATAAATCCGATAGGGTCGATAATCGGCCTACTCTACTCGAAATATAGAAAGTTAGATTTATTTAGGTAAATATTTTATATTAAAATTAATCTAGTATATAATTATTCGATTTCTTTAAATAATAGCGCGCCTACGTTTTAACGATTATACAAATTATAATAATTATTATATATATATAAAATAGCTCGTAATAAAACGTAATCTCCCTCGCCGTTAAATTATTATACCGGTAAATCTATATATATCTCGACGTAAAATATACTCTAGTTTAATAGCGTAATTAACGAAAATATAGGTTAATAATAAAAAAAGTAAATAAACGAACCTTATTCTAATAAAAATACTCGTTTATATAATATTTAAACTATCGAAGAACGGTTTTATTAATAAAGAGAATATAAGAAAATTCTTTAAACCCCTCCCCGATCTCTTAATTATATTTATCGTTATAGTAGTAATATATATAATCTCGGAGTACCTTATTAAAGAGTATAAGGTCGAGAAGTTTAAAGGAGAGAGGGCTTAAAATAAATATTTATATTCTTTTCTATTATCGATAAATATATTATAACTATTTAACGAGAGTTTATATTAGACCGGTAGAGAAGAATATAAAAGATATAAATAGGTCTCGACGATAAAAAGTATAAAACCCGTATTCGTAAAGTACTATTAAAGGGGGTAAAGGATATTTTTAAAAATATAAAAAAATTCGACTCTAAAAACGACGCGGCTATAATAAACTTTAATAATAATTAAATATATAACCTACCCTTAGTTAATAATATAGATAACGACGAATAAGTTAATTTTTCGGATAATAAACTCTAAAGTAATCTTTTTATCTAAATTAATAATATAAAAAGTATAAGGGTTAATATAGAAACTATATAAAATAATAACTTTAAAATAAATTAATTAGGCGTTTATAACTTATCCCCTTATAACCCGTATATCTTAATATTATTAATCTTTATTATTACTCGAATACCGGTATTAGGTTCTTAATATATAAATCTAATAAAGTATAATTATTTTAGATATAATTAATTTATTATTTACGGTAGAATACTACCCCCGACTCGCTATTATCGTTATTATGGAATTTTAGATAAACCTCCCTAAGAATAGAAGAACCCGATAATAATATAAGGGCTAAAGAGTAGAGCGGCTCGCGTAAGGCTTTTAAATCTAGGGGGAAATATACTCTTATTATTATATAAAGAGATAAATAACTAGAAGATTAAGTTATCTTTAAATTATAGAAATTTAAAGAATTCTAGACCGCCTTTATACTAGAAGAACTTAATTAAATTTAATATAAGAAAAGTAATATTACCTCGATTATATCGAGTAATAATAAAAACGAATACCGGGCTTATATTAAATAACTAAGGAAGAAAATATAAATAATAATAAAACCTAAAAAAGGTAAAATTAAGGAAGAATAAAGATAATAATATAGTCTACGTAAAGTTTAATAAATAATAATATCTTAGTTAGATAGTATAATAAGGAAGTCGGAGAGAAGTAGATAATTATTATATATCGAATAAAATTAATAATTATTTATAGAACTTTAATAAATATTTATTTAGTACTAAGCGCGTAAATTTATATAGTATTAATAATAGTAGCGGTAACGGTAAGAGCGGCGATCTAGATTACGGCGGAGAAATTATTAAAGATTAATAAAGTAAAAAGAATAAAGAAACCGTTAAAATTGATAAAATTATAAATAATAATATAGATAAATAAGACGACGATATAGATTTATATATTTAATAAACGAATTATCCTAATAGCGATATATATACTTATTAAATATAATTTATTAATAATAATTTACGCGTTTAATGAATATAATACTCCGACTACGATATAATTACCCGATACGATTCGTACGTATTCGTATTAAATATAATCGTATAAGGTAGTAAATAGTAATTATTTATAAAAAAAAACTATTCTTAATAACTCTTAACGAAAGTAGGTATTAAAATAATCTCTAGGGCTAATATATAGGCTAAATAAATCTACGCGCCTTACCCGCCTTTTTCGGTAGAATATTAACTTACTACTTTACCGATATAATTATAATATAATAAATAAAATAATTAATAATAAATAATACTAGGATATTATTAAACCTTATTACTCTTTAAACCTTCGTCTATATAATTATATTATTAAACGTATCTCGGTATATATAAAATTCTTTATCTTTTCTTTTTTAATATTAGGTCATAGTATCTAGGGTATCTATAATAATATAAAAGTAAATAAGAAGCCTTAGTAGGAAAATAATCTTTATATCTAAATAATAGAATTAATCTCTAAAGAGTTAGAGTAGAGGCTCTGAGCCTCCTATTTCCAAAAGAGGCTCCGGAGTACTAGAAACTATAATATAAATAGTATAACTACGCCGTATACTCCCTATATAGGATTTATATACTATATTTAGTAACTACTATAAAGCTGGTTTTAATATAGTATAATAATTACCTCCCCTTCTAGGGGTTTCGCCCTCGAAACTAGTAAATATTAATTTTAATACTTCGATATTTCTAATAAAAGAGTGTAATATAGGAGAATCTAAATTAAATAAAGTATATACGTAACGCCTACGCCTTCTATCTAATTTTATTAACTCTTATTTTAATAGTAGTAATATATTAATAAAAAACCTCTAAACCTAGTAGGAAAAAAGAGGGGGAAATAAATTATATTTTAAAATTAATAATATATCGTATATATCTCGCGTACTAGCGTAGTTATATAGTCGTAGATTATATTAAATATTTAATAAAAACCTTAAAACCTAAAGGGAAAAGTAAGGGAAAGAATATTATAATTATTATCGAAAACTATAAGTTTTTACTATTAGTAGAGTTTTAATAATATCGGCGGTAAAATAAATTATTCTACCCTATTATCTAGGAAGAACTCTAGTTATAGGAGTAAATATATACGGGTAGTAGTCTTAATATAAGTATAAAGTCTTCGCCGACTTTCTAATTTTTCTTCTTCTATAATATCCTATTATCTTCTATATATATAAACTCCTATATACTACTATCGATAGCTATATTATATTTAGACTTTTATTAATTTATAATAGTCTCGGCCGTATCTTTAAGCTCTTTCTTTAAGATTATAAATATTATATATATATTCCGTAGGTGAGGCTAGAGTTAATATATTATAATTTAAATAAGTTTTTCTTTTCTTCTTTTAAATTCTTTCTTTAATTTTATAATTATTAAAGTAAATAAATAGTTTATTCTATCTTTAAATAAGGTACTTATTTATATTTCGAAAGAATTAATATTATCGTAATATTTATTTTATTTTTAAATTATTAGTTTTAAATCTTATTTTATTAGCGATATATATATAGCTAGATTATTTTAATATTTAGTATATTAATTTAATCTCTACGGTACACGATATTAATAATAGTATTTAAATATTTAATACGTCCTCGACTCTTACTTTTTATAAAATAACCGCCCGCTCTACTCCTACCCCGCTTTTATTCGTATTTTTATACCTCCGTTACTCTAAGCGGATAGGCCTAGATAATTACGTCCTATATAATAAAGTATTATATATAAAGTATATTTATTATATAAAGAATAAGTACCTATATAATCCTATATATCGCTTATATTCTAAAACTAAATTATATTAATATATCTAGATTTCTTTTAAATTTCATACTTTTATAAAAAAAATTCTTAATTATTTAGAATATCGAGGCCCTAATAAGTATCTTCGCGAGTGTATCGTTAGGTATATAAAAGATATTATAATCTTCCTTCGGGAGATTAAACCTAAGAGTAATAATATTAAAAAGAGGAAAGATATATTATAATTAATATCTCGGCTTATTACGAGCGTCGAGGGTATAAATAATATCTTTTATACTCTAATAAATTAATATAGTTTGCATATAATTCGTATATTAATAGTTTTTTAGGGAGGGATTATTACTTAGGATATAAATATATTTTAAAATAAAACTATATAATATTAACTTAACGATTTTCTCGAATCGACGGACGAAGATAAAGTCGATTATAAAGCGGAAGATAAGGCCCGTATACGATATATACGAGATATTTTTAAATACGACTCTTCTTCCGGCCTTAATCCCGCTACCGATTAATTTAATATATTTATTTTTAATAATCTCGATACTATTGATCCTATTTTATTCTCTAGCGGTATATAAAGAACTATAATATTTAGTCCTAAAACTTTTTTAATTAAAAATATTATAAAGCCTCGTTTTTAATACGGCGGTATAGAGGGTATAAATCGTTATATCTTAAATAAATTAATAGCTTCTCGCGAGGCTTCTAAAGAAGAAGTTAAAAATAAAATTAATAAATTTAATCTTAATTCTACTTCTACCTCTTATTTTTTAATTCGATTTCCCGGCTTCGGCTTTACTCGTAAATAACCGAGTTTTAATATTAAGAAAGCTAGCCGCCTTAAATATAAATCTACCTATAAACGCCCCGTTAATCGTAAAGATATATCTCGCTCGAAGTTTATTAGTAAAAAGTAGCTAGTAGTAGTTAATAATTAATAATACTTCCTCTTCCTACTCTTTATTTTCTATATCTTTTTTATCTTCGTATTTTTTTCGAATACTTCTCGTAGTTTTAGCGCGTTATCTAAAGTATCTATATTAACTTATTTATTAAAGGTCTTTAGTTATCCTAGTTATTTTATAAAATAAAATACTTCGCCCTTTATATTTTTTTTTTCAATACCTTTTCTACTTCCTATTCGTTCGTATTATCTATTAATTCCGGTAGAGGTATATTAGGAATCGAAATATTACCCTATTATTAATAATACGACTTTAGAAGCGATATATAGAAAATATTATAAATATAGTAACTAGTTAGTAATCCTAGGCGGTATACTTATATTCTAACGGTATCCAAAATTTTAAATAGTCTAATTACTTTATAAAAGAGCTTCTTATTTAGTCGTTTTTATATTAAGTTTTTAGTTAATAATAATATAAAGTTATTTATATTAAATGATTTCGGCTTATACCTTTTATTATAGTTCTACTTCTACGCCTCGACCGCGATAGTCTACGCTTTTATTAAGTACTCTTTTAAAGTATTTAATTTTTTAATTCTTTTTTATACCGACGGTACTTCTCCTTTATATATCTCGCCCTCGAGACGCGGTTTAAAAAATAGATTATAATTATATATAATTATAAATAGTATCTATTTTATTATCGTATACTATATACTATAGTATATTTATTTTATTATAGGTAAAAGTACTATCTAGTTATTTTACTCGCTTAAATAAAAGGTTCTTAAATAGTATTTTAAAGTTTAGTTTTAGCGTTTTATCTAGCCATCCGTCTATAAATAAAATATAATATTTAAGCGTCTTTTAATTTTTATTAAATAGTATACCTTTAATTAAAATATATTTATAAAAATAGAACCTCTATTAGAAATAATCCTATTAGGAACTCTAAACTTTAGGATAATTTCTTCGAGTATTAACTTTATTAACCTCGTAGAGTCGATTATTTTTATAGTTAAGATATATCGTAATATCTTTATATATCTATTTATAACTATAAGGATCGTATTAAAAATATATTTATATCGTTTATTTAGAGGTAAACTAGTAATAAAATTTATTATAATTTTTTTCTACGGCCCCGTAGGATATAATAAAGAACTAATTTTATTATAAAGATAGTATCGATATACCTTAACCCGCTGGTATATATTATATATATCGATATATTCTTATATATCGGCCTTAAAAGTACTCTAGAAATATTTTCTAGTAAATAACTCCGTTATTTTCTTAATATTAAAATATCCCGTTAATATATCGTTATAATATTATTTTAGTAGCTCTTCGCGGATTAACCCTTCTTTAAATATATAGATTTTATTATTATATCTAAGAATTAATATAGAATCTAAAGTCTATACTCTAGCAGAACGCTAGTAATCCGCCTATATAATTTCGGTGATTTTTATTTACGAGAAGAAATCATTCTTTTATAAAGCGCGAATTATTTTAATTATTAATAAACTTTTAGCGTTATAAGCCGTTTTATAAAATATTATTAATTTAATAATAATATATAGAATAAATAGTCTATAGCCTATAATTCTAGTAATAAAATTAAATAATTCCTCTACTATATTATAATCGATTTAAATAAGCGTTTTATTTAAACTTTTTAAAACTTCCTATCTAGGTATTAACTCTCTAGGCCTAGATAAATATATTATTAAAGAATATACTTTTTTTATAGTAAATCTTAAAGACCTTAATAACGTAAGTTTTATATATATTAGATTTTATATAACGCCTACGGATATATAATTTAACACCGGCGAAATATTATTTATATCTAGATCTTCTATATCTACGAATATATTTTATATTATAGCGAAAATAGGGTTTTAACTAATACCTTTTAAATTTAATAACTTCTATTATAATATAGGTAATATATTATCCAAAAAGTTATTTTAATCTTTATAATTAAAATAATATAAAGAGTTATCGGTTAGGTTACTTTTCCTAAAATAATATAAAATTAAAAAATTAAAAGATAAGAGTCTTATTACCTAGCGCGCCTAGCGATTATTTAGTTATTTAATATTTATAAAACCCTTTAGGTTATTATAATTAGTTAAGACTTCTACTTTATATAAATTACCCTCGAGGTAGTATCGTTATTATTTAAATATTATAATAATTACGAGGAGCTCTTTATTATAAATCTCGTATCGAACTTCTAGACCTTATATCTTACGGGACTAGAAAACGACGGGATACTATTCGTTATTATTTTATAACTATATTAAAATCGTAGTTATAATAAAATTAGAAGTATTTATTTTAATCCGAATTTTTAATTCTAGATTAAAGTATATAAAAATAGGTATATATAAAAATAAATCGCGAAGTAGGTAAAATACTTACTCCGCCTCTTTAAGTTATTTAGATAAACCAAATTTTTTATTATTTTAACTATTTTTTAATAGACCCGTTAATAGGCCTATTATCTATAAATAATAATAAATAAATCGACGATAAAAATTAACGAAGCCTAAAAACACTTATATATTATAAAAGGACTTTGGTATCGGCTAGGACTAAATTATATTAATTTTATATTCGTTTATTAATATATCTTCGGTATTTATAATAAACCCTAGAAACTTAACTAACCGAGTAAAAAACTCGTATTTCTTAAAATTCACGAATAAAGAGTATTTTTATAGGCGTTCGAGTATTTATCGTATATAATTAATATACTCCTCTTTTAAATTTAAATAAATCAGGATATTATTTAGATAAATAATATAAAATATATTTATTAAACCCGTTAACGATTTATTAATATAAGTTTAAAAAGTAGTAAATATATTCGTTAAACCAAATAATATTACTATATATTCGAAAAAACTATATTATATACGAAATATTATCTTCTATTTATCGCCTTCCTTAATTCTTATTCGATAATAAATATCTTTTAAATTAAACTTCGTGAATTATATAACGCTATTTAAGCGGTCTAGCGTTTTATTAATTAAGGATAACGGGTAGCGATTCTTAATAATAATCTTATTAAGACCTCGGTAGTCGATATATAATTATAGTTTATTATTCTTTTTTAGAATAAAAAGGATAGGAGCCCCGACGAGGTTTACGGAGTATTTAATTTAATCCTTTATTAAGGCGTCGTCTAGGTATCTCTTTAACTCTATTAATTCTAAATTCGATAAATTATAAAGAGGCCCGTATAGTGGGTTACCCTTTATATTAATTATATAATCGCTATTTTTATATAACGGTAATCGACCTACTTCTTTATCTAAAAAGATATTATTAAAATCTATAAATTCGTTAAGAAGCGTAGGCGGTACGATAATAAAACTATTAAAAGATATTATATTAATAATAGTATCGTTTTTCCTAGCCTCGTTTTTATTAATAGAATCTTAATTAAAGGGACTAGCTTTAATATAAATTAATATATAAATAATTAACTACGTCTTTAATAATTTCGTAAAATCCTTAAATAATTCTAATATATACGTATTTAACGCGATACCGAACCGTTAGGTATATATATTATAGTCGGTTTAAATCTTTTCCTTTTCTATAACCGGTATATTTATAATAATAGACGAGCCTTTCTTATTAATAAAGTAAAAGATATTATTATATTTTTTAGTTGATTTCTATAAATCGGTTAACCGGTAGATAATATTATAAATATTATAATAATAAATAGATTACCCGTTTATTTATTTAGGAGTTAGTAGCGGCTCGCTTTTAAAACGCTCTAGGTTATATTATTATATAAATATATTATTAATAATATTTATCTCCGCTCCTAAATCTTTATTTATTTTAATACGAATAATTTTTATATCGATATTAATTAAGTTCGTAATAACTTCGCTATCGATATTTATACTCGGTCGGGTTCTTATTTCTCTTTATTCCCTCGGGATAAAGATTTCCTTAAGGATTTAATTATTTTTTAATTCGACGGTATAATTATTAATATAATTAATAGTCTTTATTTTCTTCTCCGGATATTTATTAAAATAGTAGCCGAATTTATAATAATTAAAATACTTAATATCCTTAAAATTCTTATCGCTCGCGCGAGTTATATACGTTTTATTTATATTTTTATAATTATTACTATTAGAACCTTATCCCTTTATATTAGATTTATTTTTATTATCTCCGTCTTTTAACCCCTTTTTATACCTCTTCCGAGGTCTTAATTAATTATTTTAATTATTATTTTATATCTTAAAGTCTCGATTAAGATTACGTTTATAACGTGCCGTAAATAATATAAATTCGATTCGTTTAATAGGAATACTTTAGGCTCGGTTAACTTTTTTTAAAATATTAAATCTTAAGCGGGTTATTAGATAAACTATTTATTACTCTTTATTATAGGGAGGTAATTCGGTTTCTAGGGTATTGAAATAAGTATTAAAATTTTATATTAATTAATTATTCCTCTAACGTGTATATTAATACTTAAGATTTTTACCGACGTTATAAGGGCCTAATATACTTTATAGAAATAAAAGAATTTACTCGATATTACATCGGTAAAGCGGGAGCCCGTATAAAAAAAGTCGTGGTGTTAAATCCGCTCAGGGCGCTTAGGGTGTATATTTCACGGTTTTAGAACTAAAAATCAGAAATAATATTAAAAAAAAATAAAAAAAATAGAATACGCTAAAAACCCTAAAAATAGTAACTTCGGATTTAAGATTTTAAATCCGTGATTTTCTACTAGCGCCGGGTAGCTCGCTAAGGCTATATAAAGCGCTATAACTATATTAATCTAATTTCGATTTTAAATTACGTCGATTTATGAAAATTAAATACGCGGGTAATACCCCCTAAGCTAGCGCGGTATTATAGACTATATACTATACTTATTACTATATATATCTAATTATCTACCGGTACTATTTAGACTAGCTTATTCTAATTTATTCAAAATTATTCAAAATGAGTCGAGGTGTTAAATGCGTATTTAGTAACTTTAGACGAAAGTAGGTATCAAATCGATCTCTAGGGCTAGTATATAAACTAAATAGATCTAAGCGCCTTTTCCGCCTTTTTCGGTAGAATACGGGCTCATCGCTTTACCGATATAGACTAGATACCTAAACTTATTATCCGAATTTAATATTAAAATTATCTACCGAATAGGAGCTAGTAATTTAAAAATAAATACTTTAACCCGTTTATTAAACTCTACCCTCTAGCTTTAATAATAAAAAGATTCGTTATTAATTCAAAATTATATTTATACTCGACTAGATATAAAGAGACGATAAACCTAAATTAGAATTTAATAATATCTAGATTTAGGTTATAAATAATTTAATTTATTACCGAATCGCTAAAATAAATAAGATAAATAACTATTATACCGAAATATATACTATTATTACTAATAGTAAAGAAAAGTATAAAACTACTATATTAATAAAGTATACTATTTATAATAGAATACTATATTATTAGGACCGGTTATAGGTATTATAAAAACTAATTATTAATATTATTCGCGAAATTTATAATTAATTAATATACGATTACCTTAAAGGTCGCCGTATTTATAAATTCCTTAAATACGAATTTTATTAATAAAGTATAAAGAATATAATTATATAATATATTTATAATTATTATATTTATATTTAGACTAAAGCCCTAAGAAATATAGTAAATAAATTACTTCAGTCGTTACTAGTATTTAATAAATATTAATAATATTCTATTTATAATTTTATTACCGGTTTACTCTAGTCTAAAGAATATAACGTTATTTAGGTTATATTATATCGACTAATAAAAAAATAGTACTTAATACTCTCTATATTAATAAAGAAAACGGGACCTTAGTCGAATTAATAGTATAAATATTAATATAAGACGTATTTAGACTTTATAGATTACTAGAGTTTATTCTTTTAAATCGAGGGCTCTAATTTATTACTTTAATTTAAAAGTACTTTTATAAAAAGCTCGGAATTACGGTGAAATTATTAACTATATATTATCCTTAAATAAACGAATTAATAGAACGGAATAATTAAAACTTAGAAATATATCTTTATTTATACTATTCTTATATATAAGATAATTAGGTTAAGTAGTTATTAATAACTAAATTCGCTAATAATAATATTACGGCGGTAATTATAAATATATCTCTATTCTTTATAAATAAAGAGTTCTACCTATAAATAAACTTTAGCCCTAATAATTCTATTTATAATTTAACCCGATAACGCCTAGATATAACTAAGGCGGAATAAATAATAAAAATAAAAGAAATATTATAATATATTAAATAAAATATAGAATAAAGCTATAAAATAGTAATAAAATAAACGGATAAATACCGCACCGATATTAAATTTCAAGAAAGAGAAATAGTTTTTTTATCTATTAAAGATATTACTACTTCTAGGTTATATAAAAAACTAGATAATAAAAGAATAAAACCCTTTAAAATACTTTCTAAAAATAGAATATTATATCGTTTAAAACTTCTAGTAATTATAAAATAATATAATATCTTCTACGCCGACTAGTTAAATAAAGCCGGAAATATTCTTTTATTAAGATAAAAGAATTTTAAACCTAATCTAATTATAACCCCCAACGGCGACGAATAAATAGTTAATAATATACTAGATTCTAAGGAAGTATATAGTAGATGAAAATACTAAGTTAAATAAGAAGGCCTCGACTAGGATTTTATATAATATAATATTAATAATAACGAATTCGAGGCTGCGTAGTATATTATCGACGAATATTATATTAAATATCTATAGAAGCCTGGCCCTTAACCTCTAAAAATACTAGGAATTATTATACTATTAATATTAGGGGTACCTAAACGTTAAAAGTATTATTTATTAAAGAGGGGGGTAGTATTACGACTATACTCGTCTTCCTACGACTTATATTTAATAAACTATATATTATTATACCCGATTAAGTCTAGTATACCGCTGTCGCTTTAGTATTCCTAAATACTTTTATATATATAGAACTACTACCTTTACTCCTTGACTAGTTATTTTATTTAATATATTTATATTAATATCGCTTCTATACTAGTTCTAATAATCTTTTATTATAAAATACACCATATTACTAGCCTTCTAGATAACTTTATAAATAGGTGAAGGAGGCGAGACTATAAAAAGGCGAGATTATATAATATATAGAAACTAGCGGAGCTAGCGGAGTAATTTATTATTTTAATATTACTTTAAATATTCTTTCTTTATTTAAACGCGGAGGAGTTAGTTAATTCGATATTTTCGTTCTACTAGAGATATATTCGATATATAAATACTAATATAGCCGATTCTTGGAAGAGAAGATCTAAAGATATAATTTATATATAGATTTATAATACTCGCTATCCTAGGAGTAATATATAAAGTATATTATTAATAAGAAGGTTATATTATAAAATTTATAAAAATAATACTTTTGATTAAATAGTAATTCTATATTAATTCTAAAATTAGTTATTAAATTTCCTATACTAGTTTCTAACCTAGTAGGTTTCTACTATTATATATATAGTTTATTTAATAGACGTTGTTTTTTAGAAATTAAATAAAAACCCGGTTAATAATTTTATTATCGAGAGTTTTTTTATTAAATTATTAAAATAGCTAGCGCTAAAGGAGTTAGTATTATTATAGATAGTATATTTCTTTTTATACTACTAGTAGTTTATAATTAAGTATATAGCGACTAAATTTAATAAAGTTACGTTTATATATAAAGTATATTTAGGGTACTCTAATAAATAGGGTTCTAGAATTAATAAAAGATAATTAAAGAAACTAGTATTAAAGAAGTTAGTATTAAAAAAACTAGCGCTAGTTTATAGTTTTATTATCGAAAGTTTTTTTACCGAGTCTTTAAGGAAGTTAATATTAAATAAGTTAGGGTTAAAGTAATTAAAATAACTAATATTAAAATAGTTTATACTATTATAACTAGTATTATTATAGGATTTATCGAGGGAGTTACCGAGAGAGTAGTTAAAAAAGTAATTAAAAAAGTAGTTGAGAGAGTTAATATTATAGTAACTAGCGCTTCTATTTACCTAGTCTTTATATCGGCCGCTATTTTATTAATAACGTTCTAGATTTCTAATATCTCTATTTATTCCGTGATTTATTCGGGAGGTATAAATACTTAAATTTTAAATCTATTCTATTTAGAAGTTATAATTACTAGGTAAAAAAAGAGAATAATAATACCCTTATTATTAATATTAAATCCTTACGGTCGTAGCTGAAAAATAGTTTAGTTATTATTAAAGACTTAAGGGAATAAACTAATTTTAATTATTAAAATTTTAATAAATTTATTAGTATTTAGTAAAATTTCTTTTAAAGTTAACTCTATTAAAATTTATTAAATAGCGAGGTATTTGCGGCTAAAACTATTTTAGCGTCGCGTTGTAAATTTTTTTTTAAACAAAAAGAGGTATTAGAGGAGTCGAATAAAAATATAGAAATTTAATATTATACTAAACTATAGAGACGTTAGTTCGATGATTTTATAAAGAGATCGAGGTCGTTATTCGAAATATAGTAGGAGCGCTACTTTTGAATAGGGTTTATTATCGATACGGAGTAAATTATATTCTAAATAAAACTTACTCTCGCTACGAAGTAAATAGAATAATATTCGGGGGCGATATATTATAGATACTCTAAATACTCTAGATATAAATATTAAATAATCTACTTTAACGACTTAATTAAGAAATTAGAAATAGTATATAGAATAGTCTAAATATAGGGTAGGAGGACTAGTATAGTAGGTAGTATAAAAGTATCTTTTAAAAAATAACGGAGGATAAGGTTCTTTAAATAGAGATACTATAAATAACTAATTTAAATAAACTTTTTAAATAGACGTATTAAATAAACGATTTCAAGATATATTTCAAATAGAATATAGTTTAAATAGACGTTCTAAATAGACGTAGTTTAAACGAATATAGTTCTGAACGGACGTCGTAGTAAATAGACATTCTAAATAGATATTCTAAATAAACGTTCTAAATAGACGTTCTAAATAAATATTCTAAATAAATATTCTAAATAGATATTTTGAGTAGACGTTCTAAATAGATATTTTAAATAAATATTCCGAGTTAATATTTTAAATAAGACTCGTTTAAGAGGTAGGAAAATAGGAATAACGGAAAATATAATTTTAAAAACGGGGCCTATTTAGGGAAATAGAAAGAAGTATCGGAGAATATAGTTTTCGAAATAAAGATACTATATATAGTTAGTTCGAATAGACGTAGTTTTGAATAAATAGTCGGTACGTATAATATCTATACTACTAGGTTATATAGTTAGTTAAATATATATAACGATATATCCTAGATCGTGGATCTAGTCGTTACTACTATTTAATATAGAGTTAATATAATAATATATAGTATAAAAGATATTAATTATTCTATAGAGGATTTAGCTCTAATATACTAGAATCTAGTATTATTCTAAATTTAATAGGGTTAGTAATAGAGTTTAACTCGATATTTTAATAGATATTAATAGTAATATTTATAGTAAAATCCTACCCCGTGACAAGATCTCGTTTAATAGTATTTTCTTCTTCGGCGGGGAGTTTATTAAAAAAGCTCTTTTCGTAGAATTTCGTAAAAAATAAAAAGTACTATATAAATACCCCCTTTACCTATATAGATAAATACTCTCTATATATTTTATTATTTATTAAAGTTATCGTAATAATATTAATATAATTTATTCGGGCGATATAAGTATATAGTAGTAAAACTACTATTTTATCTCTAATACCGATAACGACGAGGATATTATATATACTAGGATTCTAAATAAGTCGATCTTCAAATATAATATATAATTAAATTAGAAAAAGAGGGTTTATTAATAAAATCGCTATAAATTAACTATAAAAAAGCTTTTCGTTATTTTTACTTTTATCCGAGCCGAAAAACGCGTTTATAATAAAAAGATCTTAAATTATTTAAATCCGATATCTTTTAATTAAAAAAATTATTATTTTAATATCGTTAAATTAGTTTAACTACGAAGATAAATTATTAAAAATTAATTTTTAAGATTAATTTATTACTATATTTATAATATTAAAAAATTAATAATATTATTATTTAAAATAGATATATTAATAATTATAATAATCGAGGTTATTAACTAGATATAAAGAGAGTATTTATATAAATAAAAAGAGTATCTCTATAATACTACTCTTAATTTTACGCGACGCCTTAGTATAAATTCGCGAAAATTCTATATTTATTAACCTACGTTAACGCGCTATATAAAACTAGTAAAAGTAAAACTCTAAGAATTTTAATAATTACTAATTTTAATTATCTAAAAATTGAGAATATTATAGCATTATATTTAAATAAATAATCTTGAAATTGTAATAATTTTATAATACGCGGTTTTAGTATAACGGTTTAATTTATCTCAATTAAGAGATAGTCTATTACTATTGGAATAGAAGTATCGTGAACAAGGAGAGATAGTAGTCTAGTCTAGACTAGATATCCTTTCAAGGGACTAGACGTTTCTTAGATATATAGTGGACATGGATCATCGATTTTACTACTTAGACTCAATAGTGTTTGGAATAACTATTGCCTCTTTACTACCCAACTATAAGAACCCCGTTGACCGTTACGATCATGGAGGGTGCATGCCCGCTACTGTTGGTGGATCTCCTCTTCATTGACGAGCGGTCCTCTTCAGCTTGATTATGGCTGCCCCGCAGGTCCCAAACCTCAATAGCCTTCGCAACCAACGAGGGACTGGCCGGGGACGGGGACGAGGACGTGGGGGCTTAGTATCCGGCCTCAATATTGGAGAGGAAAAGTTGGCGAATAACAGAATTGTCCAGCAAACAGATCAAGATGCCAGCGTCTCCAGACTGAGCGCGGTCGAAGTAGGATACCTGGACGATCCGTTTGCGAAACACTTTGTGTCTGAAGGCAAAGGTCAGAGGAGATTTCCCATCATCAATAGAGGTACTAGTAGCTGCTGTATCAACATTGATTCGACATTGACCGTGGCTTGCAAGGAACCTATGTCCGTACCAAAGCCATTGACAATCTGGTCGAGCATTTCGTCGACACCAATCCTTCACAGAAGAAGCAGATCATCTCCTTAGGCGCAGGTTCGGATACACGCCTTTTCCGCCTCATGAGTCGTCACCCCCGCGTAACTGGCATAGGCTACGATCGTCCTGACCTTGTGTATCACGAAATCGACTTTCCTGAGAACACCATACAGAAAGTCAAGCATATCAAGCATAACACCGAGCTTTCGAGGCATATTGGTCTGCCGTGGCTCTTCTACAATACTGTGGAAAGTACAAATCTGGCCGACGAGAACGACGCTGTCCATGCCGGGAGCTATCATATCCACGCCATTGACCTACGCTCGCTCGACCCTTCACGTACACCACCAAAATCTTTCGATTACATTGAGAAAGATCTACCCACCCTCATTATCTCCGAATGCTGTCTCTGCTATCTCGCCCCTGCTGCAGCTGATACAGTAGCACTTTACTTCACGCAATATTTGTTCCCGCCAACTACACCCCTAGGCCTCGTTCTCTACGAACCCATCAATCCAAATGACCCATTTGGCAAGGTCATGGTCTCAAATCTCGCCGCGCGAGGCATCGTACTACAAACGCTGAGGAAGTACGGCTCGCTAGAAGCGCAAGCTGCTAGAATGAAAGCTCATGGTTTTGATCGAAGTGGTGGTGCAGATATCAACAAGCTCTGGAACGAGGGTGTGGTTGATAAAGAGAAAGAACGGGTTTCGAAGCTGGAGTTGGTGGATGAGGTAGAGGAATGGGAGCTATTGGCTGGGCACTATTGCGTTGCTTGGGGTTGGAGAGGAGAAGACCAGATTTGGGAGGGTTGGAGCAAAATGGCAGGGCAAATGGGCTAATGAGTATTGAGCTTTGCGCTAGCAATACATGACAGGAAATACCTACGGAAGTAGAGCGCGTGCCTGGCAAGTGGACGAAGTGATGGTATATGAGAAATGAATCGATGTCGGTTCAAGCTTCGTATGCCTACTCTGCAAGTCTATAGATGCAATGGAAGAGCAGTAGCGCGGCATCTAGAACGTGAGACCTATGTGCTCTCAGGCTCAGGGGCGAATTGTTCTCATTTCAAAGTCCATCCCGTAATGCTCTTCATCCCACCACATCGCTCATACTCGTGGCTCACCTCTTCTTTAGATTGCCATAACGTCATCACCACATGCCCATACGCCGATGCTGGCGCAGGATGTCCGAAACTGAGCAGGCCTATGCCCATAGACCCCTATAATTTGCGTCATTGCCTTTGCTCCTACTCGAAGAACGGCATGACTTAGAAGTCCTGCAACCAATCCAGCTATTCGAGCTTGTCCAAATGTTCGAGTCTTGTCAAGACAACCTGCTTGCTTGTCTCTTCGATCTCCCCAGCCAGGAACACCTCGTCCAATATAGCATAGACCTATTGCCATTTCCCAGTCAGCATCCGGTATGCATCACAAAGACCAGACGCAAATTACCTTGTAAAAGTTGAATACCAAATCCAGCTCGCACACATTTCCAAAGAAGCTATCCAGCACTTCGACGAAGAAGTGTATGGCCTCTAGGTATGCCAACTCGTTGTCATTGGCGTCCACGCAGACGCAGAAGAACAGCCCTGCATATCGCCGGTAGACGATCTTTAGGGACCGGAATTCGACGAAGTTAGATTGATGCTTTTGGTCTCGGGGCGCGATGAGGCGGTGGACCTGGTCTGATGTGAGCAAGGAATGGGTAGTCAGAAGCGGCATTGTCTAAGTACCTCGCCTTTCAATTTTATCTTTTCTTCATCGCTGTATGGAGAGTACCTGAGAGCTCTTAATTATATCTAATATGTAGGGTACGAAGAATCTGTCTAACCATTTTGCAAGTCTTGTTTTCCCTCTTAGAAGTCGAAGTCAGCATACGTCGAAGTGTTGCGCACAAGGGACACGGCGAGTGGGGACATACTGGCGATTTTGGATGAGGATGAAAGAGAGCACCATGTTGACGGTATTCCGGGCAGTTCTGCCTCGAGCGAAGCAATTCGATAGGCAAAGATAGACCAAAGGTTGTCGCTCTGAAGATTGCATGCTCATCGGATTTACGGAGTTAAGATTGGCTAGTGACTACGGCTGACCCATGAATTAAAAACCGCATGTAAATACATGGAGATCTCAGTAAGCAACGCCCATTCAATATTCGAGAAATAGTCTGAATGCGTCTGAAATGATGCTTCATGGACACGGTAAACATACGCAGGGTTGACTGAGCACATCCATGGCAGATGTCGCGGCATTTGTTCAAGCTGCCTCTCTACATTATGTCAAGCTCGTCCCTTTCATTGGATCTGGACTACAACCTAGAGAAATACCATCATTTGCCTTCAAGCTGACAGAGTACGTACTGTTATACGGACCTTCTTGGTCTGGAAACACATTCCTGGTTTGAGGGTACAGTGGATTCATGTTTCAAGAATGAACTCTTGCAAGATCTCGGCATTCTAATGCAGAGCTAACAACACACAGTCAAATCGGTCATGAGGTAAAATGACAAGCGCAATCATAAGACGAAGTCAACATCATGTTAGTCCGCTATTATCTGGTGCTAGACCCTCTGTTCTACCAGGGTCTCTATCAAATCACATGACTCGACAGCACTATGATGACTCGCAAAATCCTCCTGAATTTTTCTTGCCTGCTTGACGTACCCTGGGTCAATTCGGATGCTTTCTACTGCTTCTTGGATTGTTTATTTTGAGGGCCGGTTCGCCTTCATATTGATTCCAGCAGCATAGTATGCAACCAGCCTGCTGACATCTGCTTTGTCTTCTGTGTTGCCCGCGCATATCATGGCACGCCATGGCTTAGCACGCTGGTCAGCCCATTATATCCGGCATTTGTCACTAGTATAGCTCTTTAGCAGTGGCGGCGAAGGACTTCAAGTCTGTGCAGTTGACTCAGCATCGCCAAACGTGAACTAACACTGATATATGAGACTTTGAAGTAGCGTTAGGCAACGCTTGCAGATGGTCTTGCAATCTGAGTTAAGGCAATGGTGAAAGAGGAGCATGTACGGCCGACAGCGGAGAATGTCGAGATGAGGAATCTCATTATCGAATGTCCTTCCTGTGAAACTAGCTGAGATATGCTGGGTACTATTCGAAACATTCGCGATAGCGCAGACTAGCAATGGAAGAATTTTGCCCAGGTCAAAGTCATTGAAGGCATTCCGTGGCTTTAATCTGAGAGATTGAAAGCTGAGAAACATACCTTGTTATTGATAAGAAAGACCTGCCTCTGCTACGGGCGCTTCCTGCAGTAATTAAAGGTAAAGGACTGAAGGCAATAAATACACGCTGTGGCCGTGCGTAGACTTGCCCGAAGCGGATCAGGACGTTGATCTGGTCACGTTCGAGCTGCTGAGGTGAGACGAGAACAGTGTGCGGTGGTTTTGACGTCGGCCTGTAGGTCTAACGCGTTGGCCACGTCCCTGCCTTCGTGGTTTGATCATGTCCATCACCCAGCTTTTTCTTTTCTTCGGGGGCGGCGTTCTCACGTCAAGCGGATCATGCGTTAAGTGGATACTTTCTTTGCCTTGTAGAAGTAGCCAATCAAAAGACTGAGGCAACCCACTCTAAGGGCGACGTCGCAACAGATATTTCCTATACGTCTCATTCATGCGTGCGTATTTCGAAGGATAAGAGCAACGCACGCTAAGTTGATGAGGAATCATACATGCATGTAAGATTCTTCATGATTATTTACCTTCTGACAAAACTTCAAGCGAGTATGTAATCGGGTGACGCAGTTTTGAGACACGGAAGGCGACAAAGGAAGACGGTATTCGGGGGCTGAGTCAACACATGGTATTGTCTGTTTACTGCGCCAAGGAGAGACTTCATTCAAGTTCACACGATAGCTTGCTCGCTGAGTTCGAGAGATCTGCAACAACGAAGGCCCAAAGACCTCTGGCATTACAACAACGATAGGGGATATTGATCCCTTTAATAACAATCACGAAAAGCAAGTCAGGCGGTGGAACCAAGATGTACCCCAAATTGTTAACGCCTGCGCAGACGGGCCTATTTGGCAGTAGATATTAGTGAGGTCTGGTAATGAGGCATTTTGCCTATGGGATGGCAGCTTAACGTACGCAGAGCTTGCAAGGCGTTCTAATCGCTTGGCCCGTTACTTAGTCGTTGCCTTACAGATAGGGCCGGAAAGCCTAGTCCCGGTATGTTTCTATAAGTCAAAATGGTCTGTTGTGGCAATTTTAGGAGTGATGAAGGCTGGGGAGCTTTTGTGCCCTTTTGATCCCTCGAAAGTGCTTGCAAATAACAGTCCAGGATCTGCGCGCACGGTTCATTTTAGTAACCTCTGAGGCATCAGGCCTCTTAGATGGTATTGTGGACAAGGTTGTTGCTTTTTCATCACTGGAAACGCTAGCCGCTGTCATCGACAAAGAACCTCGGTCAGTGAAGCCCGAATATGTAGCATATGTGCTGTATACCTCGGGATCTACAGGGAAACCAGAATCTGTTGTTATCGAGCACCGTGCTCTCAGCACCAGCATCAGCATAAAATCCTTGGGCAAAGCCTCCGAATACCCATTTGACACAGGAACGCTCCAATTCGCTGCTAAATTTTTGACGTGCCCATACTTGATGTTCTATTTACTCTCTCATATGGCGGATGCGTATGCATACCAAACGAAGACGAGAGAGCAAACATTACCGAGGTCGCGGACCGCTAGCAAATCTCCCAGTCCTGACGCCCTCGGTTGCAAGAACCCTCAAGCCAGAAAGCTTGAAGACCCTCAAGAGTCTCGTCATTGGCGGCGAAGCAGTGGGTCACATGGATGTGGCTCAATGGGCTGGAAAGGTGCGCCTCGTCAACGGCTACGGGCCCACAGAATGCAACTGTAGCAGCCTTTTCCAACGACATCAAGAGTAAGGCAAGTCGCTCAGATGTGATTGGGCGCGCCATAGCATGTACCACTTGGATTGTGGAGCCGAACATCCACGATTTACTAGCGTCTGTTGGTGCTGTAGGGGAGCTGATTATCGAAGGTCCCATCTTGGCTAGAGGCTACCTCGACGATCCGGAAAAGACAGATCTAGCGTTTGTATATCCAAAGTGGCTGGCCGAGGATACTTCAGGGGAAATTCAACGCGTCTACAAGACGGAAGACTTGGTTCGCTATGACTCCGATGGGTCTATAGTATATCTTGGGCGAAAAGATACGCAGGTAAAACTACACGGCCAGCGGGTGGAAATTGGAGAGATCGAGAATCACCTGTGGAGTCACCCACTCGTTAAAAATGCGCTGGTACTCCTTGCAAATATCCATCCTCGTGTCCCAGGTCTTGTGGCTGGAGTCACGTTGCACGGCGACGCAAATCCCGACATTGACGGCACACATCTACGTCTTGTCGAGCAAGGCATTACTACTAAGAATGTCAATCAGGTTCGCAATGATCTGTCTACGCAGCTTCCCACGCATATGATACCAACAGTGTGGCTCGCAGTGGAAGAACTTCCCTTTCTTCCATCAGGTAAACTCGACAGGAAGAGTGTGGCGCAGTGGATCGCAAATATGGGCAGAAATGTTTCGAGCCACAATGCACTACGTTCAGCGCAGCAGGAACCTCAGCATCCTAGAAGCCCAATCGGATATAAATTTCGACAAATGATAACCCAAGTTCTGCGCGTAGATGCCGATCAATTGCAGACGGATCTGTCATTTTCCTCCATTGGTGGCGATTCAATCGCTGCAATGGGCGCTCAAAGCAGATGCCGCGATAAGGGCATCAAGATCAGGTGTCAGGACATTGTCAAGTCCAACTCGATTTGCCGAAATTACGCAAATGGCGAGCCTTGAGTCGCCAATGGTGGATGATGATGTGGACGATCCTAATGGTGCTTTCAACCTCTCGCCCGTTCAGCAGATGTTTTTGGGACAGCCCAAACTACCCACTCAATTCCATTCGAGTATTTATCCCCGGATTCTGGAAGACGTAGAGATCTCGCTGGTGACCTCGGCGATCGAGGGTATTGTTCGGCGGCATTCGATGCTGCGGGCGAGATTCACCTGGGGTGAGAATGGGTGGCAGCAAAATATCGTCAAGGATGTACCCAATCCATACTCTTTCGAAGTGCACGACATAGAAGACGAAACACGCATCAGAGAGGTAGTAGCAGCCATGCATGGCTTGTTGGACATTGTCGACGGCCCAGTATTTGCTACAGATATATTCAACACCAATTCTGGGGCAAAAAGGCTCATATTGGTAGCACACCATCTGGTGGTCAACCTCGTGTATTGGCAAACGATCCTATGACCTTGGAGTACTGCTGCGCTCCAAACAGCTCCCGAATCGAAACCCTTTCCCGTTTTTGTGATGGTGTGAGCTACAGGCGCAACAATGTCAGAAGCTAAAGCCGCCTGAAGTCCTCCCAGTCGACATCCCACTAGCAGACCTGGCTTATTGGGTACCATCCCATCAAGATGCACTCGAAGAGCATTTCGAGCTAGGTACCCAACAAACAGGCATTCTTATGCATCACTGCATCAAAGACGTACACGCCAAGCCTGTAGACGTCTTCGTCGCCGCTGCCGCCTACTCATCCAGTCAAACCTTCACAGATCGGATTCCGCAAAATTTCCACTGCGAAAACGAGGGGCCGTGAAGCATGGAACGAAGACGTCGACCTACCAGGAAAGATAGGATGGTTCAATACACTGGTCCCTCTTAACATCGGGAAAGAATGGACTGAGACCTTTACGAAGGCTGTCGAAGGAGTCCGCGCTACCAGAGGCCGAATACCTGGGAATGGACAACCGTATTCTGCCTATCGCTGCTTGCATCGTGGCGGGAAAGAGGCGTTTCGTGAGTATGCTGATATGGAGATCTTTTTCAACTACACGGGATATCAGCTGCTGGGTCGTGGTAGTGCTCTGCTGCAGCAGGAGAACTTGGGGGCTAGTGATGATGTCGCGGATATTGGAATGGATACGGGACGCCCAGCTTTGCTCGATGTTTTGGTGGATGTGGATGACGGCTGTTCAAAGTATACATTCCTCCATCATCGGTATTTGAAACACCAGGAGAAGGTTCAGAGATGGGTGAGTGAGTGTCAGCAGCTGATGGCGGCTCTGGAGAGCAAGACATCGGATGGCTGAAAGTTGGGATGGTTGGTAGAGAATTCGCATTCCTTCCTTTGCTACTCAGGACACAGGAGCGGAAATGGGAGAGATCTGTTTCTAAGTATGACTATAAGTCCATCTTTCCAGATCTTCATTCCCCCATCATGCATCATAACAATCTGCTCGCGCTCGTCTCTATCGCGTTTTGACTGGTAGATCCAATTTCTAAGCAATCACCAGAGCGGCACCTTCACTTCCTCTGAAATCACTCCGTGATTGACGACTGTTGTTGATATCAGCGAGCGGAGAGCAGCAATTACGTTGGAGACCTTAGGACCAGACTTACATTGTGTCTCCGCCCACCAAGCATCAGCTCTCTCTCTAGTCTAGAGCTCTGAATCAGGCTGTTCAAAAGCGACGGGCACTAGATCACTTTCAGAATCCGGTCGATAGTAGAATTAAAGCCCCTCAAGCCAAGTCACGAATCTTGAGCCGGGTAATGGTCTTGATACGCATTGATTTAGGAATGGCAGAAGAAGTCTACCTGCTTCTGCCGCTGGTAGGTAGGTGGCATTCGCATACTCTTCTTCGGCGATTAATTCATTTCTTAGCTGTTAGCGAAAACCCTGTCTTTTCTTGCGGGAAAGACGAAGCTAACATACGTTGAATTGGGCTAGCAGAGAAGAGCTTACTGGACCATTAATTCGTCCTGAGCAGTGATACTAACCAGGCATAGACGCACGCATGAGGTAATTGCGAGACTCCGTTTCAATAGCGTCTCGCGGAAGAACGTGGAGCCCTCCTGATACGCGTCCGATGATTCCCATGTCTCAGTGAACAGCTCATAGTTTACTATGAGGCTTTGTAGAGTCATTCCAAATATTGGTTCTGGGGGTACCAACCGTTGGATTGCAACTACCATTGCCTCAGTCCCTCAGATATGCCAAGCTCCGCTAAGCCCCTTCGGGTTAGCGCCTTCTGCTTACTACGGAACCTCCAGGTAGCACGTCTGAGCGTAAAATCCGAATATTACGTCTGGTTCGCCTTATTTTAACTATCGATTATTAAAATACCCGTACTATTCTACTTTTAGATTAATACCGTAATCTTAACGATAAAATCTAAATTTATTATATATTAATATAACCGCGTATAGAAATATTATAGTTAATAATTACTTTAATATTAATAGAACTTAAATTATAAACGACTATTTATAGATTTTCTTATTATTATCTATAAAATTATAATACCGATATAATAAAAATCTTATTAAAAGTATTTATTAATTAATTAATTATCGTTATTTATTAAGTATTAAAGAGTATATATTTATCGTTAGAGATTAAAAACTATTCTTTACCTAGCCCCCCCGATAAAGTACGATATATTTAAACCCTAAAACTTTATGAAGATTATATTCTTATTATTTTTATTATTATCCGTTACCCCGTCTTCTCTCTTTTCCTCTTCCGTTAGTTTATCCTAATTTATATCGAGGCCGATTATTTTTATATCCGTTTTAGATTTTACCTTAATATCTAGTATATCTTTATTATTAAGGATTATATTATTAATTTTAATATAGTTATAAAGTTTCGCCGGTTTAAGCTCCTTTTTATATTAAAGACCCTTTTAAATTATATAATAATATAAGTTATATAAAGCCTCCCTACGATAGTAATTATTTAGATAGAATAAATTCTCTATATTAAAAGTTAAAGATTATAATTAAGTTATTTATATTAAACGCTCGTTCTTTTATTTAAAAGAGTTTATTAAATTCGTTATTAAGGCTCCGTAAACTTTATTTTTTATATCGAATCCTATATTTCGTTACTCCGCTCGAGTATTTATTATAATAAAAAGATAATTAAGACTATTATTTATCGTTAAATAAACTTTAATATAACGGAAATAATAATTAAAGTAGAACTATATATTTATAGATCCGGGATCTTTATTATACTCGTTATTAATCGAGTAATCGGGATAATTTAAGCGCTAGACGTTATACCTAAAAAGAATACTCGTTATATCTTTACAAATAACTTTATTAACGCCGAGTAGGGTAATATATAATTAATCCGCTATATAAATAACCCCCCCGAGCGTTTCGGGGTCTCTAATTAAGATATCGTAATCTTTACCTATACTATACTTTACTAGTTTACGAAAGTCTTTTTTAAATATTAACCTCTCGTCCTTTATTAGGTAAGAGATAATTTCTTCGGCGTAAATAAAATAATACCTATAGATCTAGTTACGGGTCTTTTTTAGAAGTATTTCGAATATTATTATAATATAATAGTAGTCCGATAAGTTTTAAGTATAAGGTAAATTAATTAATATATATATTATATTATATTATAATAGGTATTAGGAAAAGAGGGTATTAACGATTTAGATAATAATTCTAATATTATAAATTAATAATCGAAAGGGGATTAATAATTAAAAGGGGATTAATAATTAAAAGGGATTAACCAAAATTTTATTAAAATTAAACTTTAGTCTAGGAAATAACTTTAAAAGTTTAAAAGTTTTGAGCGGGGGGCTAGCCTTTTAATATTAAGCCCTTAAGAATAATTAATAGTAAATATATTTCAAAGTCGAGCTTAAGGTTATTTAAATTTAAAGATTTAATTATTTAAAATTAAAGCTTTAATTATTTAATATTAAAGTTTCGGATTCACTATTATTATAATTATGGCCTTATCGTTATTATACGTAAGTTTTTATTATTATTATTATCTAAAAGTCTAAGACGTTAATACTAGTATATTTATAGTTATAGAAAATAGAGTTAATATATTTATAATCTTGAACTCTAGTAGTAAATTCGATATTTTAACTTTATTATAATTATTTATAGATTTAATATTACTGTCTAGAGGACTATTATAAACGACGTAGTAAAATTACGCCGCGCGGATTTACTAGCTTTTTAACCGTTATTAAGGATTATCGTAATTATATTTAAAAATACTTTATTAAATTATTATTATTACCTTATTAATCTCGGTTTATATAATATTATTCGCGATTAAGAAGGAGGGTTCCTAGGCGGCCCCCTTTATAAATAATAATAATTTAATATATAATAATAGAGTTAAGAAGGTCGGGTCCTCGGGGTATCCGGGTATAAACTAAATATATACCTTATAAAATCGTTTTTATATTAATTTCTAATAGCGGATCTTCTCCCTAACCGAATACTTAAGGTATAGGTTAATATTAAACACTTTTTATTTATTTAATATATATAGGCTCTTCGTCTATATATAGTATTATCCCTCCTCCCCCGTTATTAATACGTTCCCGTCGATATTTATATCCTTTACCGCTTTTTATTATTTAGCGGTATAACCGAGAGGGTATTTTAAATTATATATTATTCCGGCTAGATCGAATTCGCTTAATTAATTTATAAGGATTTTAGCCGGGTACTAGTTAATTATAAATAAAATAATCTAATTATTTAAGCGGACACTAGATTTAAGGATTTAATTAACTCTTAAAATTCCTAAATTTATAAATAAAGTAAAGTAGTTATAGGCTATAAAGATTATATATAAATACTCGGCGGGTTTATTAATATTCTTTTTAACTAGGTTATAAAGATTATAATAAATAATATTATATATCGTTATTCCTTAGGTTAAAGGTTTAGCGGCTTTAATATCGCGCTTCTTCTTTATAAATTTATTAGAGTCCTTATCTCCCTTAATTTTAAAGTTTATTCTCTTCTTCTTTTATTTTATAAATATTCTTTTAATAAACTTTATAACCTTATCCTTTCTAGATTTAGTAGGTATTTTTTATTTATACTTAATAAGCGTCTCCTTATTATTAAGTTAGTCCTTTATATTCTTATAATTATAATTAATATTATTATTAATTAATATAACGTCGTTATCGATTAATATATCGTTATCGTTGTTTTTATCTACCTTTTCCTTCTCCTTTTTATTACGAGTCGATTATTCCTTTTTAACTTTTTAAGCCTTAGATACCGCCGGTTTAATTTTCGGGATTAACGCGTTACTTTTATTTAATTTACGTTTTATACTTAACTTCGGGGTAGGCCCTTTATACTTCGGTTTAATATTATTATCTTCGAAGGCTAGTTTATAGTCCTCCGTAAAATAATTCTAATTATAATATTAATATAATAAACGGTAGAGGTTAACGAGTAGGATTTATTAAGATTCCGTCCTTAAATATCTCGCTTAAAATTATCCTTATATTTATATTATCGGAGGACGGTTTATTTAATAAATCCCCTTCGTTATTATTATTATTAAAGTAAGTTATATTATTTAAGAGATCGTTAATCTCCGTAATTAATATTAAATTATAAATATTATTATCTTTTATTATAATTAGTATTAAAGTATAAAGATTAAATAAAGAGATTAAGAAAATTAATTTAAAGAGGAGAAAAAAGAAGTAAAAATTAAAATAAAAGTTAGTTTAAGAAATAATTTTAAAATTTAAAAGTTTTTAGGCGGGGCTAAAGGCGCTTAAATATTATTATTAATAATTATATTATTTAAAAGTAAATTTTTATTATTCGAAAGTAAACTTTAAGTTCTTATTTAATTTAAGGATATTTAAAATTCAGCCGTTACTAGTATTAAATAAAGAGATTAGATTAGAATATTATTATTTAATATTAAATATTTATTTAAACTTTACCTCCTAGTTAAAAATATTCAAATTTCAAAATAATCTTCTAGAGTAATGACTTCGTATATTAATTAATATTGAATATTTATTTAAGCTTTACCTCCTAGCCAAAACTATTCAAATTTTAAAATAATCTTCTAGAGTACTAACTTCGTATATTAATTAGTATTAAATATTTATTTAAACTTTACCTCTTAGCCAAAAATATTTAAATTTTAAAATAATCTTCTAGAGTACTAACTTCGTATATTAATTAGTATTAAATATTTATTTGAACTTTACCTCCTAGCTAAAAATATTTAAATTTTAAAATAATCTTCTAGAGTACTAACTTCGTATATTAATTAGTATTAAATATTTATTTGAACTTTACCTCCTAGCTAAAAATATTTAAATTTCAAAATAATCTTTTAAAGTAATAACTTCGTGTATTAAGATTTAGTGCGTAAAGCTTATTAACGATTATTATTACTAGTATTATTATTAATATTTACTATATTAACTTTATTATTATTATCGTCGGTAGTATAATAATTTACTTTACTTATTAATTTTATTTAAATCTTTATTACCTTTATTTATTAAAGCTCCTTATCTCTCTTTACTTTTTATTAATTTATTATTTAATTATTCATTATATTATCCTCGTTAATATCTCGTAAAGATTCTCCTTCCTTAACGGTCGTTAAAGCCTCGATCCTCGCGTTTATAATTAAAGCGATAAATAAATTACTAGTAGATATACGCTAGAAGATTAACGAAACGATATATTAAACCGGAGAATTAAGGGTATAAATCGATCTAATTTAAGATATATTAAAAAAGTTCGTTAATAATACGGAGATCGTTAACGAGATTATTACCGAGGTATAGGGTATATTAATAAATAATAAACTTTAAACGATAAGATTCGCGAGTTAATAAAAAGTATATAAAGCGCTAGACTCGACGATTCTATAGGATATACGAAAACGGGCGATAATTAATCGTAGATAAAAAAAGAAATACGTTAAAGGTATATAAAATATATGGGGGACCGTAGTATAAAATTAATAATTTAATACTATAAAGGAAAATCACCTCGGTTATATAAATTAAATCGCTAAGAAATTTATCTATAACGATATTTATTCTATAATCATTTAGTTAATAATTAACTACTTAGAACGAAATAATTATAGATAAGAATCTACGCGTAAAAGTATCTCGAAAGACTAGTAGACGTTAAGTAATTTAAAAAAAATTAATATTTATACTCTTTTAATTAAGTCGGGCTTAACGGATAAATAATTAATAAAACTAGAGATTAATCGAAAGTATCTAGTAAGGTTAAGGATAAATAATAACGAGGGACCTTTATTATAAGGAAAACGTAGGAGATATAACCGTTAAGTCGTTAATAATAAAGAGATTAAACCTAAATCGGTAGATTATAAAATTAATAATAACGATTTAAGCGATACCTCGGAGAATAAAGATATAATATCTTCGAGCGGTAACTTTAATAAGGACGATAATAATAATAATAATAACGACGATAAGGATCAAGGAATAAATAATCGGGTTAAGTATTTCGGTTATAATTATATAGGCCTATCGGTTAATTCCCTTAAACGAGTAGTAAAGAAAAATCCAAAAACTACTAATATAAATAGCGAGGCTAGTTAAATCGGTACCCTCCGAGTATTTATAAAAACTGGGTCCGATTTACGATATATTTATTATATATATTTATATATTATAACTAGATATTTCGGTTTATAAATTAAGTTATTAAACGAAAAGAGTATCCGTTTATAATTAATTAAATACTAGCGTTATTAAAGTAATATAGATACTTTTAAGATTAACGTAGTTATTAAGAATTAATAACGGATAATAGCCCGATTAAAAATAGATAATAATAAGTATAAGGTTTATAAATACCGAACGATTAAAGCGAGTATTAAAGTATTCCTAACTAATTAAATATCGCGGTTTATCGTTCGTAAAATAAAAGGGCTAGAAGTATAGGATACCTAGAAAGAGACGGGTAACGTTATTATTAAAGGTATATTTAATTAATTATAAACGGGAGTAAACTTAGAGGGTAGCTTCGAGGTTAAAATTAGAGATATTATAACGGAGGAGTTCGATATATATCTTTATTATTAAATAAAGCGGAATAAATAACCTAATAAAGGGTAACTACGGATAATATTTTATTTATTAATATAGTAAATTATCCGGTAAGATCCGATATATTAGGCTCTATATATATACCTACGACCTAATTATAATTACCGACTAGTTTTATATTCTTATTATATTAAATATACTCGGCCTAGAGACTCGACTTTTTTCCGGTATATCGATATAAATATACCTAAATATCTCGCCTATAGGTATAAAGTTAATATTATATAGAGATTAATATCTTTTAACGACGAGACTATTAATAATTATACGGAGATTATTCTAGGTTTTTATAAGAATATAGCCGAATAATAAAAAAGGGTAAAGAGGCGGGGAAAGGTAATAAATAACTACGTATATAAAATAAATAAGATCTAGGAGCTAGTAGATACGACTAATTATAATTAATTCATTCCGGTACTATATATACGTAGGGACGTAAAGATCACTCGGCTTAAAATATTATATAATTTAATATTAAGCCGCCTAGATATTACCCTCCAAAGGATTATCCTCTTATAATTCATAAAGATAAGAGAAGATAACGAGACTTTAAATAACGAGGAGTCCGATAAATAATTAAACCTCGCCTTTATTTATTTAAAGTAAACGGCGGTAAATTTTACGTTATTAAAGTTATTAAATAAATTTAATTTAATCCTTTATTAATTTCCGGCCGGTACCTAGCTCGTTTTAATATTATTTATTAATTAAATATTAATATATAAAGTAATTTAAGAGGACCTAATTATTTAAGGTTATATTAATTTATTATTAAGAGTTAACCGAGTACGCGTATAAAAGACTATCTAAAAATACCGCTTAAAGGTATTAAAATTATTTAAGGTAATATAGGGTAAAGTAAAATAAACGGAGAAGAGATTTTATAGCGAGAGTAGTTTTTTTCGGTAAACGGATAATAAGATTAAAGGGCGCTAGTATTAAGTTATATAAATAGCGTAGGATATTATTAGTTATAGAGTAAAACCGCGCGGCGCGATTTCGCCTAGCTCCGTTATTTTAATCTTAATTATAATAATCCTATACTAGTTATTAATATTAATCCTTAATATTAATAATCCGCGTTATAAATTATATTAAAATAAAAACTATATTATTATTTATTAGTTTATTATCTAGCCCCTTAATATCGCCTCCCTATTTATCTCCGTTATATATAAAGACCGTAAACCGCTTATTTAAGCGAGCGCGTCGTACCCCTACCCTAAACCTCCGCCCTTATATAACTTTAAATAGGTTAGTCTCTACTTTTTCTTCTTAAAATTCTTCCTGCGCCTCTACCCCTACCCCTATTAATAGTAATAATTTATCGGAAGAGACGGTATGGGGTAATAAAAAATATTATTAACGATAAATAAAGGGCGAAAAGATTATTAGTATATTAATAATAATAACCGATATATAATAAAATATAAAGAGATTTTTAAGAGCGCTTTATAAACTACGTAAGGTTTATACTTTCTATTTAGTATAAAAGTAATTTTTCGATTTCGCTTATAACGAGTTATTTAGCGATTCCCGATTTAAAAAATAATTAATACCTAAACGGCGCGATTCGCTAGTTAAGAGGTAAGACTAGTTAGTTATTAATATACTTTAACGAGAAATTAAGGTCCTAAGGGAGTACGAAGTATTTAATATTTTTTATTTATTTATAAAAGGGCTTAAGAGCGGTACCTTATAACTATTTAAAAATATTATTCCGGTTATATTACGGCTGGCCCTATAATAACTTAATATCTTCTATCGAGTTTACTATAAAAATAGATTAAATAATCTATTATTATTATTAATAAATCCTACTACTTAATAACCCGCCGTTTTTATATTATTAGTACTCTACTACTTAATATAACCTTATAAGTCGACTAATTTTTAAACGATTTTAAGGCTTTATTTATATTAAGGGGGGGTATAACGACGAGTTCTCGATACTTTATACTAGTTTAGTTTAATTATTTTATATTTAATACTATAACGACGTATAATAACCTTAAGAAAGGACGCCGAAATAAGGGTTTAAATAATAAAGTAGGCCGCGAGTATTATTTTAATTTATAATAATTTTAAATATATAAAAAGAAGGCGTAGAGAAAGAATAAATAACTACCGAGAATTCCGATTAATTACTACTATATTAATTTTAAAAGGGCGTCTCTTCGATAAAGGGGCTCTTCGGTAGGATATATAATACTTAATAACTATATTATTATTAACCGAGATAATCGCTCGCTAGTTAATACCTACCGATATAAATATAAAGGTATATTCTTTATTTTTAATTTTATTACTCTTCCTTTCACGCCTTAATATTAATAAGAGTATATTAATAAACCAAAGTCCTAGATTCGGCTATATTATATCGAGTCGGTAATCTCGGCGGTATATATACTTTATTTAGGTAATATAAAGCCTTTATAAATAAAAGCGATACCGGTCCTAAAGAAATTAAACCCGGTAACGACGAGATACTTCCCGATAATACTAATATTTAAAGATAAAAATATAACGGCTAATAATATTTATATATTAGAGGATATATTCAAATATTAACTTAGATTAGACGGTAAAAGCCCTATTTTTAATATTAATTTTCGATTAATATACGGTAACCTTAAGATATAATTACGTATATAATCTATTAAGATTTTACGTAGTGATATTTCCGAGCTTTTATTTAATACTTTTAACTAGCTACTACCGGGCTTAAATCTCTAATACCTTCGCTTTAATATATTATAATTACTCTATAAGATTTATTAAGGCCCTAGTAACTCTATAAATTTATTTATATTATAATACGCGGCCGATTACTAGGATCGCTCTAGGGTTATTTAATTAACGGACTTTTAGGCGTTAAAGAACCTAATTATTTATAATTATTAAATATATATAGTAGGAACGTAGGTTAGAATCTTAAGGTAGTAATCTATAAATCCTTAATATATAAAGAATATTATATCCTAGCTCGCGGTATAAAATACCTTAAATATTAATACCTAGCCTCGCGTATTAAAAAAGATTTCTAAAACTATATATACCTAACCTCTATCCACTCGCGATTAATAATTTTAAAATTATTAAAATTTTTATATATACGTCGAAATCTATTTAACCCTACGATATACTATTAAATATATTAATATTAATTTACTCCGCTACGCCTTATACTATATTACGATTCTCTTCTAGGCCAACGCTACCGGTATTTTAAAATATATATAGGCCCTATTTTATATACTTTATATAATAGATTTATTAGTAGTAATAATAAGGTTATAAAAGTATATATTAACGAATAGTTTTATAAATTTACGGGGAATAACGGATATAAATTTCGAGCTCGACCGCCTTCTTAAATTACTTAATAATAATCTTAAAATATTTTAATACGACCGGTCCTATTATTCTAAATATAATAACGTATTATTTAAGAATTAGGCTCTTAATAACCTATATTTTCTAGAGTTAAAGAGGATAATAAAGTTTATATTCGGAAAACCCTCCTCGGTTATATATCCGGTTAAAAGCGCCGCCGAGGATATTTAAAATATAGTCTTTAACCTCGCCTATAGGTTATTTATTCGTTATACCGAGTAAAATAAATTCTTTCTAAACCTAACTATTAACTTTTTTAATACCGGGCTTAAGCGGTTAAATAAAAATATATTAAAATATAACGAGCGGTATACCTAAGAATATATATTATTAGCGGATAATAAATATAAGGATACTCTAGCGGCTAGGTTAAAGGTTAAATATAACTTTATATTAAAGAGTTTTATAATCCTAATTTCTACCCTAAAGCCTTCGAGTATTATATTTATTAATTAACCTAATAATAAATCCGCGCGGCGCGGGTTTATTAACTAGTCTTAAAATCGCGTAGAGTATTATTTATATTAACGAGATTAAAAGGGGGTTAATTCTACCGGTTTATTTACTAATACCTTTTATAATAATTAGCGTAATCGTTATAATATTATTAATTCCCCCTTTAATTTACTCGCTTTATTATAAAGGCTAGATTATAAGGCGTAACTTTTACTACTATACTACTTTTTAATAATATAATATTTATTATCTTTATATTAAATCATCTTCGGCTCCGTATTCCGAGGCTTATTAAGTTAACTCTCCGCCGCGTTAATTTTAATATAAGATTTACTCTTTATAACGGGTATATTTAATCGCTTAACTTTTACTCTACTAGTTATAATTCTACCCTTAATACGCGCTTTCTTAACTACTAGTTTATACTCTACCTTAATTAACTAGTTATCCCTTTATTCTTTAAATTTAATTTACTCCTTATTAAATAGCGGATCTAACCGCCGGTTTCTTTTAATATCGTTATATATTACCTATATATCGAATACTTTACCCCGATTTAACTCTTTTTATTATCCCTACTCTAGGATATTTAATATTTTAATATAATATAGGTAAAGGCTAGACCACGCGCTACTAATCTACTAGTATATAATTCGTTTATTATAAATACTCTCTACCTACGTCGCTAAATCTCTTAAGATTTCATTAAGTATTATTAAAGACGTAGAGAAATATTAATATAAATCGACGAATTTCTTATTTAATTTTTAATATCGTTAAGCTCGAAGTTTAAATATATATTATAAATATTTAAATAAATTCTCGTCTACCGATTTATTTAACTCCGCGTAAATAATAATAAATATTTATAATTCTAAATTATAAACCGAGTAATAGGGGAATAACTTCGTATAATTCGGTATATTATATTCCGTATTATTAAAAAAAGCGAGGTCGATATCGCGAATATAACCGCTCCCGGGTATATTAAGGAGATTGTATAAACCAAGTACTATTCGAGCTCGTCGGTTAATATCTATATAATTTATATAAGTTCTTCTCGGCCCCGATAAAGATTTTATTATTATATTATCGAGCGAAGCCGGCTCTATTAGAGACGCCCCGCTTCTAGGGCCTATATACTAGGGTAGATATAATAAAATAAAATATATTTACCCCCGACTATAACGTATCGCGTATTTTATATATTAATATACCTTCTAAATAAACGAAGGGAGTAGTTATTAAATAATTTTCTTTATATTTAAATTATTAACCCCTAGCCTATAAATATCGGTTATAATAATAATATATAGAGATAAACCTTAGGTAGATAATAGACCGAAATATATCGCGATATTTTATTTATCTCGAGTAGTTATCGCCGCGAAAAAAGGTACGATTAACTTTATACCCTCGATCGGATATAATAATCGTCTTATCTATATATATATTAATTAATATATATCCTTAACCTAGGTTACGGAATCTATAAATCGTCTTCGGAATATCCTAGGCGGTAGTAATCTACGACGGTAAAATATATTATAAATTAAATATACCGTTAATAGGATTATAGGTAGTGTTAATTTAAATATATATCTCTAACCAATTAAATAAAGTCTTTATAATAATAATATCTTCCGAGAAAATATATCGCTTTTATATAATCTTAAGTATTTCGATATCGAGCGTTATAGAGACTCTTAAAAGAAGGACGTTAGGCGGTAATCGCTTTCGGAGGATACCTAGATTAAAATATATTAATCGAAACTCCTTCTACTCGGTTATTAAATAAAGCTCGTCGATTATTAATAAATATAACCGTAACCTAAAGCTAGTATACCGTAGTACGTCGGTATTAAAATCATTCGAACTAGTAATCTTAAGACTTATAAAGATTATTATTATTAACTACCTATTTATAAGTCGTGTTTAGTTATTATACTATAGGTAAAGTGGCTAGAGCGTATTATTATAATATTAACGGGTTTATTACTATCGCCGTTTAGAACGAAGGGTCGGTAATTAAATATACGATTTAATTTCTCGTATTACTCTTCTAATAAAGTATTTAAAAATATAATAATTAATACCACTTTAATAAATAAAAACATTAATAGTAAAGTCTAAAAAATAATACTTTTATTAAATCTAGTTTTCGTAATTAAGATTAAATCCGTTCTTTAGTTTAATAATATATTTAAAATATTATACTACTTCTCCTTAAGCTCGACTCCGAAGTAATATATTATAGCGTCTTCTATATACTCTCGATCTAGAGTCTTATATAAATTATTTATCTTTATTATAATAGGCGTAGACGCGAAATCGCCTACTATATATAATACTATTATAATAAATATTAGTTTTAACCTTAAATATATTTCGCGGAGGGTTCTATAACGAAGGGGACCTACCGATAATAAAGAATAAAAACTAGCGATAAATAATTATTATTATAATAATAATCGAAACTCGAGTTATAATTAAGGATTTTTAAATAACCTATACTTATTTCGTTATATATACGATAGATAATATTATAGATAATTATATTCGAAAGAGTATATATAGAAGTATTAGCGCGCGATTAATTTAAATCTTATTCTAAAATAATTAAATAACGATCGCGTCGTAAAGTTAGTTATTAATAAAGAAAAAAGTTAACGGAAAAATTTATATAGGCGGCCCGCGAAAATAATATAAACTTAATAAAAATATAGGGTTTTATATTTAGACCTACCGCCGTTTAATTACGAAGTTAGTATTTCTAACCCGAAGGGGCTTAGTGAACGGGAGCTAACCCGAAGGGGCTTAGCGGTGGCTCGGCAGGTCTAAGGGACTGAGGCAACAACTACTATTCCCGCTCAGCCTGGCTTACTAAGCAGGTCTTGGCTTAGGGCTAGGGCAAACCCCTTGAGATAATATATAACTAGTAATTGCCATAGATACTACTCCTTAATAAACTATATTAATATATGAAAGAACTATACCTATAGACGTTACTAACGGGTTATAAGCCCGGTATATAACGTACCTATTATATAGTTTATTTAGCGTATTCCTAGGGCGAGCTAGAAAGCCGTTAAAAAAATAATAATATTTTTTATTTTTTATACCGTTATTTTAAAAGTAAAATCCTTAAAATCCCTAACTTTAATTACTCTTTATCTATATTACTCTTAGGTATAATAAAAGATAATAGTAATATAAAGATTTTTAAATTAAAGAGTAAAAGTAACTAGGAGTTATAAAAAGTCGATATTACTATTATTCTAAAAGTTAAAAAAGTCTAGAGATATATTATTAATAAAGATAAATATTAATATTTTATCGCTTTAGATCCGCTAATTAAAATAACTACCTACCGAGATATTAAAAGGAGATTATATAAAGTTATATTTATTATACTAGAAAAGAATAAAGAGTATAGGGTAATTAAAAAGGAATATTAAAAAAAACTAGGCGAATAAAAAAAAATTATAAAATAGTATATAGTTATATTCTATTTAACCTAGAACTAAACTTAAAAACTTATATTACTAGTATTACGAATAGTACTAAAGCGATAAATATTTTATACTAATTATTCGAGTATTCTAACGCGTAGACTATCGATTTATATATATACTAAATTACTCGTAAAGACTAGGACGATTTTAAATCCTTACTAAATTATAGAAATTATATAAAGACGTATTAAAAAAAATTATTAATATAGGAACCCTATTATTTAATTAAATACTAGTATTATACTTTAGGGTAGGAATTAACCCTAAATTATATATATATATTATTAATATATAGAGTCTAGTTAAAAGAGATAAAACGATATTTATTTTAAATAATATATTTAATAAACTCCTAGAATATAATAATTATCGATAGGATTTAAAAACTTTAACGTTAAGAAAGTAGAATAAATATAGAAATAATAAGAGTAGAAATCGTAATATTTTTAACTATAGATTAGGATTTAGGAATAACTCCGTAAATCCTAATTAAAGGAAGGGTAAAAATAATAAAAATTATCGAAAAAATAAATTTAATAGTAAGCCGTATAAGGAAAGAAAGAATTACGAGAGTTATAAAGAGTATTATTTTACGGAAAATTACTACTACCTCTATAAAGATAAAAGGCCCGAAGGTTAGGAGGTATATAAAAGTAAATAATACCTCTTAACTAAGAACTATATTAATAATTTAGGTAAGAAACCTACTAGGGCTAAAAAAATAAAGAAAGTATTTATTTCTAACTATATAAATAAGCCTAAAATATTAAATAATAATAAGGATAATACCTTCTAGATAGACTCGGCTATAGATATTTATATTATATACGACTTCTCTTTATTCGATAAGGCTATATATAAGGAGAAGCGATATAAATTTATAACTATTAAAGATGAATCCTAGTATAGGATTTATAATATTAATATTATTATTCTTAACCCGTTTATTAATAGTGAGTATAAGGAGCTAGATCTCGTTAATATATATTATATTCCCGATATAGAATATAATCTCCTATCGTTAAAAATACTAGAGCGGAATAATTATAAATTTTAGGTAGTTAATAAAAGAATAAATATTTTAAATAAATAGGGGGAGTTTTATTTATCTAGAACCCGTATTAAAACTAGATACTCGCTTAATTTAAGAAAATCCCTATTTATATTTAAAACTAGAGTAGATTCTCTTCTTTTATTTTTTATAATTACTAGCCCTTTAGTTAAATCCGGATTATAAATTTAATAATATAAGAAGTTTTATTATTTAAATATAAATAACGTTAAAAGGCTAGTGTATATATTAGAAAGAATAAATATTTAGAAAGTTATATTATTTTAGGCCCTGGAACTACCTACTAAAAAATATAAACTATATATTATAGGGTATTAATACCGTATTATTATTTATATACCTAGGCGATCCGATTAGATAAAAAGAACTACCGATTAAAACGAGTTAATATATACCGATATCGCCGGCGGTAATTAAATTATATATATACTAAAGAGTAAATATTATATATTTATTCTACTCGATAATATTATTAACGAATTAACTATTTATTTATTTACGAAGAAGTTAGATATAATTAATATAATAGGTTTTTATTTCGAGTATATTAAGAATACTAAGAGGCTTATTTAATACTTTAAAGATAATAATACTAGTGAAAATATAAATAGAAGGATATAGGCGTTATTTATTAAACATCGGCAAGTCCGGAAAAACAGTTCTGCAAAATCGCTGCTTAATCGGTGCAAAATGCGCATTTTGCAGCCTTGGCAAATCTTGGCGCCAAGATTTTTAAGTTAGAGTTAAGGT
>JAABUW010000454.1_pt1 | contig 81140 bp, 143 predicted proteins | sample 5560081 | NCBI WGS metagenome assembly JAABUW01 (sample SAMN10711882, study PRJNA513363) | rock metagenome | isolation source: Antarctica rocks | place: Antarctica: Victoria Land, Knobhead sud | reverse complement strand
AAATGCATTAATCACATGCGGGTGTTAATAACAACGAATTCCAAACATGGCCTGTGTTTGGAATCTGTTAATAACATGTTAATAACAACCTTTGTTAATAACGAATTAATTACACTGCCCACACTGTGTATAGCAACAGCTGCTGGCCGTAGATTGTTATCGAAACATTTTCACGTCCCAGGTGCAACCGCCGACATCAGTGTCTCAGCGGAACGAAGGTATCAGCACCACTTTGCCTTCAGAAGAACGCTTCAAACGCCAGGAATGAGCTACAGCAACCTCCAACAGGCAGCACACCGCAAGGGTCACGCCAGTGAGTCAAATGCTGTGCGACTGCTGCATACTACAGGCAAGCTGATCGATGATGTTCGGACAGTTAACGTCTGACGTGCGCCCCGCTGCAGGTCACCCATGGTAGGCACAGATCACTGTGACCGGATGCTGGGATATTCGGCTGGGTTTTGCAATCTGCTGGCGCCATGGCCTTATGCATTCTGCTTCCAAACGTGTTCTTGATGATGCAGGCACGATCTGGCCGTGGGTGATAACGCACCAGACATCGTCAATGCTGTCATTGAGATTCCCAGGTGAGCGGCACGGCGCCGGTGGCAAAGACAGCAAGTCACTGCCCGATACGCAAAACAAGGTGACGCCTTATTGATACTGCACTGCCACAGGGGGTCCAAGGTCAAGTACGAGCTTGACAAGGACACCGGCATGCGTGAGTGGCTTTTGGCCGCAGATGGCTGACCCAAGGCTGCATCTGCGATGTAATCACAACACATTCGTCTGCATGCCTATCTCAAGGGTGTATATCGATGACACTTGAGATTATACTCTGCAGTGTACATTGACCGCATCCTGTACTCCTCGGTGGTGTACCCGCACAACTACGGCTTTATCCCGCGCACGCTGTGCGAGGACAATGACCCCATCGACATCCTGGTCCTCATGCAGGGTGCGCTGCCCTGCATGGCTTTGCGCGCGGCCTGCCCCCCCTTGCCTGGCATGGCCCAGCGTGCCACGTCACTGCCTCATTTTCAGTTGATGATGACAACCAGCCGCTGCGGGCGATGCCACCAACATCTGTGCAGGCATTCGCGACCAACACGCACATGAAAGTCCCACTGCCTGGCACCGGGCGCCATGAAGGGTGTCAAGACAGCGCATGAATGCAGCCATGATCCCTGAGTTCATGTGCCTTTCCACTGCAGAGCCGGCGCAGCCAATGTGCTTCCTGCGGGCGAAGCCAATTGGCGTCATGCCCATGTTGGACCAGGGCGAGCAGGATGACAAGGTGCAGCTTGCTGTCTCGGAGGCTAAACCTCCTGCTCATTGCTGCTTGCGTCGTGCTGGTCTCCAAGGCCTCTTCTGCCTGACATGCACTACAGCCAAACCATCCCACCTCTCCGCGTGCGCACGCGGGAGCGCACGCCACGCACGCTAGTACCAGCTCACCAAGTACACTCACGACAAGACGTTTCGTGCTACCGTGTCACTGCTGATGATGATCTGCCCCCTTTTCTGCAGATCATCGCTGTGCACGCAGACGACCCAGAGTTCAGCGGCTACTCCGACATATCGGAGATCCCGAAGCACCGGCTGGCGGAGATCAAGCGCTTGTGAGTACAGCTATCTTCATCAGTGTCACTTTGCAGAACAGCTTGGTCGGATATGTACACAATGTTCAGTGGATTGCGAACGTCATCTTGATGTCAAAACTGTTTCAATATATTGAATGCTCCGGCTCACCGCGCTGTTCCCATCATCTCCTTGCAGCTTCGAGGACTACAAGAAGAACGAGAACAAGGTGAGTGCTCTCATTTATATCGTCACAGCTGCATGTGAAACTCTCAGTGAATGGTTTCGCCAATGTGTGTACACCGCCCTTTCCTAAAGAATTTCAACAGTGGATACATCATTCAGCCCGACGTTGATCTCACTTGTTTGCATTCTTTCGTCCGTGTCCGCAGGTGGTGAAGGTGGAGGAAATCCTGGGCGCCGACGTCGCCCGCAAGGCCATTGCAGACGCCATGGTGCGTCACTCTGCTTCGCCCTGCGGGATCTGCGGGCTTGCTGGAGAAAATCCGAACGACCACAATGCAGGAAACCGGATGTCCTCCTTCACGCGCATGGAGATTCTGCCCGTCAACACCGCCGTGTCTTGTTCTGACTGCTGTATCGGTGCTGCAGGAGATGTACAACGCCGAGTACCTGCCCCGCCGGACCCGGTAGCCGCGGCGCCGGATCGGCACATGCCGGCAGCTCGAGCAGACAGCTCGAGCCGGCCTGCAATACCTTGGCTCAACTGGCCACGAGCAGCAGCTTGTTGGCAATTAGCTGCGGCTACAATGACGGCTGATAAGACTACTGATGGGACGTGCGGATCTTGCCGCCATCGGACAATGATTGCTCCATCACCAGCATTATCTGTATGGCGCTTTGTAGAGATGTCTCAAACTTGCCCAAAGAATGTTGTAAACAATTATTCACATCGCTGCAAGAGTTGTACATCTGGGGCTTGTCAATGTGTCAGCTGACTTGCCAAGTCCAAGCCTTGTCTCACGTAAAGATGATGGTGCAGCACCATTGATCCACCCAGGACGCCGCCATGCAGACATTGAACGTATCTGCTGCATGGATCAGGCGGAGAATGCGCCATATAAATACTCGCAATGCTGGCAGATGGCCAGTGACTCAAATGTGAGATGCCATGGGGCAACCTGCTGACGGGCATCGAGTTTGCAGCACGCACCATCGTGGCTGTTGCCGTGCTGAAATGGATGTTGTACTTCCAATCGTGGCCGCATCACGGAGGCCGGCATCCAAGGCCTCAGTTCCATCCAGGTGCAGCGCTTGTTGCGGCAGCGGCTCAGCGCAGCGGCAATATTGCAAGTGGCCGCATGTTTTCAGATCAAAAAACTGATGATCACGCACATATCCAAAGTTCTTACAAATGTGTGATCAAAGGACCACTATTTGTCTTCCTACCAGACGGCGAGAGAGGAGTCCGGCGAGCACATGGAACTGCACCAACGGCATGTATTCGACAAGCTGCAGCAGTCAGAGCGGCAGCCGCCTCGCACAGCTGGCCTCTCCTAGATGGCAGGGCCGCCGGCGAAGACGTGCAGGCGGCGTGTGGAGACGCGCGCGCACCAGCGGCTCGGCGGCGGCCGCCGGTAGTCCTTGGACGACCCGCTCGCAGACAAGCAGGCAGCGTCAGAGTCCGTGCAGCTGCCGCATAGACAGCTAGCAGCAGGCAGGCCGCTGCCACAGCAGATTCAGGAAGCCAACGTCACCGCTGGCGGCAGCGCAGATCGTGTTCTGCCCTCTGATGAGGCGCCGCATGCGGCCGCTGCGGCAGCATCCGTCAGTGCAGCGGACTTTGGCGGCGAGCCAGACGAGCTGCTCGCCAACGCAGACGCCACCCGCCAGCACCCTGCCCGGGACCAGCCGCAGGCGGATCAGCCGGCCACGAACGATGCATCTGCAGCTGCAGGCGCTGATAGTCTGCTGACCCCAGAGGAGCAGCAGCAGGAGCTGCGGCAGGATGCAGAAAGTGAGGCGGCGCTCGCGGCCACGGCCGGCATGGAGGCGGTTTGCAAGGCCATCAGCGCCAGCGTGGCGTCTGCCTCAGGCCTGCCCAGCACGCGCGTCGACTGCATCAAGGTCTGTGCCCTATGAACTTATAGTCCTGAACTCTGATTGTCTCCGAGGACGCCGTGTCACATTGCACCCTATGCGAACAGCTATCGCGCTTGGCAGGCTCACCGCCTGGTTGCGCGCTGTATCCTCAACTGCAAAGCTTGCAGCTGTGCAGATTGAATCACCACAGATTATGGTAAGCTGGAACTGTCACTGCGTTGCAGGCGTGCCGCTATGGCGAGGCGCCCCGGCTGCTGGCGCATGCTGGCGGCTGGGCGGCGGCAGTGGGCGCTGTACGACGACACCTGCGTCCTCGCCGACCTGCTGTCCCTCCACCTCCAGGTGCAAATCGCAATCTGCATGACAAGCCAGAGAGAATCTCTGTCCTAATCTGCTCATCCTGTGGTGAGCAGGTCTGTGAGAAGCCCTCGCGGATCTCTGTGAAGTCATCGTGGTCGTTGTGACGCTCGCGACGAAATGGCGTTGCCTGAAGGCTTTGTAATCCGTGTTGCAGCCGGCAGCGGAGGAGGCCAAGCGGCAGGTCAACTACTTGGGCGAGGGCGCGGTCATCCTGGAAGCGGAAGCAGGCGCTCTGGCCGCTGGAGCGAACTGGCGGTCGCGCTACAATCGCACGCGGGGCGCCGGCAAGCTCGATGTGCCCCACATCAGCGTGAGACCCTTCACATGACATCGCCCATCTGATGCGCCCCAACGGATCGCGACCTGCATGCAGCCCTGCACACAACTTGCACACCATTCCCCCACGCATACTTTGTGCTCATATGCGCAACGGATTCCTATCCTGTGTCCCATGTGCCTGCGTGTACGAAGACCTCTGATGCACCTCATCGCAGCAAGGCAACCTGGCATGCCGGACCTGGCAGCACACGGCAGCAATTTCAGCAGCACGGCAGACGCTGCTGCACAGCACAGAGGCGGCGGGGAGCAGCGTCCAGACCACCAGCCCGGCCAGAACCCTAACCAGTGCCGCAGGCTGGCTGGCCTTGCTGCAGCAGCGGCCGCGGAGGCTGCCGGCGGCCGGGGCAGCAGATATAGGCATCCAGAGGCTCGCCACAGCCACCTTGCAGAGGCGGCCGCATCGTCGCCCCTGCAGCTAGGCCAGCCGGGCGACACAGATGCCAGCGGCGGGGCGGCCGACAGCAGCGATGGCGCCGGCACAGTGGACAGCGGTGACGGCCCCGAGGCAGCCGTCGGTGGGGCTGACCCAGCAGAAACTGCTGGTACCTCCACCAGCGAGTGGGAGGACGCTGACGATGTGGCAGAAGACGGTGGCGGTGCCGATGCCGATGCTGATGCAGATGCCGATGTGTCCGCGTGGCTCAGAGCGACGGTGCAGCAGCCGATGGACGGCAGCGGCAGCGGCAAAACCAGCAGCAGCGGAAGTGGCAGCCACAGAAGGCCCGCAAGCGCGGCAAAGGTGCCGGCAGGGTGGCAGCAAGACCAGCGCTGAAGCAGGCGCCAGCAGCGGAATGCCCATCACTGTGGCTCAGCACAGCGGCAGTGACGGCGGCAGAGCAGACAGCCAGCAGGCTGAAGCTGGCGGTGCAGGCAGCGGAAGCGGGAAGCAGAAGGAGCTGGCGGTGCTGCTGCTGGGCGACTCCATCAACCGCGACACACTCACCGATGTGAGAGCCTCTGAAACAGTTGTCCAACAGCATGTGTGCGCCATCGACAGCAACACTTGCGTGAAGGCCTGGCGATCCGCCGCCTGCTGTACCATGCACAGAGCCGCATCATCGCAATGCGGTTTACAAGTGCTGTTGACATGAACGGCTCTCCTTATAATGCATAACTAAGTGGTTGTGGGCACCCATTCTCCTCATTCAACTTTCTCTGTCTCTGGTGCAGGTCCGCGCGGCGGCGTCGGGCGGCGAGACGCAGCCCGAGTACTTTCTGGTACACGAGGGCGAGGAGTGCATGGTTGAACTTGGCAGCTGCTCCAGGCGCACAATCTGCTTCCAGCGTGCTGCGATGGTTGTGCGCGCCAGCAGCATGTGGTAGGCTCTTGGATATGTCACCGTATTTCGGAGGACAGGCTGCTGAAGATCTCTCGTGCGGCTGAGCTTCTGATGGCGGCGCACCAGATGACAGCTTGAGTACGCTCGAGTAGCCTTGTTGATGAACGCAGAGGGAACAACGCTATAGTCGGGAGGTTTTCCAGTTTTGTATCCTTGGCTCATGTGCTTGTATACTGTGCTTGTATCCTCGGCTCATGTGCTTCTGCCTGCCGCGCGCAGATGCCTGATATGCGAGCTGCCAACATTGGTAGTCACCAACCAGATGCTGTGAAGCTTGCACCCGGCCAACCCACTGCAATTTTTTCATGTGATAAGGCAGGGAGGCGCCCATTGCTGTGCCCTCGTCTCGCAGGTGCCTCATCTGCGTGCAACCCACGTTGGTAGTGGCCAACCAGATGCTGAGGAGCGTGCACCCGGCCAACCCGCTGAAGGCGGACGCGCACTTCCACCTGGACAAGCGCAAGAGCGCTGACACGCGCGTCGCCGAGGCCTGGCAGCTATTCCACCAGCGGTGCGCTCCTGCTGCTGGCGGGCTGTGCAGGTCGCTCGACTGCTTCATATGGTCGGCGCGCTTGTCTGGCAGCCCCAGCACGATGTCGATGAACGATTCTACTCAAGGATGTTTGTGACGGCAGCTCGGACGCGGCACACATGGCATTCACGTCTCACGCACTGACACTGCAGGGTGGGGCGGCCGCCAGACCTGTCTGCTGTCCATTGTGGCGGGCCTCGTGGCCATAGAGAGCTGCACAACTATGGTGAGTGGCGTATTGTACGACGCGAGGTTCAGTGACCAATGATGCAGCTTGCGGTCAGCGCTAATAGGGCAGCCTGGCGCGGCGGCCGACGACCCCTGGGCGGCGTACGGCAATGTGGCATACGGCGGCGCCCGCGCGGCGGACGCCTACGCGGACCCTCGGCAGCCGGCGGCGCCTCTGCGGACTACACCGCTTCGGCGGCGGCGGCACACCCGGCGTCACCTGCGGACCTGTACTAGGCGGACGCTTACACAGATGCCTACACGGTGGATGTGTATGCCGCTGGCGACCCAGACGGCCTTGCGGCCGTGGACGACAGCATGTATTATGGCGAGGTTGATGTTTATGTCCCGGCAGATGACGTCTGCGCCTACGACGCCTCAGCATTCCAGCCGGCGGGCTTCGAGAGCGTCGACTATGGCGCCAGCCTGCAGGCCGCGGAGGATGCCGGCGGCGGAGGCGCGGTCTCGGAGCGGAGCGAAGTTTCAGTCTCGGGGCACAAGTCTGGCAGCGTGTGCATGCCGACTTCAGAGCTCTGCTTCCCAGCTTGATTGACCCGCCATATATACCCGGGAGTTCATGGTGGCACACGCATTGAGGTCGACGGCTGGAAGACCCTCCCATGCCATAGTCTTGCACGAAAAAGCACACACCAGCGTTGAATCCTGTCACGCATCCTTGCAGATTGATCACATTTTCACGAGGCTGAAGATACCACTTGGCTGCTGCTGCTTCGCTCCCGCTCGGCAGTCGCAGCTTAGCCCTAGGCGCACGCACTGTGCTTCCTCGGAAATAGCCAATTCTGATTTGTTCACTGTGCTTGAATTGCAGGAATCTCGATGAAAAGCCAGACGACTATGTCGAGTCGACTTCTCGCCTTCTCCACCAAGAGCTTCCGCCGGCGGCGGCAACGGCAGCCCGGCACACTGCCATGGGCTGGTGCAGCGCGCTGTGGACGCAGGCCTGCTCAAGCGGCTGCCGGCGATTGGCACGGCGCGTGCGGGCCCTGCTGATGCGCCATGCAAGGCAGTCCCCGCAGCAGGCTCGGACCCCCCAGATGTTACTGGCGCCGGACAGCAGCGGCGGCAGCAATGGCTGATGGACGCCGTGACGGTCCTCGTCCCTGTTCCGGTGAGTCACACGATGTTGACACTCTGTGCATGTGACGCTTGCTGCCTACCATGACATCGACTTGTGAGATTGCCAGATTGCCCGAGGCGACTGCCGTTAGCGCTAGCGGTTGCACCAATGCCTGACCACGCAACCATCTGTGGCTGCAGTGATGAATTTTCCAGAGCAGCCGCCATTGCCGTGCTGCAACTACCAGCCACGGACACACGCATGCTGCTGCTGGACCTGGCAGATGACAGCCTGATATCGCGCGTACCAGCGTGCCCGCCGGCGGCGTTGCCGATCTGGGCAGCTTCAGAATGCACCCGGTGGTCTGGGACTTTGCCAAGCGTAAGCGGCGCGAGCAGCCGCCGGCACAGCAACGAGCAGCCGCAGAGCCATGGCTGCGCTGGATGCTGCAGCAGGGGCAGCGCCTGGCGGAGCTGTGCCCGGCAGCTGGCGACCCGCCACGCCTGGCGGAGTCGCAGCGACTGCTGGCGGCCGATCTGCTCAACTTCGACTGGCTGGCCGAGCTGCTGGCGCAGCCGCCGCTCGTCGACTGGGCGACCGCGCTGGATACGGCGGTGGCGTCAAGGCTGGAGGACCTGGCCCTGGCGGTGTCAAGATTCGGCACACTTGGCTGGCGGTGCTTCAGTGCGTGGTGCCTCTGAGCCAGCTGCTGCTGGCCCGAAGCATCTCGACACGCTCAGCAGCGGCATCAATAAAGCTGGGCAGTTGGGCAATCTGGGGAAGCATGCAGAGGCGGCAGTGCAGCAATTTCGCAATCACGCTAGGCAGTTGTGTAGAGGCGGCAGCGCTCATTAGGGGCTTGAGAACACGAGTCTTCAACATGTCACACATTCACCAACTCGCTTGTCAACTGACGTTCCCAATGAACGCAGAAAGTCACTCGCCACCGACATGCGTCTCGTCCTAGTTCACAATGTTTGTCACCCCCAAATCAGCATCCTTAGTAGTAAACAGTCTCAAACATCCAGTCAAATCAGCGGTGGCGCAGCTGGTTCAGGATGGCCGTCACTTCGTCCAGATCATCCTCAACGCTGGCGGAGCGCTGTCGGCGGTCCCTGCCACGCTCCCCACTGGCAGCCCTCAGCCGCCCGGCCGCCCTCAGCACCTCGCTGGTGGCGTCAATCGTGATGCTCTGCCGGCCGCCGCTGCTGCCCCGATTCATGCCGCTGCCGTCATGCCTGACCGCTGTCGTCGGGACTGATCGCCGGTCGGGAGCGACGCTGGACATCTGCAGAGGCTGCAACAGAGCATGCTGCTGCCCTGACGGCCTATCGCGTGCATCCCGCCTCGCAATCAGCGAGGCGCCTGCTGCGGCACCAAACACGACCGGCCAGCGCTCAGGTGTTGGGCTGCGTTGCCGTGCGGCCCGCGCCGGCTGCAGCATCAGGCTGCTGTCTCGCCTTGCGTCCGCCACAGAACCGCCGGCGTGGTGCGCCGCAGCCCTGCGCACGACTGCAGGCTTTGCAGGAGATGAGCTGCGGCTGCCGCGGTCGCGGCTGCCGCTCCTGGCGGCCTTGCTGATGGTGCTGCGGCTGAAAATCCTGGCGGCAGGGCTCGCCGCACGTGCAGCGTCGCTCGTCGAGGGCGCACCATCTGTTGCTGCCTCAGCGTGCCGCCGCTTCAGGCGGCTGCTGCGGCCGCCGCCACTCCTTGCGTCTCGCGGCGGGCTGCCTGCTGACGACTGCGGCGAGGGCGGCAGCGCTGGCGGCAACGCCGGCAGCAGCCTCTCCTGCCGGCCCGCCGCCGTCGTGTCCGGATCCCTGCCAGACATCCTGCCGCCGGCCTCGGCCGCGCCGCCGCCGGCTGGCAGCCGCCGCCCGATGCTGCCACTTCTCCATAATGCTGGTGGCGGCTCAGCGAGCTCGCCCCGGGGCGTCACTGCCGGGACGCTGGGCGGCGTCTGCGGTGCATCCGCTGCAGTTTGCCACCTCGCTCGCTCCTCGTCCTGCCCCTGCCAGGAGGTAGATGCCCCCCAGCGAAAAGGTGCATCCAGCCCGTCTGCCTCAGCCAGGCCGCTGCCGCTCCGGCTGTGGGGGCCGCCTGCGGCGCCGCTGCCGCGCAGGGCGCTGCCCGCCAGCGCCGCGGGCGGCAGCATGTGGGTGAAGCGCGCAGCAGAGTCCTGAACACACACCCAGTTTCCCTCGAGAATGCATCAGTGATCATCTCTGCATCTCATATGTATTGAGGCAGCACGAAACATGCAGACGATATACCTGCCGACACCCACGAGCAGCGGCTGGCAGGCTGCAGAGCAGAAACTTGAATCACCGCAACGAGGGTTTGCATAAAGCTTCTTCCGCACCTGCCACAGCTGCGGCAGGCGCTGGCTGATGGGCCGCCGCGCGGCGGGCTGCTCGCCAGCGGGCCGCCAGGCACCGGCCAAAGCCCCACTGTCCAGACTCATTGCCAGCTCTGCAGGATTTTCAACCCGAGACAGTAGGTTTTGAGCCCCAGAGCCGTCCAGGCTGAGCGTCTGGTCGGAGGGCGGCGGCGCCTTTGAGGGGCTGCCGCTGCTGCGGCTGCGGCTGCCGCAGCGGGGGCTGGCCAGCGCCGACAGCGGCAGGCGCAGTGACGGCGACAGCACACCTGCGGCCCATGGTCAGTCATATAAAAAGGTAGCGACTGGGCACGTCCAGCTCATCAGCCTCACCCCAGGGAATGCAATGTTGCTCCTTGAACAGAGCGCTTCACTTATGTTGACATGTCTGATGTGCCGGCTTGGCGCATCGCACACCTGTGATGGGGGACTCAACGTCGGCAAGGCCAGCGGCGCGGGCCCAGTGCGCCGCGCGCGCCTCCGCCGCATCTGCCTTGACCGATGCATGGTGAGCTTCGGCCTGTGCGGCCTCCCACTTCGCCTCCCACGACCTTTAATGGGGCAGCAACTGGTCAGCTCCAGCACTCGCTGAAGCGGTCCCAACAAGCTCGTTACATTACCAGGGAGATGACCATTTGTGGCTGAATGCGATGGACAGCCCTAGAACCCAGAAAGCCCCCGGCTGGAGCGACCGCAGCCACACTCGGAGCGGCCAGCAACAGCCACAGACGCGAGGTAGCTAGCGATTGACAGTGCAGAGTGAAGGAATCTCGGCTGCTGGACTGAATCGAGTTCTGGTTTCACGACAGATCCTGACAAAGGGATATAACACACCGGGCGCTGCGCTCTGCCTCTGCGGCGCGAGCGCATGCTTCCTGCAGCGCCTCACCCAGCCGCGCGGCCTGCGCCGCGAGCGCGGCGGTCGAGTGCGGCGTTGTGCCCTCGGCGCGCTCCCGTGCCGCCGCCAGCTGCAGCCGCAGGTCGCTCACGGCCGCGTCTGCCCGCCGCGCCCGCCCCTCGGCCTGGCAGCAGATGGTGAAAGTTCGAGGAAGAGGCATCTGATGTTCAGGTGAATGATTCTCAGTAACGAGATCAAAGGCTATAGGAAAGCTGGTGGCTCTCGGCGACCGCCCGCCGCGCCCCCTCCTCGACCTGCCGTGGTGCAGAACTCACGGTTGCAGACTGGATCTGCAAGCCAATGCAGAGAACTGACCACGCCCATGAAGACATGATGGTGGAGACCCGCGCTTTCCTGGCTATTGGCTCTCTGTGCAGCGCAGAGCACGTGGGGATCCGGGAAGAGGGAAGAAACAAAAAGCAAACAAGGGCACGTCGCAAAGCGAACGTGAGCCAAGTTTTATCAGGTTTGCTGCAGGCAGAATTGCAAGTGGCCCTTCGTAATCGGTACTGCCGATCGATACTACAATGGGCTTTTGCCCAATCGATTCGCTACAGGGTGGGCACTCAGTGCTGCTGAACTGCTGGAGCTTCAAACTGCTGCTGCTACCGACAGTCCTGTGCAAGTGCAGCTTGAGGCAGATGCTGTAAGCCAGACGCTGCGGCAGCGGTTTAATCAGGTCCAGAAAAGCACAAATACCGGCTGCAGGAGGCCTCTCGACTCACGATTGCAGCAAACTGGCTGCAAGAATCGGCGAGCTCGACACACGCAACGGGCCGTGAATTAGGCTTCTGTACATTGCTCTGACGGCTCTGCGAGCAGCTGCAGCTGGAAGCACAGCTCCTGCGCGCTGGACGATCGCAAAGTGCGAGTCACAACCTCGCCCCGGAAGCAGCTCGACTGTCTGCCAGCGCAGCGTAGCTCGGCCCAGGACTGCTGCGCCTAGCTGCTACGCTCGTGTCACGGCTGATATTGCAGTAGGCTGCAAGCACGGGTGCTCCCCTGTCTGGCGGGAAACAGGGTGGGAAACCATTTTTTTTGTTGGGGGAGCGGTTTAGGGAATTGCGCTGTGACTTCCGGCCAATCGAAAACCCAGGCTGCGCGGAACAGCAGCCGGGCACTTCTGCCGCTTGCAGCAGCAAAGGCGTAATCAGGGTCTGCTGTAGCTGCGTTGCCAGGCGCAGCGGCCGAGCTGCAGCAGCGGCTGCGGAGCTGGGCCTTCCGGTAATGACCCTGGCCATCGGAACAACGACGGCAATACCTTATATAATAGTCTCCCGCCTTCGGCGGGGGAATATTAAAACTTGGCAAAAAAAACGCTCACGGCGGGGATGCGCTGCTGCGCCTGCGCGCCGGATTCCCTGGCCGCTGCGAGCTCCGCAGTCAATGCAGCGAGCTGCCCCCGCGCCGCCTGCGCATCCGCCTGCGCCTGTTGCGTCGCCTCTTCTTGCTCTTTCGCCTCGCCCTGTGCAGAACCAGCGTCAAGTGGTGGCAGCATTAGCAGCTTGCAGCACATGCATACAAAGCTGTTAGCACAGCATCTTGTGGCTCCGATCCCCAATGTGCCGTTAAAGCCGTCAGCGCATTCCTGCTTCAGACGCTGGCACATGCGTGTGGATCGCTCGGCGTGCTGACGCAGTTGGCAGGCAGGACGGGAAGAGCAGATGGATCTCCAAGTGCCCTGGACTCTAAACCCTACATTTCGCACCTGCAGCTGCTGCAGCCGGCCCTGCGCCGCGGCCAGCACATCTCCCACCCCAGCGCACCGCTGCTGCGCCGCCTGCGGCAAAAACGAAAATATCTTGAAAGCCATGCTGCGATAATGACGGACTGCCACAGGAATATGAGATTGAAGACCCAGGTAACCAAGACCCAGATAACAATTTCAGGCTATCATTGCTACTGGTTCTTACGATTGCTTCATGAAACCTACCTGCGCGTCGCCCTCGGCGGTGGCCGCAGCCGCCCGTGCGGCCGCCAGCGCCTCCTCCTGCCGCTGCAGCCTCGTCTGCACCTCCGCATCCTCTTTGGCCGCCCTCGCACTCGCCTGCGCAGGTGAAAGGGTATGCTTTGCGGTGAGAAACATCGCGTTGTCGCAAGTAGAGCTCGAATGATGCAGTCGTGTACCCATGTACCCCTGGTATCATTGCAACACGCTGCACGTTCGCTCAGAATTGGTGCAGACAATGCAGTACGTCAGCATCAGCCACCAGCTCGACGATGAGAACCGCCTTGCACCTCAGCAGCCGCGCTGTGGGCTGCCTCCGCCTGCCGCTGCCAGCCGTCCGCCGCGGCCTGCGCCGCCTCCAGCTGCTGGCGCAGCTCTTCCACCTCCTCCTGCGCCGCGGCCAGGGCCTCCTGCTGCCCGCTGCTGTCTTCCACTGCCGCGGCAGCCTGCTGCTGCAGAGACTCCACCTGGAAGCAGGCAAACAACTGGGTCGCTGACGAGGAGCCAGCATGACGCCAAACCTCAGTGTGCACTCCCCCGGACCTGTTGCTGTCATGCTGGCCATGCACGGTTCTGCGGGACCAGCAACTCCCAGCACCCAACACAGTACAGACTCATAATCACCCGGTTTCTCACCTGTGCACGGCTCTCGCCCAGCTCGGCGCGCAGGCGGCGGGTCTGCGACAGCACCTCGTCCCGCTGCCCGTGCGCTGCCGCCAGCGCAGCACGCAGCCGCCGGTTCAGCGCCGCGGCGCCGCCGACTGCCTCAATGCCTGCGCCGTTGGCTGCGCCGTCGCCGCTGCAACCACTGCCGCTGCTGCAGCTGCTGACGCCTCTGCTGCCATTGGCAAGCGCGGCGGCGGGGGCCCCCCCTGCAGTGCCCGGCTGCGCACCCCGAGGCCAGCTGCTGTGAGGCGAGGGTGACCGTCGCCCAGGGGAGCTGTGCCTGCTGCAGCCGGTTGCAGCTTCGCCGCCTGGCTGTGATGCTGATTCGCCGGCCATGCTCGCTACATCCTGGCGATCCTGCTGCTGCCGCCACGCCTCCTGTCTCCGTTCCGACGGGTACCCCGACGGGTGCTGGGGCTGCGGCGGCTCATCTGCGATGCTGTTGCCGGTCTCGAGATCGCCGCCCCGCTCTGCGGCGGCTGCGTACTTGAGGCGAGAGCGCGCCGCTGATGCCATGGCCGTGTTGCAGCCTGTGCTGCCGCTGCAGGCATTGCGCAGCCGATGCAGCGGCGCCGGCAGCGGCGTGCGCAGCGGGACCGGCGCCTCGTTGGCGGCGAAATCCGCCGGCGCCGGAGCAGATAGTGGGTCCCGCTCTGCCGGCGTCTGCGTTCCGCAGCTCTCGGGGATCGGCCCGCTGTGGCTGTTGCTGTGCCCAGATGCGTGCTGCTGCGTCGCCGGCGGCAGGCGCAGGCGGCGGACGGGACCGCCGCTGTGCTTCGGGTGCGGGCATGGCAGCCCAGACAGGCTGCGCGCCTCGTTGCCCTGCAGATCAAATTCAGAACTCTGCTGATGCATATGCTCAATCTCCATCTGCTTGTATGTAGGAAAGTGACGGGTGAGGAGAGCAGGCGCCGGGTACAGCAGCAGATGCGAACACCTGCCGGCCATTCTCTGCATTGCTGCGGGTGCGCTCCCGTGCCACCAGCGCCGCCCCCAGGGCCTCCTTCTCGTCCTCTGTGGCACCTGGCCGCATGAAACACCATCGCCATTTGCATGCCGCCCAACAACAGGTAATCAGAGCTCCTTGCAATGACATTCCTGAGGGACTGCAGGTCTGCAAACTGCACTGGCAACCAGATGCACAGCCAGTTGGAGGAGGGCGGATTACTCAGGGCCGTGAGCGTCGCGTCGAGGGCCGACCGCATCTGCTGTGCGTCATTCAGCCACGTCTGCCCTGCCGCCTCCACATCCACCTGCTTTGTGGCAGGTTCAGCACATCGGTACCAGCACATGAAGCCTCATACCCCTCGAGGAATGCACATGAGGGAAATGGTGATGACCATGTTCGTGCACCACCATCATGCATCGACCTTCACTCACAGCGAGGCTGCTGGAACAGTCCAGCCAGCAAGCCGCACTCTACTGAAAAGCGGCAACGGCCGGTTGGCTCACCAGCTCAGCCTCCTTGGCCGCCAGCGCCCGTCGCATGCCCGCAATGCGAACCGCCATCTCCGCCACCGCTGCTTCCCCGCTGCACCAAAGCAAGCTATGTTCAGTGACGGGCCTGGAACCTCCTGACTGCTCTGTCAGCACAGACAGCGCCGACCTGCTGACGGCTTCCAACTAATGACTCGCCAACAAGTGGTTAAAGAAATGGGTATTGCAGAACGGGCGCCCACCTGTCCTTGTGGCTGCGCTCAATCGGCCCGACCCGACAGCCCATGTCCTCGCCAAAGACTGCGGCAAGGTCGCCGTCCTCGCCACAGACTGCAGCAAGCTCGCCGCTCTGCAGCCGCATGCCGCCGTCCTGCCGCGGCAGGATCGCCAGCTGGTCGAGGCTGCGCCGCAGGCTGCGCCAATCCGCAGCGAGCTCATCGTGGATGATGCGCGGCGAGTCCGGCGCACCAGAGCCGCGGCTTTCCACGGGCGGCTGCGGGGCTGCGCCGGCTGCGTGGCCACTTGTTGACCCCTTCGGTGGCGGCTGACTGCCAGCGGCTGGCGCGGCGTCCAGCAGCGCCCGCTGCTCTTCCAGGATCTGCGCAGCGATCCAGTTGCCGGAGATCATGTCAGCTCTTTCACAAGCAGGCCAACCAGACGCAGGTCGTGCAGCAGAGACGTTGTGAGGGCCTGCAGGCTTCAAATGGGGCTCAAGTGGATCAGCTCACCTCCGAGAGCAGGGCGGCACGTCGCTTTTCGTGCTGCAGCTGGACAGCAGCGTCTCGGGCACGGCCGCCAAGTCCGCCTGAGTGTTCCGGCTGAGCCTCTGCATCATTGACGCCCCAGCCGAGCTCCATGACGCGCTAAGGTCGCAGTTCACCACACTTCTTTCCTTGTAATCACCGACAGAAATTCTGGCCGTTGCCACCGAGCTGCGCCTTAGTGGCAAATAATTGCCCCGCCGCAATGGGGCGCCAACCTGCTGCAGACTCTTCACAAGCTCGTTTTTGAACTGTTGTTCTGTCAACAGGGTGTACATTCCTTGACAGCATTCAAGCGCGCACAACACCTCGGTCAAAGGCAACGACCCAACACTCAAATTTCGATTCGACGGGGCCTGCGGGCACCAGCAGCGATGCTGCACAACACGCAGGATGCGAAAGTCACGAGCATCAAGCTTGTGACGCTGCGGCGTAGAGTGCCCTGCCGAAATTGACGAATTGTGACCAGCTGGCGCTCTTGACTTCATGTCGTCCAGGTTTTTGAGGAGCTGCCAACTTTCATGCCCTCTTCCCAGAGGTGCAGCCAGCCTGATCAGCCCATTTGCATGCAATCTTGATCTATCTGCAGTGTGCAGAGTAACAATAGTCGATTCCGTTCGCTGCCTCCCCTTCGGACTAGAGGAATATCAGACACCCTCTCAAGATGCAGACAGTCTGCGGGCTAGTGCGAGCATCAGGCATCACGAGCCGTGCAAGTCAGTCTCCCGGCGTTGTGATCGCGCCTCGGTTGCACAGCAGACCGCTCAGCGCCACACGCCGTCAGCGGCGGCAAGTACGCGCCGCCGGCATCCCAGTGCGCACCCCTCCAATGTCACTTGAGAGTGGATGTAAAAATTTCTGCTGTATTTTCAAGCCGTGGTGATCTTAGATGCAGGTACGTCCTGCCATGCCAGTGACCATTGCCATGTGAGCATATCCGCAGGTGACGGGTCCCGCCGATTCATATGCAGAGGAGCCGGTGTCAGTGAGCGCTGAAACAGCAATGATCTCGCAGAACACCATGGCCACCATGGCGGTGAGCCGGCGCTGTGATTGCATGAATCTGAAGTGGTGTGGTATGCCGTGTAGCAGTCAGCGGCACGCCTTGTGCGCGTCATTACTCTGCCGCAGCATGCCTATCAGCGGAGCCTGGATGACGACAGGGCAAGATCAAGGAGGCGCTGGAGACAGACCAGGTGGAGATCAGCGACACGTACGGCGACGGCCGCCATGTCAGCATCGACGTGGTGTCGCCGCTCTTCGAGGGCCAGAGCAGCGTCAAGCGGCAGCGCATGGTCTACAAGGTGGGTCATGTCTGGACATTCAGCCAAGAGTCTGTCGCACATGGTGTTGCATCTTGTGAAACAGAACGACGAGTTTTGGGTCCTGGCATGCCGCATAAGGCGACTCATATGCCATGCAGGCCATCTGGCTGGAGCTTCAAGAGACTGTGCACGCCGTGGACGCCATGACGACCAAGACGCCGCATGAGGCGTCGGGTTGAGCGGCTCCAGAAAGGGACAGCGCAGCTTGGATTTCTATTGTTGCTTTTGTAAATTACCACCATCGGCAGTTCTGAGCATCTGTCAGTTTGTAACGAAAGCCGTGCTGCTGCTACGGCTGTTGCTGCAATGGGAAACCGCAGCTGTGGCCTAGCTCAGTAGGCCGGCACCGCGCTGCGTGGCGCAGGTGCCGCCGGCGCCGCAGCGGCAATCGGCGTGATGGCTTGCAGGTCCCGCACGATCGTGTTGAACTTCACGATGTGCTCCGCCAGGAAATCGTCTGCACACAACACGATGATGCACCATCAGACCACCAGCTCATACGCCTGATGCCGGGGTAGAGCGGCTGCAGTGAAATCTGGCCCGGAGGTCATCTACAACATCTGACGCAGCTTCCGGTGAGCCAAAGCGTCAACGGTGCATTCACTAGCGTCGTCGGAAGCAACGTTTCTTTGCACATATTGTGTCAGCGTCAACAGCAGTCACCTTGCCGCCGGATGGGCTTGGCCTCGTCCACGGTGACCATCTCCCCGCCGGAGGTGGGGTCCACATCGATGTGGAAGTCCACATCCGCCGCCGGCAGGAAGACACCCTGCAGCAGAAGGGGATGTTTTTCTTTCATGAGTCTCATTCCCCACGCGATGGATGGTTATGGTGTGCGAGCAAACCTCGTAATTCTTCCGCGTCTACCGCCCCAACACCGGGCAGGCTGCACTAGCCCGTGGGCTTGAATGCAGCTCGGCTCAGAACATCACACACGACGCCTGCCGCGGTGGTGCCCACCCCAGGTGACAATCGCATGACGCTGCGCACCTCGGTGGCGTCGCCGGAGCCATTCCACGTCTTGACAAAGGAGGTGGACTTGAGCAGCATGAGCTGCGAGCGCAGCGTCGCGCCATCCATCTCCATCAGCCCCGCCAGCTTTGGCAGGGAGATGCTCTGCGCAGAGGCATTGTTTCGTCAACATCAGGCTGGGTTCACCGCCGATCTGATGTACACTGATGATTCCTAGTACAGGCAGCTTGTTGGACACTTCGGTAAAGCAGTTCCAGGCTGAAGACTCGCACAGCAAGCGCTGCTGCTTGATCGCAGAGTGCCAGTCTAACAGGGAACGCGGCAGGAAAGAACAGTACGTCAGCATGCCGGTGGAAGCGCACCGTGTACAGCTTGAGCAGCTGCTTGAGGCCGGGCAGCGAGCGCTGCTGGTGCAGCAGCGCCAGGAACATCTTGAGCTGCAGGCGGTACGCCTCCTGGTTGGTGTTGGCGCTCGGCGCGTCATAGTCCGGCGGGCTGGCGGTAATGAACTTGGGGCACGCGTACGAGAACAGCTCGTCGAAGACGCCCTGGTCGCCCAGCACCATGCGCTGCCGCTTCTCGCCGTACCTGGTGGGCAAGCAGGTGTTTTCACGGACCTGTGTTCGGCAACGGTGTTATGTTCGGCAAAGGCATGATAGGTGCGAGGACGCGGCAGCGCCAGGCTGCGGACGGCCAAGTGATGCTGGCAGTGGAGCTGATGCATAGGAAAGCTGTGTATGAGACGAGTTCATGCATTCTTTCCGAGTTCCGAGTCGTATCCAGGAGTTGAAAGGCGCACTTCTCCTGCAGCAGGTTGAGCACGGTCTCATTGAGGTCGGCGAGCGCAGGCGGGCACAGCGCCGCGGTGATGGCCAGCAGCGCAAACATCTGCTCGTTCTTCTTCAGGATCTGCTCGTACTGCGAGCTGCGCTGGTGGAAGCCCTTCACCCTGTTCACACGACACAGACCACGTCAGGACACACAATAGCCTGCCTGTTCGTGGATGTGATGCTGATTCCTAAACTCGGCAGAAAGAGGATTGACTACCATCCGGCAAACACATCAGATTCCACAGCCTTGGAAGAGCCTGTCATCTACAAGACGAGCCGCAGAAACAATCAATAATCAATAATCAATAATAATCATCAATAATCAATAATCAATATGCAGCATGGAATGTTGGAATGTACCGGTGGATGAAGGCGAGGATGGTGTTGAAGGCGCGGGCGGCGTCCAGGTAGCGGCGCTGCATGAGGTAGCAGAAGCCGCCGTAGTAGTACACGCTGATGTTGCAGCCCACAATGGCGGGCGTCAGCAGGTCTTGCACCTCAAACAGGTTCAGCGGCGCCACCGCCTGCCATGGAAGCACATGTTGCACTGTCACTGCCTGAAGCACATGACGCATGAGGCACAGCAGAAACAGCCCTGGGATGGCGGGCGTCAGCAGGTCCCGCGCCTTGGACAGGTTCAGCGGCGCCATCGCCTTTGCAAAATGGTCGTCGCAAGTGAGTTCACCGCCGAAGGTTGGGAACGTGGACAAGACCCCTCAACGGCAATGTTTGTCGAGCTGCACCCTGACGCCGGCAAGGCGTCAGCGCCAGGTGCACTTGAGGAGGAGGAGAAATAGAGGAAGTAACGACGAAGAACATCCCGACGACCAGTCGAGTGTTGATGTTCAACTTATAAACTTTAGTTATATTGATTATTAACTAGCTTCCGGCCGATTTTGGCTAATTAGCTTTCTCCGCGCCGCCCCTGGATCGATACATCGAGACGGATATAAGTCGATTGGCCAGTAAATCGGAGCTGCGACCCTCTGGTCACAGGCCAGTAGCGTTCTCCGTGAGAGGTTGATGACAACGGGCCCCTTGCCCCCTTTTCCTTCCAGTTCCTGGATATTCTTCGAGAAGACGAGCTGGCTATTGAACTCATTGAACGTGAACTCCCACCTTCATGGCGCCGTGGTAGTCGCCAGTGAGCGCGTGCACGCGCTGCAGGCCTACCAGGCTGAAGTAGCCCAGCATGCGCAGCACGTTGGACTGGCCCTGCACAAAGCCGTCTGACGCCTTCAGGCGCGCCGCGCCGCCTGCATGTCAGGCACTCGGCTTGAAGGATTTTGTTCAGGCTTGCAGTGGAAAATGAATCAGCAGGAGGCGTCTGCCACCTGAATCTTTCGGCCAGCGAGACGCTTTGGGCAGGTAAATACAGGATCCAGTCCGTGCATGAGCTGCTTTTCGCTAAATTCACCCCCTTCTCATCGCCAAGCTCAGCCCCTATGCGTCTCACCTGGTGCGGACAGCTCCTCCACGATGCCAGACTTGCCGGCCAGCGCCTGCAGGTAGTTCAGCACGCCCAGCACGTTCCACACATCCTCCGCCGCCCGCAGCTGATTCACCTACACCCAACCACACAGCACCTTGTCGCGCCGTCATGAATATCGGTGAATGACACGAAGGCCCGGCAAGCAGGGCCAAACTGCACCAAAACAAGCTGCGGGTATAAGCCCTGTCCACCTCATAATCGTGTTCCAGACTCCTTAGCTGATTGTCGCAGGCCTTCAAGGCCTGAAACGCTCTGTTCACGAGAAGCACACCTCGTCCGCGGACTTCTGGGACAGCTTGCCGCGGTACTGCGCGAAGGACTGGAACTGGTACACGAACTCGTCGATCATGTCCCATAGCCAGCCGTTGGGCAGCTGCATGTTGACGTTACCGTGCAGGATGACGCCAAAGAGCGCCGTGTAGTTGGACCACGACTCCGCGCGCGCCTCCAGGCTCGGCTGCTGGATCGCGTACAGGTGCCGGAAGTACATCTCCTGTGCGGTCACCGCGGCACACCACACGTCACGCCCCAGCGCGAGCATTCTGTTACTAGCCATGCGTGCTGGAGGCATGCTGCATGTCTACAGGACGCTGAGAGCTCCTGACTTTCTGAGTGACCCTGTAGCGGCTGGCTAGTAGGGCAGGATGACGATGCAGCAGAAGGCAGCGACCGCCATGCACAGACACCGAGCTTGCGAAAGTAACTGCGCCGACCTTGTAGAGCATGCAGAACACGTTGTCATGGTCCACCAGCTCGGAGATGGCCTCCACCGGCGGCCACGGCTGGCCCTTAAAGAAGCGCTCGCTTAGCTTCATAAAGGACACGTCGTACATGCTCTGGATTTCCCGCATGTTGCGCTCCCTGCACGGCGGTAGGAATTAGTTGCATGGGCATTGCAGCATCATTTGCTCTGCCGCAGATCGCCACGAGCGCTGAGCAGGTGCCACGCGCATTGCCGCACTCCGGGCGGCTGCAGGGGTCTGTGCACTGGCTGCGGTTCAAGCCACGCTGCTCACCTGATGTGGCGGTAGAAGTACACCACAAACTGCTTGACCATGTCGGGCACCATGTCGATCCCACCCTGCGTGTGGAAGGCCAGCAGCAGGTCAATCACCCAGCCGCAGCCGATGTTGCAGGCAGTGCTACAGGAGCGATGTGGCATGCATTGTGCTGCACCTGCGGGCCGCCATAGCTCATAGTTGCGAGCCCCAAGAGTTCCGACGCGTGCTGTACCGACTGTTTGCCCGCCCCGAGCTGTTCAAAGGCTGAACTCGATCAACCTCTGGGCAGCGCCTCCGGAACCACACAGACACTTCCCCGCCTGGTCAGCACAGTTACAGGATGTGATTGATTGTGCACAGGCTTAGCAATCTCAAGTCTGAGCCCAGAATCGCGCTGCGCCTGCCTCCGCCCCCTGGCGGCGAGCAAGAAACGGGGTTTGTCACTTTACCCTGATCCCGTCGTACTCGTGCGATCTTTTCCCGCTCATAGACTATTTCAGACGGTGCAAAATTGCGCGTTGACAATTCAGACAAGGTTTGGCGCGGCCACTCGGGCGTTGAGACCGACTGCACCTCATGATCTTGACCTCGTCGTTTCGCACGCTCGGTTTGAGAGCTTTCCGATCGACGCCAGCTGCCAGCCGCATTGCTGTTCTACATAGATTCTCAGTGATGGCAGGCGCAGGTGGCGGAGGATCAGGCCACAAGCAGCAGAAGGTCCGCATGCAGCGCCGCATGCGTCTCGGCACCTCGAAGATGCTGGATGGCAGAATACATAGTAATCTACTTATGCAGTGTCGTGCGCTCAACCACAGGTCAGCCTGGCACTGTGCCAGCTTGCGGTCGCAGAGGACAAGCACGCAAACTGGGACACAATGCGCGCCGCCGTGAAGGTGCGCGCTGACCGTGTCCCTCAGAATATGTAATAGAAGTATGAATGTGAGTACTCACACCACATGCGGGACGGGGATTTGTATGGGAGCTCGGAGCAGCAGGTCATCATGAGCAGCCATCAGCCCGACTCCCCGCCCGCAGGAAGCTGCTGGCCACGGCGCCAAGCTCGTGGTGCTGCCGGAGATGTGGAACTGCCCCTACTCCAACGACAGCTTCCCCGTATATGCGGAGGACATCGACGGCGGCGCCTCGGAGTCTGCGCAGCTGCTGTCGCAGGTCGCCAGGTAATCAATTTATTACAGACGGTGCCTTCACTTCACTCTAAGCCTTATACATGTCACCAAAGATGAAATGATTCATACAGTGAGACTTGTGATCTATATATTAATTTTTGTATTAGGGAGCACGGCGTGACGCTTGTCGGCGGCTCGATCCCAGAGACCAGCGACGACAAGCTGTACAACACCTGTTGCATCTACGGTCCCGATGGCAGCCTCCTTGGCAAGCACCGAAAGGTGACAGCGTGTTTTTGCTTTGCAAAAGGCACGACACACGCATTCGTGATGCAACCGCGCAGTGCGTGAGATGTGATACACAAGCTGTTTTCATACTCACAGAGATGATCCGGCTGCTGCCGCCCGCAGGTGCACCTGTTTGACATCGACATCCCTGGGAAGATGACCTTCAAGGAATCGGAGACGTTGTCGCCGGGGCGCCTGGGCACCGTCGTGGACACGCCGCAGGGCACCATCGCGATCGGCATCTGCTACGACCTGCGCTTCCCGGAGCTGGCGCAGATATATACGAAGAAGGGCGCCAAAATCATCATCTACCCAGGTGGGCCGTCTCACCACTATCCGCACGGCAGAGCAGTTGCACAGCTTACATTGAACGGCAAAATGCAGTCAGTCCTCTACACAGCTGAACATATGTAACACACAACTGAACTGCCAAGGTTAATTCAAACAGCTGTGACATTCGGCCCTACAGGCGCCTTCAACACCACGACCGGGCCGCTGCATTGGGAGCTGCTGCTGCGAGGGCGCGCAACGGACAACCAGCTGTTCGTCGCCGCCTGTTCGCCGGCGCGCAATGAGGGCGCCTCCTACCAGGTGCGTAATGTCTTCATTTGACTGTGGGCATTGCGAACCCAGCTTTTGGTCTTGATCCACGTGCCCAGGTGAGGTTCTTTGTCGATAATGGTGTCTCAACATGCCGTGCTGACACATGCTCTACCATTGTGTACCAGGCTTGGGGTCACTCGACGATCGTCAGCCCCAACGGCGAGGTGCTGGCAACTACAGAGCACCAGCCGGGCATCGTGTACGCAGATCTGGACCTGGCAGAAGTCGCGGAGCGGCGGCAGAACATGCCGCTGACGCAGCAGAAGCGCCACGACTTGTACGAGCTGGTCGACAAGACCGCCTGAATGCGGTCGATTCTGTAGTCATGCTGTACATTAAATTGTCCAGGCAGGAACGTCAGCTCCTGCCGCCATTTTTGGTCTGCGCACAACGGGTTATCATTCCTGTTCCTGCAATCACACATGGCATAGCGGATCGTGCGTGGAGTCCAACCTGGACCTTAGATGTGGAAATAGAGCACGTCTTGATCAAGCCAACACATGGTTTGTTGCTCTTGGCATGCGCCTTGCCCATGTGCGCTGCTATCGCGATTGGGTGCTCCCTATTTACCATAGCTCGCATGCCAAAGCCACCGCTGCATCGTGTCACAAACTCAATTTTGCTTGAATACAGCTTTTAGCATCCTGCACGAGCCCTCTTTGCCGCTCGACAACTACTTGTGCCAATCCTTGCCACTCAATTGAAGTCCAAACCTAGGGTGCATCGAAGCAGACAACGTTTCATTTTGCCACATCATCGTCGTCCAACCGATCGTAAAGGCTCCCACATCGGCAGAGCATCATGGAGGCAAAGGCTGACGAGGCACGGCAGAGTGCGTCGGGGCTCGACTTCAAGCTCCATCCCGTGAGTGTGCACCGTATTGTTTTGGCCCTGACTTGCAGATTGCTATCATGCTGTCAGTCGACGCAGCTGCATGCTCACTGCAATCGAGGCCATGAAACAGTGCGAATACACATGCACGACTGCATTTGGGCTTCCGCGTCCAGCGGCAGAGCCAGTTTTCCAGTGGCGGCACTCGTTCTCAAGGCTGAGACTTGCTGGGTCTGCGCAGCTGGTGCTCATCAACGTCAGTGACCACTACACGCGCAGCAGGGCCAATGAGATAGACAGCAGCGGCGGCCAGTTCCGTGTCCTGGGGTGCCTGCTCGGCCAGCAGGTGCGAGGGACCGCTCCTGTCATTTCCGGTGAATGGCTGCAGCTGGCTGCGCACGTCGCGAGGTGTTTGAGGTCGCCCAGAGATGGATGCGGATCGATTGCCTTGATCTTCTGTGGCGAATGCTGCGCATACTGACGCATAGTGATGCTGTGCGTGCTGCGCATCCCAGTCACTCCTGCCGCTGTCTGGAGCTCACGAACTTCAGTCCCCTTGTCACGGCACTGCATGCTGCTGCGAATGTAGTTGGGCCGGAATGTGGACATCAGCAACTCCTTCGAGATCCTGTACAGCGTCATCGACGGCAAGGTCGTCTTTGATGACGCCTTCATGGCCAAGCGCCTGGACCAATGTGAGCCTCAGCTGTGATGACCGCCGGTGTTTGTGAGGGTCAAGCACGACTTGACATGCAACTGGGCTCCAGCATTGTCTGTGTGCATGATCGGCACCACACCACCGTCCGGACAACCACCACGGTATTTAGGAAAGGACAGTCTTGACGGCAGGGTGCAGATGCTGCAAAGTGCGAAACTGGCGGGCTGACTGGTGGCTCTGGTGGCACCCTGCAGACAAGCAGGTGTACCCGGCGCTGGACGTGGTGGGCTGGTACGCGACCGGCGCGCAGCAGGAGGCGGACATGGAGACGCACAAGCAGGTGCTTGAATCAGATTTGCTGCAGATCTGAAAGAGTGGCGGCATGTTGCAGCTGGATGCTGAGGCATCCAGATTCCGTGGTCACATTTCTCCTCCGCTTACACACCTGGGATCTCGAGACCGGCAAAGGCTGTCCTGAGACGTCACCCAGCGCACACTGCGCAGATCATGGCGCTGAACGAGTCGCCGGTGCTGCTGCTGCTGGACCCCAGGCCACAGCCCGGCCAGCGGGACCTGCCCGTGCGTCTCTTCGAGAGCGGTGCGAGACCGCCATCCAGCAACCTTTGTACCTAAGCAGCCCGGATGCCTCCGGATTGTTCACTCCTGCATGTCAGTTGCTGCAGGCACGTGCCACGCTGACCGAAGGCGAGCCCGCCGGAAATGGCCGTGGCAGCCCGTTCTTGCAGAACACTGAGGCTTCACGACTGATGTTGCAGAACTACATGTCAAAGAGGGCGTGGCATCGTTCTCATTCGTCCAGGCGAATTTCCACATCGAGGTGCGCACTCCGTATGCGTCGATGCTATGCATGATGACATCCAGGTTCAGTCTCCTGCTAGCAGACGCCAGGCACTCAGCGCCCTGTGTCACGGATGCAACCGAGCAGATCACATGTTGACGGTAGCAGTAAAACTGCCAATCAGCTGCAACAAGCCCGTGCACTGGGCCGCAGACGTCGGAAGCAGAGCGCATCGGCGTCAACCAGGTGGCGAAGATCCTACCGTCTGGCAAATCCAGCGGCTCAGACCAGCGTGAGTGCTATGTCTTCATCCCCCGCACCGGGTCGCTTGCTACGGGCGGACGCAAAAGCTATTACGATCTCTTTGCTGTGCTGCGAGCGACCGTGACCACTGGCATAGCTAACTTTTTGCTCGAAGCTGAGCTGAGCGGTGCTGTGCTGGCGGCGCAGTGACGGCTCACTACCAGAGCATGCACGCAGCGGTGAAAATGCTGATCAGCCGAATACAGGCGCTGCACCAGCTGGTGTCCCAGATGCAGTCAGGTGCGCAGTGCTCCTTCACTTTGCCGAAACTATGCCGAGAATTACTCATGCGCCTCTGCTTGGTCAGCGCACATCTACAGCGAGCTCCTTTCGTTGCTGATTTTCGTGTGTGACCTGGCACCAACTGCGGCCAGGTGAGCCTCAAGGGCTCGCATCACGCTCGCACCGACTTGCTAATGACCTGCGTTTGCTGTCCGATGTCTTTGGCATCGTATCACTGCTGAATCGCCTTGACAGCCCACCCTGTATTGGGATGCAGGCGCGATGCCGTACGACCACCAGCTGGCGCGGCAGGCGGCGGCGCTCGTGCGCCGGCTGCCCGTGCTGGACACCCCCCAGTTCCACGAGGACTACCTCACGGTGCGTTTGCATTGCAAGGAAGAGGAATCGGTTGTGGCACTTCACGGCTAGCGGGGGCTTGCAAGCGAAAATCATCACTCTTCTGCGCAGGAGTACAACGACACAATGCTGACGGTGTACATGTCGAGCGTCACCAAGGGCCTCAGTGCGGTGCACGACGTCATAGAGTGCGCTCCTCGTTACTCTGCATCGTGTCCTGTAGTGCCAGAAATGTCATTTCGTTGCATTCAAATTGGCAAAGCGCATTGCTTCATGATGAGGCACGAAATAGGTATCTATTTCTTGTGTCAATGACTTGTATCCTATGTTCTGCGGTAGGCGGTACAACATCGCATACGACCGCACCGGGCCGCGACGCCGCGGCGGCCTCTGAAATTTTGGGCGCTGATCGCCCAGGGTGGCCATGCTCCAGATGTGTACACTAGGCTGTCTGGCCGGGTTCTGTCATAAATTGCCGCGAGCAGCGTTGCCATGGAAGCTGCAGTGGCAGCCCGGTCGTAGAAGCTTGCTTGATGACTCTTTAGGGCAACAACGACGCACGAGGTCGTCGGGGGACGTTGGAACAGCGGGTAGCGTGTCACTGATCTCAAGCATCTTCCACAACCAAGCACAACGACCAATTTGGTTCCCAAAAACACAGCTACGGTGATGCGTCGAAGCGAACAGGGTGCACAGCTGCGCACAGTCACGATATGAGGTACTCATCGAGCAGGTGCCATAATCCACACTTCAAGTCTGCAGCAGGACACCTGAATAAAAGCCGATCTGAGCACCGCAATTTCCCATCGACCCAATAATCCGTTGACACGCCCGCCGCGCCAGAGCCACACCGCGCAGCAGCAACCAGTGCGAACTCTTCTCCGCTATCCCAGGCCACAAGCCGCCCGCTCGGCGGCAGCCGCCAAGCGGCAGCACACAAAGAAGCCACCGCACTGATCTGATCCGTCCGCTTGCATCAGTGCGCACGCTGCCCCGTGGCGTATGCCGAAGAGCTCTTCTTGGAGCCGGCGGAGGAGAGCTTGTCCTTGAGGCTGGACAGGTTGCGCGACAGTGAGCTCTCGTCCAGTTTCTTGGGGAGCCGGTACTCGTTCTTGAGGTACTTTGACGCCGCATGCTCCGCCCTGCATACGTTCAAATGAAGAGGGGTCTCTGCAGAAGAGTCTTGGTGGCGTTGTAGCGAAGCACGCCAGCGACAAGGGGTGGAGTTCACTTGCAGGCGAGGTGCCGAGTGGAAGGCATGGTGCAAGCCGTGGCGCAGTTGTGAACAAGGCCCCTGGTTCAACGAAGGTGGTAAGCCAGATACGAACACACAAGGACAGATGAAATGCAGCTTCTCTGGCTTTCGCGCGCCAAAGAGGGACGGAAGCAGCTCTTGCTGCTGCGCAGACGAGAGCAGGAAGCAGGAGCGCACCTGTGGCTGAGCACGCGCAGCAGGACCTCGGGGTCATAGGCGGTCTGTTTGGCCTGGCCGGGCGCTGGTGGGCCGCCGCCCCGCTGCTGCCCCGTCTCCAGCCGCTCTGTCAAGCTGCCCACGTCCAGCCGCATGACGTACAGGATTGCCTCCAGGTCCTGTCGGCAGGGAGAACATCTGTCAGAACTTGCACATTGTCCAGTGCGTCAGCGACCCGGCAGCAGATAGCCGTGTTATCAGGGTCCTGTGGCTCACAGGGACGTGCATGCTGCGGACGTCGTGGTTGCCCTGGCCGATAGAGCAGTTCGTCCGACCAATGCACCAGTTCGGCAGCAGCAGCCACTTTCAGAGAGACCGCATTGCCCGTCAATGTTGCCTGCCAAACCCTCCAGCTGGCAACAGCAGTCTATGCACGCCCTTTCAAGATACATTTCTCAGGCTAATTGAGGCACCAGTGTCGTGCCACTGCAGGCGTCGTACCAGCACATCTGACGAACTCGGAGATCCATCTGATTCGCCTCGGGGTTGTTGTATTTGACCTCCCTGGGCGCACCCTTGCGCAGAGGCCATCCCCACTAACGCCAACAGCACAGGAAACAAGGGTCTAAGATTGGAATGTGGAAATCCGAGCGAACCTTGCACAGCTCGGCGACTTCTTCTGCAGGCAGGCCATCGCCATCGGCATGGAACAGCGCCTGCGCCCCTTCCAGGTCCGCCTGCATCATCGGCACGTCTGCCGGCGTGTACAGCCTGCAGGGCACACATGAGATCGAATAACAAGACATGGTACGCATGCGCAGCGGCGATGGCGTGCGACAACCGCCTGCCACAGATGGAGTGCAGCCAGCTTTGCGAGCAGCACGCACCCAATGGGGCAGAGGGAACTCAGACATCCTCATGATGAAGGCACGAGAGTCGGCAGGCATTGAGGATGGGATGCCGCACCGGGTGGGGCCGCCATCGAGGTAGACGCGGCGCAGCGCCGCCACCAGCGCCGACAGCATGCCCCGCGCCAGCGCCGGCTGCAGCCCCTGTGCAGGTAGGCAGTTCGACACATCAGGTACTCCTGTGAGTGTTGCGGTCAAGATTGCTTGAATAAGCGTGGAGGTCTCAGGGGTTGCCGGGTCACTGAACCACAAACCAGCGAATCTGCCAGATGCGCACCTCGGCGCCGGCCTCGCCGGGGCCGGTGAGACTGGCGTCCAGGTAGGTTGCGAGGCAGATAGATCTTCAGGGACATTGTTGAACTTGTTCTCGCTTTCGCTCTGATCAGAATGCCCAGTGCACCTGGGCGCCGGCCTCGACGAGGCCGCCCAGGGTGGCGTCCAGGATGTCGAGGATGGGCTGCAGCCGCGCCTCCCCCACCTTGTGCCGGTACAACCCCTCCAGCAGGTCCGCCCGCAGGTCCCAAAACACCACCTGCACAGCGGCTCCAATTGATACACGTGACTGACATCATGTACAGGCGTCCACTGCTATGCAGGGTGGGCTGTCAAACGTCCAGGAATCCCATTCGCTTTGAGGCATGAGCCTGCTAGCTCCTCATTGCTAGCAGGCAAGTTGGGCCAGGCCACCACAAGCACATCAGCAGCCCCAATCACATCAGACAGAACAAGGTAACATGGAAGAAGAGGGGAGCGCACCTTGATGCCAATGAAGGCGCACAGGGAGTCGAGGCCGCCGGTGAGCGCCGCCGTCGCGCCCTCGAACAGGCCCTTGAGCCAGTGAAAGTGCAGCTTCTCGCCGGCCTCGCCGCCCACCTCCGCCGGCATCGCCGCCGCCTCCCGGTGTATCTGCACACGGGTACACCAGCGCACGTCAGCTCATGCAGCACGCGTCAGCCGGCATCAGCCTCTTATGCCTTGATGCGGCTCCTTGGTCAGTCTGGGCACTTCCGGATGGTGGGCGTTCTGGAACAGTGGGCTTTCAGTTTGGCTGGCGAGTTGCCGGGCCGAAGCCCGCCTCATAGGCGACAGCGCCGCAGTGGACCTGCAGTAGTGAGCCGCAGGGGTCTCACACATCAACAAGAAAGCGTGTCAGAGCTGGAGGGCTGGAAACACCAGGCTTCAGGGAAGGGTCCAAAGTTTGACAGCGCAGCCTGTGGCTGCCCCCACACCTCATGGTCCTCCCCTGCCTCGTCCAGCTCCCGCTGCTGCCGGGTTTGTTCCTGCAGGAGTGTTTACAGCGGCCGTTAGTGTTTCAGCCAATAACAGCGACAGTCACATGTTTCAGTGCACGCGGTTGCGGCGACGGGGGGAGGCTGCACTGTCGCGCTGCACATGGAGGGTCATGGCTCTCTGAAGGGCAAGGGAGCGCAGGATTTGCACTGCAGCTGCTCTGCTCACAGCTGGCGGCCCAGTGCTGCAGTCCAAAAGCAGCGACTGCCTTGCGCCGACTTCGTGCACGCCTGTGCTTGCACCTTGCTTCAGGCACACACGCGATGGACGACCACTACAATCGTCCGTCGTGTGTGTGCAACGAACGACCGTAGCAGCAAGAGCACTTGGTGGGTGCCGCAAAACTGCGACAAGGCTTGTGCCGATCATGGCCCAGGCTACAGGCCAGCACTGGAAACCTGTTGACGACACGAGACTTCATACACTTGGCACATTCGAGAATCCCGCACCTCCTGCCACCACTCCTGGATGCGGTTCTCCTGCACGGCGAGCGCGTCCAGCAGCCGAGCGAGGCTGTTGAGGCGCACCACCAGGCCCTCCGCCGGCACCGCCGCCACGCGCGCCGTCTCCGCCTCCAGCTCCTGCTGCACCTGCACATGGTGACACATGAATGTAGTTTGTACCATGAACTTGGTTTACTATTTCCGAGATGTGCCATGGAAGGCCCTCCGCCGGTACCGTCGCCACGCGGTCGTCCTCCACTCCATCTCTGCGAATATACAAGAGAGATGCGAGTGTTTCTCTCCTCCAACTTTGTCTTATGCGTTTTGACACGTGTGGGTCCTCCGCATGCGATGCAGCAGTTATGTGGTGGCCCTGCCTAATTGGCCAGCTGCAGCAGCGCTATGTTTTAGGCAGGCAAGCGTGCGGCCAGGGCAAGATCGAGATTGTCGACACATGCCTGAACAGGGCTGCAAATCAGGCTGATCAGCAAGTAGGCTGCACGACTGGCCTGGTGAATCGATTTGGCCAGCCGCACCTGCGCGGCGGAGCGGCCGCCGCCGGAGATGCTGGGGCCGGAGCCATGCGCATTGAAGGAGCTCATGCGGTTGAGGGATGGGGCGCTGCCCTCGCTCTCCAGCCGCTGCATCTTGTCCGCCTCCTTGCGCTTGTACCTGCGCATTCAAATCTCATAAGTTGGCGAAACTTGCAGAGAATCATTCAGCCGCTCACCCGCAAGGCAATGCACTCCAGACACAGGAGCCAAAGAGAGCAACTGTCGAAGTTGCTGAGAGTGCTGCAGCCAGAATCGACGACCCACATGGCCCCTGATTGCAGCCTCGGGTCAGCAGCCCAGACCGCCATGCACGAGACCCAGGGCCCCAGCTGCAGGCAAACGCCTCACCGGGTGAGCGGCGGCACGGGCGGCACGAGCACATTCGCCGAGCCGACGTGGTACAGCACGTTGGTGGTCAGCTTTTGGATTGCATCGTCGACGCCGCCCGTGAGGTGTTCCACCACCGCGACCGGCAGCCGCAGCCGCATGTCCATGAGCGCCTCCATCACGTTGTCCACTATGCGCTGCACCTCCACCGCCGTCCTGCATGCATCAATGGCGGTGTTGGGGGACACTGGCATCGAGAGCAAGGGCGCAAAGTAGGCACCTGACCATCTGCGCCACATTCCATCAAGCAATCGTGAACATCTGAATGCAAATGTGACGTGCCCATGTCCATGCTTTTGGCTTTTGCAGAATCTCAGGGTGATGAAATCAGTACCTGGCGCAGCCCCGTTCCTGCTGCACAGGCTTCCAGTCCTCCTGCTCCGTCTGGCGCACCACCCACGCATGGATCTGCGGCAGGGCACACCAGCTCTGTCAGATACAACTTCGGGTAGTTGGCTCATAGTGGTATACAGATGCCGACCTCCGATGGGATTTTCCCAGGAGATTATCATCTGGCCCAGGCAGCCGCGCCTGATGCCCAGCCGTCCAGGTGTGCTTGATTGTTCAAAGGGCTTCAACGAGGCACTGGCTGATCGAAAGTCAATCCGAGGACCAAAGATCCCGAAGTGCACCTGCGCGAGCTGCCCGTCGGCCCAGGTCTCCGACAGCGACGCAACAGCGGCGTCCAGGCCCCACGACGGCGGCGCGGGGCGCGGCCCCCAGGGGTTGGTCTCCCCAGGCGGCGCCGAGCGCTGCTGCCGCTGCGGCACCTTGGGCGCGACGGGCACCCCCAGCTGCGCCTCCAGCCGCTGCGCCGCCCGCAGCACCTCCACCGCCGGCGGGTTGAGCGTCGTGGCTGCGTGGCAGTTGCACAGATAGTTTGAATAGTGCGGCTGTACCCTTTGAGGCACAGCAGACATAGCAATGTAGCTTGTGCGCTATGCCGCGCGCAACACCTCCACTGTCAGCGGATCGAGCGTTGTGGCTGCATGAAAAACAGCGTGAAATGGTAAGCTTGTTTTCATGGCACCCCCAGCTGCGCCTCCAGCCGCTGCGCCGCCCGCAGCACTTCCACCGTCGGCGGGTTGAGCGTCGTGGCTACGCAACAAATAGTGTGAAGATGGGCTCCTCATGTGTGGCACGAGGAGCGTGGCGCTTTGTTGTCTGCCGCTGAACTGCTAGTCCTGCCAACTTTGCGCTTCTTAAATCGATGGGGAGCCCACAACGACGGACCTCCGACCAGCCAAGTCGAGTCGCAATTGTAGCAAACGCGCGCACGGCGCTTGCAGGGGGGCATCCGTATCGTCTTAGAGAGTTCCCATACAGCCGCTGCAGAGGCGACTTGACATCGACCGTTCACGCCTGCTCGTGCAGCAGAGGCCTGGCACACACTTCCAGCCTTCGGCAGAGAACAGAAGAGCAGAGGTTTGACCAAATGGTCGGGAGCGCACCCTTGGCCAACCAGGGCTGCAGGCGCTGGCCGAAGAGGTGGTACAGGGTGGCCGCGGCAGCGCGGTCCGGCTGCGGCAGCTGGTGCGCCAGCGCCGGGGAGAACAGCGCCCGCTCCGCCCGCAGTAGCGCCCCCGTCGCGCCCGCCAGCCCCGCGAGCTCCTCCGCCTCTGGGTTTGGCAGAAGCACTACAAGGTCAGTGTTGTGCGGCAGGAGAAATGGAACGGCAGATTGCACGCGCTGGCCACAGCAGCCGCCCTGTCGCCCCCACCAGACCCGCCAGCTCCTCGGCTTCCATTGTCAGATGAATGTGAGGAACGTGAAGACATCAGCTGCGGGCCACGTTGAATTGAATGACATGTTCCCCTCGCAGCAGCCGCTCTTTTGAGCTGCCTCAGCAACAAATCGAGGCAATGACGAGCTGTTCAATTGGCGCAGCTTAGCAATGCGAGCCTCGGGCAGTGAGGCCAATTTGGGAAGGGCGTGCACCTGAGTCGGCGTCGTGGGCGGCGGCCTCGGCATCGCGCCGAAACGCGGCGGTCAGCGAGTCGCGCAGGCACACCACCAGCACCTGCTGCACAGCGCCGCCCTCGCCGACGCCCTTCGCCTGCTCCGCCACCGCCAGCACATCCACCAGCCCCTGCGCAATGTACAAGACGTTTGACAATGCCCCCCGTAAACCACACCCATTCCTTTCTTACTGCTCCCTTTCAATGTGGCAAGGCACCATCAATGACAGCGAAAGTGAACAGCCGATGCAGAGGGGGACATGAAGAGCGCACCCGCATGAGGGAGGTGTCCTTCGAGAAGTTTTTGTGGTAGTCGCTGAGCCGCTCGCAGATCCACTCCACGATGCTGGCCGCCACCTGTCGTGCGGCATACCAAACCTTGGCGGTGGCGCATGTAGATCAGTGGACGAGACAGATGACCCTCCGTGATGATCTTGCATGCGCTGCCAGCCGCCGTCTTGCCTGCCGGCGCGCGTCAGTTTTGTCACCAGGCGCGGAAACATTCCCGAACCTCGATGCCGAAGTTGCCCTCGTCCTGCGGGATGGGCGTGTCCCACAGCGCCTTGGTCGGCATTCTGCCAATCTCATGTCATCCTCACACGTATATTTTTCTGGATCACGGGAACACACAAGTCACCTCGATGCCGAAATTGGCCTCGTCGGGCGGGATGGGCGTGTCCCACAGCTCCTTGGGCGGCGGCTCCGCCGCGTGCTGCAGGATGCGCTGCACCCCCGCCTCCGCCGTCGCCAGCAGCCCCCGGTCGCCGGTGACCGAAAACTGCGGCGCAAAACATGAGGCTTTCTTCGAGCAGCTGTTCGCTGCAACAAACTCTGTACACTTCACATGCCTCATCTGCTTGCATCTCTGCAAGCATGTCCATGACTCTGGTAAAGCCGCGCGTGCCACAGCGATGGTACTAGCTCCTCCTCCGATGCGTTCGAAACAGGCTGCCTTATTTCAGCAGATCGGTTTCCGCGATGATGCGGCCCCACCTCGCGGAAGTGGACCCAGGCCCACAGCGCGTCGGCGACGGGCGCGGAGATGCCGAGCAGCGGCCACAGCTGGCGCGCGATGCCAGCCAGCAGCCGCTCGTGCTGGGGCACGTACCCCCCGTTGGCGCTGTCGAAGAGGCCCTGCAGCAGCACCTCCGCTAGCTGCACGCGCAGCCCCCACGGGAACGCCCAGCCTGATCTGCATACAGGGGAAAGCTGAGGTCAGGAAAGAGGCGCACGACTGATTGGCAGCGCCCGTTGGCGCTGTCATACAGGCCTTGCAGCACCATCTCTGCCAGCTGCACGCGCAGGCCCCACGGGAACGCCCAGCCCGACCTGGAAGGAGAAACACATATGCGAGGTCAGCAACATAAAGCGCGTTGCCGCCTTCAGCAGAGTCTAGCCATAGAGCCGCTGCCAGTTTCACTAGAGTCCTGACTGCAGAGGCGAAGCCTGCAGAGTTTTGAGACCAGCTGAGATTCACACCAGGTTTCAGGATGACATGGCGGTGTCCTCACCTAGACTGGCTGCAGATGCCTGAGACGGCCTTGTACACCGACTCCGTCGCCTCTGCATACTCGCCCTCGTCAAACTCGTCCGGGATCGGGATGTCCAGCCGCCGCAGCCCGCCCTTGAGCCGCGCCTGCGGTGTGGCACGCAGACCACTCGTCGAGTCACGCTTTCCAGGCCTCGCGTTCAAGGCCTCTGTGGGTGTCCCTACAGCCTTGCGGCCTGCATGTGTGTTCCTGACGTAGCGACCTCCAGCAGCAGATGAGCAGATTCACGCCATCGTGTCTGTTGACTTTAGACACTCGTAACGACCTGCAAATTTGGCACATATCGCACAGGCATGAACGGACACTGTGCCCTTGAGGCAGCAGCCGCGAGCGCAGGCCCAGAACCACTTGCAGAATATGACCCCCAGAAGACCAAACTCCCGATGAGCGTACGGCAGGAGGCGGCGAGGCTGCTGTTGGAGGTGTCGCGGCGGCGAGTCTCAAATTTTTGAACAAAACGAAATTGCGGGTAGATTCGAAACTCAGAACTCACGATGAGGGTGCGGCAGGAAGCGGCGAGGCGGCTGTTGGCCTTGGAGGTGTCGCGCGCGGCGAGGCCCAGGACCGCCGTCAGCAGCTGGCTCATGTCCTCGCGCCACGTCACAAAGGCGCCGTACGACCGGAAGTCCGTCGGCCGCAGTTGCTGCAGCAGATGCGCCTGTTCGCAGAGGATTGACGTGCGATGTCACGGGGCTGGGGTGGCAGCTGCGGGCCCCAGCTGGACGCTGCAGGACAGCAGGTGTCAGGTTGCAGCCCGTGCGACGGCGAGCTTCAGAGCTTGGCATGGCGTGATCAGCGCGGCGTGGCTGTTCTTCCACTCCACCCATCCTTCTCTTTGCAACCCTGGCCCGCACATGAGATCAAAGTGGCTGGACACAAGGTGTGCACCTGCGTGGACAGGGAGGCGAGGCTGCCAGCGGCGGACGCCTCGGCGGCGGGCACCATGCCGGGGCTGGGCGCCTGCGCCGTCAGCGTCTCCGCTGTCGACGCCACCCGCTGCAGCTCCTGCCCCCGCACCTGACTGATCTGCAACAAAGAGCGGTACGGAAGTGTGGCTGTTGCGTCTGAGTCAGGCGCGCCTTGCGTGAGGCGGCGCACACGACAGCTGGCTGTGATTGCATTGAAATGTCAAGGGGCACCCAGGAAATGACAACGAGGACGCGACTGATAGAGAAAGGTCACATGCCCTACTCTCAACCAGCAGACTGGCGGTGCTGACCACACCTGCAGGTGGCGCCGAATGGCCTGCAAGTTGTCCGGGCTGCACTCGTAGCCGCAGGTGCTGAGGAACAGCTGGTACGCCAGCTCCTGCACCAGGCCCTCGTCCAGTCCTGCAAACACAGGTCGGCACCCCCCTTTCGAAGGCAGGGATCTTGATGGCTGCGAAAATGTCGCATGTGCTGCCAACTCAAAAAGCTGCATGGATCCACAGATAGCCCCTTATGCACAGCGCCTTCCCAGGATTGCATCAGCAACGCAGGCTCGCAGAGGTGACAGTAGATGCCAAGGACGCCATGATGATGCGCCATCCCTTCTTGATAGATTGTGGTCCTGACATACCAGACGCATGGTTCCAGCAGGCGTGGCAGCCCAAACCTCACCTATGTCCAGCGACGGGATGTTGAGCACCGGCTGCCCGACCTCGTCGCTGAAGAAGCTGGCACGCGAGGCCTTCGGCTTGCCGCGGCTGACCCGCAGCGCCTCGGCCGTCGGCGACGCCACGCCGTTCTGCTGCTGCTGCGGCCCGGCACCATCCAGCACCCGCGCCAGGCTGCCGTGTTGCTCTGCACAATTCGAGTTCCAAGATGATGTCGCGCCGGAGTGTTTACACTGTTGCCACTGCACACGGGCGCTGCTGCTGCCAGGCGTCGGTTGTGGCGCCCGCAACCGCCTGGTGTCTGGCACACAGTGGCAGGAGCAAGGCGGGACACGCAACGGCACGGTGATGTAGATTTGCCATACTTATGATATGACAGTGGCGTCTGGTCAGCTTGCGTGATGTCCATGCGAATTCAAAGGCTGCACCTGTCTGCAATGCGCTGAGCAGCTTTGTCAGGTCAACCGCGTCCTGGTCGTCCTTCGACAGTCCGTCGGCCGACTCGTCCTCGCCCTTGATGCTGCGAAACTCCTGCAGATGGTCGATACGGCACATTCGCCGAGGACGCGGGCTCGCAGATCTGAAGGCATGCACGGACAGCTGCAGCCTGGACTCAGCAGTTTTCGGTGTGAGCGCATCTGCGATGGACACAGTGATGGTCACAGTAACTTACCGCAAGCAGATACTGCACCAGCTCCTTCTCCAGGCTTGCATTGTCTGGCGCAAAGGTGGATGCATCACGCATCTGGTTGTTTGCGCCAAAGTAGCTCTTCGCCCCCGCGGTCCATCGTTTCGCATACTGCTCCATGTCTGACAACACTCTGCCCGAGGGCGCAAAGCTGTAAAGTGGTTTTTCGTGGCAAGGTTCGTCATGCTTGCAGCTTCACAGGGGAAGATGCGGTCATGAAACGGGGTCGGTTCTCTCTTATTATTGACCCCTGAAGTTCCGACATGGCTGATTGGATCGCCGCACCTGGCCGCACAGCGACCGGTTGCCGCAGAGTTGTTTCATTCTGTTGCATAAAGATATGAATCGACAGGCTCGTGCCAGATGAACATCTCAGCCAGCGGCACTTTGGTCAGCAAACACCAGTGGCATGCATGCCGCCTAGGCAGGATCAACAAAACCTGAGCGCGTGATTTGTGCAACCAGCAGCTTACAACTTGCCTGGAAAACCTCAGATATAGGACCAGCTCCCGGCGCACGATGTTCAGCCCGAACCTGGTTGCCAAGCTGTACCCTGACGGAGAGGCGCCGGCGTTCATCACGCAAATCGATGCAAGCGGCAGAGAAATCGGCCAGGTCGGCTCCCTGGAGTCCTTCAAACAGCTTCTGCGGCTGAACCTGGCGGAGAACGGCCTGGAGTCCTTCGGTGGCCTGACGGCGAGCGCGACGCTCAAATGGCTGTCGCTCGCAAGCAACTCGGTCACGCAGATCCCGAAGCTGGACATACCCGAGCTGCAGGTAAGGGCAAAGTGGCTATGTGGCATATTGAGCCCTTCCAAATTGAAGAACCAGCGTGCCGGCCGGCAAAGTGCTGTCTCAGCCGCCGCTCGACAGCGTGTCATGCCACAGCGCATCTGTTCATTGTTTGTTCCCTTGTGCAAATAGGTGCTCAACGTGTCGTCCAACCAGCTGTCTGGCAAGGTGAAGATCGCCGGCGTGCCAAAGCTGCGGGCGCTGATCGCCAATGACAACGCCACCACGGATGTCAGAGGTGGGTTTGGGATTTGACTTGGGCTTTGCACATGATCGATGGTGTGCAATGTTGTGCAATGTTCACTGCAGGCCTCGGGGGCAGCATGCGGCTTTATCACGCAACCAGACATACGGTTCCTCGTTGTTGAGGTGCTCCATCAATTCACCGCAGGCCTCGGGAAGCTGCCGGATCTGAACACGCTCGTGCTGAAAAACAATAGCATCACCGAGCTGGGAGACAGCCTCAGGTGTGGATGGGACCATGTTTGGGCTGCATGCCAATGGAGGGCTGCCATATACATGCAGCAGTCGCCGAGTGACTGTGCCTGCGTCTGCAGTAGTCGCCGTGCTGAGGCGACACTTACGTCATCATACTGTACAGGGGCTGCACGGCGCTTGAGAAGCTGTCAATTGCACACAACGAGCTCAGTGACCTGGGCGACGCCCTGGCGGGTCTGCCGCAGCTGCAGGAGCTGAGGATCGGACACAACGACATCAGCAGGCGAGCATGTGAAATCTTGTGGCAACGCAAATGGCAGCCTGATCACGATGATCGAATCCAGCGGTGTTTCGATGTCACAGTGAAGCAAAACGTACCAGCACGAAAGCACCTCCTGCAATGTGTCGGTTGTGCGCACAGGCTGCCGGACGAGTTGGCGGCAAACAGCCGGCTGAAGATCATTGACCTGTGTGGCAACCCTCTGCGGCGGCTGTCCGACATCGAGGTGCGCCGGAGGTCTCGGCTTATGTTGTTCGTGACCCCAAGACAAATGGCTCAGTTCGTATGGACGATGGCAAGGTTGGCTTTGGGCAAACCTGTGTTCAATGGTCACAGCATGCTGAGCTGTTACAGCACCAGGCAGAAAGCCGAAATCGGTGCTTTGTCATCGTGCCAGGTGCTGGCGCGGCTGCCATTGCTGCAGCAGCTGAACGTCAAGGGCTGCCCGCTGGCGGCGGCCGATGCGGGGCACCCCGATGCGCTGCTGGCGGCGCTGCCGCTGGTGGAGATCCTCGACGGCAAGCGCGTGCGGCCGCGCATCCGGGGCAGGCTGGCGACCGCGCCCGGCGCCGCGGCTGGTCGGCCGCCGGCCGCAAAAGCTGCAGGCGCTGGTGGAGAGGCGATCAACGGCACGGTGGCCGCGGCGACAGCGGCCGGCGGCAAAGCAGCAACGGCTGCGGACGCCGGCAAGGGCGCTGCCGGCTCGTCACAGCTGGAAGCCGTCGGCAGGGACGGAAGCAAGCGGCCCGGTGTTGCCGCAGCAGGCGCCGCTGACGAGGGTCCCAGGCGGGAGGCCGAGGCCAAGCCGCAGCAGCAGCGGGCAGCGCTGGGCGGCCGCAAGCGGCGCAAGGACGGCACGTCCGCAGCGCAGCCCGCAGCAGCGGGCGACGCCGCCTCAGCCCCCGCAGCTGCCGCTCGCAAGTCTCCAGCGGCGCCCGGCAGCAGCAAAGCAGTGGCGGCATCAAAGGCAAAGGCGGCGCAGCCTGCAAAGGCGCAGCCGGCGGCGTCAGACAGCGACTCTGACGTGGAGCCGGCGGCGGAGCCTGCGGGAGGGCGCAGCTTCCTGGAGGAGGTTTTCACGCCGGATTCAGGCGCGGCAGTTGCCGCGAGAGGTCCCGATTCCAAGGCGGCAGCGGGCGGCAGCAAGGGCCGGGGCGCCAGCGGCGTCGTGGCGGTCCTGGGCGCAGAAGGCTCGAAGAAGAAGAGACAAAGGAAGAAGAAGGCAAAGACGGCCGAGCCGGAGGCGGCAGAGGGAGCAGCGGCGGCGCCATCTGCTGCGGCGGTGCTCACTGGGGCGGCGGCGGCGCAGCTGCTGCAGAGCGACCGCGGCATCGCGGTTGCGGAGGTGGGCGCCGGGGCGGCAGATGGCTGGTCGGCGTGGGACGAGCCGGCACCAGCGGCCTTGCCAGCGCCCGCGGCTGCGGCGGCTGGCAAGGCACCGGCTGCAGCGCCTGGCAGGGCGGCGCCTGGCAGGGCCGGGCGCCGGAAAGAGGCGCCAAAGGAGGAGGGCGCAGCAGGAGCAAAGGGGCAGGCGGCAGAGGTGAGTGCACACGGGTCAGGTCGAAAGCAGTCAGTCAAGAAGCAGAAACGGTGACAGATGAACGTGGTGGCATCTGGTGATTTGGATACTGCATGTGGAACGGAGCGTTACCGCGATCAAAATGCAAGCCTTGCTGCAGAGCCAAAGTAAGCTGGGACAATTGGTCCCTTTATGGAAACGAAGCAATGCACCACCTAACTGCAGTCAACTCCTAGATCATGGCAAAGAACGGGCAGCGGCTACAGGCACAGCACCAACTGTGGATTTGCACCCCTGCAGCGCCCGGCCAGCTGAATGCCTGCTGCCACGAAAAGCGCCGGCGGCACAATGTCGTCAACTATGGGCATCCTGAAGAATTAATTCCACCCGCTCGCCGTGGAGCTTGCAGCCGAACACAATACACAGATGCAGTCTCGCTCGACATCCAGCCATCCTGGGCACCAACCCCTCGCACTCCTGGGGGCCTAGGAGGGCAGAATGCCGAGCCCACTGCTGGAATGCTCTGTAAAGCACTGCCAGCATCGCGCCGTATCTCAAAGCGCTTCTGGTGTGGCAGAATTTCGATTCCGGTTTTGAAACTGGCGAGCACAGCCAGAAGCCTAGGGTGGCAGGATGCCGAGGCCATTTGTGGAGTTGGCCAGCACCGCCAGCACCTCGGTCGCAGTGTCGGCCGGGAATTTGCGCGCAAACAGCGGGCACTCAGGCGTCAGCACCGCCCAGGAGCCGCCAAACTCGTCGACGCACGAGGCCTGTACATGTCAAAGTGCGATATCAAGTGAAAAGCACAGCACATCATGCAACAGCTCTCACCTACAAGTCAAACACCCTCGATTTAACACACGTGTACCTCGTCCAGCTGGTTTACGGGCACGAAGCCGCGCTGGCCCAGGTCGAGCGCCGAGAAGGAGACGCACGTTGACGCGTCCGCCTTGATGCCCCAGTCAATGTCGATGCGCAGGCGCTCAAACCTGCGGGTGGCGGGGAGCATCGGAAAGCTGAGACTGGTGGCCAGACTACATGGACATGCCATCACTGCACGAACACGAAAGGTGCGCAACCAGACAGAACATGCAGATGACAACGTTTGCGTGTGCCAGGGAAAGGAGGCGCACAGGTCGGCGCTGATGTCACGAGGAAAGTATTCGTAAGGACCGCCTGAGTGGCGGCCGGGCACAGTCCAGTTGCTGGTCACCTGCAAGCGGCGCGATCAATCAACCATTGGCTACACCATTCCAACCGACAGTCTCTTCGTTCTGAAAGGGAACGATGAAGGTATGTAGAGGCAACAGTAGTAATGTTTGCAGAAGCAGATATAGAGAGCAGGAGGCGTACCAGGCCGCCCTTGCAGTCGGTCTCGAAGTCGCGGCCCTGCGTCGCCAGGAAGGTGGAGAAATAGTGCTCGTCCACCCTGCAACAGCAGCAGACGAACATGTAGACAGTTGTAATAACAACTTTCGATTCCCTGGCTTGGCCCAGAAGATTGCAGCAACCAAAACGAGGTCAGCAGCACATTGCAGCCACAGAAGTCGACATCTGACACAGCACACCCGGTCTTGCACCCAAAGGGAACAGTGCGCGCACTTGCACTGGTGATATTTCCCGTCCTTGTTGTAGCTGTAGCAGTACTTCTGAAAGGCAGCGTACACCTTGTCGTCCTGTATGATGGCCTCCACGTGTGGCCGCCGTAAGCCCACCCACTACGCACCACGTTTTAGGGCTTGTCAAATCAACAATTTGGTCTGAAGCTTTTGCACAGTGCACGTGCAGGGCGCGAATGCAAGCTGTGTTGGCGGCTGATGCGCCATTCCAGCATCAGGTGCATGAGTCTCTGCTGAAACACCCCTACGGAACACAGGTCAGCTGCCACACCAATGCTCGGCGGTTCCCTGGCAGGCCGCCGAATTGCGCGCAATGCATGCTGTCATTGGGTACTATCATTTGCGGACCATGTTCAAGCAGCACAGTGCTGTGCGCCCACCTGCGTGTTCTTGCGCCAGTACTTCTTGTCAATGCCGCCCTGCTTCGCCAGCGGCGGCTGCCACTCCCACATGTTGGGATTCCGCTGTAGAGAACACATAGAACGGTCATCTGGTGCTCGCCTTTACAGCTTGAGAAGTGGAAGCCATAATCTGGTGTGCGGGTGGTCATGCGACAGAGCTGACCATCGATCAGAATTGGATGCGTGTGGCACAACTCACCCCTGTGCCGACGCCGACGTCACAAGCATTGATGCGGCTGCGCGACTCGCTCATGAGCTGCAGGTAGATCGTAGTCGCCGGATACAGCGGCAGCTGCACGGGCGCAGGGCACACCTCCTGACTCACCAGCCTTGGGAAAGCTGTGCAGGGTAATGCCAGCTCGTGCCATGCCAGGGGGTGAGCGGACGTTTGCAATTGGCACTTGATTGCGCTTCTTTGAAACAACACAGTGAGAGCAGAGATCAGCGTTGATCTGTGCCGCGCACCCCTGTGTCGCTGAGCAATAGGAACTGCTGCGCATGCGGATCCCGCAGTGCGTGCCGCATCATGAGCCGCGTGGCTGTCGTCAGGTTCGAGCTGCCCCAGTCCGTCTGCAAGCAGGCGCAATTCAATAATAAGTCTGCAGCTGACACTGTCAAAGGACATGAAGATCGAAGGGCACGAGACATGGCACTGGCTGCAGGTGCCTCACCGGTATCCTGTCCGGGATGATGTGCCCCCTGAATACACTGTTCTCCGAAGGGCCTGCAGGCATGTGGTCGGCGATGTACAGAGGGATTCAGGGATCAACATCAGCATTTTATTCTGCGCGACTCCCATGTTTGACAGCGTGCAGGTCACAGGGTCTTGCCGTGGAGCCGGGAGAGCACGAGGCCCGGACAGACACACGCCTTCATAGTCCGGAGCTGGGTGGGCATACACGTTGAACAAAAACTGCTGCTCCATGATTGGCGCGCCGCTCCGTACTTGGCACGCCTTTTGGATCTGCCGCACTTTCGAGGCGCTGCACCCATAGTCCTGCAGCCCAGCAGTCGCCCTGTCTTGACCACGGCTGGTGTTGGCAACTGCCTAGGGACAACGCTGACTTTGAAGACATTCAACGGCAGTGGATGTGGATGAAAGGAAGCTCTTCCGTCATAAAATGTCGCCGCCGCTGCCGTGATTGCTTGACGCGGCAGCTACGCCAACGAGCTGGCCCCGAGCTCTGATGTAGGCTGTCCGCGGGGGATTCGCAGGTGCAGATCCAGTAATGAGTGATTTGCCTGATGCAGATCCAGGCTGCAGCCACGCACCTGCAGCGTGGGCTTGGGTATGAGCTCCTTGGCGCCGGCGAACCACCTGGCCCACACCTCCTCATGGTACATGTCCCCCCGCGCCAGGAACATGATGGCGACGCGTGGCATCTCCAGCAACCGGTTGCACTCGTTGCTGATCTGCGGTAGGTCGTGGAACTGCGTCGTGTTCACCGGCGGCCCCCATCGCCGCGCCGCCCTGCCCAGGCCCCTGCGGCGCACGCGCTGAATATCTTTTGCCTGAGCTCAGGGATCGGCGCGGTGGCAGCCTGGTAGCAGTGAGGCTCGCGTGATGCAGGCCGACCGGTTTGTGCGCCGCCACCGCCGCCGCTGCTGCAGCGTCACCGCCGTGCCCGCAGAGCGCACGGCGGTGGCATCGGCACCCATGGCCATGGAAGGTACAAGGATGTAGGTGCAAAGTCACATTTCTAGACGGCCATTACGATTCACTGACCTCTTGAAGCTGAGGCTGTAGGTGTCGGGACACCAGGAGTGCGCAGCGCCATTCCGGCAGCTTGTGAAGCCGGCCGTTGCGACCAGCAAGCACACGAGGGCTGCGGCGGTTGCCCCATATGCCATTCTTGCGGCGCCAGTCTGCGGTGCGCTGAGCAGCGGAGGCACCGCGTCCCAGAGCCTGGCGGTCATGCTTCGAGGTGCCGATGTGCAGTCCAGGCCTGGCTCATCATAGCATGATGTCCCGACTTTGATGTCCAGACTCTATCGTAAAAACAAATGGCGTCTGAAGTGCCACGATCACTGGAGGGACGGTTTTCTAGTTGACTTCGAGCTGTATGGTTGCACGGGCGTGATTCACTATGTCGTGCAAATGAGCACGGATCTGCAGAGTGCACAGCACAGCTCTGCAGCAAGTCTCAGTCTCAGAAAGCAACTCGCAAGCGTGATATGTCAGAGTATGCCACGTAGTCGGACCTCGAGCACACAATGGTAGCTCCGAACCTTGAAATTTCAGTAAGGCAATCACGGGGAAGCTGGGTAATTTGAGATTCAAACTCACAGGTGCACAAGCCCTCAAACACCGTATGGCATTCGCCTTTTGTGTGGTTCAGTACTGGTTGCATCACTGATGCGCTGTGGCTTGGTTCTCCCAGTAGACTGCACATTTGATCATGCGCACGGTGCTCACAACACTGCATGGGTGGTGGGTGCGGCAGCAGTCTTTGGAAACATCGTGTCTGGACATCGTTTCTGCCTGTTTGCCCAGGGGTCAACTGTGTCCAGCATCAGGCATTCGATTGACGGCGAGCTCAAGACCGCATGACTGCCCGTGATGGTGGCAGAAGCGCCAGGTAATGACACCTAGGTCAGGTACCAAGTACATCCAATCTTGAGAAAGGCGCATGGGCCGGCAGTGTTGTGTTTTTATCAACGCAAGGTCTGCTGGCAGGGCCAGCAATCACACCATCATCAATCTTGTGTTCCGCACAGTGCTTGTCGGTGGATTCAGTTTGAGTCTGATATTACTCCAGCCAGCAGCGGATGTCACGACGCAAGCGATTCCGAGTGTTACAACCATGATGCGACAATCAAATGACAAGGCTGTCCCACCCGCTGCTGCCACCATAATGCTGGGCATACTTGGCAGACGATACTTACTAAGAATGTGCTCAACGACAGCAGTGACCACATGCGAAAATCACCGATCCCAGCAAGAGTGTCGAGTTCAGCTGCCTAGACATAAAAGCTCCATATCAACGCAGCCCGTTCATCAACAACTTGTTCGCCGAATTTGCTGCACTTCTGCATCCCTGCGATCAAAAGACTCAGTGCTGGCTGTCCCGCCGTCAGCACTACTGCTGGCGACCAGCCCGCCTGGACGTGGGCATATGATCGCCCAACCCTCCTCATGTCCTAATCAAAGCTGTCGAAAATCATTCAGTGTGGTCCGAGTCTTGTCGTTCGCCCCGGACACAAGTGCTGCTAGTCAGGTCTCCGGGGCAGCCGGCAGGGGCGGCTGGTGCCCCGGCCAGCCGTCATCAAAGCTGAGAAAATCTTATGAACAAGGTCAAGTGCTAAATATAAAGGCAGCGCGCGGGCGTGTTCGCCGCTGCAGACGTACTTTACACAGCTGTGGTCGTGACGCCGCAGGCGGCTGCCCTGCCGCCGCCAGCGGCTGCCGTCACTGGTTCCTTGCTGCATGTGGGGTGCTGCTGTTGCGCCGCTGTTGGCGATGGGACGTCGGCTCAAGTGCCGCCGCGGCTATCACCATTCGACGTAGAAGCCCTGCTGCTCGCGGCTGGTGACACGGCCTTTAATGTAGTTGGTGAAGCTGTCCATGGCGCGCACCGCGGACATGACCAGCTTTGGCTGCCGCGCATCTGCGATTCAGGACAACAAACGGCGTCAGCATGTTTTGAGCACCTGACAGGTACCCAGCCAGGCGACCGATGTTGCAGACAATGTTGCAGACCGATGTTGCAGACCGATGTTGCAGACCGATGATCCAGTGTATGTGCAAACACAGACAGGCAAGCTGCATCATGGGCCGTTGGCAGCGACACAGATGTGCGTCAAATGAGCGCAAACTTCTCGTTGTCGAGCACAATTTCAAGCACAGCTGGAATTTGAAGCGCACCCTCTTTGCAGAATTTGCAGAATTTGAAGCGCACCCTCTTTGCAGACCACCTCGCGGTCCTCAGAGATGCTGAACAGCGGCTCCCGGCTGAGGGTGGAGATAACGTAGCTGTGTCCCAGCTTCGCCAGCAGCTCCAGCGCGCACGCGTGGATCTTGCGGTAGACCTGCAGATGTGCAATGGGATCGGAATGAGCAGCAGAGAATTCAGAGAAAGGTTGCTTGCCTGGTACAAGCCATCCCGACTGGTACAACCGTGGTGTCGGACCGGTGACAGATGACCTACTTGACATGAAGCTGCTTTCTAGTTGGGCTAGCTGGCGAAGCAGCGACTGCCACCAAAAGGGGTCACAGCATTGTAAGACATCCAGCTAGCACAGGATCAGAAAGCACCAGCCAAAATGCAGCCGTCATCGTCCCGGAACTCGCACTAAGCTGCAGCCAGCTGCAGCCACCGACTCCACAAGAGTCGGTGAATCAAGGCAATCACAAGGCAATCATGAGACACGCCCACAGTGGACACACCCACAAGTATGAGCACAAGAAGACTACCTATGTGATTGAAGACGCACCTCGCGCTGGGAGCGGGGGGAGCGGCGCCCCGAGCGGCTGGACAGCGCAGCGGCGACGCTGTGGATGAGCGACTGCAGCACCATGGCGATGCCCGCGTCCCGCACCGCCTGGCAGCTGCTGGGTGCCGCCGCCAGGTTCAGCAGCACCTGCACAATGTGTGTAGCCTTTGAGAGGCGGGCAACAATGCGTGAAGGTGTCTGGCGGTGTTTCTGGGATAACGGACGTCTGGGCCGGCGCCTTTGAGGCGCGGTGCAGCTATGGTCCTGAGATCTCTCACAGCTCATCCTCGACATGGCAAGCCCTTAGCGCCCGTGGCCAGGCAGTGGCACAGTCACATCAGCGGCCAGGCCCTTGACGCGCCCAGAAGCCAAGGACAGTCCAGCATGCGTGGCAGGACCATCCTGCATCGACTGCGGCATACGAGCCGCCTTCTAGTTCGCTGCGCACCTGCAGCACCTCCTCGGTCTCCTGCTTGACAACGGCGATGCTGGCGCAGCCGACCACCGGCGAGTACATGTGATCTGACAGGAAGGAGGCAGTCTGTGATACACATTGCACACACCTGCAGCACCGCCTCGGTCTCCTGCTTGACAGCAGACACGCTGGCGCAGCCGACTACCAGCGGGTAGGCGAGCAGCACCTCCGCCTCTGGCTCCGCCATGACGGCGGCGCAGGCGGCGGTGGTGTTTTGCGTCAGCGCCGCGAGCGCCGCGGCCGCCGCCGCGCTGGCCAGCCGCTCATGCTCCGGTGCGCAGTAGTAGCTGCGCGGACACACACAGAGCCGGCGTCAGCATGGCGAATGTACACAGGCTCTTGCAGAGACACTGCTTGGAGGGACAGGTCCCTGCCATCTCTTACTTCTTCGCACATGATTCAAGACGTCAATGCCAGCACTATGCCTTGTGGTTGCCAGAGAGCAACAACCTCCTGCGGATGTGTGACATGTCTGCGGGGATGGCACAGCGACCCAAGGGCGCACCCGTGCAAGTGGCGCTGTTCGTCTGGGACGGGCGCTGCCAGGTCGGCCTCCCCGGACACCGCGGCCAGCTCGCCCGCCAGCTCCGGGATACCCATCGCAAAGGTGCGCAGCAGCGGCGCCACCGCGCCTGCATCCACCACCGCCGCCTTGCGCGTGTCGCACCTGCGCGCAGGAGCATTGCTACACTGAGAATGCGAGTGCCGAGGTAGGTGCGCTATGAGCGCGGCTACGACAGGCAGCAGTAGGGTGTGCAAGGGGCCCTGCCTTTCGGGGATGTGCTGCTGGCAAGTATGAGCACCTGAACGCCGCTGTGCAGCGGTCAGGAAAAGCACTGCACACCGATGATGAGGCACCACACACCTCGCAGTGCAGCACCACATGTTGTGCTGTGGGAGGATTGTCGGCCACTCAGGCATCCACGTTGATCACACAGCTTGCGGGCACAGACCTGTTGGCAAGGCGGGCGAGGATGGTGGAGGCGGCTCGCCGGATGAAGGCGGCGTGCACCGCCACGCCTGGCTGCGTGGTGCACTCCAGCATGTGCACCAGCAGCGGCACGAAGCCTGCTCTGACCATGAGTCGCCTGCAGTATGTTGCAGAAGGAGTACGTCAGCATCACGAAGCTGTAAAAATCCACATTTGACAGCTTTACATGTCCAGTGTCGATGATGCAGTCAGGCAGGCGGATGCGGGTAACGCCAAAATAGGGGAGCAGTGCGTGTTGAAACTAATTGAGGGTGCGTCTTCTCTTCTCGTCGCAAGAAGAAAGCATGCCGTGCAAGCTCATGCCGCTCACCTGTACTGGGAGTGCGCATCCACCAGCCGGTGCAGCGTGCACAGCAGGCACTCCGCCACGATGATCTGCAGCTCCGCGTACGGCGCCAGCAGCCACAGCAGCTCCTTCAGCCGCGGCAGCGCATTGGCCTCGCCGAACGCGCGGTCGGCGCCCGGCAGGCTCGCGATGTCGCACAGGAACACCGCCGGCTCCATGACGCCCTCCGGGCTGGTCACGCCGTGCGCCGCTGGGTCCTGCGGCGGCAGGAGCAGGTGGAACTCCTTTTGGGAACTTGCACGTTGTACATTCTGGGTGCCGCTGCCCAGAGACGTGCTGCTGCGCACATCGTCGAGCAATGGGGTCCAGACGCTGTTGCAATCCACACATTAACGTGTACATTCACAATCAGCTCCCTGTATTCACCTCCAGATAGTCCAGCGCCAGGCAGACGTCGCCGGTGGCGGCGACATCCGGCCGCGAGCCCGGCCCGAAGACCGCATCGGGCGGCTGAGGCGAGCAGTCTCGCTGCACCTGCGCGATAGAAGGATAGACTATTGATGACATAGTCAAGCACTAAAAGTTGCCAGTCGGCAGAGTGGGTCAGTTGAGCTCCAGAAGTGGCACATATTGGCAGGTGCACTGCAACCTCCTGCACGAGACCATTGTCGATCTGGACCGGCAGCAATACAGTCCAAGGACGCATGGTCAATGCATGCAACCGCCGACGAGTGATCGTAAACATTGAACGGCCGTCGGCGGGCACGGTAGTTGGGGCGAAGCAATGCGATCTGCCTCGTGCTGCTCACCCGGCTCTGGCACATGCTGCGCAGCCCACCGGCCACGGACCACCCGATGTTCGATCACGCCACAATCAGCGTCGGGCTGCAGAGCCTGCACAAGAACAGTACAACACCGGGTGTCAGCCAGTAGTCCGGCAGCACAACATGGCAGGACGGAGCCCGTCGCGCTCGAAAGCCGCAGCGCGCGAAAGGGAAGACTCAGCAATCTGGCACAACAGACAAATTTACAGTCAAGTCGAGCCACTCCACCGGCGCGGCGGGCCCGCAGCGCCAGACACAGCCCGTTAAAGGTTTGCAGCCCCTTCAGTTTTTCAGTCCTTGGATGAGGGGCAAGAGCGACCTGATTACGCCAAGACGCAGCCTAGGCATGTGCCCGGAATGAAAGCGGAGCACGATCCGCCCTGCCACCCTACGAATATGTCTGCCATGCGGCGTTTAGCTGCACCTTCCGTTGTAGTTCCGTGCACGGGGACTTCCTAAGAATGCCGGTGCATGCCAGTATTCCAGCCCCAACCGCACCAGCAGCGCACACAGCGTCCAGGAACGGTCACATCCGCCGCATTCCGCGCCCGCACAGACAGTGAAGCCGCGCCTCGCCTGCAGTGCTTCTCCGCCAGTGACGGGGCGTGTCGAAGCACGCGGCACTCTTAGCCCTGCCTGCCGCGCGCTAGCCCAACCAGGTCCGGTCTGAATGGCAGATCTAGCGCCTCACCTGTCAGAGACCGCGTCACTCCACTGCTTTTCCCACGGTATCACGCGAGGCTGCTGCAGAGGTGCTGCCTCACGGTCCGGTTTTCCGACACCCAAGCTGGGAGCTTTCAGCCACCCGCTGGCCGTTGCACGGGCGCCCAGCGCCAGGACAAGCAGCAGATGTAAAGCAGCGCTACTGTGGGGCCAGGCGCGGGGTTGCTCGTGCGAGTGCAAGCTAGAGAGCCGAAAAGCACGGAGGTTGTCGCATGTCTTCTCACTAGGGCACCGATAAACCCTAGGATGTGGTGGTCTACATGTCTCACGTGAGCAAGGGGTAGAGGCAAATCCCCCAACGAGGGCCCAGACTTGCCTTACAGGAAGGCAATAAAGACAGACCGTGAACCTCGCTGGGCCTTTCAGAATCTAGGACTTTGCCGATTCTCGCAAACGACTCGACACTACAGCGCTGTGCCCTTTTCCGGGAGCTGTAGCAGCCACTGCAAGGCGCTGCAGCCGCCCGCACCGGGCCAGTCATGAAGAAGGCAAAGCCAGCTTTCAGGCCTGGGGCGCCACGCTGCGCGAGGCGCAATTAGGTTGCTGGGGCAGGGCCCGTAATCGGGGTGAATGGCTGCAGAGTTGTGACAGCAGCTGCCCAAATCTTGCACCTGAAGCCGCTGCGCAATCATGGGAGCCGACAGTATGTCTCTGAGATTTGATAAAAAGCTGCTGCTGCAGGCACAGAGCTTCCCAGCGCCTGGATAAGCTCCGTGCCATCACAACAGCCAACCGCGTCGTGATCGCCGCCAACGATGCGGAAGCGCTCGCAGCCGCCACATATCATCTTCTGAATGCTATGCTATTCGTTTTGGCTGCTTCCGCGACAGCTGAGCCCCCTGCAGAGGCCCAAATGGACCACCTGTCAATGGCATCGGGCCGTCATCCCTTGGACGGCCGACAAACTTAGTGACATGCACCCGGCTGCTCACAGATCACTCTTGGACGAGTACCAGCGCTATCAGAGTGGGCTGTGCGAAGGGAGACCAGCGTTGCAGCGACTGAGCTGCACGTTGCCATCCCAGCTAGTGCAAAAGGCGCCGGAACGCGCAGCAAGCTCCAGGGCCCCAAAGCAGAGTGTGAGGAAGCTTTGCTACGCGGTCCGGAACGCTCCCTGTTGGCGCATGGAGCCGCCATCAGGCCTTACAACCCGTCATGATACACAGTCCTAGAGATGAAATCGGCTCGGCTAAGTACTATCCTCAGGGTTCGTGCTTAAACTCAGGGTTTCGCCGTAGTAGGTTTCGCATACGGTTTCGCAGGTTTCGCCTACGGCTTGGAGGTTTCGCAATCACGCGAAACCTCCACCGCCGCTGCCGCCGCTATTGAAGTATCTGCCGCCGACAGCCATACTTTTGCAGAACAATACCACAACCGGCCATTCGAAAGCTCACAGGCCTATCTGAGGACCATCGCACGCTTGCAACAGTGCGACAACCTGGTTTCCTGCCCGCCTGCCGGAGCTCATCAGTGCTAATCAACTCACTAGGTGTGGTTAATTAGGTACCTAGTTATCAGGCTGGTGCGCCCCTCGCTTGATGTTGGCAGCCGAACTCAGGGCTGCGACGTGTTTTTGAAAGGAACAAGACCCGTGCTCATGCACGACGCCCGGAACGTGCTTTTGGAAGCTTTAGCAGGGCAAATCCCAGCTTGGGGTAGGGAATCAGCGCAGATATAGGGTTTCGCATCTACGCGAAACGTTTCGCCGACGGTACTTTTAGTTTCGCGTTCCGCATTTCACGTCTGAGGTTTAAGCACGAACCCTGACTATCCTGCCGCTGGAGGTTGCCGCGTCTGTCTTGATCGGCTTGCCCTTACACAAGCGAAAACGTGAATCACTGTGCAAGCCGGGAAAGCGAAGTCAGAGGGCCAGAGGCAACCTCTTTCTTTCGACTATCTGAAGAAGAGCCACACGAGAAAGTTGCATCCATCCGCATTCTGTCCAGTCCGCTCACTGCCATCCTCAAATCCGCAAGTTGCAATGCAGCGTCAGCCGCCCGCACAAGAACTAGGTACCCTCTAGTGCTGCTGCCGGTGGCCGCCCCAGCCATGCCACTGGCCGCCCTGCGGCGCGCCATGCTGCGGCTGCGGCGCCTGCTGCGGCGCCTGCGCCCCATATGCCTGCTGCGGTCCCGCGTCCTGCGGCTGCGCATAAGCCTGCTGAGCGGCTCCGTACAACGGCTGCTGCCCATACGCTAGCGGCTGCTGCTGGTAGCGTTGTTGCTGCCAGTACACCTGCCGGCCGGCGCCTGCGGGCCGCGCCGGCGTCGGCGCAGGCTGCCCCTGCGCAGCATACGCGCTGCCGGAGCCGCCAGGCGCTCCAGGGCCGCCGCCACTGGAGCCACCAGTCGCTCCAGGGCCGCCGCCAGAGACGAGCGCCGGCGCCGCAAGGGTGGCGGACATCGCCGGCTGCGCTGTCGGCTGCACGCTGTCGCCCAAGTCGTATGCTGCGTGCTGCGGCGCGGCCTGCGAGCCTGGCTGCGCCGTCGCGGCCGCCTGCAGCTGACTCTGCGCGATAGCCAGCGACCCCAGCTGCTGCTGCTGTCCGTACGCTTGGTGGCTGTATGGCTGCTGGGCGTAGGGCTGCTGGGCGTATGCCTGCGCCTGGGGAGGCTGCTGAGCGGCGGCAGCCGCAGCAGGTCTCTGGGGCGGGTCCGGCTGGGCTGGAGTCGCGGCCTGCGGCTGCCCGTAGGCCTGCGGCTGCCCGTATGCCTGCTGTCCATAGGCCTGTTGCCCATAGGCGGCCTGCTGCTGGCCAGAAGCCTGCTGCTGGCCATAAGCCTGCGGCTGCCCGCAGGGCTGCTGCTGCTGCCCGAAGGCCTGCTGCCCGTAGGCCTGCGGTCCAACAGCCGCCTGCTGCCCTGGCAATGTCGCACCTTGCGTGCTGCCGGCAGTGGTGGCCGCCTGCGACTGCGGCGTCTGTGGCCAAGCGGCAGCGGCAGCGCCCTGCGGTGGCGCAGCGCTCACCTGGGCCGGCGCCGCCTGCGCTGTCTGGGGCCAAGCAGCATACTGCTGAGCCCGCGCCGCCGGTGCCGCAGGCGCGGCGGGAGCGGCAGACGTGGCCGCCGTGCCTGCCGGCTGGCCATACTGAAACTGCCCGCCTGGCGACGCATCCGCACACCCCTGCTGCACGGGTGTTGTGAACTGCTCGAGGCTGGCCTGGTAGACCTGAGCCAGCTGGGCATACGAGGGCTGCTGCTGCTGCTGCTCCTGTTGCTGCTGCTGGCTTATGCCATAGCCTGGGTGCAGCGCCGCACCGCCGCCCTGCGCCGCCTGCGACCCATACTGCTGGCCGCCGCTGCCGTAAGCAGGCTGCTGCGTCGCCGCGCCGCCCTCCGCCGTCTGCAGCCCGTACTGCGCCTGCCTCGGGTCGCTCTGCGCCGGCGGCGCGGCTGCCGGTGGCCGGCCAGGCTGCTGCTGGCTGCCTGGCTGCTGCTGCGCCGCCGGTTGCTGGCCGGCCGGCTGCTGCTGCTGACCTGGCTGCTGGTGGCCTGCCTGCTGGCCGGCCGGCTGCGCGGCCGGCTGCTGGGCGGGCCACGCCGCGATGCCGGCCTGTGCCTGGTATTGCGCGGCGTACGCAGCCCAGGCCAGACTGGCACCCTGTGCGGCAGCGGGCGCCGCATCTGCCGCAGGGGCAGCCGCGGCCGCCGCCGGCGCCTGCTGCAGACCGGGTGGCCCCTGCTCGTGGGCCTGGCCGGCCGGCTGCTGCGGCGCCGACAGTCTCGATGGTGGGGTCGTGCCCTGCAGTAGGGGGCGGCATCATCCGGTTCAGTGATCGGCAGGTCAGTGATCGGCAGCGACTGGGCAGCTGGGCCAATCAGGCTTGGCGGATGCAATGAGCGTCTCAGCCCGCTGCAATCTGCAGTATATGTTGCGGCGACAGGCGGTGGCAGCCACACGGCATTAAGCTCCAGTGCGCTGAGCTTCTGTGTCTAGGTGTGTCTGCGGAATTCAGACCGAGGTTGCAAACAGCAGCAGTACATCCCGCGCCTTGTGGGCGTAGGGGCTGCGCAGGCTGCCAGACAGGCCGCCGCTGCTGCGCTGCAGCTCCAGGGCAGCTGCGATCACACCTGCACGATGCAACGGGAAGATGTCGTCGTGAAATATTGATCGCAAGGGCTTGGTGCAGGGGTCCACAACAAGGGCAGGCGCACCCTGCGGTCGAGCAGGGACGGGGTGCATGTTTGCATCATGCAGCGCTGCTACACAGATGAACAAGTCGTCCCTGAATCTGGGCTAAACACACCTGTGGACTTCACAGGCGCGCTTGATGGGGGAGGCTCAGTTGGCAGCGGCGGCTGCGGCTCGCCAAACTGCTGTGCCTGCTGCTGCTGCTGCGCCTGTTGCTGCAGCTGCTGCTGCGACTGCTGCTGCGCCGGGGAGGCAGGTGTCTGGTACGGGTTGTATGGAGGCCACACCATTTGCTGCGCCGTGCCCCCATTATAGGGAGACTGCTGCGGGGTTGTCTGGCCGCCGTAGGGCGACTGCTGCGGGTCTGTCTGGCAGCCGTAGGGCGACTGCTGCGCCGCCGCCTGGGCGTTGTTGGGCGACACCTGCGCAGCGGCGCCGCTGTAGGTCCACTGCGGTTGCTGGGAAGCAGTCTGCGGAGCCGACTGAGGATTGTAGGCCGGCTGCTGGGCGGCGGCCTGGCCGTGCGCCGGCCGCTGCACGCCGCTTGGAGTGTAGTTTGGCAACGACCCCTGAGCAGCCGGCTCAGCATTGTAAGGCAACTGCTGGGAAGCCGGCTGGGCGTTGTAAGGCGACTGCTGGGACGCCGGCTGTGCATTGTAAGGCGACTGCTGGCTGCCCCGGTAGACGCTGTGTGTGTTTGAAGCAGGCGCGCTCGCTGCTCCCGCATAAGCTTTCGCAAAGGCGCTCACAATCGGCTTGGCGTCGGCAGGCTTGCCACCCGGCGGCGGCGCCGGCTGCTGCTGCCGCCGCTGCTGCTGTGGCTGCGGCCGCGCAGGCGGCGGCTGGCCCCAGGCGCCCGGCGCACCGGCAGCGCTGGCATTGCCAGAGGCGCCGGACGCCGCTGCCGCCTGCAGCGCCTGCTGGTACTGCGCCCAGCGGCCTGCGCCATCATCTGCCGGTGCGTCCAGCTGCATGCTCGGCTGCTGAGAGCTCGCTGATGTGGCCGCACGGCTGTTGGCTGCTGGCGGCAGTGTCGCAGCAGCAGTTGGCGGCGGTGTGTACCACACGCCTCGCACGGGGTCCCAGACGGGCGCGCCCCGCTGCTCCGGCTGCAGCTTGTCGCGAGCCATCTCGTGCTGCACAGACTGCTGCTGGCTCGCCTCCCACTGCTGCTGCTGGCCGGCCGGGCCTTGAGCTTGCCAGCCGCCGGCGGGCTGAGCTGCCGCCTGAGCTGCCACCTGCTGCCCCCCGGGCGGCGGCTGCTGCTGCGCCTGCTGCTGATAGTGCTGCTGCGCCTGGCCGCGTGGGCCTGGCTGCTGCTGTGAGGGCGGCTGCTGCGTCCCAGGAGCGGCACCCCATGCGCCAGCTGCCGTTGCTGCTGCAGGGCTGCGTGTGCCGGCAGCGTTTGGCTTGGCAGTCTGCGGGGGCGGCGGTTGCTGCCAGCCTCCCGCGCTGCCGGCGCTGCCCTGCTGCCTCGCCTGCTGCTGGTTCCACGCACCAGCGTCGCCGCCGGACGCTTGCTGGGCCTGAGGCGACGTCGAATGCGGCAGCTGCGCACCCGCCAAGCTGTAGAGGGGCCCGGGGGTTGGCTGCCGTGCCTCAAGCTGGGCGACCAGCCCGGCACCGAATGGCGGGAATCCGCCGCTCCCACCGAAACTGTCTCCGCCGGCGGCATCGCCCGGTGCCTGCTGGCGGCTCTGCTGCTGAGCGCCTCGCGATGACGCTGCAGGGACGGCTTGCTGCAGGGATTGCTGCTGGGCTGGGGAGACGTTGCCGCCGGCGCCAGGCCTGGCAGCAGGAGCAGATGAATGCGGCTGCGTTCGCTGCTGGTGCTGGTGCTGCTGCTGCGGCACTTGCTGAGGCCGCATCGGCTGCTGCGCTCGACCAGGCTGCGGCGCTGGCCGGGGCCGCTGCTGCTGCGGCCTCTGCTGCGGCTCGGCCGATGCCCCCTTGCCGGCACCGGCCTTGGCCGCTGGTGCCTGGTCGTCACCGTCAAATGGCATCGGCTCCCAGTCTTGATTTCTGACGTAGCGCCTGGCCGGCTGCGGAGGTGGCGGAGACTGCTGATACTGTTGCTGGCCGCTGCCGGCGGCGGCGCCGCTGTGAGCTGGGGCACCATGCCATTGCCGCTGCTGGAGCTGCTGCTGCGGTTGTGGCTGGGAGGCGCCAGGCTGCGCAGACGGCTGCCCCTGCCAGCCGCCTGCATGCTGCTGCTGCGGCAGGAGCGACGTCTGCGGCAACTGCGGTGGCGGCTGCTGCGGGGAGATCGCTTGCAGATTGCCCTGCAGGCTGCGGCCGGCCCCCGGGGACCCGCCGAGCCTGCCGCCAGCCCGGCCGCCTGACCTGCCAGCAGCACTGTTGCCGCGGCCCCGCCCGCCGAACGGCATCTGCTGGCCAGCTGCGTCCGCAAACGTTCACATGCTCGTCAGTTTCATGCGACTACACTTGCAAACCGCCTGAAACCGCCTTCTTGAAAGCTGCAGTACATCGAGGTTGGAAGCAGAACAGGGCAAACCTGCTGGGGACACCGCAAGTGCGGGAAGCACACTCAGTTAAAACACATCGTGAAGCGCAGCTGCGACCTCGCACCTGGTCTGTCAATGGAGAAGGGCTCGCGGCTGGAAGCGGGCTGGAAGCGCGCGGCGCTTGCCATAGCGGGCGCGACACGCGCTGTCGGCTGCGGCTGCTGCGGCTGCGGAAGTGTTTGCGGCCGCGGGCGCACGCCCCCGACAGAGAATGGCTCCTCACTCTGCGCTGGGCGGAAGGCCATGCCACCTGCCCAGGGAAGCAGCGATTTCGCCAAGATTTTTTGGCCAACGAGGGAAGCAGTGGCCCTTCCGCTGGCGCACACGTGGCACTGCCGCAATTCGAAACCTGGCACACCCCTAGCAATTCCTCGCCTCGGCACGAAGGCGTGTCAGGTTCTTCGTTGCCAAAAGGCAGCCACATTGACGGAGGTTTTACAACTTCTGTTCTATGTCCATTCGACACGCAATGGCGCTCACCTGCCCTCGGCGAAGCGCTTTGGCTGAACTGCTGCCGCCCCTGCCCGGCAGCGGCGCCGAGGGCCGGCTGCACCGGCCGGCCCCGGCCGGCGCCTCCCTCCGCGCCAGCAGGCACGCCGACGCTGTTCCATGGCGCGGCCGCCGCGCGGGCTGCTGGGCCGCCACCCGCAGCGCCTGCAGACGGCAAGGCACGCGTAGAAACGACACAACTTGTCATATTCTGTTGTTCCTGTCCTAAAAAGCGCGTTTGCCAAAGCATTGTGACCCTGGAGCAGCAGCCATGTCGGCTGGAAATGCATTGTGATCTTGCAAACACTGTCAACGAAGGTGTTCGTGCGTCGTGTCACAGATCTCATGTTGAAGGCTAGAACACCGGCTGCAGCTCCACTGATTGGCTTTGAGAAGCCGAATGTGTCTCACAAACACACTACCTGAGCCGGCGCCGACACGGGGGCGCTGCTCTGGTCGCCCCTCCAGCGGCGCGCCGAGGGCTTGCGCCGGCCGCTTGCGGGCCTGCAGCTGCACCAACGCCGCCCCGGCCTGCGCCATGCAAGTCGAGCAAAGCTCAGGGGCCAACCTGCACGCTGCGGAATGAGGCACTTGATGGACTGTGTGTGATTGCGTTCCCTTCGCCAGCTACCTGCCGCCACGATGTGTCTTGATAGCCCCTGCAGTCAACGTTGATGATTTTCGATTTCGCAACTGACATTAGTTGATACGTGGTTTGATTTGACTCGAAGTCTGGCGTCGCGCCTGCTGCAGATCGACTGAGTCTGCTTCTCGCAAGGCCCGCACCCAACAATTTGACTCGTGCGCCAATCCTTTCCGAATCGCCACCTGCACGCAGAGCATTTTTGATCGCACTTCCTAAAGTTATCATCGAACCACTAGAATTGGTGTCGTGTCTCTTCGTTCCCTCTACTGCCAGGCGCACACATGCATTCTCCACCCTCCCCCCGCTTTCTAGTACCCTGTGCTCAAGCATGAAAACAGGCGCAATTGCGTTAATTGTTGCAAGGTCAGATTGTTATTTCGACAGCAAGTTGGGATAACCCACTCGCTCCGCCGCCGCGTAGCTGCCGCATGAGGACGGCAGCGCCCCTTGAGCCTGGCAGAGCCCGTGTCGCCACCTTGAGCGAACACCAAACACAGAAGTCCCGTTGTTATGGGTGGTGAGCGAAGAGGGGAGGAAAGAGTGCGCCATACCTTGGCGTGTCCCAGCCTGACGCGGTTGATACTCGAGGGAGAGATTGGATCACTATCTACGGTTGAAAGGAAGTACCGCACCTTGGAGTTCATCTCAGCCACGATGGCCTCGGCCTGCGGCGGCTGCAGCTCCAGGAAGACGACGTCCTCAAAGTCCGGCCCGGGCCCAGGCCGCGGGATGCTGAAGCTGGCTGGGTTTGGAAAAACAACGGGCACAGGGTCACCGAACATATTATTGCCGGTTAATCCGTGGGGTATGTTCGTCGTGCGGCATCGCTTCATCACTGTATTGGTTGCAATGCCAGCTGTGAGCGAACGATTCTTTGGCCAAAATTCCATTATCAGGAAGGCGCCTCGAAGCCCGGCTCGCAGAATGACGAAGCTGGCTGGGGGGCACGAAGTTAGCGAACGCATTATGGTTAATGGATCAATGGGTCTACTTGGTCGTTCATCACTCAACTATTCGCAAAGGTCAGCTGTGAGTTCGACAATTCTTGGAGTGATAGCGTGAAATTGCATCCACGGCGGCAACGCAAGTGCAGCGCGAGGGAGCACCTTACGCAAGACCCCAGGCTATGACCACCATCCAGAAAATTTGTAAGACATGGGCATCTCTGCCTGCCCAGCCAGATCGATGATCCGCGGTAATAAGTAATCACAGTCCATGATTCAGCATGCATTCCCAGCCGCTGTGGAATTCACGACAATTTGCAGCATCGGGTTGCTATCCCCAACCAGGAATGCACGCACTGAGAGGCCACAACATTTACTGTCTGTCGCATGAATCGAACAGCTGCAGATATTCAACACAGCACCCAGCTTCGGCCGCGAAGGCTGGCCTCCGATCTCGCCAGCTTCTCAACACAACGTCCCCAAGCGATCACTCCAAGATTGCGTCAACACATGCATAAGGGACAGTGCCCGCAAGCCACATGCATTAGCACTACGAGCATGGTCAGTGCCGCCACCACCTTCAGCCATCATTTCGCTAGAGATGCGCACACGTGACGACTGCAGGAGTGACGGTTGCGGGCAATGTCTATTCTCTCTAGTTGCATCATATTGAACCCGCATGGCACGAACATGTCTGTACGCTGGATTCTGACTTGCCATCTGGCCGTTTGGCACATGTTCGGGTCACTTACGTCCAAACTCTCGATAGCATGTCATGACAACCGCTATGATTTTGACCAGTGGCCTCGCTGAGATGCTACTGCAGCAGCAAGCGGCGGCCATTAGACGCCAGAGATTGCGCCCTTTCCTCCCTCACTATCGGCAGATGACAGGCAGATGTCGGCGAATCGAGCTCGGCTCCAGCATGTTGGGGCACTTGCGAGCTTAGTCAAGGAAGAGGAGGGGTTGCCTCTGAAGCCTACTACGGAGACCGCCACATCTGGCAGGGAGCAGTCGAGTATTTGCCAGGAAAGTCTACTCGACGAGATGTAGTTCTCTCTGGAGCTGAGCTCTCCACATGCTGTTGAAAAGAAGTTCTCGGGAACGACACAGCCCTCCGCTAGATATTCAAATTGCGGTATGACAAGATGACCCATTGAGGAAGTCATAAGCAACAGTACATTGTGTCCTCATGGAGCTGCGCCGCGCAGGCTCGTACTGACATTCTCCGAAGCCGCCAAGTCAACAGCTGAGAGCATCCATGGTGCGCTACTACCCTATCGAAGTCACCAGCAGTTGCGCTTCAGATTTGGATCGTAATGCTTCGTGTGAGGGTGCGCACCGCGCATGCCGAGGATGACGTCTTCCGGCACCGTCTTGCCCTCGCGCGCGTGCTGCTCCGCCTGGCGCCGGAACAGCTCGTGGTCTGGCAGCACTATCGCCGCGGCCACGCGCCGGAATGTCGCCCGCGCGAACAGCGCGATGCGCGCCCGCAGCCCCTCCGCGTGCACGCTGTTAATGGCACGAATGCAAAACAGTCAGTCGTGTGACAGCGGCGATGCACTGGAAGGCGGTCCGTGCAAACGGCGCGATGCGCGCCCGCAGCCCCTCCGCGTGCACACTATCGTTGGCAGGAAACGTTCAGTCAGTTGCCTGACAGCGGCCACGCAGCAACATCGTGTCTGGTGGAAGGAATGGTGCGCTGCGGGCCCGCAGTCCTTTGCGCGCATGCTGTTCATAAAACACCCAGGGCAGGGTTGGTCGGGCTGGACGGAGGTGTGCATGTGGCGTCGCATCAATCTGCATGTCGTGACTTCTCGCTTGTCCCTCGGACAAAGGATGTGCCACATGCCAGCAGACAAGGATGCTTCCTGCTTGACTGCCCAATCTCCGGTCCTTCTGGCGAGGCAGCATTGAAGCAGGATACTGGCGCACCTGGACTGGTCGATGATGTAGTTGCGGGGGCGGGCGGCGGCCATGAGCAGCTGCTCATCGAACAGCTCATCCGCCAGCCGCATAAAGGCGCCCGCCCTGTGCGCCTGCTCCCGCTGCCGTGCCACGCCCAGCACCTGAGATGGGAAGAAACAATCATGATTAACAAAGAACGCTTGGAAAGCAGTGATCAGGGTGCAGCCGCACAAAGGCGCCCGCCCGGTGCGCCTGCGCCTGCTGCCGCGCCACGCCCAGCACCTGCGAGGAAAAGCTTGGACATCAGGCGACGCGCATGAATTCACATTGACGAGGACAAGGTGCCCGCCCGGTGCGCCTGCTCCCGATGCCGCGACACGCCCAGCACTTGAAACCTAAAGCAACAAGATCAAGATCAGCGGAGGACGGTTGGAGACGCAGTAACAAAGATGCAGCCAGAGGGAGGAGCCCGCTCTGTGCGATTGCTCCCGCTGCCGCGCCACGCCCAGCACCTGCGAGGAAGACTCCAACATGAAAAGAGAGGGCATTGAGATGCAGTCACCAGGGTGTAGCCCGAGAATTGCCTCACCTGCCGCGCCACGCCCTACACCTGCAGTCGGATAGTATAGCGAATAGGAAATTAGACCGTCAAAAGCAACATCAGCGCTGCAGACGCAGGAATGTGAACAGCAGATCTGCAGTCGTTGTAGCCCTTCGGGGTGAGATGGAAGCCAGAAGCTTGGCCTTGACAGCCAGCAGACCACAGACCCTTGCAGACTGCTATTGCGAGTGGCAGTGCACGTTGAGCAACAACGGAGGCGCACCCGCATCTGGTCGAGGGCGGCGTTGACGCCCAGCAGCGTGAAGCTGTGGTTGCCCAGGACATATTTCTCCGCCCAGGTGCTCTTGCCCGAGCCTGCAGGGGAAAGGAAGAACCACAAAGTGGTTTGATCGGCTGTGCTGAAGCATGTGGCATGTCTGATTGTAGCACCAACTCTGGAAAGACATGATGCGGCTAGTCGGTAGCTTTTCGTGTGGTCCTGACGGCACAGGCAGAGGTAAAGCGTCACGAATCGAAGAGAGGTATATGTTACAGACGGTTGTGTTTACCTGGCAGGCCAATCAGCAGCAACACCTCGAAGCGGCCGTTGATTGGCGACAGGTTTGGCGACATGCGGGAGTGCTGCGGCACGTTGGTGGCAAACTGCAGGCACAGAAAGGGGCAGAGTGAAGGGCCATTGAGTGCAGCTGAGGTCATTGAGCGTGCAGCTCCCACAGCGGCAGGAAGAATGTCAGCATTGCACAGTTGTCATGCTGAGAGCGCTGCAGTCTTCACAAGTGCATCGAGTGCAATCTCACTGCATCATGGTGCCACAGCTCGGTATGGGCACTGCATGTGCAGCGTCATTCGCCAGTCACCTGCCAGGGGCGGTAGGAGCCGACTTGCTGGATGGGCTGCCGCGCGCTTGCGCCGGCAAACTCGACGCGGACGATCGTGTTCTTGACCAGGACGTGCGGGAACACCAGAAACTCGCTGTTGGGCTGCTGCGGAGGCAGCGTGAACGCCTGGTGGAACCATTGCCCGTTGACGGCAAAGCTGACTGTGCCCGCGGGCCCGGTCATGTCCACGCACACGACGACCTGCATGAACGATACAGCTACATTTCAAGCAGCTGTGGAGCATGTTCGGTGGGGCAGCTGGCGCCCTTGCATCCACTCTCCCCCAATCGCTTACATCTCAATCCATTGTGTGGGACAGCACTCCCACATCTTTGCATTGATCAACCTGCAGCACCTACAAACGCCGAACAGGCGTGGCGGAGCAGGCAACACACATATGAAACAGTGAAATCACCTCGTCACCGACGCCGAAGCGGACGCCGTAGGGCAGGAAGCCGCCGCCGCCGCCGCACTTCTTGCCGAGGCTGCTGTACGCCCACGATGTGGCGCTCTCGCCCAGCATCGCCACGTCGGTGGAGGCGCACGACACGCCGACGCGGACGCCAGGGGCGGCGTCCAGCTCGGGGATCGCCGCGAGTGTGGCGGCGGCGGCGGCCGGCGGCAGCAGCTCCTGCAGGACGGTCACGCTGAAGCGGTGCCGGCCGCCGCAGACGCCGACGGCGCCGCGTGCGCCGGACCAGGCGAAGCCGAAGGCGCCGTGACAGGGCGGCACCAGCGTGGCGCCGCCGTCCTGCAGCTGCAGGCCCAGGCTGCAGTCCTGCGGGTTGAGCTCGCAGCGGCCGGCCATTGCGCGGCGCTCGCTGCGAGTCTGGAAAACTAGAGCTCGCGGTCGCGTGTATCGGACAGTATAGGATGTGGTTCTAAGGTCCTAGCTCGGCTGTTTGAAGCGAGGGAGGCACGCAGTAGCCATTGTGTCGTCGTGGTGAAGCTTCCGACAGGATCAAGGTCAGTAGTTGTGGTGTGCGGGATCCTCGGTGCGCGGCGCGGCACAGATGCTCGAATTACTGACCAAGGACGGTGACCAAATCGTCCACGCAATCTGCAAAGTACAAAGCTGCGTTGTGTTTTCATGGGCTAAAAGGTGGTGTTGCACGCATCATTCCCCTTCGTGCTGTAAAAGAGTAAGGAGGGAAATTTGCTTGCAGCACTTGTAGCTTGCAACATCGAAGTTCTGCCGAATGGTGATCTGACCGGGGTGTGCTTTGCCGATCCGCACTGTGCAAGGCCACGCACTCGTTTGTGATGCGAAGAAGCTGAAAGATGGAGCCTGCTCAGCAGCCAACTGAAGCAGGGCAGCTGGCTGCCGCCACAGCAACGGCCTCTCCTCAGACCGATGGCGTCCCCGATGCATCGCCTGCGGGGCCTGCCCTGGCCCAGCCGACACCCACAGGTGTTGCAGCCGGATCAGCTGCAAACAACTCGGCTACCAGCTTTGCGCCACAGCCCGCAGCCACACCGGCAGCAGCAACGTCAGCGGATCCTGCAGCAATCACTGCCGTCAAACCTGAGCCCGCAACTCCGACTGCGCCCGCTGCGGCCGCTGAGGCACCGGCCGCCGGCGCTGCGCCGGCCCCATCTGCTGCGGCGCCGGCGCCAGCTGTGTCGACCGCTGCTGTGGCTCCAGCCGATGCAACTGCGCCTCCGCCCGCGCCCGCCGCATCCCCTGCGCCAGCTGCGTCGCCAGCCGTCTCGGCCGCTCCCGCCGCATCCGCAGCGCCTGCGGCGTCAGCAGCCCCGGTCGCGTCCCCTGCCGCCACGCCGCCGGCTGTGGCACCGACCAGCGCTGCTGCTGCGTCCCCGGCCACGTCGGCGGCGGCCGCCATGACACCCAACACAGCCGCAGCCCACGCCGCAGCCGCGTACGCCGCTTACCCGGGCTATGGGTACCAGGCATATGGGTACCAGCCATACGGCTACCAGCCCTATGGGTACGCTGGGTACGGCTACCAGCCGGGCATGGAGGCGTACTACGGCTACAGCGCCGCCTACGGAGCAGGTGTGCGCGCTCTCCTTTGGTCGACAAGCAGAGGTGCTGCTCAGGTTCCAAATCTGCGCACAGCCGGTAGGGCAAGCTTCGCCTTGCTGCTGAAGCCTCCCCAGTATGAGCATCAGTGAATCCTGCACTGCACCTGGCAATCGTTCGAGTGCCTGTGACACACAAGCAGACTGCAAAGATTTCCTGCTGCTCTGTCGCAGGCTACGCAGGGTATGGGTACGATCCCAACCAGTACGCCGCCTACTATGCCGCCGCAGCGGCCGCGGGCCACCCGCCGGCGTCCGCCGCGCCGCCCGCCGGCCCGCCGCCCGCCTCCGCCGTGCCGGGCTCCGCAGGCGCCGTGCCGCTGGTGACGCTGCCGGCGACGCCGCCAAAGGTGCCGGCGGGTCAGCCGTCAGCAGCGTCGCCAAAAGCGGCGCCGGCGGCGCCGGCTGCGCCAGCATCCGCCGCTGCTGACGCCGCGCCGGCAGCCGCTGCGTCGCCGTCCAAGGCGCTAAATGTGGTGAGCGTGCCGCTGAAGGTCGCTGTTGCTCCGGTGTCGCTGCCGGATGCTGCGGCCGGCCCGCTGCCGCCGGCGTCCACCGCCCTGCAGCCGCTGTCGCAGGCCGCCACGGAGGCGACGGCGCCGGCGGAAAGCCTGCCGCAGATGATGGACACCTCGGCTGCCGCAGTCCCGGTGCTGGCGGCGCCCGCTACGGAGGCGGCGGCGGCGGCGCCGGCGGCGGTGGCCGCAGCTGCCCCGCCCACTTCTGCCCTGCCAGCGAGTGCGACTCCTGAGGTAAGGCTGTCTGTGCGCTGTCCAAGAACATCATCCCATCTGGCCAATCCCATGTGTGGTGCGGCAGCTGCTCCTGTGTCACGGCAGCACTGCCAGGGACGCTCCTGCCATTGCCCTCGATAGCGGTTGCTTACAAATTCGAGGGATGCCAATTGCTGATTGCACATCCATGCCCCACACCTTGCCAGTCCAGAATAAAATGTGCCTGGCCTCCCCCCTGCAGGCGGCGCTGACGCAGGACCAGCTGGAGGAGCGGCGTCGCAGCGCCGAGATCGAGGCCGCGGTGCGCATGCAGCGCGAGCGCGAGCAGGCCGAGATCACGCGTGCTGCAGAGATGAAGCGCCAGGTACCTGCTGTGTTTGCCTGCTGCGTGTTCCTGCCGTGCAGTCAGATTCGTTCTCCTGCCAAGCCCTTCCTTGCTGCGTAGTGAGCGCAGATCTGCAAGCAGGCAGCAAGCGCACTCACACAGCACACACATAGGCGCACATGCACAAGCCAAACATGCACACGCGACTTCGGCCACAGTCACGCAAGCAGCGTGTACCCACTGCAACCCTGTAGGCGGAGATGGCTGCGGAGCGGGCGCGGACGGAGGCGGAGGAGCGGCGCAAGCGCGACGAGGAGGCGGCGCGCCTCGCCAAGGCCGAGGCCGACCGCGTGCGCGAGCTGCAGGTGCGGTGGCAGTGCAGTGGGTCATCAGCTACGTGCTCCAGCATCGTGTTCGCCCAATTCGCGTGCAAAATCCGGCAGCTCCGGCAGTTCATGCAAACCTGTACCAGTGTCTTTCCCTCCGCAGAGAGGTCTGCATCATGCTTCGTCTGGCAGGGGGGTGTTACATATGTTCAAAGCGGTCGAAAACATCGAATCACATGCTGCTTGTGGTGTGACATCCAATGCGGCCCCCATGCGCAGATGAAACTGGCGGAGGACCTGAAGAAGGCGCAGGAGGAGGAGGCAGCCAAGCAGGCCGCCCTGGCCGAGAAGCGCAAGTGCGTCCTTAGGAATGCCTCTTGCTCTGCTGAGTGTATGGGTTTGGAGGCACATCACTTGTGATGCACGGCTTGCAGGGCACCAACCTGTCATCAATGGCTGTTCGTTGTGCTGGACAGCTCTGGTATGCCTGCAGCAGCATGTAATCAGAAACTATCTGTTCTGCGCAGCAGCACAGGCTGGTATTTGACGAAAGCCTTCCTCGTGCTTCCGCAGGGCAGCCGCCACGCGCTTCCAGCTGAAGGGCGCGTCGATGGCCATGGCACCGCAGCCCGCGACCGGCACCGCCGGCACGCCCCGGCCGCAGGCGCCCGCCGGGCCGCCGCCGCCGCCGCGGCTCGGGCCGCCGCCACCCGGCGCTGGGCAGCCAGCTCTGGGCGCAGCACAGCGTGCCAACGGCAAGGCGCTGCCCAACAAGCTGTACCTGCCGGAGCCCATCGCCATGCGCGCGCAGGTATGCAAAGGCAATTGATTCAGGGTTTAGGATGGACCCTCCAGTGGCCTGGTTGTGGCATCGGCAGCAGCAGCTGCCAAGACGCCTGACAAATGCATATTGTGAATCTGCTGGAGCATCACACCTGCTTCGAGGCTCTGAGGGCCCCAGCGATGGCAATTTCTCACCAACCACCTATGCCCCTTCACTGCGCAGTCGAATCTGAGCACTGCGCGCAAGGCCGCCTTCGAGCGGGCGGCGAGCCCCGTGCCCCGCGCCACCAGGTACGCCCTATTCGTGGTGCCAACCCCACCCATTACTTCTGCTCGCCTTGCAGCCAGCCTCTAGAGGGGTGTGTCTCGTTGTGCAGTGCACCGAAACACTTCTGCAGCAGAGCTTTGGAGCCCTTCAGCCGAAGCACATATGCAAGGACTGGAGGCAGAAACCGAGGGGGGTGACTGCTGCCGCATGCGCGTGCGCATGCAGGTCCTACTCCTGCTCACAATCGCGCTCTCGCTCGCCGCGATGCCGCCCTCACCCCTACTCCTAACTTTCACTCCCGCAGCCGCAGTCGGTCGACGAGCGGCGAGGCGCGGTCCTACTCGCGCTCCTACAGCCGCAGCCGCAGCTTCCGCTCCCGGTCCCGCTCCTACAGCCGCAGCCGCTCCTACAGCCTCACGCCGAGGGGCCGCCGCCGCGCCGGCCATGCCTCGTCCTACTCGCGCAGCCGCTCGCCGCCTCGTGGCGGCGGCGGCGGCGGCGGACGCTCCTACTCCCGTTCTTGTAGCCGCAGCCGCTCCTACAGCCGCAGCTACAGCCGTTCGCCGACGCCGCGCAGCGTGTCGCCGCCGCCGCGGCGGGGCGACCGCTTCCAGGGGCCCGGCCGCGGCGTGCCGCCCGTAACCGACAGGTGCCGCTTGCAGTCCATGCTGCCTGCTGAGGTGTTGATTTCCTGTGGGAAGGCTGCTGGACGATCAGAAGTCGCACCTTGATGAGCTAGCTGATGTGCGGAGGTTGATATAGCTGGGTACACTCTGTGCATCTAGGCCCATACATGCAGTCGTGCTTTCAGAAGCGGTCATTGCCGAGCGCTTTGCATGGGGACGAGTGCCACGCTTCTCGCCCTCGATACACGCACAACAGGTGGGGCGCCAACGATCGGCGCGGCCGCAGCTACAGCTACTCGCCGGAGCCCCCGCCGCGGGGTCGCGGCCGCCCCGCCGGCCCCCCGCCCGGCCGCCAGGACGGCTGGCGCGGCAGCGGCGGCGGGCCGCCGGGCGGCTACGGCACCGACCCGCGCGCGGCGCGTCCAGGGCCGTCGCAGCAGCAGCCCGGCTCCGCGCCCGGCCGCTACGGTGGCCCCTTAGGCGGCCAGCAGTATGGCGCACCCCCTCAGGTGCGCGCATACATTGCTCTTGGAAGGAGGAAGTTCCGAACAACAGCCATGCCTCCTGCTGCTTGGTCGGAGCCGGGTTCGCACAGGTACATGGTGCCGGCGCTGGTGGCGAGACTCAAGTGCTATGCAAATTGCACTGTACGGCAAGACTGGTTTCGACTGCTTGCTGTATCACCTGCAGGCACAGCAGCAGCAGCAGCAGAAGGGCAGCAAGATCCCGGCGCAGCTGCGCGAGGCGGCCGCCGCCGCGCTGGCCCGCGCCGCGCCGCCCGCACCGCCGTCGGCGGCTGATGACGACATGGAAGTCGATGACGTGCACGCCTCTCGGCGGCACTCCCGCCACGCACCGGCAGCAGCACCGGCGCCACCGCCGGCGCGGCAGCTGCCGCAGCAGATCACTCTTAAGTCGGCCGCGCCGCCGGCGCCGGCTGTGCGGGGGCCGCCGGCACTGCGGGCGCCCGTGCGCCGCGGCGGCGCCCCGCCGCCGGCGAGCCTGGTTCCCAACCTTCCCCGCCCCAGCAAGGTGCACGATCCTCTGCAGCACCACTGCCAGTCCAGAAGATTCCTGCCAACATATACATGCTTTCCATTGGACTTTGTCTGTCGCGGCCAGTGGGGACCATCTGCAGCTGCCAACGCAGTAGTGGCAGCGGCATTCGTGTGTGCTCTTCTGCTGTTCAACGTTTGTGTGTCCTTACCGGCAGGGCGGGTACAGCACCGACGAGTCTGACGAAGACGTCGCGGCGCCGCAAGGCTACGCTGCCCGGCCGCGCCCTGGCGACCTGCGGGCAGCGGCTGTGCAAGAGCCGACGCCGCCGCCGCCGCGGCGCGCGCCCTCCCCCGCTGAGCGCTATGAGCCGGAGGCTGCCATTGACGACCACCGCCGCACCTACTCTCAGAGGTGCCCATCATTGTCCTCTTGTCTCCGACTCCCCACCAAATGATACGCACGTCTTGCCGTTGCCACGCATGTATGGGACACCAAAGGACCGATGCCAGCCTTGGGATAAGGCATACATCTCATTGAACCGCGTTTCGTTCAATACAGGCTGATAGCTGCTGTAGTTCGGCTGTCCGCATTGCCTGTTAGCAAATGCACACGTAACACCTGTCGCGAGTCCCAAGTTGAAGCAGCAATTCTCGTCTCTTGTCCACCGTAGCGGCAGCGAGGGCGAGGCCGCGCAGCGCAAGGAGAAGAAGCGCAAGCACAAGCGCAGCAAGAAGAAGCGGCGCGACCGCAGCGCCGCAGCCTCTGACGATGAGGCGCCTCGGAAGAAGCACCGCAGGTTTGGCTGCATGTTCTGTCTGCACATGTCAAGTTTAAGCTGTGATGACGTTGTGCCTGTCAGTCTGCCTTGTAGGACTTCTCGCTCGAGTGCTCGGGCAGTGCAGCTTCTGCTGGGCTAACGAATCGATCATGACCATGTGTTCACCGCTCGGAGGTCCCTCCACAGGAGTCTGACGCGCCAACATGATCCAAACTTTTCTCCAGAACTGTGGTGACGCTTGTGTGACACATGTTGCTGCCTGCAAATATTTCACACATATGAGAAGCCTGGCTCTGCATCCTAGTGAACAGACGTGAATCGTGTCGCAGGCACAGGTCGCACAAGGCTGCGGATGGTGGCCGCCGGCAGGCGTCTCTGAGTCCGACGCCCAGTGAACTTTCCGACAAGGTAAGCAGGCCATTCGAGCCGAGCAACTGCACTGCCCCTGTCCTCATATCTTGTGTTATGAACACAGTACTAACCCCGTGATGCCTCTGCCAGACTGTGGTCCTGTTCGCCTAGTGCCTCAAACAATGGCAGGCACTAGAGCCGACAGAAAGCCGCAGGCCTCCAGCACAGACACCGCCGGTAGGTGCCTGACGGCTGAATGAAAGCCAATGTCCACAAGTGCCAAGGGTTTCTATTCCACCTTGGACTAACGCTTGCTTGCTTGACCTCCTGGCTGCAGCCTCTGCAACGGGTCGCCTCTTCATTGAAACAAGGCTTTTGGCCGCAGCCTGGTCCCCAGGTTTTCTGGTTCACATGCCTTGCGCAACCGTCAGTTTTGTGCACTCACACAGCACGAAAAATTGCTGACGTCTTGCGCTTCTGGTGCCGACAACAGGGCGCTGATCGCCGCGGCGGAGCTGGTGCTGTCCCTGCCAAGGAGCCTGCCGCAACCATCGCGCCCCCACCCAAGGTGTGTGCGCCTCGAAACCGTCTGCAACGGCCCCCAGCGCAGCTTTACTTGACTCAGGGCATGTGCCTGGCAACTGCCTCCAGCCCGTGAGAGCTAGTCTAGTCGTCATCTCTGCTCTCCGCTCTTGGCAGCCGTCACGCAATCATCATGCAGCTCAGCAGGGCTGCTCATGTGCTCAGCACCAGTGGTGGGTGCTTCTACAGGCGGAGCCGCTGTTCCCCATCGAGACAAAGCCGGCAAAGCCGGCCGCCACGCAGCCGCCCGACGTAGCGCCGCTGCCTGCCGCGCCGCCGCTGGCTGCGCCGCCGCCGCCGCGGTCGGGCGGCCGGGCGGCGCGGCCCACCATCAGCGAGGCGCCGACGTGCGTGCTGCGGCTTGCCAACATGGCCACGCGGGAGGAGCTGGTGGACAACGACACCTACACCGACATCCTGGAGGACGTAGCGGGTGCGTATCATCTGTGTTGATGTGGCGTGCGTCCTTCCAAACCACATTGTTTTGCAACAGCATTCCTGCAGTACTGCAAAGCTGACCTCTGGCCTCTGCGATTCCCATGCACCTGCCCTGCAGCCCTGCGTGCACATGCAGGGGCACGGTTTGCCCTGACTTGGAGGCGCCTGTCACGGCAGATGTTGAGGTTGTGTCTGGTCATTCTCTGCAGACGAGGTGGAGGAGAAGTACGGCAAGATCCGTGCAATCTTCGCGCCGCGACCCTCCAGCGATTCCCCCGACAAGGACCCGCCGGGCGTGGGGCTCATCTTCGTCAACTTCGACGCCCTGGAGTCGGCGGTCCAGGCGCAGAAGCGGCTCAACGGCCGCGCATTCGGGGATTCCGTCACCGATGCCCGCTTTTACGACGAGACCGCGTTCTCGCGCCAGCGCTTCCAGTGACGCTGCTGCTGGCATCGGCGGTCTGGCGGTCTGGTTTGTGAGCTGCATTTTCGCACACAACCCAGAGTCTGCGTCTTATCTGCACCAGATTTTCGTCGCCGTCGGCGGTCGTTGAGGGCGGCGACTGTGCCTGCAACTGTAGAGACCATCTTAGTGTTGTAACACTTTGCACTGAGACCGAACCTTGACCGAGCTGGCACGGTGATCTACATTGTCGCTTGTGTGAGGACAGTGCTTGACCGAGCGCTGCTGTTCAGCTTCTCACCAACACGTAACCGGAGGCCTCTGTTTAAATGCTAGTCTCGTAACAACCCGTGTCAATTCTCGCATCACCGCTCAGCACCGCCTCTCGCAGACTGAGTGATACTGTAGTCGTCACCCTGCGAGTTTGAGGCAAGACGTTGTGGAAGGACCCCAGATCACCTGAGCTGTCCACTTTGACCTCGGCCAGTGCTTCAACGCTCAGACCCTAAACAGTCGCCGTGTCTGCGAAGGACGCCATGGCAAGCCCAGTTGCCGCAACAAGGTTCTCAGGGACACTCACCGGGTCTGCCCTTGCACTGCACCGGCGCGCGGCACAGTGCACAACCACTCGCTGCACGCCTCGTCTGAAGGTCTCAGCCGCTGCGTCATTCTCCGCACAGCCTGCGCCAGCGCCCGTTGCGCCAGCACTGCAACAGCAGCGCCAGCGTCAGGGGCGGCGCTGCGCGCCGGTCTGCGCCAAAAAGAAGGCGGCAGAGGTGGCCTCAGGCAAGGTTGAGGAGGCCACCGCCGTGGCCACCGCCGCTTACAACGGCCTTCCCATCTTCTGGCAGGCGAGAGGGCGGCGCGCCTGATCTCTTCAATGATCTGACCGCATGCAATGCTGCATGCGCGGATGGACATGGCGCCATGGCCATGCTGACGCGCTTGCCGTGCTGCGAATAGCCTAGAACATCTGAACATCATGCTCACACCTCGAATTGCTGCTGCGAACAGGCTACCGTCCGGCTGGTAGGCATCACCGCCGGCGCCATCATCGCCAGCCAGCTGATTGTGCGCTTCCTCAACTGGGCGACTGAGGATGTTGGCGAGGTGAGGTGGTCCTCCTTCGGCACACCAAATTTGCCTTTCACGAGCCCGGCCACCTGGCTTGATGATGAGAGCTCAGCAGGCCTACAGCGCCTGCGCCGCGTCTTTTGGCTGGCGCCTTGCACCTTCTCACATCTTCGCTCTCGATCTAGCAGGCGGCAGGTGACGGGAGTATAGCGGGCGAAAGCGAGGACGTCCAGGAGCGTGGCACCTTTTGATTTTGCTCTGTCCGGTCTCTCTTCCGACACCTCGAGCTTCGACCTCACAGGCGGCGGACGACGCGACCAAGGCGGGCGCTACCGCACAGGTCAAGGAGAGACGGACCTTCCTGCGGGTGGCGGAGGCGGGGCTCATTGCGGCGCACCGCCCCGTGACGCTGCTGCTGCCGGCGGCGACGATCATACTGGTGCTGCGCGAGGCTAGCCGCTGGCTGGAGCTGCTGGTGGACTTGCACGACGACTACCTGCCCCGCTTTACAGGCAGGTCACACAGGGGTTTTTGTGACACCCCGTGTCACCTCTTGTGCAGATGTATACCCCTTTGCTGGTGGACCTGCACGACGGCCACCTGCCCCTCTTTGCCGGCACGTAACAAGTGCGTGTTCTTCGTCGCTGTTTGTGAGTGGTTCAAAAGGGACCACCAGATGCACAGCGGCTGGAGGCGCCGGTCGACCAGCACGACGACCACTCTGCTCCACAGGTGGGCAGTTGGGGGGACACCGGGGGGTGGTTTTGCCAAAGTGCTGACCCCCTTCCACTGAAAATCGCTCGGCCTCGCCATGCTAGTTGACGATGGCGTTGCATGCGATGCAGCGTACGTCGCTCATAACGCCATCAACGGCTTCGGCATGCTGGATGATGTCGCGCTTGCGGGCTCGAAGGCGGCGCTGACCATCCTCGGGTGAGTCTTCGTGGGTTTGTCAGTGATATATACCTTCTGTCAGAGATGTATGCCTTCTGAGCTGGAGATTTTTGCAGCGCTGTCATCTGCTGTTTGGCGGCACCTGCATGTTTTTGGATGTTTCCAGTGTGTCCAGGATGTGGGTGGAGACAGTCGAGTCCTGTGTCGTCATGTGCACACGTGTGGTAGAAGGTCACAGCGGCGTCTTGGCGAGCGCAGATTCTGGTTCGCGATCACCTGGAAAGACCGGCTCATCAACATGGCCATCGACAGCCACAAAACCGGCGAGAAGATTGACAGGTGCACATGCGCGTCGCCAGAAATTTTCTTGTTGTATAGCTACTGTGGACATGATATGCTGTGCGTCACACAGCATGGTCATCTGTTGATCCAGATGCAGCACATACGAGATCGTACATGGGTGATCTGCATGCGCGATGAATCTGCTTGTGTTGCGCAGGATCCTGCGGCCATTCAACACGCTGCTGACGTGGGCGCTGGGGGCAGCCGGCATACTGCAGGTGCTGCGGCTGAAGTTGGCACTTTGCGGGCGACAGCCACACGATCTGCCCCACTTACCTGCTGCAGAAGCAGCGCAACCGACGCAGCTGCACGTGCAAGACTTTCGCCCTTCAGCCGAGCGGTTGCTGGCCCCCGAATCTTTCAGCTGCTGCAACGAGTAATGGCTGCTCGCCGCCTCTGCAGCAGCAAGCCTTCAGCAGCAAAACAATCACCTCAGCACACGTGAACATCCTGATCTCAGGTGCTGCACTGCGTGGGAGTGAATGTGCAGCCGCTGCTGGCCGCCGGCGGCGTCTCCGGCATCGCCCTCGGCTTCGGCGCCCAGAAGCTCACGCAGAACGTCCTCAGCGGCGCCAAGCTGGTGCTGCCAGGGTTTTGAAGAAGGGGACACGTTCAGCGAACTTGTAACCGTTGTCAGTTGAGCACTGTGTGTGCAGCTGTTCACGCAGAAACACCCTCGATGAACTGATCACTTGTGCGCGCCCTTTGAGAACCTGCATCAAACAGGGTCACACTCCATGATTGTCATGGACGCCAAGACAAGCGCTTTCGTGAATGCTCCCCTTCATGCGTCCGCAGTTCCTGACGCAGCCGTTCGTGGTGGGCGATTCCGTGCGGCTGTTGGGCTCCGGCGGCGGCGAGGTCGTGGCCGGCGTCGTGGAATCCGTGGACCCGATGAACACCATCGTGCGCATGAACGACGGAGTGCCAGTCATCATTCCCAACAGCGTAAGCACCTGCCGATGGATCTATGCCTGCAAAGATCGGCGGGTTGCAGGTGCCAAGGTGCAAAAGCAAAGCTAGACACGAGTGTACAATGGCAGTAATGTTTTGGTGGCGCAGGTGGCGGCTGAGTGCCTCGTTGCTAACATCTCCCGCACCAAGGGCGGCGTGCCAAAGAAGGCATGATGACAGCCTGGAGAAGTGTGCTGAGATGATGCTACATCCAGATTAAATACTTATTTTTGACAGGCAGTGAGGTGCCGCTCCGTCGCAGCATGTGGTTTGTTTCAGAGTTTGTATGGAGTGAAATGTTGATGAGCAACATGGTTGCTCGCGTTCACAGCCTGCATGCACCATGTACAACATCTTGCATCTATTCTGGCAGGATTGCCTGGTTGTTTATGAAGAAGTCGAGGCACAACTGGCTCCCCTTGTCTCAAGGTCAAGCTCAAGTAATTGGCGCCACTGACATACAATTCGCTGCACACATTGGTAGGAACGCAAACACAAACGCAGCTGCCGAGCTTTTCAATCTGCTCAGCTCTCAGCACTCGCGTCTCAAATGCCCTGCATAACGATCCCAGCTATGTTGCCTGCCGACGGCCAGCCATGCGTGCCATCGCGGCTGCTCAAGGAACCTTTTTCAGGTTGACGCCGAACATGCCCCTCACGGGCGGCTGCTTCCATGGCTGCAGCACACGGCCGCGTTCTGCGGCAGCTGGAAAGTCGGGCCCGTGCACTTGGGCGCCGTGTGTGTCAGCCGTGTCACATAGCTCACGCATCGGTAGCTAGGTCTGGGGCACTGGCTGTCCCCAGTCTCCAGCTCACACATTGTTGGCGAGCTCCTGCGGCGCTGGCGCCGGCGCAAGCTGGTACGACTGCTGCTGCAGCTTGGCGGACAAGTCGCGCTCCACCTGAGGAGAAACAACGAAGTGTCAGCCTGAAACATGCCTCATGCGCAAATGGCAACTTCCGTTTAAGTGATAAAGCCTGTGCTGCATCGCCTGGGGTGCATATTTTTGTACCGAAAAGACATCAGGCGCTCAGCCTTGAACTTTTCTGAAACCGCCAATCTTCAGGGGATGCAGCAGGCTTCATCGACCAGTATCAACCCCAGCGCGCGGCGCTTGCCTTGTGCTCCGGCTCGTCGCGCGTCTGGAAGTCGACGTGCACGAAGCACCGCTCCACGTCCTCAATGGCCTCAACCTGCAGTTGGAGAATGTGCAACTGAAATCTCAGATGATGGGCAGTTTGTCGGACCGTCATGTATCTTGAGCAGTGCATGAGATCGTTGACTCCGTGTCTGATGGGTTGTACACCGCAGATGCTGACCTTGCACACGCTGTGTCTGCCCTGTGACTGGAAGCCTCGAGGACTGCACCTTGTGCTGCAACTCTAGGGCGATGTCATGCGATTCCGCCACCGTCATAGCAGCGGGCATCACGATCTCCATCTCCACCACGTACCTGCAAATTCACCATATATATGTAGGGTACTCCTGATAATCAACATCATGACCAGGATTGATCTGCACGGAAGTCCGCTTTCCAATCCACGCATGGATGCACCCGCGCTGCATTGAATGCACACACTTGCTGAGCCCCCTGATCGGTCGTCCCAGACTGCAACCCAGTACGACATCAGCAGTCCAGCAGACATCGCCTGGCATTACGATCTCGATCTCCACCACGTACCTGCAAATTGATCAGATGCCATTCGGGGCCCTCAGCTGCCGCATATCACAAACGGCATCCAAAAGCATATTCGCACGCACGGCAGGCGGCACAAGGCGTGCTGCAAAAGCAGCGAGTTGCAATGTGCACCGGGCGCCAAAGTGGTAGGCGCGCATGACGTCCAGGAACGCCTTCTCGTGGTGCGTGTTGGCCAGGCTCTCCAGCTCCCGCACAAAGTCTGCCGGCGCGCCCATGCCCACCAGCTTGTCCACCTGTAAAGGTGTGTACCATGCAGCTACGAGTCAAAGAATGACAACCGTGGCGGTGTTTGGCCGATGTGTCTAGCTCCCGCACACGGTCCACCGGCGCGCCCTTGCCCACCAACTTGTCCCCTGTGGTGGCAAACAATCGATGATGGGTGCTGAGGACGGGTGCTGGCAGGGTTGAAAATTGGTATGAGCCCGTTCTCAGACTGTGCTGCAGCGCATTCAAGGGAACGCGACGAGCTCACGGGCACGAGGGCAGCGTGTGAAGAAACGTAAAAGGGTGGGTGCTGCAGGTCTACAATGCTTCAGCACAGCAACCCAGCACTGGCAGCCAAGGGCGCGCACCTGGCCCTTGCAGATGACGACCCAGCGCCACACGATGTACAGGGAGATGGCTATGGCGCCCACTGGGTCCACCCACCTGTGCGCAAAATAAGCAATGATGAAACCGGCAGCCATTGCCTGGAGGAGCATCTGGTACGGTCTCGAGAAGCACAGCAAGCTGTGCCAGTGAGGCTGAGGCGCCTGATTTGTCAGCCAACGGCTGCTCTCTGCGCTGCATGTGACTGGGGCATGCTAGCCGATGCCAGCGGCAGATTAATGCCAAAACACATTAGTGCCAAAACACATTAGTGCCAAAACAGACGCACCAGCCGTGGGACCACAGGGAGGCGACGGCGGCGGTGGCGATGGCGCCGGCGTTGGACATCACGTCGTTCAGATGGTCCTCCGCGAGCGCCGCCATGCTGTCGGACCGCCGCTGCAGCGCCGCGCAGTAAAAGTACAGCGCCTGCGCCGAATTTTACATCTCACATTGAAAGCAAGGAAAGCTCAAGCGGCGCGCCTCATTGGTCACAGGAACGCCTGTCCAGAGCCTGCTGAGTGAGACAGCACAGTAAAAGTACAGCGCCTGCACCAAGATCGATAGTGTAGGACACGCAAACAGCGCCTGGCTCGTGGAGGGGGGAAGGATAGCTCAGAGACTGCTCAATTTTAAAGAAGGGCAATGTGCTGCATGTGACACAGGTGCAGGGGGTGTGCTCGTGTGCTGTGTTGCATGACACCGCATCAGCAGGCACCAGGGCGGCCACCGAAAAAAGCAACCGAAAGTGCATATTGGGGATTACCAGCTTAAGCAGCGTCGCAACGCCCAGGATGGTGTACATTGCCGGCCCCAGGTGCAGCTCCGGCACAAAACCTGCAACGTGTCAGGCAAAGCTTTCCGCATCATCAGAGTCTCAACACCCAGCAGGGACCTCATGAACGACACCGCCGCACTTGCCTCTGCTGCGCACAAAGCAGTGGACGCATCGAACGATCGCCAGGTTCAGCGCCCTCACCTTTGACAAGGCCGTCGTAGATGTCGGTGGCAGAGGAGCGGACAACCTCGAAGGAGGACAGCGTCATGAGGCAGGCGCACAAAATGACGCCCACCGCTTCCAGCCGCGCCTTGCCCACCGGGAAGCGAGGATCCGCGTGCTTCGCCCTGAATCGCAGCACACTCAGTGAGTCGGCACATTTCTGCTTCAGAAGGCAAGCAAGAGCAGCAAGCTGGCGTGAGCTTGGGCGGGAATGCATGCACGTGCCTTGGCCATCATGCAAAAGCCGGCATGTATTGTCCAGCAGGCACCAGTGCGGCGTGTGCAGGCAGTGCCCCGCAACACGTACCTGATGTCTGCGATGGCAATGACCGCCTGAGACACCAAGTCCACGAAGGAGTCCGCCAGACTGGCCTGCAAGGGAGACAGGGGTTTAGGACTCAGGGCGTAGAATGGCATTCTGGTACGCCGGCGCACAGAACACTGGTCAAAACCATGAAACCATCAAATGCTGTCGTACATCAAGAGAATGCTGACGGCTTGTGGCACATTACTAAACACAAGCACGAGGAGTCGGTGGTGCATGCTTATTCTGCACTGCCAATGATGATGAGGTCAGACTGGCACTGGCAGGGCGGACAATGACATGCTCACCAGCACGGCCTTGGAGTGTGAGATATAGTACGCATACAGCTTGGCTATGAACAACAGGACATTGACCACCTGCGCAGAGCAGAGTCCGAGCAGCCTCTACACATCATCGGTCCATCATCAAACACCAACGAGCTTGTGTGCAGTGCGGCACACCAAGATGACCGCACTCAGTGATGTTGTTCCTGGCCGCAGCAGCAGACAATAGTACGGCGTATGGCAGGCAACGCAGGCTCACCCAGCTGAGGTTGAAGGCCACTGCCAGCTGCGCCTCTGTTGCGCTCGCCTCTGCCGGCCAGGTGCTGGCGGATGTGGCGGATTTTGCAGACTCTGCGCGAAGCAGCACCTGAGGGCTCAGGGACTGACGCAGGCAACATGTGCCATAATAACATGTTACAAGCGTCTCTTGTGTGTCGCTGTGTCAGCGCGTATCAGCCTGTGGCAGCGCTTGCGGCGCTATTCGCAGACGTTGACAGGCTCAGGATGCTGCAGTACTGCACCACATCCCGGCACACCACATCCTCATCTTGCCAGCAGCAGCACGCACCCCTACCTGACCGGTCGTCCGGGTGCATCAGCGCCACGTCCTCGTCATGCTGCCAGCCTGTCTCGCGCTCCTCAGCTGAGTGGTGTGACGCGGAATGGTGCGACAGGGTGATGACCGATGCCTGTTGAACCATTGACAACCGCGGTGACTAAAACCCCATGCTGAGTAGCAGAAAGCTTGTGTCAATACAGACACGTTCCACTGGATGTCAGCGGGCTCTGCAGCAGCCTGGCAGCACGCATGCATGGTTTGTTGACGCAAGGGTTATTTGACGGCGGCAGCACCAGAAAGTCAATATGCTTGCCTGGCGGTCGCTGCCGGGGGTGATGACCGTCCTGTAGTCGCCCACGGTCCTGTATTCAACTGTGCCACGGGCAGAGGGCGCGGAGCCCGACTCCCGGGTGCTGCCGCCCATGCTGCTGGTGTCGGTGTACAGGCGCCGCAGGAGCTAGAGGGGCCTGTTGGTGGGTTGCAGCCGGCCCAATGCGCACAAGACGCATAAACCAAAGAAGCACTAGCTCATCGTGTCGGTGCTCATAGGCAGCTGTAAGTGGCCATGCAGCTGAGCTAAGCTGCGCCGCTCCGCGCCCGTCTCTTTTAACTCTTTGGCTGCTAGGGAACCGCCGTTCGAAGTGTCTGAGCACTCTGGCAGTAATCAGATGCTTCAGGGCCTCGCTGTCCCGCTATGACGTCTCGCAGCACTGCTTGCGCTTCCGGTGTACGGCAGAATGCGAGTCGTGCAAATGATGATGCCAACGCTTCTCATACGACGCTGCGCGAGCGCTGGCGCCACTTTCAGACGGTATGCGAAACAAGCACGACAATCAGAAAAGCAGGTTCAGTGAAGACTGCTGCGCCATCAGCTTTATTTCATAAATTTAATGTTTAGTTTTTTAAAAAAGGTTTAAATACGTAAAACACTCTAGAAATTCTCGTTTTATGAGAATTTCTTTTAGCGTACCTCGTGCATAGCTTGCGCATGTCCCCGCTGAAGACCTGCTGCTGCGCCTGCTGCGGCGAGCAATGCACATTTCGCCTTGCGCCTGTTAAACACCTGCGAATTGTGCAATCAGGCTTGCGAATCGTCCCTGCGCAGATCTCAGCCACTAGCTTGAGAAACCCCCTGGCTCCGATGCAATGACCACTTGGGCAACCAGCACTGCCACAGCTCACAATGGCTCTGCCGCAGGAGGGTGCTGAGCAGGAAGAGCTGCCTGGGCCGCGACCTCATCGGTGCAACGCACGGGTCGAGGACCTCATCCAGGTGCGCAGCCACCATAATGCGGCGCATAGCGAAGAACACGGATGAAGTGTGTAAGCCTGAAACTACCTCCAGGATGCTATGTGTAGCATCTGCGAGTGGCGTGGACATGCTTACCGGTGAAGTGCGGTGAAGTGACACGCATCCAGCCGCGCTGGCGCACCTGCTGCTGCGAACGGCTTGCACCATCCGCTGCCTCGGCAGCTGCATCAGAACATGAGCTTCAAAGGGCACACTTCCCTGTGCAATGCAGTCGCTGTTCGCGGACGACGCGCTCGCCAAGTCGCGCAAGGCGTTTGGGGCCGCCTGGCGCTGCGTGCGGTCTGAAGTTGGGTGAGCCCCAGCACACCGCGCGCGGCGCCTGAGCTCCACCGTGCCGTAATGCAAGTCGCTACTGACTGCTGAATCGCTGAACCCTTACATTGCATATCGAGCCAACCAATACAGCGTTCCACTCCGTCTTTGATGCATGTCTGGACAGGCAGGAGCCAAGGGAGGAGTACCAGGCGCTGACAGATCCAGATAAGTACACAGCACCCATGCGGCGCAAGCGCAAGCCGGAGTTCTCGCTCAAGACGGAAGACGACGGCGGCAGGCGCTGAGCCAGCCGCAACCCTGAGTATCAGTCGCATCGGCTGTTCTGCGACACTGGCGCAACAGCACGCGGCGCAGCGGCCACAGCGTAGCATGAGCGGTCCTTCGCTGATGGCAGCCACGAAGCGCGCCGCAGTGAGCCAGCGCACCCCTGCTGCCAGGAGCAGCAGCCGGCGGCACCCGCATGCCCGCAGCGGCCACCTCAGTAATAGCACCCCACCGACAGTGCACTGCCGCCGCCAATGGCCGTGTGCGGCGCGGGCGCAGGCTCAAGCACAGCTGCGCATCGCTGTGCCAGAGCCGGCGATGCATACGCAGCGGCCAGCGGAGCGGCCGCAGAACGAGTTTCCTGGGCTGGCGTCGCACGACTGCATCAGCCCCCTCAACGCCGACATTCCGCCAGCAAGGTGCACGACTAACGCACTGGAACGCCGCCACTCAGTGCTTCAGGCGTATTGCCACGGCAATGGGACATGTCCTCTATATCCTGAAGCATACCACGCATGTCCAGATTGTGAGTGCCTCTGGTGCATCGCGCAGGCCTGGCGAGTTTGCGCCGCTGCGGCTGGGGCCGGACATCGCCGTGTGGCCGCCGGTTGGCCTGGCGCCCATGGCGGGCATCACCAACGCGCCCTTCCGCGCCATGTGCGCCGCCGCCGGCGCCCCGCTGTGCATCAGGTGCGGCCTTGACACGTTCACGCTTGTAGACACCCCGCATAGCGGATCGATGTTACCCTCAGTAACAGCTGCTATCGTGTCGATTCCAGTCAGGTGCTGATGTCCAACGTGTGGTGCCCCAACTCTGCTGCGTGCGGCGTGCAGCCTCGGAGCTCTCGGTTCTGAGTGGCACCAC